>VTLG01003969.1_pt1 | contig 65568 bp, 101 predicted proteins | sample 4694571 | NCBI WGS metagenome assembly VTLG01 (sample SAMN12604809, study PRJNA352737) | marine metagenome | biome: ENVO:00000447; feature: ENVO:00000209|ENVO:00000569|ENVO:01000036; material: ENVO:00002151; isolation source: viral sequences binned using virsorter ...
TAGAAATAAGTTTTCTGTCTTCAATTGCTTGATTCATTAATTCTTCAGTTGCAAACTTTTGAGTTCCAATAAAATTATCAGGATATCCTGGGCTAGTGCTTTTACTAGCAAATTTAACTACCCATTGTTGTCCAACTGGATTTCCTTCTACAAAACTACCTTTATAAAAACCAATCCTTCCCCCATCAGCTTTTCTATCTAAGATGTGTGGTTTTTTCTCTTTAATATCCATTCGAAGATATTCTTCAAACGTCATCTGGTCAGAAAAATTTGCCATCCAGTCTGCCCAGCTTCCGCCGTATTTAAACTTGGGTCTATCTTCTAGTCCCCAGGCTCTTCTCCAATAATCTTGTATATAAGTACTTGACATTATTTTTTCCTAAAGTGATTTGCGATTCCGCCTTTGGCGAATAATTTTTTCTTTGTAAAATTCCAAGCTTCTTCTGGGTCTGAAGTTGTAAAAGAACTAGATCTTTTTTTCTTTTCTGGTTCACCCCATTGCCATTTTGCTTGAACTCCAGCGTGCCAGTTGCCGTATGCATCATACCAACCACCAATACCCACATTATCGGTTCCTATATCAGCTTGTAATCTATAATCTTTATCCTGATCAATATTTCCAGCTATATTATAATCCCAATTTCCTAATTTACCGGATTTATCTAAATTAATTCCATACTCTGTTGTATTTCCAAAATCTCCTGTTGTTTTTCCAATATAAGGCGTAATACCCAAAGGCAAAGGGACATCCGCTCTAATTTGTGTTTCTTGATCGTTTGTATCAAAATCTTTATAGTATGAGCCACTTAATTCAATTGGTTCTGAATCTTTTAAAAGATAATTTGGAAAATTTCCTGTAACTTCTGTTTTAGCTAAATTATCAGTAGGAGAAGTTTCTACAGCTCCCCAACCGCTTACATTTTTTGTACTAAAAGTAGTTTTTCCTCCTGCATACCCAGATTCAGGTTTTGAAACTAAATCTAGTCCAAAATATTCTTTATTTTTATCTGCTGCCCACGCATCGTAAGCCATTTGATACATTTCTGGATCTTGAAAGTTTTCTGGGTTTGGTGGAAAATCTCCATGACCAATAAATATACTTTTCTTAATTTCATCGTTTATATTATCTTTTTCAAACATCGGTTTAATGACTGTAGGTTTTAAAGTTTCTGAATCTATTTCTATGTTATAATACCCTTCAATTTTTTGATTATCACTGTTGTATTCAATTCCAAGATCATTGCCTTCTAATAAAGCATTCCAACTTTGATCTTTTGCTAAATTACTAGAAAGATTAATCTCCGCTTTAAGATCATTTGGTAATAAATCATAAGTTTGAAGTGCAACATCAAAAACGGTGTTTTCATCTATTCTAGTTGGAACTCCTTCGTTAATATCAAATGTTTTTGCAACTAACTTATTTGCAAGATCTGTTTCAACACCTGTTGCTTGATTCTTAATATTAAAATCAAGAACACCATCAAAAGCGCTATAAAGAGTATTAACAGTTTCTTTGTCTGAATTTTTTGCAACATAAAGCATGCCTTTAAAAATATCGTTGGCTTTTTCTTCAACATTGCTTTTGGTAAGATTTTGAACGCCTCTTGGTTGTGCCATCATACCTGCTGATCTGTCACCTGACTCAGACTCTGGTCTATCTTCTTTTGGACCAACTACTTTTGCAACAATCTCGTCTAAAGATATTTTACCATCGTCAGGTAATTGTGGACCTATCTCAGTGCCATTTGAAAATGGAAGTCTTGTTATACCGCCATCTGCTAGTTTATCTTTGCCACCTTTAATGACTTTAGGTGTCCAACCCTTAAAAGCGTCGGCAGTTACTTGTTCCTTGACGCTAGTTGCTGGTCTCTGGACACTAGTGACTGGCGGCTTTACTGTTTTTGCGTTTAAAATGTCTTTAATGTTGACTTCAAACAGTTTTTTTTGATTTTCAGACGCATTTTTTAGCGTTCTTGCGTGAATTTTGATTTGTTCAACAATTTTTGTCGGAATTTTTTGTTTTTTTGCAATAAATTCTAATAATTTTGGGTTTACACGGGTATTAAACAGACTTTTTCCCATTTTTACCACATCACCACCCAAACCAATGACATCTTTAGGCTTAATTCCTAATTTTCCTAGTATTTTAAAAACTTCAAATAATCCTCTTACTTGCATAACTACCTAATAATACTCTTTTGGTTCAATTGGTTTAGGAGTGTCTTTGTAGTCTTCCGGGTGACCTAACAATCCACCTTGCCTAAACCTCATTACCGCCTGTGTCGTACTATCTACAAGGTCATCATGTTCGCCAAAGGGAAATGCTGCGCATTCCTCCATGACTTCTTGTGCAAATTGCAGATGTGTAGGAGCCCAGACTTGTCCCGACTCAAACATAGGCGATACTGCGTTTACTCTACTGTGTTTATCATTTCCTCGGCTAGGTGTAAACGAAATAACAGGGATACCCATATTTCTTAATTCGTATGTTAGAGGCAGTCCTGCAGCTTTCGCTTCAATCAAAACTATCTCAGGCTCCCAGTATTTATATAATTTCAGTGCCTCTCGTCTTAAATCAGGAAACTCGAATCTACCTTTAACGGCATCTAATAAAATTAGTTGTTGTGGTGAGTCTTCATTTTCACGAAACACTCCCCAAGTTGTAATGGCACTAAAGTCAGCAGTTTCTTTTTTAAGATAAGCTGTATCGTAAGATTGTATGACATAGTCACAATAAGGAATGCCTCTAGTCTCTGGCCACTTGCGCCACCATTCTCGTTTAATCAAAGCTCCTTCTTCAGAAGTTGGATTCTGCATATACTGAGCATTCCATTTAGGAAGTGCAACAGAAGCTTTAACTGCTTCTAGTTGTTCAATGTCCCAATACTCTGGCCACACAGGTTTACCTGATGGCATGATAGCAGGGAACTCCACAACTTCCCATTGGTCTGCTTTAGGTTCACTTTGTGCATTCTGTAAAAGTCCGGTTAGATCTCCTTTATTCCAACGCGTCATAACCAGAACGATTCTTCCACCAGGTTGTAGACGTTGTCTAGGTCCAGCTGTGTACCATTCATAAGCTCGGTCTAATGCTTTCTTGGACATAGCATCTTGCTCAGAGTGAGGGTCGTCAATAATTAATAGATCCGCACCCCGTCCAGTTACAGCACCTTCAACACCAACTGCAAAATACTCGCCGCCTTGTTCTGTTTCCCAGCGACCAGCGGCTTTACTATCTTCCATAAGTCTAGTTGGAAAAACTTCTTTATACTCTTCAGTATCCATTAAGTGTTTAGCCTTACGACCAAACCTTACAGCAAGTTCAGCTGTGTGGGTTGCTTGAATAATTTTTAATTTAGGATCACTTCCAATCATCCATGCAGGAAGTAAGAAAGATGCAAACTCAGATTTGGTATGCCTGGGTGGCATATTCACAATGAGTCTCTTAATCTCCCCGTTTTTTAATTTATTAAATTTTTCTGCAATAATTTTATGATGGTACCCTTCTATAAACTCAGGCCACATGTGTTTAACAAAAGTCAAAAAATCATTTGAAATTTTTTTATGTTTCTGTTTTCTGTCCAATTGGACCAGGTATCTTTTGTACTTTTTTCTGGTATCTGGGGGAAGGTTCTCTAAATCTTCTTCTAATAATTTTTTTATATCAATATCTTGCATAAGTGCTCTTATGGGTGTCAAAATGAATTTTATCGTGAATAACCGTCTAAATCAAGACCTAAAGCAAAAAGCAGTGGGACCCCTTTTTTAAAAAAGAATTTCAACCTGTGCTAGATTTACTTTTTTTGGATTCGGTCTGGGACCACTATATGCTGCCGCACAACCTGTAGTTGTATACTATCCTAAAAAAAATTTCGCGTTGTAGTTGTGTAATGTCGTGTGACATATTTGTCACATGTGTGTGTATCTATGCAACACACTAGATATTGCGCCGCCCAAAATGGGCGACCCAAAATGGGTGAAAAAAAACCCAAAATGGACATAGTGTTTACTATTATTGTTGACACTATATCTTGCGAGTGTGGCGGCATCTAAACAAGTAGCCGCCACAACCTATGATTGTTAGTCTAGTAATACCATATATGCCTTTGCATTGTGTTTCATAAACCAAGATAAAAGATTTCGCATTTCTTGCCAGTGCTTGCTTGCACCTGTGCCAAGTTTCTTATCTTCTATTGTAGCTAATAACTCACAATAAAAGATTCTGTCGTGTTTCTTTGCCTCTTCTGCTGTTAGGTTAACAGATTCACCATTAAATCTGTTTCTTCTAATGTGTGGTCTAAGTTTATAAACGTTATTGTCTTTAGATGCTTTCATATTTTCCTCGCTTTGTTATAATCCTATTATATCCCAGAATAAAATAAAAGTCAAGTGTTATTTTTATATATTTTTATAATAACCTTTATTATTTAAATAGTTGTATAAGTTTTTGCAAGTCTTTGGTGCTTTCTTATCATTAATAAAATTAAGCACAGCTTTTGCAAAAGATGAAAATCCTGTAACTCTTGGATTTGTCATAAGCATTCCAGTTGTTGCCTGTCTTTGTAATGCTTTTAATAATAACTCTTGTTGAAATGTAAAGCCACTTGGCATTTTTGTATTTGCTATTGTCATTTTTCCTCTTTCTTTTTTATTTATTTAATCCTATTATATCCCAGAATAAAATAAAAGTCAAGTACTATTTTAAACTAATTGTAGTTCTTGTTGCCATATATGGTTCACTTCTATCAGTTCTATAATTATATCTGTCAAATTGCTCTTTTGTTTTTTCAACCTTAATAGGTGTTTCTTTTGGTTTAGGTGTTGGATTTAAGTTTGCTACTTCTCTTGCAAAGTTATTTAAAAAAGAAAACAAACATCTTTGGTTACAAAAATAAGCATAAATACTATTTCTAATCCACTCGCTATTTAATGCAATCTTTCTAGTTCTTAATACTTTATTGTCACCTGTTCCTCGTACCCTTGATTGTGTTTCTATTTTGTGGCAACTAGGATTGTGACACCAATTATAGTCTGTCATATCTTTTTAACCTTTCATTTAATTTATTTTTTCTTTGATGTTTTATGTACTCAATTGCACCAATTACCATTGGTGCAATTATAATTACTAATAATTTAATATCCATTATGCGATTGCTTTAATTGTCCATTGACCTACTGCCTGTCTCCAATCACCCAATCCACCAGTTTTATTTTCTGCGTCAAAATCCCAATAGATAAATCTGTCATTCCCATTTTTATCAGTTAAGATTTTTCCAAGAACACCGTTTGGTTTTTCTGCACTTGCAGTTCTTGTAATTATTTTTTTATGTTTTTTTGCAAAGTAAGTTATATAAAACTTCTTTGGCATTTGGTTTATGTCTTTCATTATGTCCTCTTTCTTTTTTATTTATAATGGGATTATATATTATAATCCCATTAATGTCAAGTGTTTAATTTACTGATTGTTGCTTTTCATATAGCAATCTTTCAGCTATTTTTTCCTCTCTTGTTTTTTCTTTTTTGTTTTTCATACCTTTAATCCTATCAGCTAAATTTTTAGGATTGTAGATAGTTAAGCCAGTAGAGTTAGTTCTGATTATTTCTGCATCTGAAATATTCAAACCAAGTTCTTTTGAAAGTTCAATCGCTTCATCAAGATATTTATATCCTTTTAGACCAACTTTAATTTCTTTCATCTGATCTAAAATAGATTTAATCCATTTATGATGTGCCAAAACAAATTGACCTTTTTGTTTTTTCCAATCAATCAAGAACATATATTCTTGTTCAGTACAAGCTATTGACCTATCTCTACAATAATCTCTACCAATTAAATCAAGTTTATACTTGTCGTTCCACTCTTTGCCATAACCAGTATCATCACTTCCAAGATATTTATTGTTTGCGTCTGTATATTTTGTTCTATGTGGGTTGTTGTCTTTACCCTCTTGTTCAATCAAAATATCTGGATTGCAATTATCTTGTGCTTTAAGTTCATCACGAAATAAAGCATAGCCATAGTTATTTTCACTTCTATAAGCATAACGATCATTGTTATCAGTATCTATTGAACCATTTAATTTAAAATCAAAATGACTTTCAATAGTATCTTCTTTTGTTATAGGGTTGCCGTCATAGTCTCTATCTTCTTTTGTTCCAAGATAATGAAAATGAAAACAACTGTCTTTTGCAATAGTCGAAACATTTTCAAACTTATTTTGAAGATAATATGCTTTGGCAACATCATCTTCTGTGTAATGCCTACGAACAATTTTCTTTGCCATATTCCACGCATTGTCATTTAAGTCAATTTGTTCACCTTTCAAATTGTCATAGTTTTGTTTTTCAATAGTGTCTTCTTGTTCAAGATGTACTCTCATACGATTAGCAATCTTGTTCCGATACTCTTGATTTAGTCTTATTCTACTCATTGTCTTCCCTTTCTTTTTTTTCTTTTAACTTTTTTATTTCTTCTTCTTTTTTAATTATATCATCTTGCAATCTGTTTCTTGTTTCAAGCATAGTAATCAATTGCCCTTGTAGATATGCAATATCAATATATGTTTCAGGATTGTATTTCATTACGCAACCTCTTTCTGTATTTGTGGTTGTTCATATTTTAAAATTGAAAAAACAACACCCTTATCTTTATTGATTAAATTATGACCTTGCAACATATCGTTTGCTTTATCAAAGTCATTTGTAAAACTTGCAACATCAAAAATACTACTGTTAGAAAGTTTTATTTCTTTTATTATTAAGTACATCATATTAACCTCTTTCATATTTATAATGGTATCTTATACTATATGGGATTAAAAGTCAATAACTATGTGCCCATTTTGGGCGACCCATTTTGAGCATATTGCTTATTGACTTCTCTTATAAAATCTTATATAGTGTCAATATAGTCTTCATTAGATTTTATCGACTATAAACTATAAAATCGGGACAACTTCTGGTTGAATCTTAAATTCTACCTGAATACGAGTGACAACCAGAACTGATCCCTGATCCATTAGCAAGTCCAGTATGGTGTAATGGTAAAATACCACCAATGGTTTACCCACGACTAATGGATCTGGGATCAGCTACTATTACTGCTGTAGTCTATAGAACTACTAGTGGGAAGAGTACTGATCCCTGATCCACTAGCGATAGGAAACGTCCTATGCAAAATGCTAGCACTCTCTAGTGGATCTGGGATCAGGTTGAGTCAGTACTTTACGAAAGCGAACTGACCTGATCCCTGATCCATTAGGTTGGCACACTTGTAATAAGTCGATCGATGCCCTGATGGATCTGGGATCAGATGTTGTAGCTGTGGGAATTGACCCACTATAGTTCAGGTTGCAATGTACGTGCGACATGGCTACAAAGCTAGAATGAGTAGTCCGCCTGCACAGGACAACAACTGATCCCTGACCCTGCTGTGTATGCTAAGCTTGTAGTAACTACTGCAACGTAGGGTCTGGGATCAGTGCAAGCATCAAGCATCAAGCAACAAGCCTAAAAATAAAGCTTGACAATTGATCTGGGATATTATAAGATATCTCATAACAAAGGAGAAGGACAAATGAGTACACGAAGCAATATAGCAATACAAAAACCTGATGGATCTATACTATCGATTTATGTTCATAGTGATGGGTATCCAGATGGTGTTGGTCAATGTTTAATTGACAACTATGAGACCTACGGCAGCTCACTAAGATTGTTTGAACATGGAGATGCCAGTTACCTGGGATCTACTCTGAAAGAGTGTAGTTTCTATCACAGAGATTGGCAACGCAAGCTTGATAAAGCACACGTGCATAAAAACTTTGAAAGTTTTAAAAAGTACTATGCAGGTGATGTGTTTATTGAGTTTGTTTATCTCTTCAGAGATGGACAGTGGCTGGTGAGTGACAACTACGACAAACCAGTTCTAGATTTTGTGCCTGTTAAAGAACACAAAGACTATTCAGGAAAAAAATCTGGCATTACTGAGAAAGAAATGATCAGCCAAATTGGCAACCTCTTAAAGGGTGCTGGTTTTAAAGATGAAGATGTAAGTATGCAAACTTTTGCAAGTAAAAAGAAGATGAACTAATGCAAAAAAAATTTACAAAAAAAGAAGACAAAATTTGTGAGTTGTTAGCGTGGCTGGCGTGCCACGCTGACGAAGATTGTCCGGCTGAATATAGAACGCGGCATTTCAGGAATGCATTAGACAAAGCCTGTGAATTTCTAGAAGAGAGTGGCTGGTATGATCACAATCAAAACAGATAGGCCAGTTTAGAATGATTCTAAAGTACCAAGCAACAAGCATCAAGCTGCAAGCACCAAGCAACAAGCAACAAGCACTTGACAAAATAGAATTATAAGATTATATAGGAGAAAGAAATATGAATTTAAAAGAAGCAAAAAAAATAACTGGTGGGCTGTCAAGCCCATCGAAAATGCCTGGCTATGCATATAACCTGCCGGCCTGGCGCTGTATAACTGGCGTCAAGCTGCAAGCGGTGGAAGGCTCTGTGTGTGCAGGCTGTTACGCCATGAAGGGCCGATACAGATTCCCGAATGTAAAAGATGCGCTCAACCGTAGGTTGAATTCTTTAACTCATCCTAAGTGGATAAGCGCCATGGCATTTCTAATAACTCATTACAGTAAAAAGCAACCCTGGTTCAGGTGGCATGACTCTGGCGACTTGCAGGGGATTGATCATCTCAAGAACATATTCATGGTTTGTAACCTTACATCCTGGATCCAGCACTGGATGCCAACGCGAGAAGTAAAAATATTAAAAGGCATACAACCTGAGATTGTACCAAAAAATTTAATTATTCGTGTGTCCTCGCATATGATAGACCAGGCGCCAGTTAATTTCTGGCCCCATACGTCGACTGTAGTTCGGGCAGGCAAAACCTGCCCCGCTCAGGAACAAGGCAATGAATGCGGCAGCTGTAGACAATGCTGGAATAAAGATATAAGTAATGTTGCATATCCACTACATTAATGACTTTTTACCACCCGAAATATTATGCAGAGTTAAGAGCTGCTAGAAAAAAGCTTCAAGCAGAAATGGACAAGCGTGCACAACCTGAAGTTGCAAGCAACAAGCATCAAGCACAGGAGTCTTCAAGCACCTTAGGTCACAAGCCTCAAGCGGCCATCACCAAGAGATTCAAAAAAATTTTCTAAGTCCTCAAGCGACAAGCAACAAGCATCTTTATTTTTAAATCCTTCTTTGTCTAGTGCCAAGATACAAGTACCTGGAAACAATTTGCAGGAGCCCTGACTGGGCTTCTTGGCAAGTATAAATGTATTGTTCGGATGCTTAATATGGAATGCAATTTGGTGTGGGCTGAACCGAATTTTGTTATCAGATGTTATCTTTAGCTCTACTGTAAAAAAGTGGCCAAAAGTATTATACCCCAATAGATCAGGAGTACCGAATAGGCTAGTATTTTCAATCCTTGTCCATGTAATTTTAGGTGTATTTCTTTTAAGCTCATGCCATAGTTTGCGTTCTGGTTTCATTATAATAATGATGATAACAGACGCTTAAACTATTAGCTTTGGTTTACCCATTTTTGCTATTTCTTCGTGAGTTGTAATCACTATTCTGTGTGTCTCTCTAGCACCAATAATTTTATTTTCAACTAAATTCACACTCATAACATCATAATGTCTACCATCAGGAGTCCTGACTTGAACACGGGCATCTTGGGCTACACTGCTACCTTTCTTTGGGCCTACGAATCTATCGAAGACCATAATTAAATCTCTTCCTTTAAGCATGGCTATTCCTTATCATCCTATCTATGTAATCACCAACCTCTTGGGCTAGCTGTTTGTTGTCTCGTTTAAGTTCATTAATCTCTGCTCCAGCCTGTCTGCACTTTTCCTGCAGGAATTCTTTCTGCTTTTTAAGGGCTCGCATCTCTGGAGAGTTCATACCGACAGCTTTAACCAATGACAATTCAAGTTCAGCTTCTTCAACTCTCTTCTTTAAAGCCTCAATTTGCCTAGTTAAATCTAAGTTTCCTCTGTCATCTTTCATATTTACAATATAAGATATTATGGGTATAGTGTCAATGGGTGGTAGATATGTATATTAATATTTAATTAATTGTAAAACAACTAGATGTTGATTACATACACCACCAAGATATGACTGAGATTCAAACTAAAAAACAAGGACTCCCAGCTAGACTTACACCTATGCAACGTAAGTTTGCTGAACTATTAGTATTCACTGAAGGGCATAAGTTTGCTTATGAATGTGCCAAGGAAGCCGGGTATGAAGGAGATAATGCCACGCTTCGAATGACAGCTAGCAGACTTCAAAACCCTAGATATTTTCCATTAGTAGTTAAACACATAGGAGAACTACGTGAAGAGAACTACAAGAAGCACAACATATCTTTTGGTGGTCACTTAACAGAGCTAGCTAAAATCAGAGATGAAGCTTTAAAAAACAGATCATATTCCGCTGCAACCAACGCAGAAAAAGCAAGAGGAACTGTAGGTGGATTATATATTGAACAGAAAATTATTAGAACTGGTAAGATAGAAGACTTATCTGAAGACGAATTAAATAAAAGAATTAAAACTATTAAAGAAGATCACTCACTGTTATTGGACAAGACAGCTCCACAAAAAGACCCTAAAGATAAAAAACCAAAGCCTATATTATCTTAGTCATCTTTCTAATACATCCAACCGGAATCATAGTACGATCTCCAAACACATAACCATCTTCATCTTTATCGTAAGATGCAAATAATTTTACATAATCTTTAGTTCTTTCATAAACCCAACCTTCATTAACAGGTTCGGCTAATTTCATTTTATCGAACTTATCTTCATCTGCCCAACCGGAGTCAGACAAAATATCAATCCATTCAATCCTGTACTTTGAATATGGGATAGCCTTTGGTGGATTTACTTCTACGATCCTTTTTCTTCTGGATGGTTTTTTTCTGTGTGTTTTTCGTTTTGGCATAATATCCTGGATTGTGTTTCTTTTGGAATTTATCCCAAAAATCCTTTTCTGTCATCATACTAATAGCTAAGGTAAACGCGTTTCCTATTGTCATACTATACCCTATACCTTTTTTAAAATATTTTTTCTACTTTTGGTGACCCAAAAGTACCGCGCGGCCCCTAGTAGAAAATAAGTGGCTTATACCAATGCTTATTTAAGCACAAATTGTCACACCTTCTAGAACCATTGGTATTCCTTGCTGATCACGAAATCACGAGATCACGTGTAAAGTAAAAGTGCTGATTTAGCAATTTCATAGTTTTGAAAAAGGTATAGATTCGTGATCAACCGCATAAAACCTCACTTTTTAATTTTGACCCATTTTGGGCAGTCCCTTGTCGCCTGACACCTGACACCATATTCTTGCCACATATGTGACAAATATGTCACAATTACTCTTCTGTAATATCTTGTAACAACATTAGCTTGTTCTGATTCACCATCACTCTTCCTAACTGTTGTTCAATCCTTGTCATAAGACCATCCAATTGCCTTTCAGGCACACCATCAGTCTCAGTCTCGAGTAGCGTTCTTAATGACTTCTCGTCAGCCATCATAGTTTTTAGAATTCTTCTATTAACTGCTTCGATTGTTTTTTTGTTCATAATATTTATTAACCCTTTCTAAAAATTGATGTTGATATTTAATAAACTCTTTCCCTTTGACTTGAAACTTTTGGAAATAATTATCAGGAGTACACATCAAAATAACTCCTTGAGTAATCTCTGATCTATGCACGTAATTATGCGCCATCGCATAAGCACCGAGCTGCAAAAAATAATCATCAATCCACTCTCTACGTTTTGGTTTATTACTTTGCTTAAAGTCTATTATACTATCTTCATAGTCATAGATCCCTGCAAGGTCTGTCGCTCCGGCGTACAAACCTGGGTAGTAAACAACCACTTCACTTCCCCAAATTTCTTGTAAATCATTGAATCCTTTAGATATTATCGTGTCCGCCATAAGCTTTGCAACACGCCCTTCTGGCCGTAAATCTAAATAGCCTTCACCTAAAATATGCTTTTCTAAATGCGTATGCATGTCGGTTCCGCGCGCGGCCGCTTGTTCCTTGATCCTTGTCGCTTGCTCCATGCCAACTTTCGCTTGCCAATTCGCAATCGAGTCTCGCTTCTCCTGCGGCTGAGTCGCTGATAAAATCGTTGTAACACTCGGTAACTTTTCTTTACCTACATCGTAGGTTCTAAGCCCATCCGTCGTACTCCGAGTCGATGGCGGGTAATGATATAATTTATTCCATTTCATTCTGTTCTCTTTTTTTCCGTTCTTCAGTTTGTCTTTTAGATTCTTTATAAGATTCCTCTAATTCTTTTTTCTCTTTCTCGGCTTCTTCTAAAAAATCTTTAACTTCTCCCAAAGTAGTATCTTTACCAATTACTCCTTTGTCTAACAATTCATTAAAAATTAATATACTCTCAATCATACTACAAACACTAACATATATAACGACAATAAAGTCATTAGTCCTAAAAAACTAAATACCATAATAAAAATCCATTTCATTCTAAGTTCATATTGTTTTTATAAACCTGGAGACTCACTACATTTTCATTCATTAAAAACTCTGGTTCATAATGGTTAATAATCTTCTCTACTTGGGGCATTTTAAGCTGAATAAAAGGCCATAGCAGCTTACAAACACGATAAGCCTGTCGATGTCCACATCGCCAACGCCACTGGGTTTTCCAGTGTGGCTTCGAACTAGGAGATTTGTTCTTAACATTTATTAAAACAGTTCCCTCTCCTAAAGTTCTATGGACCCACTCAACCAAATCTTTATCGGTCATCGAGATCTCCATAGTAATTCTCCAAACTTTATAACGTCTGGGCTTATCTTTTCTTTTAGTATCCATTACTTGTTTATATTGGATACACCCTTCGCCGTCGAAAAGACCGGCAATATAGGCTAATTCACTTATTGTTGGCATCGATACACAATCTCCCTTCCATATGGTCCAGCTCATGCTGGATTACTTGTGCATGCAAATCATAAAAAGTCTTTTCATGTTCCTCTTCATGTTCGCACCAATAGTTTACTTTCATTCTTATATGTCTTTTAACATCTGCAAATTTTCCTGGAGCAGATAAACATCCTTCGTTCATCATTAAAGTTTCTTCTGATTTCTTTTTTACAATTGGATTAATCATTACAATTGGATTAGCTTTGGATGGGCTAATATCTATTACACAGATTCGTTTATTAAAGCCAATCTGTACTGCAGCAAGGCCTACTCCATTTTCTTTATACATCGTAAGGCGCATATCTTCTATAAGTTCTCTATCTGCATTGGACAAAGGCAGTGTTACAATTTCTGATTTCTGACGTAGGAATGCATCTGGGTAAGTTAATACTTTCATATTAACCCCCCTAGGTTCAGTGCACCTACTACTAGGAGAGCAAAGGCTCCGAGGCTACCCCTACCATAGCGGGGGTCACTGCTTGACGTACAGGGAATAGCGCGAGGCATGATATGGACGCCGGTCCTTTTCAAATTTAAAATTTTATTCGCAAATAAATCCTTGGATAGTGCCTCTACCATCATTAAGATACCACCCGTTTTTCATTCCATCTTCGAATTCTTTGTAAGTCGCTATAGCTTCGCGATGATCGTCTGCATACAGTAGACACTCGTGAACTGGCACTGGGTTTACAAAGGTTAATGGTTCCTTTATCAGTGTCCCGTCGAATAATAGTATCAATATTATTAAAGTCTTTGCCATCTGCAAACTCCTTTATCAAACTGTACCACAACTTTTTGTATTGTGGATCGCGAGTTTTGTTCCACATATTAGCTGCATCGTCAATCTTTTTCATCATATCTTTTAGTTCCCCACTTAACAACTTTTTTAATATTAGGCGCATGTAATTCAAGTCTAGCATAAGGTTTCCATGCACGTTTCATAATATTTAATTCTAATAATAAAACATTCCATTGTTTGGTAGAAATATTGTCAGATGTTATAGTTACTTTCTTCATGATATTTTTTTACCATTAGAAATACTGTGAAGTACTTCTTTTCCTTTCTTATTTTTATATCTTATCCAACCAGTCCATTTAGGATTAGCAGTTTTCAAAGCTTTCAAAAGTTTTCTATAAGACATCGCTTCTTTTTCTACTTCTTCTTGTCCATCTTCATGAACTTTAAATTTATATTTCATTTCTTTTTATCATTCTGTTGTATCGCCCACTTAAGAGTGGAAGATACCGGGTCAAAACTATCAAAGTCGTATTTACTGCAGCCTGTGAAGACCATCAGCATCAATATAAATACTATCCAACGTACTTTCATTAAGTTCACCTTCTGATTTACAAACGTTACATTGAGCTACAACTTCTTCTCTAGCTAAATGGTAGGGAACTTTTATATAGCCGTTCCCATTACAGCTCGGACAAATTACCTTTTTAGGTTTATCCTTTTGATCCTTTGCCATTGGGTTTACCTTTTGTTACTTTCTTAATTTCTTTTTCAACTAGGTATTCAATGGTCTTTGATAGTGACAAAGGCACATCAAATATTTCTTTACTTAGTGTTCCTACGTCCGTATAAGTTTTTAAGGACAAAGAAACATTTTTAAATTTAGTTATATCTGTCATAATATATTCTCCTTAATTGATTCGAATATAATATGGGATAATCTAGAAGTCAAGGGGTAAAATGAAATTTATTTTAACAATGATAATGTGCACGAGCGTATACAATATGTGCTTGGAGCCATTCCCTATGCCTACTAAATATAGTAGCCATTACGAGTGTATGATTGCGGGTTATGAAGAATCTCTTAAAAAAGCCAAAGAAATAGGGCCTGAAGAGATAAATAAATATGGAACTATAATTAAATTTTATTGTCTTGAAGAAAGACCACAACCTAAAGTTGAAACTTGACTTTTGAAGTAGTGTGGTATAAATGTCACACTATATTCACACCTTCTTCTTTCTAGCGTCTTTATTCTTAAGGCGCTAGAAGTTTTATTTTCCCTGACCAACGTAAGGCTTAAAGCTACGCTTTTCAGATTTGTTCATATTTTTCTTGTGACGACCAATTTTTCTTTTGGTTTGTTTGCGGTAAGTATTCACACCCCACTTTGGTGCTTTACTTCCCATCGGTGTCTACTTTCATTCTGTATTGAAAGTTATCTGGATCATTAACGTGTGGAATATAACTTATTTTTCCATTAACTTTTTGTTCTACGTCGTAGCCACAGCCCATACATCTATAAATATTCCCTTGCCATAAACATACCAGGACTGTTTCTAAATTACAATGTGGACAAGTACCATTAACTATCTCTGCATTAATTTTAAAATTAAGTGGTCCTGCTTCTTCTCTTTCTTTCAATGCTTCTTTAGCTAACTTTATTTTCTTATCAAGTTCAATTATTTCTTTTTTCTCTTGTTTACTAAGGTGAAAATTAGTGCTGACACCAGATTTCTGAGATGAATTGCTGGACTTATTAGTGTTTTTACTAGTTGTTTTTTCTTTTTTAAATATTTCATTAAATCTCCTTCTATATAATTCAGTGGAAACTCTAGATTTACCATCCCAACGTCTACCTTTTTTCTCTTTAGCCATTAGTATAAATCTTTCCACTCAGTGTTTTTTATTTTTGAGTTATCTAAGTGTGGTTGTTGAATTTTTTCTTTAGGTTCTACTTCTATTTCAGTAGTCATAGGTTCTACAATTTGATCTACATGACCTATAAAAAAAGATCCTAATTTTTCTTGTTTAACTCGTGGTTTCGGAACTATAACTGTCCGTGTTATGTCTATGGGTTTTACCATGTTTTTTCCTATCGTATATTTTCTTACTTTTTATCACTTTTTTCTTAAAATGTCTAAGCTGTCTAGCTACTGGATTGCGCTTTTTATTGGGTTTTTTCATTCTATTCTTTCTTAAAAAATACCTATAACTTTTTTTATTCAAGTATTATTGCTTTAATAGATTTTTCACCCATGTATATTTCGGTCTTTGCTTTACCCTTCCAGCATTTATAAGATACAGTTTCACTGTACTGTCTCTCCGCTTCACGCTTGCCGCGTAAGCATTGGGCCATCGAGTCTTGAATACGATGTTCCTTAATTTCTCCGTTTACGAACATTAATAATCCTATCACCGCTTCGATCATTTTGGGTAACTCCCGTTTCCATTGGTGTATTTCATCTCTCTAGATGCATCTTTTAATTTTTCTATATCAGTTAAAACTTTGTCCATTTGTTTTGTTAAAAATTCTATGTTGACTTTGTTTAAAGCCATAGATTCTATGTGCTTGTTCAACTTATCCGTGGTCTTGTAAAGATCCTCGATCATCATAAATTGTTCGCTATCTGCGGGAAGCGAACCAAGTTGGCCCCGTGGCCATTTGATTCTAAACTCTGTATTCTCAGTTAAATCTTTTTCCATTAGTTCTAATGTTGTAGAAATTTTGTTTTGAGTCTCAATGATACCGAAGTAAGCCCAGGTTCCAATCGCGACCATTGCGATCAGCGAGGCTACCGTCTTCATCGGCATTTGCACGGCTGCTTCTTCAGAAATTTTTAAAGGTTTACTCATTAGTTATAATTATACCCCGTGTTGCCTTGTTCTAATTTTTTAAATAATTGTTCGTGTTGGTCCATGATTTCTTTATCAGAGTCCTGCATGTCATCCATTTGATCTTGTAGTTTTTCAACATATCTTTCAAGTTTATGTACTTTATCTTGTTGTACAGCTTGAATAGTAGATAATTCAAATGTTCTAGATAGACTCCAACCAGCTAGTGCTAGCAAGATTCCAACTAACATTGTCATTAATTTCTCAATCATACTTTACTTCGTTTTCGTAAGATATATCATGCCCATGGTCTTTTTCATAGGCGTAAGTTCTTTTGTTCTTACTGCATTTACACCCTTCACAGGCACATAAATCACCATCATAGTGGTGAGAGTGTAATTCTTCGTCGCAATGGCATTTACACTGACATTTTTGACACTTGCTCATTACATTACTCCGATTACTTGTTTACACGCGGGACAAGATTTTTTATATCTTGAATGAGTGGCACAATGGTCGAGTATTTTTTCTTCTATGTTTTTTTTACCTTCAGGTAGGGCAGATGCTAACCAATTTATAAATGTAGTAACTGGCCAACAAACTATTTTTACAATTTTTTTAATCATTTTTCTTTTCCTCAATATTGTAGAAGAATTTATCTGTGTCTTCTGTTCTCCATCTCCGAGTGTCTTCTACATTCCACTCAGAAGTTTGCACTTTCCAGTCAGGAATTTCATCCTTAACTGTGAATGATGGGATATCCCATATAATTCTATTGTTTGGCTGAGCCGCATAGTTGCCATCGTCTAGGGCCATTATGTGTGCACACTTATGTTCGTGTGGTATCTCTGAATGATCAGTGTCTACTATATTACTCTCTGGATGCGCCCAGTCAACTGTAAAAAGATAGGCGCCATGATGCCATTTTTTATCTTTACCAATGTATTTACCGGCTTGTCCGTCTAAGATATCGTAAGAAGTAACAGCAGGATAATAACTAAAACAATTCCAAAGCTCCAACTCGTCAAGTCGCATCCTAGGAACTTCTTTGATAGTATATCCTCGTTGGATGAAGGCCGAAATCGGCAAACGATAAAATACAGCCCCATTTTCCATAATTGCATGAAACAGGATCGGACGACCTGTAATCGATGCCATGCCGAAGATAATGCAATCTTCAGTTTCTCCATGATGTCCGGTAAGGTCATATAGATATTCTCTCCTTATCTGTGCATACAGCACAGGAATGTTTGCATTTAAGTAAGCCATAATTTTTTAACACTATCATCAAAATCCTTATAGTTCGCCGTAATTTCATCCCCTATGTTAATATCTTTTAAAGCTATGCCGTCGTCATCAACATTAGGATCTTTGCTATGGTTGATATATTTTTCATTATCGATACCCATAACTAAAACGTTAGAACCTAATTCTTTTTCATAGGAATGAGTTTCAATAAAATTTGCAAGTGCTAGAGGCATTCTTGGAAGATTATTTTGATCAAATTCCATCTCAAATTCAGGCCTAACTTCTTTTATTTTTTCGCCTTTTTTAGCGTTTTCTTTTGCAAAGACTCCTACCCCGTGTATTTTACTTTTGTCGAGATAGGTATCTATCAAAAGCATTAGAATATAATTGCGCCAATAACTATTCCAACTACTCCACCTATAATATATTCTCTGTGTAGTAACCAGATAGATAAAACTTTATCTTTTATTTTCATAGTTTCCTCCGTTAATGTATGTCACCCCAGTTTTTACCGGACTCGTAGTCTACCTTGTTTGGTATCTCTAAGTCAACTGCAGATTCCATAACTTCTTTTATACGTTTTGCTTGTTTATCACTTTCCACAGAAATATCCAGTTCATCATGAATCTGTATATGTGGAATAATTTTTTCTTTATATAGTTCTAACATAGACTTCTTAGTCATATCCGCAGCAGATCCTTGTATTAATTTGTTTAATGCTTTGTAAGTATATGCTCTTCTAATACCTGGACCATGTTCTTGTACTGCTTGTTCAAATGGTAATGCTTTATGTAATCCAAAACTATTTGGTTCCCATAGATGGAACCTACATAATCTTCCACCTAAAGTTCTTATCTGTCCTCTATGTTGTGCTCTATTAGAAACAGACTTCATTAAAGTTTTAACAAAAGGAACTCTACTATGATAAATAGAAAAAAGTTCTTCTGCTTTTTCTTTACTAACTCCTAGCTCTGCTTGAAGTTTTGCTTTACCCATTCCATAAAATAATCCTAAGTTAATTGTTTTTGCTTGTGTTCTTGGAATTTGTGCCATCTTTGCCACAATGGTGTGAAAGTCTGCATCACCTTCGTTGTATGCGTTCTTAACATTAAAGACACTTGCGTCTTGATCAAGGGATGCATAGTGAACTACAAGTCTAGGCTCTTGTTGATTGTAGTCAAAGCACCCCCACTCACAACCAGACTCAGGTATAAAGAGGGATCGGATCAAAGGACCCAAGTCTTTGTTGCGAGCAGGAATTTGTTGTAAATTTGGATTAGAATAACTGAATCTTCCAGTTACTGTTCCTCCACTATCAGATCTAATTTGATTAATATCTGCATGAATTCTACCTTTATGCTCATATTTAATAATAGTATCAATAAAAGTTGTATGTGCCTTATTGATTTCTCTAGCTTTTGCTATACATTTAACTAATGGATGGTCATGAGATGATAGGAAATTTTTAGTAAATGATGGAGAGTTTGTTTTATCGGTTCGCTCATAGGGTAGGGAAAGCTTTTGAAAAACTTTCTCAATACTCCGTGCCGCCCATATTTGAACGTCTACTTGTGTTTCTTTTTTTATTTTTTGTAGGAGTTCTTTTTCTTCTGCAGCTAACTTGTCTTTTAATTGGTGAGCTGCTTGAACGTCTACTCGTACTCCTAAAAATCGCATATCGACGAGGCAAGGAAATAAGTCAGTCTCTAATTCAAAAATAGCTCCTAGATCCTGGTCGCTTAATTCTTTTTGCATGACTCTCCATAATGCTAATGTTATTTCTGCATCTCGTTCAGCATATTTTCCAACATACATTGATGGTAACTTCCACATATCTGCTTTAGGATCGACACCCCATTCTTTTGCTGCAGCAACTAATTCTGTTTCATTTTTTCCACGGCCAACATAATCCCAACCAAGAGAACCTAAATCAAATCTAAATCTATTTTCATTAACAAGTGATGCTGCAATCATCGTGTCATAAATGTTTCCATTTAATTTTATTCCCATCGCACGAATCCAACACACATCATACATGGCATTGTGAAAAATTTTATCTGCTTGAGATTCACACACGTCTGTAAACCATTGAATTACCTTACTTTTTTCAAGGTTACCACCGCCTTCATGATCGAAAGGAAAATATCCTGAGTAACCATCAACGGCTACTGCAATACCTACAACTTTACCTTTACCAACTACAGAACCTGATCCCATTGATTTTAAATCTGGATCATGTGTTTCTAAATCAATTGCAATTGTATCTGCTTGTCTTAAGTCTGGAAATTCAGTAGGCTTAACCCACTCTGTTTGTGCTTCTATCATTTGACTATACCCCATGAGTTTTGTTTATCCTTTTTTTCTTCCTTTGGTTGATCTGGATAGTCACGATCTATTGCCATTTGACAATAGTGAATTGCTTTTTCCAAATCTTGTTTTTGCCCTTTCTGTTTGTGGCGACACAAATACTTTATAGCGTTTCCTTCCGCAAACGGCAAGTTATTTTTATTTATGAACTCGCTCGGTTGAATCTTCATAGAAGAATAATGAGATCCTCCTATTTGTTTTTTATATACATCACTCATTGGTAGCGTCCTTAATTAATTTTTTAATATATTCTTCATGTCTTCTTACTTTAACTTCTGGTCGTTGAAGATATGCTTTGTCCCATGCTTTACCTTTAGGACTTTGTCTCCATTTTTTTCTAGCTTTTTTTCTACTTTCGGCATAAGGGTGCGTCATAACTTAAACTCTTTTGATTTGTTTTTAGATTTTATTAAAAATAAATTTTCAATAGTTCGTGTAATACCAACATACCAAACTCTAAATTCTTCATCTTGTTTTTCTTGCGATTTCTTTGCACCTTTGATAGTATTCGCCGTTTGATTTAAATATAGAATTACGTTGTGTGCTTCTCCACCTTTAGCTCCATGAATTGTTGAAACTTTTATTCTTGGATCCCTTAATACATTTTCTCCATTATCTAACATAGCTCTCATATAATTTCTTTTAGAAAGAGGAACCTTATTAAAAGCTTCATACCAATCCGCTTTAAAATCTATTACTTCATCTACTTCATCACAAATTATATTTTCTAAAATTCTTTGGTGATATACTTCAGGAATTGATTCACCTTTCTGCATCTTTTTCCAATTTAAAATATCTTCATATAAAGTTTTACCCATACTATTGCCTTGATGAGTCTGAAAGAAAAAACCTTTTCGTTTTAAATATGCAGGAATTGTTTTTAAAAGAGAATTAGTTCGAGCCAGTATTAGCCAATCGCCTGTAGTTATATCAATTCCATTAATATTAAATCGTTCTTCAATTATTCCTAGATCGTTTTTAGGAAGATAATCTTTAGGTAAACGATTAAGATATATTCTTGAAATAACACTTAATGCTTTTTGTTGAATCATTTGAGGAACTCTTTCAGATTTATCTAATAATATTTCTTTTGAATCCCACTTAATAAAAGAATCTACATCAGCTCCAGCCCATCCAAAGATAGCTTGGTCATCATCGCCTGCAATCCATACATCACAATTAGTGTCATCTTCAATCTTTTTAATCATAGACCATTGAATTAATGAAAGATCCTGAGCTTCATCTACAAAAATAACTTTAAATTTAGGTGTGGTTCCTTTGTCTAAAAACTGTTGAATCATATCGGTAAAATCTATAAGATTATGCGCGCTTTTATAATTATTAATCTCTTTCTCTATTCCAATTAATTTTGTTTTACTAATCCAACTAAGATGTTCGTTACGGTTAAATTGTTGTTCAGCAGTAATTTGTCTCACTCTTGCTAAATTAATAAGACTTAGATACTCACTATTAGAAGAAAAAATTCCATTAAAGTTATTAGTTTCATAGGAAGCATACTTAATTTGAATGCCACATGTTTCTCCAATTGCTTGGTAATTACCTTCTTGCATTACGTTTTCTTCTTTCAATCCTAAATTATTAAAAGCTAAAGAGTGTAGAGTTTGAAAATATTTAATATCTTTTTTAGTAAGGTCTAAATTTTTAGCTAAGAATCTATCTCGGGCTTCGCCTGCAGCTTTACGAGTAAATGCAAAGTAACCTATTCTGTCATGTGGGGTACCATTCTTTACATACTTATGTACTTCATTTAAAAGTCTTCTAGTCTTTCCAGTACCCGGTGGACCTACTACTTTATATCTCATTAATAATTAGTTCCTTTTCTTTGCACAGGTTTATGTTCAATCTGCGGAGTATAAAGTTGTTTTAATTTACAAACCTTCAGTGTCTTGCCTTCAACATTTAAAGAATGGTCAAACTCTACGCTGCATTTGTCTTTTAGTTTTTGTGCAATTTTTTCTTCTGGAATTTTCCACCCAGTTCCTAGATGCTCGATAAAAGAATTAAATCTAAAGTAATGATAGCCTTCTTCCGTAAAACAAGAACCATTGTGTATTTGTCTTCTCTCTTGTGCTTGTGGCCCATTAACACAGTATTGGTATAGTTCTTCTTCTAATCTATCTTCTACTTGAGTTCCTTTAGGTGGTGTAATTTTTTGTCCACCTCTACGCCACTCATTTAATTTAGCTCTAAAGTCTTTTGGTTTTAATGGTTCAAAATAAACTCCAGTCTGTTGCCAGATTAAATTTAATACTTCTTTCTGTGTAGTCATAAGTTTTGTGTTACTTATAATGACTTGAATCTTGTCATCGTTAGGCATAATCACATTAAATCTATATTCTGGTTCTAAATAAGCTATCATTTCAAAGTCTTGAATCTCAGGGAATACAGAAATGCTATCAGATTTGACTCCGAACGGTCTTTTATAACAAAGACTACGCATACATTTATCTTTAATAGGGTCTTCATAACAAGTATGCCCTGCTGTTTCACCCTTCCATGCTTTAATTTTTGAATCTAGTTTTGCTTTGTCCCAAGGACTCGTAAGATAACTATAGTTAGCTGCTGATACTTGATCAGGCCATTTGTCTTTATATTTCTTTTTAGCAAAGACCATATAATTATACATAAATCTGTCTCTACCATCATCTAATTTTGTTTTAGAACACAACGCAAGACATGGTGGACCATCATCAAATTCAGCGTTAGTTCCTAATAGTATATTTTTATGAGTTTCTTCTACGAGTTTATCTAAAGTTTCTTTATCTATTTTAGATTCGTTAGCAAATTTTATAAATTGTTCTACTGATAGTTTAGAATTATTCTTATCTATAGCGTATCGAGTGGATTGTCCGTTGTTATAGTAAGGTAAGTTAATGAAGTTTCCTGGTTTTATGTCTCCTTTATCATCTTTCTGTAGTTCTTTCTGTTTAGGAAAAACCTCAGTAGTTGGTTTTAATCCTAGTGGAAGCAGAAAAGCTTTTAATGCTTCTATTAAATCAACTGTTGGAATAGATTCTTTTAAAAATATATAACAATGTAAACCCCCACTCTTAGATAAAATAGGTACTAAGGGTAATTTATATTGTTGAAATAGTGCTAAATAATGTTCTACTTTAAATGATCCATAGTCTGGTGGATCAATATCTATACAACCAAACTGTGCAGTTTTATCTATTCTGCAGGGTTGAATTCCAATTGATTTCTTTCCGTGTAAATGATTCTTGTAATCTTCTAATGTAACAGGTCTACCTGCCCATTCATAATTAGGTTTTATTTTATTTTTTTCTGAGTCTATCTCAGTCTTTGACATGTCCGCCATGCCAAAATCACCTTCATAACCTTTAAATAATTCTATAAATTCATGTTCCATAATGATCCCGGGTCGGAGCAGCTCCACTCTCGCTTCACTGCTCCTATCCTCTAAAAGAGGAATCTAGTAATTAGATTCTACTTTGTTCTCAGCTGCAGCGTTACTTGCTTTTAAAGAATTATGGAAATCTTTTGCCATTTGATAAAGGCTAGCGTTATCCACTTTTCTCGCCAAAGATACTTTGTATCCATGCCAAGTAAAACTTCCACTGTTCTCGACAGACTGTAGTTTATACACTCTTGAAAACATTGGAGCAGGTACATTTTTATTTGTTTTAGGATCAGTTTCAATTTGATCTTGCATTAAAGAGTTCCAGTTTCTACTCACTTTTAATTGAGTAGACTTCATAGCCATTAAAGCTTTCTCTGGTTTTTCTCCATTAATGATCACAAAATGATTAGCTGTTTTGATAATTTCATTACCATTATCTAAACAATCTTTTCCTGAAGAGTTCTTTTTAGTTTTAGCTAAAATTTCTGGACCTCTATCAGGACTGATTGGTCTACCTTCTTTTCTCTCAAAAGGTGCCCATTCAGGGAATGTTAATTTATAGTAGCAAGGTATAATTTCTATACCCTTCTCACCATCATACAATCTTTTAGTGACTGTATTATAAAACATTCCAGCTTCTGCTCCTTCAACATAGTTCGCATGTTTCTTTTTAGTCTCATCCGAACCAGATTGTAATAACTTAAGAAATGGTAAAGCCAAATCGTCTTTATCTATATTCTCAAGTCCTGCGCCAGCATCTTGAACGAAATTCATTTCCGCTGGTAAGTTACCTTCTTTTTTTACAGTAACGTCTCTTGTTTCTTCACTCATGTTATTTGTTCCTTGTTATTTTTGTTTTGTTTCCCTTAAACAGATTAAAATGTTCAGAAGGCAAGTCTTGACCACTTTCGGCTCGCTCTCTGTACAATGCTTTTAACGTCATCGGTTCTACCTTTAATTTTTGTTGTGGTTGGTAGCCTTGACCTTCTGCAAGACTAGCATATTGCGTAGCCTTGTCATCTTCGCCACGACCAAAGGAAACAGTAATCTCATTTTTAATAAGATCACCTAGGTCATTGTCTCGAAGCCATTGGTAAGCGCTTTCCCTGTTTGCTACAGGAATAGTTGCGCTATAAACTTCTTTCACTTCTATGGCAGAGCCATCTTGAAGTTTAAGAGTTTTTAATTTCATTGATTCCATAATCTCAGGAATAACTTCTGCAGAAATTTTATCCGCTCGCTCTTTCTTTTGTTTTAAAAGAGCTTCTTCTTTAGCTATTTCTCCTTCTAATTTTTGAAGATCAATTACGTAGTTAGAAAGACTTCTAACATTTTCAAGTTCGTTTACTTGTTGCGGAGCATCCTCCACAAATTGTTTTCGTAAGTCTTCTCCTGGATTGAACGAACCACTTCCAGTAAAAACTTTTATTTTTTCTTTACTCATCGATTTCTCCTTTCTCGTAAAGATTTATTTTAATAGGATAATAAGTTCTTTCTTGTCTATCCCATTTTAACAAATTATATTTTCCGTTTGTTATATCGGAGACAATAGAAACAGCAACACCAATAATTGCCGGATCACCTGTAAGTAATAAATAATCTTCTTCTTTAAAATTTTTTAATTTTTGTCTTAAAGAAAAAACTATTGGACCTGGACTAAAAATTATTTGAGAATCTTCTTTTAGTAATACTTTAATATCACCAAATTTTTGAGCCCCCATAATGTTAATTTTAGGCCTACCTTCTCGGGTACCTGGTATTTCTTGAATAACGTATACTATCGCTTTGTCTTTCATGCTTGACAATATAGTATTGAATGTTTATATTGTCAACTAGAAAGTAGAAAATAAAAAAATGAAGTATAAATTTAAAACAAAGCCATACGCACATCAAATGACTGCGTTGGAAAAATCGTGGAATAAAAAAGTTTTTGCGCTTTTTATGGAGATGGGTACAGGTAAAACTAAAGTAGCTATTGATAATATGGCTATGCTTTATGATAATGGCAAAATCAATGGTGCCTTAATTATTGCTCCTAAAGGAGTGTATAAAAACTGGTATTCTCAAGAAATACCTGACCACTTACCTACTCACATACAACCTATAACTGTATTATGGAAGTCTTTAATTAATAAAACCCAACAAAAAGAATTAGATAAGTTATTCCAAACAGGTCATGATTTTCATATTTTAGTTATGAACGTAGAAGCTTTTAGCACTAAAAAAGGTGTCGATTTTGCGGCAAGATTTTTAAATTGCCATAATACTTTTATGGTTATTGATGAATCTACTACTATTAAAAATCCGGGAGCTAAAAGAACTAAAAACATAGTAGGACTAGGAAAATATGCAAAATATAGAAGAATCCTTACCGGATCTCCTGTTACTAAATCTCCATTAGATTTATATAAACAATGTGAGTTTTTAGATGAATACTTATTAGACCATTCTTCTTATTATACATTTAGAACCAGATATGCCGTTATGCGTAAAGCTAATTTTAATGGCCGATCAGTTGAAATTGTAGTGGGTTATAAAAATCTAGGAGAATTATCAGAAAAATTAAAACCTTTCTCTTATAGAGTGTTAAAAGATGACTGTTTAGACCTTCCTAAAAAGACGTTTATGAAACGAGTTATTACTTTATCTGCTGAACAAGATAAGGTTTATCAACAAATGAAAAAGATGGCTCTTGCTCAACTTAATGGCAAAATGGTGACAACGGCTAGTGCATTGACTCAACTAATGCGGTTACACCAGATAACTTGTGGCCATTTTACGGCAGATGATGGCTCTATTCAGACAATTAAAAATAATCGTCTAAGTGAATTAACCGATTTATTAGATGAAGTAGAAGGAAAAGCAATTATATGGGCTCATTACCAATATGACGTAAAGGAAATAGTTAAAGCTATTATTAAAGAACACGGCGAAGACAGTATTGTGACCTATTATGGGTTAACTCCACAAGATGAAAGACAAAATAATATTAAGAAATTTCAGTCCGACCCTAAGTGTCGGTTTCTTGTTGGAACGCCCTCTACGGGCGGCTATGGCCTTACTTTGACGGCTGCTAGCACCATGATTTACTATTCTAACGGATATGACCTAGAAAAGCGTCAACAGTCAGAAGCAAGAATTGACCGAATTGGACAAGAAAAACCTATGACCTATATAGACATAATTTGTGAAGAAACGGTAGATGAAAGAATTGTTAAAGCTTTAAGAAAGAAGATTAATATAGCTACTGAAATAATGGGTGAACAGTTAAAAGACTGGATTTAATCTCAGAAAATGTAGGACTCGTACGCGTAGCGCGCTAGAATTTTTTATTCTACGACTTTGCCACCTGACCATTTCATTTCCGGTAAACCGTTTTCGTAAGTTTTACCATCGTAAGTTAAAACTTGTTTTCTGTTAGCACCTTTTTCATTATAACTAACGTGGACCCAGCCACCTGCGGGGTCGTCTTTTTTGTAGAACTCGAGGATCAATTGATCGAAGTCACAATTGTTTTGAATCCAATAAGCTGTTTTAATATTTGGCACACCTGCTATTTCGAAGTCGACCGCTTGGCCCTTAGCATGCTGGCTCGTTTTTTTCGAGCCGATAGCTTCGCAAAGTGCTTCCGATCTGTAACCAGAGGTAATAGTAATGGGTTTATCAAAGTGCGCACGAACCGGTTCCAATATTTCATAACATACGTTCTCCAAGTTTTTAATATCTCCAGCTCCTGGAGAATTATCTATGCCCTTTCGAGTCGCGGTCATAGACTTAGTCATTTCTTCTAATTTAAAGTGTTTCGATAGTTGCATGATTTTTTATTTTGTAAGTAAAGTAAAGATAACATAAGCCATCCCAGAGATCAAGGCACCAACAGAAACTAATAAAATGCTCTCCACTCTATTAATTTGGTGTTCTAATTTAAGAATCTTGTCATGAGTTTGCTTTTGCATAATCCTGCAAAGCTTTTCATGAGAATCAATTCGTTGTATAGCGTTCTGTTTAGACATTATACTCGTGCTCCTCTTTGTCTTAGTCTGATAGCTTTTTCAGAAGGGGATAGTAGGGCTTCTTCTACTCTTGTCAACCCAGTATTTTCATTAATATTACCCGGTAATGCTGACGTTTGTACTACCTCTTCTGATACTTCTGATGTTTGAATAGGTTGATTAGGTTGAATAAGATTACCTTGTTGATCAATTGTTTCTATAATTTCTCTTAAAGGATTAATTAATTTTGGAAACTCAGAACCTTTATTAGTTCTAAGTCTAGATAATTTTCTTGCCATATTATTTATAATTCCTCTTACTCTTAACCATGCATTAGGGGCTCCAATTTTTTGAGCATTTCTAAATATACCTTTAATTACGTCCTCACTAGGGGTATAGACTTGAAAAAATCCTCGTTTTACATTATTAAAATCTTTGTTTGACATCCTTTCTAAACTTTCTCCAATAGTTTTAGGAGAAGTACCTAACAAAGAAGCAGCATTCATATTAGCATTCATTTCTTTTTGTACTTTCCATAAAGATGTGTTGGCGTCTATATATGCCTCAATTAATTCTTCAGGATCTACAGGTCCTTCTCTTAAAGCTACTTTAGTAAATTTACTTTTAGATTTTCTAGAATTAGCTGCATACTCTGCTTGTTTAAATTTTAAAGTTCTTGGAATATTTAATTTAACTGCTCTCATTCCAGCTATTCCTAAACCTTCATCTAATAATTCATAAGACTGACCATTCTCATCGTACTCACCAACTTTACCCCACTTAAACATTCCACCTAAATCTCCTGTTTGTAATGGTGTATCAATAGATGTAACTGCATAATCAATTCTACCTAATTGTTTTAAACTTCCTGGCATCTGTGCTTTTAATAAATGCATAAATACTTTTTCAGCAATAAGACCTGGTGAATCATTCTCTGCATCATAAATTTGATATCCTTCTGTAGTTCTTCCTTTTCTTCCTAAGATTGGAAGTACATCTGCTAAAGCTTCTGTCCAAATAGATTCTGAAATAAATGGTTGAGCAATTTCTCCCATACCTTTTATGGATCCTAGTATAAAGTTATTCATTACAGCTTCTTCATCTAATTGACCATCAGCTACTTCATTCATAGCTGTTTTCCATGGTCTAATAAGTGTGTCGTAAGCATTAGCGTGACTAAAGTCGACATATTTATAGTCTCCTTCGTCTGTTTTAATTGGAATAATAGTAGAGTTTTTAGACCAAGGCGCTACAAATCTTCTTATTGCTGCAAGCTCATCTTCACTGACATCATAAATGTATTGTGCCATTTTAGTTGCACCCACTGGAACCATTGTTGTAGCAAAAGACATTCCAGCCATACGTTGCCAGCCAATAGACCTTAGTCCCGGTGTTTTAATTTCTTTTAATGCAGTATTAAAAATATTAGTTGATGTTCTTAAAATTTCTGCAGGGAAAGATACGAAATTACCTATCGGCCATTTACGTAATTCTTTAACTGTACTAGATACATAATCATAGTTGGGTACATTATTTCTTACTATGTTAGCTGCAATTTCATCTAATTCCTCTGCGCTTATTTTTTTACCCATTTTTTCATAAGCTCTTGCATACCTTGCTCTTTCACCTAAGAAAGTAGAAATTTTCCAGAAGTCATCTTCAGCTGTGTAAGCATCTTCTGTCCATTTTTTTATTTTAGATAATGGTTTTAATAATCCTCTTAAAGCTTTGTCTTGTCCCACAACAGATCCAAAGTCTACATCTTTTAATAGTGCTTGTAGGTCTCCCATTCTAACATTGGTATTAACAACACCAAGTCGTGCCCACTTTCTATATAAATCTGATTCTGCTCTTGTACCTAAGCCTGCTACTTGTAAATTTCTCCATGCAGAACCTAACATTTTAGGAGTAATAGTAACTCCTGGAAGTAGTCCATTAGCTACAGCAAACGCACCAGCACTAATAAAGTTTCGTGCGTGAGTTACGGGAGATAAAATAGTTTTTGCCATTTGAGATGTTGCTTTAGGGAATAAAATTAAATTTCTATAAACAGCACTGTTCATAAAATTAGTAGTAGTCTTACCTGCAGCAGCTTCAATTGCATCGGCTACTTCTTTTAATGCATATTTTCCTGAAGCAGGATTAGCAATACCTGATGACAAACCTGATAAATCAATTTGTCTATACATACTTTCATCAAAAGAATCCCCCATTTTTAATGCTACTTGTTCTACTTGGTCCATGCTTTCAAAAAATAATGGACGTTTACCAGCTTTAATAGCTTCAGCTGATGCAATAGACATATCTGTTAATAACTGATTTCTTCTTGTAACAGCTGATACTTCTCCTGTTTGAGCAAGAATAGTTTGGATTGGGTCTCTAGTTTTTCCTAAAATTTCATCAATAATTTTTCTTTTTTCTCCAGTTAATTGAGAGATATCAAATTTTTTAGAAGTTGCTTTTTGTGCAATACTTTTATTAGTAAAAAAATTAGGTAGATCTATTAACGCATCTGAATCAAAATTTTTAGGAGGTCTTGCCGTCTTAACCATATTATTAATTATAGTTTCTGCTTCTTGATAAGTAATAGGTGTTTTATTTTTTTGTGCAGCAGTTCTAAAAATTTTAATAGCTTTGTCTACTGTTTCAGTAGGCACTCTATAATTTAACATTGGAATTAAAGAACGATTAGAAAATACATCGTAAGTGGCACTAATATAATTTTTAAATTTATCTCCAAATAAGTTTTGAAAGTCTTTAAAGGTTCCTTTTAAACCATCTACTTTTAACTTATCTCCTTTTTTAATTCCTTTTCCAAGAGTAGTAAACATGTCGGCCCACTCTGCTCGCATAGCTTCCATTTGATCAAAGATTCCTTTTACTTGATTGTTATCGTAAGAAACTTTATTCTTTTTTAACCAGTCTGTAGCTTTGTTTTTATAAGCTTTAGAAATACCACCCCATCCTAATGGAGTTTTTTCTCCGTATCTAACTACTCCATTATCTAACACGGTTGGTTTACCTGAAATTAAACCATCATTTAAAACTTCTAATAATTCTTTTCTTTTGGCTTTAGTCGTTCTATCAAAAAGTCTTTGAGTCCAAGGAAATAATCCATCAATTTTTTTATTTAAATTTCTTGAAGCATTTTGAGCAAAATTAATATCTGCATATTTTTTACCTATAATTTCTCTTTGTGCTTTAAATAATGCTGGAGTCATACCTCCTTCTTTTTTAAATTTACTTAAAAAAGAAAATAACTTTTTATCAATAGCATTGTCCGCGTATCTTAAGTCTTCGGTTCTTTTAGATAATAAGCCTAATGTTTTACCCATACCTCCTATTAAACCAGTAAACAAAGCTCCTTCAGTTCCAAACTTAATTCTATTAACTAATCTTTTTGCTGGATCTAAATCTCCATCTTCGTCTTTGTGAAGTCGTGTAGGTCCTCCCAATAATTCTCCAAAGGTACCTGCCTGTTGAACATCACCTATAAAAATTCCTTCTGCTGTACCACCGGTAATAGCACCTGCACCAAACCGAGCTACTCTTCCTTTGTTATTTAATCTTGCTAATTTAGTTGCAGTGTCGGATAAAATTTTTCCTTTTTCATCGGTCATAGTAAAATAAGTACCTGCTCTTTTAGAACGTAAAGCTTGTGAAGCTAACTTTTGACCAATTTTAAATCCCACACCACCAGGAATACCAATGTTAACTAACATCTCAGTAATTTTTCCTGCAGTAGTTGCTCTTGCTTTCTCGTCTAACGTTGTAAGATCATCAAAGTATTTTTCAATTTGAGCAGCTTTGTTTGTGCCTGCTCCCATGTCAACAAGGGTTGCACCTAAAGAAAAAACTCCTTTAGGAATTTGTAGTAAACCTGATCCAAGACCAGCTAATATAGATTCAAATGTACTGATTTCGTTATTCTTTTCTTCGTCGCTAAGGATAGAGGCTTTTTGTTTATCTAATTGTTTATCTACTCCAGAAGGAACATATTTTCCATTTATAATCATAGCTGTAGTTCCCTTCCATTATTCTTTCCACGTAGTAGCAAGCTGATCTCTCCACCATTTATTTAACATATTTAATTCTGTAGCTTGAGGATCACTACCATCCATATAACCAATTCTACCGCCGTCTGCTTTTTTAACTACTTGATCTGTTTTACCTCGTTTAGGTTCAGAAACCCACTTCCAAAAGGAAGTAATGTCTTTGCCTGTTTGATCTGCTGTGTCAATAGCTGTGGCTACCATATCATCTCTATCTCCAACCTGTCCCGCTGTCGGGTCACCTATGTCGGAGTAATTAACTTTTTTCTTTAAGTTTCCCTCTGCATCTACATCACCTTTAGGTTCGGTTTTAATTGTACCTGCATTTGCTCCACTATCTCCTTCAGAACTAGAAGTGGATTTAATACCTTTGCCTAAAGCTTCTTTTGCATCTTCATAAACAGAAAATTCTTGCGGTTGTCCATTAGCATAACCATCATTATCAGTGTCACCAAATACCAACCATTTTTTCTTTTTAGGATCCCACCAAACAGTGTCGACAGTTAACTGAGTTTCATCATAACCAACAAATCTTCCTTCCTTATCCGCCTGCCAATAAGCTCCATCAATAATATCTACCTGGTCATTTGCTGTTGCTGGATCTTCTAAAATCTCTGTAATGTTGTAAAAGCCTTGGGCTACGCCAAAGGAATTTTGTTTTTCAAAACTATAGTCGTCAGAATTTTTTTGAATATCTTTGGTTAATTCTCGAATGGCTCTTCCAGGAGTATAATCTTTATTATATATAGATTTAGCGGCAGCTTGTACACTCCATTTACCTGACTCTGCAATTTGTTCCATTTTATATTTATGTGCTGCCTCTGCGGCTTCTTTAGCTAACTGTGATTCTAATTGTTTAGCTGCTATTTCTTGTGCTGCTATTTCTCCTGCTTGTGCTGTTTTTGCTCTCTCTGCTCTGGAACCTGATACAGCTTGCGAGCCTTCAAATATCATTTCTCCTACAGTCTTAGCAGAACCATCGTCTTTATAAGGGCTTCCTAAATAAGAAAAACCTTGAGCTACATCTTGCATAGTCGTTGTGTTGTCTGCTGTAGACTTTCTAATATTTTCTTGAATCTCTTCAAAAGATGTACCAAGATTGTATTGTCTTCTAGGTGTATCAAAAGGTGACGTGATGCCAGTCCCTTGAGCCTGGTAACTAGGGCCTCCACGCTTGAACATAGGTCTCTTTAAAATTCTATTATACATAATTAGATTTTTTTAAAGTCTACATCTACCTTAGAGTAATCTACCATTAAATAACCATCTTGGTCTTCTATTGAAGCCCATGGAACTTCTTGAGCCATTACTCCTTCGTAAACTGTATCTTTTCCTTTATAGTTAAATTTGTATATATTAATATTTGAAGGCGATTTACCAATTAATTCTACGTTTTCTTTTAATCTAATATCACTTTGGGTATATTGATTAGTTCTCCAAAAATCCTGGTTTAACGCACCAGTATAATTAGTAGGATTTGTATTTTGTTGCCCTTGTTGTGTATTCTGTTGACCAAACATTCCCATAATATTAGCTGCTCCTAAACCTCCACCAATTCCTGTAACCATAGGGCTAGGTTGGAAAGGCATAGTAGGTGATCCAGGCATTGCTCCTGCAACTGAACCATATAAGTTTGCAACATCTTGAATTCTTTTCAGTGGTAATTGGTAAGCTTGTTGTTGACCTGCTGTCAATTGATTTAATTTCATTTGTTCTAATTCTCGGTTTTCTGCTCCTAGGGCTCCCAGAGATGCAATACCTTGTTGCTCTAAGCCAGTTGCATAAGTACCCATTCCTTGTAATTGAGCTAAAGCTGTTTTCTGTTGGTCTAATGCTTGTTGATATCCTTGACCACGTAGACCGGCTAATAAAGCTGCTCGGTTCCTGTCGCTTGCGGCTTGATACTCGGCTGATTGAATCCCAGCTCTAGCACCACCAAACGCACCAGCGCCTGCTTGTTGTTCTCTAATTTGTTTTCTTCCTAAACCAGCTTGAACATCAAAGTCTGTCATAGTTGCATCAATAACTTCTTGTTGATACGGTGACATAAATTGCTTGTAAGCATCAGTTGATAATAAATCTTGTGAAGTAGCTGAAGGTGCACCAATTGCATCTAGGTAAGGTTGGTAAGAAGCTATTCCTGTTTTACCAGCAAAGCCTGTAACCATTCCTGAAGCATCTCTTTGGATGTCTCCCATTCCATACATGTCTGCAGTTCTTTGTTGAGACGCTTGTTGGAATGCAGTTGGTCCTGCAACTTTAGCTGTTAGTTGTCCTACATCAATAGGAGTTCCTAGTTGCCCGATACCATATTTAAGTATCTGTTGACCATAAGGTTCTAACGATGCACTTGGTAAAAATCCAAATCCTGCTGGTACTGTTGCCATTATGCTGTCATCCTTTTCGCTTCAGGTTTTGCTTCTAAATTTTTCATAGTTTCATACATTCTTTTTGCACCTTTATTAATACTTCCACCGCCTGCAGCTCTTACTGCATCAGCTGTGAATACAAATTCGTTTTTAGATAATCTTGCTGGAACATCATCTTTTTTTTCGTATGCTCCAATTGGAACAAAGCCACCATCAAATCTATAGTCTTTTTCTAAGCCACCTAGATCCATCATTCCATCTTTAGTAGCCATAGCTGGTAAACTTCTTAAACCTCTAGGATCCATAACTGGTCTAGGGATTGCTGTAATACCTACTTGATCACCATATCTATATCCAGCTCTTCCGCCTGTAGCCATACCTAATGTTTTCTTAGCTTCGTCAATTGCTTCTTGTTGAGAAAAACCTGCCTCTCTTAATTTTGCTACAAGGTTCATAAAGTCGTCGTCCCCACCACTACTAAAACCTATTCTTCCGCCATGAGCTGCTTGCATAATTCCTTGTTGATTCATTGGGACTTGTGGGACATTGCTTGAACTTAATTCTTTTTCAGCTTGTGCAGCTGCTTCTGCCGGGGATAAATTCATCTCTAATAATTCTTGATATCTCTTTTCTAAGAATGCATCATTACCTGCATGAGAAGCCATCTGAGTTTCTCCTTGAGGCATTGGTGCTGCACCTTTAATCATATCTCTCCAACCACCATCTTGAAAGAAAAGTTCAAAATCAAAATCAAAAATAGATTTATCTGGAGTACTCATTGCGTCCCAAACCATTAAAGCGTTTCTTCTATCGTCGCCAGTATTATAAAAAACTTGTTCACCGATGTTAACTCCTTCTTCCATTTTTAAATCAAATGGAGTTACAACTTCTTCATCCATCATTTCTACTTCTTCAATTTCTGGACCTCGTGCATATCCTTTACGAAGACCGCTTATTCCACCGTGTTTTAAACCAGTGGCTGCTGTATAGTCTGTAACGTCTGCTTTCGTTGTAGGTGTTCCTGATACAACCATAGGAGTAAGATTAGCAGCGATAGATGCTTCAGCTGCTCGAGTAGCATCTGCTACTTGCTTCATGTAGTCATCATAGGATTGTTGTTGTAATTCGTTTTTTTTCTTTTGATCTTTGTAAGATGCATATGTAGATAATGCTGCTATTCCTGTTTTTGCTAAGTCTAACAAATCCATAATTTTTAATTCCTTGTTATATGATTATATATGAAAATCGCAGGGATTACACCTGAACTTACCAGTTTACTTGTTTTTTGGATCATCGTCAATATCATCTTATATATTACTTTTGGTACCTAAATTTAAGTCTAAGATCTTAACATTAACATCTCTTCTAATATGCTCTCTTTTAGTGTCTGTTTCAGGGTTATCTACGTCATCGTCAGCTTCTTTATCTGACATATATTCTTTACCTGTTTCAGTATTAGTTAATGTAATCTCCACTTCAGGGGTAATAACGTGTACCTTTTTACCGTCTATTACTTGATATTCACTCTTCGCTTCTTGTTCTTTAAAGGGCATATTTCTCCTATGTTCTGCTTGTCTGTAGCACAGAAGCTGTCATTTTTATAACATTTCCTGTAGCACATTGCATCTTAATTTTATCGCCTGCTTCTAAGATGATTATATTATTAAAGGTTAATAAATCAACGCTTCCACTAGCTCCCACACTAACCTTATCCCACTCATAATCAGTGGTAGATGAACCATCATATATTTTAATGTCTACATCTAAAGCTCCACTATGGGTATTAAAAAGCTTAATACTTTTAACTAAAGAAGTAGTCTCAGTAGGTGCTTCATACATGTCATCGTAAGACCCTGCTGATGTTATTTTTGCTTGAATATTTTTATATATATTTGCCATTAGCTTAGAAAGAAATTAAACCTTTCTTGATCATCCTTTTCAGGTTGTTGATATGTTGAATTAAGTTGCTGGATTAAAGAAGAAATTGTTCTGTTAATTTGTCTTTGATTATCCTCACTATATTCTCTTTTAGGTTCTGGTAATCTTACTACTATTTTTGTCATTATCTTCTCCCATCCGCTTGGACATCTACTTGAAACGTTCCATATCTCCAGTTTTCACCAGAGCTTTCATTTTCAATTTTAATATTAGCATATCTTCCTCTTGCTCTTGTATCAAATTTAGTAGAACTTGAGGTCACACTAAAGGGACTATAGGTACTATTAGTCATTGATTGAGAAGGATAATTCTTAACTCCTACAGTTACTTTAGCTGTACCAGTTAAAGTTTTAAAGTCTGGTAAAAATCTTCTCATAGCTAGGAAATATTCTCCAGTTCCTTGTTGCGTGTTAATAGGAAAATCAAATGAAGTTGCATAAGAAGTAAGAGTAGTTGTTGTACCATCAGGATTTAATTGATCGGTTCCTACTTCATGCTCAAAATAAACACTTTGACCTAATCCTGTAGCTCCTACTACATCTGGAAAAGTACCAGTAGATGAACTATTGAATTGAGTAGCATAAGGTTTAGGATAAACTGTTGCATCAATAAAGCTAGTTCTAATAGAATAAGTATTTACTCCTGTGTACCAAATACCTCCAGGTTGTCTGCCTGATTCTCCATAATTAAATACTACATATTTGTCATTATAAGATGAGTCTGCTCCTGGGTAATACCAAACTACTTCTGTAAATAGATTATTAATTCCTGCGCATACTTGTTGACCTTTAGTAGTTGCAAAATTATCAAATACATAATCTTCCACTACACAAGGTAAAGAGTTAACGGTACCATCAAAAGAAAAGAAACCATTATTACTTAACCAATAAGCAACACCATCTATTTCACAACATGCATTTTGACCTACTAATCCACAGTTAGTTCCTACCTGTTCAAATTCAAAAGTATAAGGAGAACCTACATATTTCATAGTATAAAGAGCATTGTCGGTCCAAACTAGAATGTTTTCTTTAGCAACAATGGCTCCCATTAATTTTGTTCCATCTTGAAGTCTTTGATCACCCGCACTGTTATCTGCTTCTGGTGCAAAAGTATTAAGAGAATTGACATCCGAGAAACGCAAAAACATATCGTCTTGAGTGCTTGAATCTCCTAAAGTTGTCTCAGTTCCAAAATGAACTAAGTGTCTTGTAGTTGGAGATATTAAAGTAAATCTCGTAGCTGTTGGATTTCCGTCACCACTACTAATAGCGGTTACATAATCTGTTGTGTTCATAGAAGCACGTGTGGTAAATTTAGTGTCTCCACTTACTCCTGAATTCCATGTATAAGTTTTTCCATTAGCAACTGTTCCAACTAAAACTTGTCCCCAATTACTTAAAGACCAAAGTCCTGGTTCTAGAGTAACTGTTGTTGCATTAACTGCATCACCCCAGTTAGTCCATTTAGTTGCATTTTGAAGAGCGGTTCCATCAGAATGAGCTTGTCCATTTGAAGTTCCTGGAGTTGCTGTTCCTAAAGCTCCTCTAGTAATGTTTTGAAAATTTGTAGCATTGGTTGCAGTATAAGTAATTAACTCAGCAGTGGGAACTGTTCCAACTGCAATAGTTCCTGTCGAAGGAAAACCTGTAGTAGAGTCTACTGTAACCGCTGTACCTGATCCCCCAGTACCAGCAGTGTCAGCGTTTAAGGCTCCGTCTAATGTATCATCTACTACTCCAGTAACTGTTCCACCATAGTCTCCAATTCCAAATCCATAACCATAAGATTGTTCCGCAGGTCCTACTCTTTGATAAGGAGATACTATACAGGCACTTCCTGAAGTTAAATCAGAACCACCCCCATTTGTTTCTGCTGTCGGAGATGTAATAGTAAATGTAGTATTAGTTGGTGCTGTTATAACTTGACAAACTTGTCTATCAGTACTGGTATATTCAATATTGTTCTTGTTTAAAGCTGAAGCCGTAGGCATCGTAACAGATTCTAAAGCAACAATATCTCCTACTTCTAAACCGTGATCTGATCCTGTAGTAATAGTAATTGATGTACCTGGAGACGTACTGTTAGTAGTTATAGTAGAAGCTCCAAAAGTAATTTGAGCTCCTGAAGAATTAGTTCTCCAAGGAGTAATATCATAAAGTGCCCCTTCAAAATAAACTAATAAAAATTTATCAGTACCTATTCCAACGTATCTATTTCCTTCTAAATCTGTAAAAGCTAGTTGTTTTCTAGCTACACCATGCATAGTGTCGGTAAGTAAAGAAGACCATCCACCTACTTTTTCAGCAAGTCCATATCTCCATCTTACATTATCGGAATCAACCCATCGGTCTGTGGCGCCGACGCCGGTGTCTTGTTTATTGACACCCGGTTGAAATTTCATTTCAAAAAGAGCCATCTTTTATGCTCCTTATGCTGGGAATACTTCGGTATTAGACTTATACGCCCAACCTCTAGTTCCATCTATATAGATTAATGTAACCGATTGTCCATTGACATCTAAGACATCGTTACCTGTAGCACTCATAATAGGAGAACCATTTCTATCAATAGTTACGTTGTTAGAATTAAAATTTCCTCTGGAATCAATGATGGTTACTTCATCACCAGTTGAAGGGGAAGAAGGTAAAGTTACTGTAATTACATTTGAAGAAGTATCACAAAAAATTTGATCTCCAGCTACTGCTGCAAAAGGGGTGTATGTATTATTTATTCCAACACCACCTTTTTCAAGAATAGTTATTAATGTTTGAGTCCCATTAGATTTACATAAAACTGTAGCTCCAATAGGTATTTTTTTAGTGGTACCACTCGCTGTTAATACTCCTAGAGTATAATTATTAGTAGTATTTCTTGACGTATCGTCCTTCATAATCCAGACTCGGTCTGATCCTGAAGGCATCGTTATAGTTCTATTTGCTGTTAAAGTCCCATGAAGTCTTAAATATTGATTTTTTCCATTAGAAGTAGCTCCATCTGTCAAAGCTAAAGTGACATCTCCCGATGCCATATCTACATCTAAAACCCCTGATGCTACTTGTTCTAAAATTTGTAGGTTAGTATTGGTAATACCACCCCATTGACCAGCTTTTTCACCGGTTGTAATAAGTTCTAATTTTGTGTCTGTTGAATACGTCGATGCCATAATTTTATACTCCTGGGTCTATTTCTACCCAAGTCATGCTAACACCTGGGACTATTTCACTCCATGTTATCGCTTGTGCTGTTCCTGTAGCAGCGGTTAAATCTATGCCACTAGGCTCAACATTTGCGTCAGCAGTAATTGTAACAGTTCCTGACGAAATTACAACATTATTTCCGCTAACTGATACATCTGCTCCACCCGTTGCTATAACAGTTCCAGTAGCTAAAGTAATAGCTGACCCAGTAACTGTAAAATCTACATCAATAGCAAAACTAACAGTACCAGTACCTAAAGTAAGTGGATTTGGATTAGGTATTTCTGTAACAGAATCTGCTGTAATACCTGGGTCTCCAATACTAACTGTAAGCTGATTACCTGTAACCGCAAGAGTAACATTATTTTCATTACCTGAAGCGGCAAATGGTTGTGCTGCAAATGCGTCAAATCCTAATAACATATATAATCCTTAGAAGGAGACACGGGGTATGTGGTGGTGCCGTGCCTCCATCAAAGAATTATATCATCGTTTAAACCAAGAAGGAAGACCTAAATGTGGGCGTTTGTCAAACATATTATCCTTTGCTCCTGGGGTCTTACGATTGTTATAATGTAGAAAAGCTTGTACGCATTCTTTACCTTTAAATTTTTCTCTCCAATGTTCTAATTCAATTCCTCGATAAACCAGCATATCTCCTGGTTTTAAATCTACTTTAATTCCTTTAGTATTTTCTGATACATATCCAACACCTGGTTTGTCGGTGCCTTTTGTAGGATCAGGTTCTAAATATATAGGCCAATCATCGCCGCCTAGATTTATAGTAGTGGATATCTCACAACTAAATCTGTCTTTGTGTCTTTTAAGTTCATCACCTTTTTTATAAACTCTTGCATAGGTATAAGCTGGATATAATTTGAGTTCAGTGCTTTTTTCCATAATAGGCTGAAGTTTTAGCATTAAAGTTTCTACAGCTATATCTGCATAATGACAATAAGTGTTTGGGATTTGCTCATTTGGCTGTTCATAATGGCCTAGTATTGTTTCGTAAGGAGAAAGATATTTTTCTTTTACACATGTGTCCAAAACTTGCTTTTTCATAACCAAATAATTTGCCACAAAAGTAGCCAGATCTGGAGAAATAACTTTTTTTAAAATTATGTATTTATTTTTTTTAAAGCTCATTTATTTAAAAGTATATATTAAAACTATTCTATATCCAAACTTAGGAAAAATATGGTAATGGAATGAAGAATCGAACATAACTCCTTTGTTTTTTTTAGGGCTAATTTGATTAGTTATTTTATTATTTTTATTTAAAATAATTGTTTTGGCTTCGGGATCAGCATTATTTAAATATATAATTACTTGTCTATAAGGATACTCATGATCTCTATGAGGTTTACATTGTTTTGTTTCCACAGCAAAAGTTAAATTTAAACAAGCTCTGTATAGTTGAGTCTTTTTTATTTTTACTTTTTTACAAAAGTCTTGAAATATAGATAAAAAAAGTTGAGCATAAGGAGTATTCCATACAAGGTCTGTAGAAATTTTATCTTCCGGTCTTTTTAAAATTTGATGATATAAAAAAGGTAGCTGCGGATGTTCATTTTTATTTTTTCCTTTAGCTAAATAAAAAGGAAATTTTTGTGTATCAATTGCTGTCAATAACATATTAATATTTTTTTTACTTATTATATTATTAATTTCTTTAACCACGTTTTGCCATTTCTTTTGGTATAGCTTGTATGTTCCAATGAATAAATCTAAAGGGTTCTTTACCAAAGTCTACAGAAAATTCATGTTCTAAGTATCCTGGAAATAGAATTAAAGTTCCAGGTTTAGGTTTAAAATGGATGAGGTCACTCCCTGCTACAACACCCTCTTTCATGTTTTCTTTCATTTTTAATTTAGTACATCTTGCTCCTGTCTTGGGATCATGAAATACTGGATAAGAAGTTTTATCACTACATTTTAAAAAATAAAATCCGGACACATGTTGATTCCAATGTATATGTGCAGAATGATGTCCTCCGCCTTTTTTAGAAAATTCTTGAACCCATAATTCACTAAACAGCGTTTGATATAATCTCATATCATAACCCATAAGGTCCAAAAATTCCCAAGACTTTTGACCTATATAATCTCTAAAATCTTTAAAATCATTATCTAAAGTTAAAGGTGTCGAATGATGACTGAATCCAAAATCTCCGTTCGCTTTTATAATTTTTTTATCTCTTTTTCGTGCCTCTTGAATATATTTATTTGAAGCTTTATTTAAAGAGTTTATAAACTCTGGTTTATCTTCACTCCATAGTGGAGTCCAAAAATAATTATTTATATACATATTATTTAAATGGTTTACCTAGATGCCATGCAACTAGACTATACCTTGTTCCTTTCGTTACGGGTTTAACTCTATGCCATACAAATGAAGGAAACACAATAATAGAACCTTTTGGTAATATCTCTTTACATTGTACTTTGTGTCTTAATTCATCTCTCATATGTGGTTCATAGTTTCTAAAATCAAATTCTAATTCTCCACCTTCATATTCTGAACCATCTGTTAACTGACAAGTCATAGATAGTTTTCTAATTTTACCATGTTCAGGTGTGTCTGGTTTATTATAAGGTTTATCCCAACCATCACAATGCCAATCATAATATTGTCGTAATTTATATTTGGTAAATTGACATGCTTCTGATCTTTCCCATTCAAAATTCCAACCTGCATTTTGATTGGCTTGATGCACATAAGGATGTATTTCTTTATATATCCATGGTTCACTCAACCATACAACATCAGAATTTCTTTTTCTTTTTAAATCAAATACTTCTTCTTCATTTAAAGGTTTTTTATCAAAATCTCTTTTTGTTCCAAAATTTCCCGTAATAGCCATTTCTTCTTTATGGGCTAATCCATATTGAATAAGTTCATCACAAAACCTAGGAGTTAACGCAGATTCAAAATACCAATAATAATTATTTAAATTCATATAATATTACAGCTTAAAACAATCCTTTCTTTCATTTTATTAGTATCTGTACCATGCACTAACCAACTAGGAAAGATATATAAGGTTCCTAAATTAGGGGTAAATTTTACCCATTCATATCCATATTCACTACTCTCTTTACTCATTGTATTTTGTAAAGCATAGGAATTAGGATTAAAAAAATATAAACTAGAACTTTTTTCATCTATATTTAGATATAATGCTCCAGATAAAATAGATAAAGGATGAGAGTGTTTTATTAAATGGCTCTCTTTCTCCTCTATATTAAACCAAGAGTTATCCATTTTTTCTCTAATCTCATACCCACCTGTTTGGGCATATAACTTAGCTGCTTCTAAAATTTTATTTTTTAAAGAAGTCTGTTTAGTTTCTGAAAGAAAACATTGAAGACTATGAGATGATTTTCCTTTAGTTACTGAATTATGTTTTTTTAACCAATGCTTATTTTTTTTAATAATTTTAAGAATTTTTTTACACTCTTGAATAGATAAAAAATTAGAAAATTCTAAAACTAAAGTAGGAAATAATTTATAATGATTTATTTTCATGTAATTTCAAACCATCCGGTTGCAATATATTTTTCTTGTGTATGAGATATAACCCCTTGATGTGGATGAGTAAAATCACTGGGCCATATAACTAATTTTCCTTTTTGAGCCTTAAGAGTTTTCTTTTGAAATGGAAAATAAGTGCCTCCATTTTTAAGAGTATTACAATATAACATATAGACTAATTGTCTTTTAGTTGTAAGTAAATTAGATCGTTCATAGTGCAACTGACTATAACCTCCTCCTTTTTTATAATATTGAATAAGGTTTCCACTACTAGTGTGAATTTTATGATTAGAGCCAATAAAATATTTATTAACGTACTGTATAAGACAAGTTTTTAAAGCTGCAAAAAAAGCTAAAATAGTAGGATGGCTAGAATCATTATAAAAAATAACATCCATAGAATCCTTTACTTTGGGATCTATTCTTCCACCATCAATTGTTCCAACAACTTTGTATTCTGTATTGTTTTTATGATAATTTATTATTTCATCACATAAAGAAGGTTTTATTTTATATTCTTCTATAAAAGTCATAGATCTTAAACATAATCCTGCGTGGTAGTTTGTACAAAATTTAAACTATCTTTTTGATTATTAGTTAAGTAATACATACAGGTTGAAGGGAACATAATAAATCTATTATTAACTAAGGGTATGTCCCAAGATCTTCCCGCTCTTCTATTTGAATCATAATGTATTCGAACACTACAGTTTTTAACAGTTACACCATATAACATGGTGTAATCTGGAGAATTTCTTAAATCAACAGGATTTATATTAAGTAAAGGAATAGATATTTCTTTAGGTTTATAAATATTTCCCCATGATTCTTTATTAATTAAAGCTATGTCGTACTCGACCTTTATATGTTCTCTAATATATGTATTAAGCATATCCCATGCCCGAGAATAAGATAATTCTCTATTAAACATATTGGATTTTAAAATGTCAGATTGCAGTCTCTTACGATCAATCTCAAAGCCTTTCGGCATTGCGACATCACCATAATATAATGCTATTTCAGATAATACTTTCTTTTGCATACCACATACCTTTTTAATTTATGCTAAATCGTCTGTCAAGTCCCAAGATTGGCCTGATTCATTCCAATCATAATGCCATTTATGAGTCCTAGCATCGTTTTGTGAATCTTGTTCTGCTGTTAATGCAGGCTCAGCTCCAATTGGAGATTTCCAACTTGCTGTTGCAATATCCTGTACCCAAGATGGGTAAGGTTTTTTAGGCCAAAAGATATTGTTATCTTCATCCCATTCATAACCAATACCTGCGTAGTTTCCTCTAAGTGCTTTTGAATTGTCACCTGATGAATGTTGGTTACGTGATGTATTATATGAAGTTTGAATCCACATTTGTGCAGGCCAATTATTGTGTTGTTCTAAATATTGTTGACCAATAGCTTCTACTGCTTTTCCTTCATGATCTTGCATATCTTTATCATCAAGAGTTAATACTTGAATAACTTTTCCCTTCATTCCTATTTTTGCAAAGTGTGCCATATATTTCTCCTTATATCTTAAAATTAATTTTTAAACAATACATAAATATTATTGAAATTTGTACCTTATAATTACAATTCCTGAACCTCCAGCTGCTGCAACACCTGTAGTTGAGTGTGGGCCTGTTTCAGATCTACCACCGCCACCACCACCAGTATTAGCAGTTCCTGCTATTGAAGCAGGTGTACCTGGTCTTCTACCACCAGCTCCTCCTCCACCTAGACCTCCAGGTGGAACGCCTGGCATACATTCGCCTCCTCCTCCACCACCACCAGCAAAATAATAAGTAGAACCACAGTTTTGACCAGAAGTTCCAAAAGCGTTTGGTACACCAGCACCAGTACCGCCAACACTTGGGGAAGCAGATGAACCGGGATTTATACCGGCAGTTATTGCACCGCCTCCACCGCCTCCATTTTTATTAGAACCTCCATCATCATAACTCGCGCCGCCATCATTTCCTTGAGGTGGACTTACTGGGGGAGTATTTCCTGATCCATAAGTTCCTCCAGCTCCTTGACCTGCTCCTGATCCGCCATCATGACATGCTGGAGTTGCATTATTAGTTCCTCCACCAGCTGCTGTTAGAGGTCCAAAAGTTGAAACTGATCCTACTGCACCACCATTTGGTCCTCCTCCACCTATACTAACTGTATAAGAACCTGGACTACTAGTAACTGTTAATCCAGCGGGTGCAGCTAAAGGTTTAGCAGGGTAAGTTAAAGGCGCTAAAGAAGGGGAAGCAAATCTAAATCCTCCTGCTCCTCCTCCGCCTGTTAAAGGACTATGGTTAGAACCTCCACCGCCTCCTCCTACTACTATATATTCTACAAAGCCTAATGGACCTGATCCACCAGTAACTGAAAAAGTTCCGGGACTTGTAAATGTATGAATTTTGTAATCTCCACAAGTAGCTGTAGAGTTTCCACCTGAAGCAACTACATAAGCAGCTCCATAAAAACCATTGTTTGAAATAATTGATTTCCATCCTTGAGTCCCATCTACATATATAAACATAACTGATTCATAATCAGCTTCCAGTATAGAATCAAAAGCTCCTCCATCTATATTAGAACCACCTCTTCCAATAGTAAGAGCATTAGTACCAAAAGTTTTTGCATAATCTTTTAATGCTACACAATCACCAGCAGAAGGACTTGAAGGTAAATTACACGTAAAAGCAGTACTTGTCGTATCACAAAAGTATCCTTTTCCTGCAACCGCAGTAAAAGTTCCTGTTTTTTTAGTTGTCTCAAAATCTACTGACGAATAAGTAGAACCGAATCCTGTCTGTGTTCCATTGTTTGTTATTGTTCCACCTGAAGCAACTGTAATATTTCCTCCAGAAGCTACATTAATTTTTGAACCACAAGGAATATTGAAAGTATCTCCACTATCTCCTAATGTAGTTGTACCACAATTTGTTCGTGGACTAATTTTATTTACTTTTACTTCACTCATAATTAATTTTGAAATTTATATTTTATTATAACGATTCCACTTCCTCCAGTTCCACCATTTCTTGGGGGACTGGCATTACCATGACCTCCACCGCCACCACCCATGTTAGTTTGACCATTAACACCTGTTGTACCACCACATCCTCCACCACCTCGTCCACCAGTACCCTGTGTACCCCATCCACCGCCACCACCGCCAGCAAAATATCTACTAGTTGAACCATCAGGATTACTTTGGCCATAAGTACTTGCATGAGGAGTTCCTGAAAGAATGTAACTATACATTCCAATTCCGCCATCGCCTGCTTGATAAGGAGGACTGCTAGGACCCTTAATAGTACCTACTCCGCCTGCGCCACCACCTCCAGATGAGCCGCCGGGGCCTCCATCACTTCCTTGTGGGGGTGCTACCGGAGGTTCATTACCACTTCCACAGCCGCCTCCACCAGAACCGCCATCTGCACTATCCGCTCCACCTCCAGCTGAACTAATAGGACCAAATACACTAGCTGCGCCAGGTGCAGATGTTCCCGAACCTGTTCCACCTGCTCCTATAGTAATAGTCATAGGACCTGTAGAAGTTACAGGAACTCCACCACCTTCATAAATTATGGGATTCGATGCCCAAACCGCAGGCGAACTATCTGGTTGGGTTTCTCTATATCCACCAGCTCCACCACCACTAGTTTCCCAGTTGTTGTAACCACCACCACCGCCGCCACCACCGACTACTAAATAATCAATTCTATCACTACCAGATGCATTTCCTAGAGCAGTTACATTAATAGATCCTGATCCTGTAAAAACTGCATATTTATAATCTCCATCAGTTCCACACACTGCAGAACCTGTATAGGCAACTGTCATATAAGCAGGAGCTTGAACATCTGAAGTTGAATCTTGAATGTTTAACCATCCTTGAGTGCTATCTACATAAACAAAAGTCACTGATTGACCTTGAGTACTTAAAGTAGCATTTCCTGCAGTTCCTCCAATTTTTTCTGAACCATTAGGAGTAACAGTAATATTGTTATTATTAAAAGAGTGAGCATAATCAGAGATAGCAATTACATTACCTGCAGAACCTGCTGGTAAATTAACTGTAAAAGCTCCGCCGGACGTATTACAAAAATATCCACTTCCAGCTGCCGCTGTAAATGTAGCTGTTTTAATACTTGAAGTATCCCAAACTACTGCAGAATACGAAGCACCAAATCCTGATTGTGTTGCACCTGATGCAAGAGATACAGTTCCACCGCATCTTCCAATTGTAATTGTTGCACCATCTACATTAATTGTATTTCCTGCTCCCGATCCAACAGTTGTAGTTGCACTACATCTATTAATTAAATTATTTCCTGGTTGATTTTGTACGTTGTCTACTTTTATTGTTGATGCCATAATTCTATATTATCATACTCCTTATTGATATCTATACCTTATTATTACTGTGCCAGAGCCACCGCCCCATCCAGTATCAGAAGGTGATCTTTCACCTCCACCTCCGCCGCCACCTTTATTAACTGTTCCAGGAGTTCCATTTGAACTAGTTCCTGATGTTCCATTACCACCGCCACCTGGTCCACCAGCTCCCCCTGATCCACTATTATAACTAGCACCGCCACCACCGCCGCCTCTTTCAAGAGGGGATCCTGTAATATGTGAAACTGTTCCTGGTCCACCAGCACCGCCAGCACTTGAAGGAGCATTTGCTCCAACAGCTCCAGCGCCACCGCCGCCGCCTCCACCATAGTTTCCACTATGAATATATTGGCCACCATTATTTCCTTGAGCTGGGCTAACGGGAGGAACGTTTCCATCTCCAAAAGTAGTACAAACTGGTGTACTACCACCTCCGCCGCCTGATCCTCCATCATCCGCAACTGCTGGAGACCCAGCTTGAGTTCCACCGCCGCCACCACCAGCAGAAGTTATTGTTGAAAAACTTGAATTATTACCAGGATTTTTACCAGGAGTGCCACAGGTCGCATTTGCTCCTCCACCGCCTACTACAATTGAATAAGGTCCTGGACTTATATTTAAAGAAGTAGAAGAAGCTAAAGGACTTGCTGTCCAACATCCTGAAACAGTTGAACATTTTGATTCTCTATAACCACCAGCTCCACCGCCTGCGCCGTGAAATTTATATCCGCCAGAACCACCTCCGGCCAAAACTAAATAATCTGCTTTTCCTAAAGGGCCACCTCCTGCTGTAACACAAAAAGTACCTGGTCCTGTAAATACGTGAACTTTATAATTTGTACAAACAGTTGAAATAGTACCACCTGTTGCTGCAATATATTCACCCCCTGTTGCTGCTTCAGTAGAATCATGAACATCCATCCAACCTTTAGTACTATCTATATAAACTAAAGTTATAGATAATGATTCTGTTACTGCTTCATAATTAGCTGCCACACCATTAATTTTATCACTTCCATTAGGTGATATAGTTAGTTTGTTATCATCAAAAGTTCCTGCATAATCTTTAAATGCACAAATACTTCCTGCAGAACCTGCAGGTAAGTTTGCTGTAATTGCTCCTGAAGTAGTATTAACAAAATAACCTGATCCATTGGCTACTGTAATAGTACCCGTTTGAACTGTTGTATTCCAATTTACAGTTCCTGTTCTACCGAAACCTGATTGAGTTGCTCCTGAAGCTAGTGAAACTGTACCACCACAACGTCCTAAAGTTACTGTTGTTGCATCAGCAACTACAGTTTTTCCTGCTCCACCACCAACTGTTAAAGTTGATCCGCATTGTTGTTCAATTGCATCTACTTGTACTTTACTCATTAAACTATTACCACCGTTCCTGTAACTGTTATTGTACCTGGTAAAGTAAGAGGACCTGCAAGAACTGCATTTACAACAGTTTGAGTTCCTTCAATTGTTGCCGCTTGATTAGGTATAAAATCGTTAGGGCTATACTGCCCTCCAATATATTGGATTCCATTTATTGTTGCCGTCATAATTCCTCCTACGAACTAATAGTATCGATGTATGAACAAGTAACATCAAGTGAACTTGCGGTATCACTTACTGCTTCTAATACATCACCACTAGCCATAACAATCTTAGCTCCACCTTGAATCAATTCAACAGCTGAGTTAGGTGGAATCACGACTCCTTTAGCTAAAAAGTAGTCTGCTCCTCCCTTTGCAATTTTAACATCAATGCTAATTGTTGAAGTTAAAATATTACAGCATCTAATACCTATAACGGCGTCATAATTTCCGCCTGTATGGATAGTAGTATCACCTGTTCCAATTGTTCTTACTAGACTGTTTCTAAAATCTTGTGCCATATTTATTTCCTATAATGCGACCGCCATTGCAATTGCAAAACCTTGGCCCGCCGCTCCTACTGGATTACCAGACGAATCTAAGTAAACCGATTTACTTGCAGGCATTGTACAAAAAACATCTTTAGTGCCTGCACTAAAGCTTATCTTCGAAGTATTACCTGAAGAATTAGTTAAAACTGTATCTCTTGAAAGAGTATCAGGTGTTGCATCAGTTACTGTACCTAGACCAACTTCCCATTCTGCCGTTCCTTGGTTATGAATAGTATAATAAGTTGTATTACCGGTAGCAATCCCTGCCACAAAAGTTACAAATCCAGTTGACGCACCAGCTAAATCTAGTGTGCCTGTTCCTGTTGTTGTACTAGTTTCTTTTACTCTGTCATTTAATACTAAAGCCATTTTTAAACTCTCCTATTAACTCATACTTATGATAGCATCAGTTGGTGTTGATGGATCTGGCATAGTAACTTTAAATGTACCATTAGTACAAGTTTTACTTCCGCCAAAATCTAAAACGACAACTAATTTATCCGACGCTGAGCTATTGTAAATTACTCCGAATGCAGCTGTAAAAGTTGCAGACGACCATGTCGAATCAGCAAAATCTACATAACTTGTTGCAGATGATATAGTTACTGATTGACTTGTTAAAGTATTGCCCCCTGTGGAATAATTTGTTCCAGAAGCACTTACTTGATTAGCTGATCCTGAAGAATAAGCTGTGCTCGCAGTCGTGTATGGGTTTGCTGTATACAATGCTAATTTAAAAGTATTACCACCTGATGCAAAATTATGCGTTCCAGATAGAAGCTCACTTCTAAAACTAAAAGGTATTACGTTCGCCATATTTTTTTATCTCCTTAATAAGTAGATGGTGATTCGGATTTAAGGGGAATACGAATAACACCATCTTGATATTCGCTTCTGCGTCTACGACCAACTTGTTCAGTCGCGTACGTTTCTAAAGCTTCGTTATAAGCTTTATCATAGTATTGTAACATATCCATCGGGCCTTTCAAGTACCCATATGCATTTACTAGAGATGCATAAAGTAGAAGGTCGGGATATTTATTAGACAAATAAGTCCCTGTAGTAGACTTAGTCGAATCAGTTAAACTTACAGGGTTTTTATTATAAGCCAAAGTAATTTCATAAGCTGCATTAGGAGTAGGGGCTACAACCCAGTAATTTTCATCCCAATTAGCGTAATATTTAGGTAAAGTACTCGAAGAAGTACTTGGTGTATCATAATAAGTAGCAATAAAACTAGGGTCTCTTTGCTCTAAATAAACTTGTTTATTAGAGCTATCTTTTAATTGAATATATCTAATTGTTCTAAGGTCAGATGGAATAGTTACATATCTATTTCCAATAACTGTAGTAGATGTTGCATAATGTCTTTCTAGGTCTGCATCTACTGCTCTATAAATTCTGTTTTCAGCATTTGTAATAAATTTATTTATTACCGCGTCTGTAAAAACTGAACTATCAACTTCAGTATAATTTTTGAGATCTGTTTGTAAATTTGCTAGTGTGTATGTTAATCCTGCTGGCATGTTATTGTGGTCCTATCGTTTTTAAAGTTACTGGTCCAGAAGATATGTTCCATGCTCCACCTTTTACACTACCTGAGGTTGCTGTTCCAGTACTATTAAAATGGTACCAGTTAGCTGGAGTGTGTAATAATCTTACTGTTGCTCCTGTATCATGAGCAGCAGCCGTAGATCCAAAAGCTCCACGAGTTACTCCTGTTAAGGTATGAGTACTTACTCCCGTATAACTAATAATTTCAGTATCAACTAAAATTCCCCATGTAGGTGTACCACTTGTATTGGTACTTGTAGGTTCTACTACTCCAGTAGAAACTCCTGTAAAATTTGTACCACTAGTTAAAACTATAGTAGTTGTAGAATCATCAAGGGCTCCATTTAAAGTTGTTGTAGTAGAAGTATATTTTCCAGGATAAATTGTAAAACCTGCAGCTTTACAAATTGTTGCTCCAGAAATCCCATCTATGTTTGCAATGTTTGCAAATGCAACCACAGGATTTCCTGCAACAGGTCCATCATCACCAATTGTATCAGGTGTACCTGTACCAGGAGAAGTAGTTGGAGGACCTCTAAATCTTACAGTATCTCCATAACTTCTTTGATGATCTAAAGATTTAACATTTATAATTCCTGAAGCAGCTGCATAAGTTACTAAAGGATTAAATTCTAAAAATCTTAAAGCATCAGCTGGTGATTGTTGTGGTCTTGTTTTAGGTAAAGCAGTTGGATCAGCTTGACTTGGTTTAGGATCTAATTGTGGTTGTTTAGATTCAAATTCAGAATAGTGCACAAACAATCCATTCCATTGAGTAACCATTTCATTCCATGGGAATGATTGTCCACTAATGTCTGATACTGCTAATGCAAATTTTCCTTGTGCATATCTTGCCATAATTAAACACTTGGATAGTACGTTTTAGGAGTAATATAAGTACTATTACTCGAACCATCCGCTGCCTCCGCTCTTAATAATTCATCTTCATAAAGAAGTTTTAAATTCTGTGTTCTATCTGGAGCATATTTTAAACTTAAGTAATATGCTAATCCTGCACACATTGCAGGAATATAGTAATAAGGAACATCGGCTGCATTTGTATATGCACCAACATCGTCAATTCTTTTCATGTAGTAAAACTGAACTCTATCTCCAGCTTGGCTTGAACTTGGAGTTGTATATAAAGTAATTGTAACTCTATCTATAAATCTTTGAACCCAGTATTGTGAAGGTTGTCCTTGTGCTAATTTATTTGAAAGAGCTGAATAAGTTGATCTTGAAATTTTTGTTAAAGGACTATCTGATTGACTAGTAGTACCTGCACTACTTCTATATGAAGCTTCAAAAACATCATCCACACCATATAAAGCTGCACCACCACTATCTAATAAAGTAGAAGTTCCATCTGTGCTTGCTCTATAACCAATATATTGGTTAGTGCCTGCTACTAAAGTACAGTAGCCATCTCCTATTTCCCATAGGTGCACACCTCTATTAGCCCATTCTTGAAAAAGAATATTTAAAGATCTTCGCGCAGTTTTAAGCTGGTAACCAGCTACCCCACGAATTCCAATTCTTTCGAAAGCTTCTTCTACAATATCATCAATTGCAAAAGTTTTTCCGAAAGTAAATGTTCCGGAAGTCGTATTAGCCATTTAGCCTCCTAGCCGTAAAAGAATGTAACTTCGTCAATAGTTGTTAAAGTGCATTTTCCACTTGTTTCACAACGAAGACCAGTTCCAGGAAACTGCATGTATACAGTTCCAGTGCCTGAAGCAATTGTGCATATAGTACTACCACCATCTTGAATAGCAATAGTTCCTGCACCTGCACTTCCATTATAGTAAAGTCCAAGTATTCTACACGGGCCAGCAAAAATAGTGCCAGTTCCAGTTGAAGTAATGTTAGTACTTTTTATATTTACTGGGTATGTGCTCATAATTTTCTCCTATTAAAAGTGCTCCCGAAGGAGCACTTAATTATTTATTACGCTGTTAAACCTGGCGATATTTGTTGAACGTAAGTTACCGTCAACGTCGCACGTCCTGCATCTGAAGTAGTTGCAGAAGAGTCCGTAAAGATTTTAACATCTGTTGCTCCGACATCTACCCATGCATCAGCATCTGGTATCGTAGCTTGAGACGCTAATTTAATCGTGTTGATAGTAGATACAGCAACAGCTGTCGCTAATTCATTTGAAGATGAAGTAGTTCCAATGCTTAAAGTTGCTGAGTTGTCATACGCAGTTGTTACATAAACTGTAGCTTCTACAATTTGACTGTGCGCAGGAATAATAATTCCTGAAGCCGCCGCAGTTGTAGATTGTGTAATTGCTGCAGACTGAGCCATTACTACGTAACCGACATTCGCCATGTCTGTTCCGACTGTAGTCCCAGTTGTATTTGCAATCGTTCCCGCTTTTATCGGTCCCGAAAATGTAGTTGTTGCCATAATTATATCCTCCTAGTTTTACGAATACTGTCTCTAGGCCGTCGACTATACGCGTCAGTATCCTAATTAATTGTATAGTGATTAAATTATATAGTAGATTTTAGTAGAGTGCAAGAGATCCCTGCAGAAATACGCAATTTCAGCGATGTGGCGTTTTATTTAAGTAGCCACAGAAACTTGTGGGGCAGCATTATGAATTGCATTTTCTCTATCTGCAATCTTACGTTCCTCAGCTTTAATCTCAGTGATAACATTTTTAATAGCGCTATCAATTTCGACCATGTTAAGAGTATATTTACCAAACTGCTCATACTCCAACTGCCACCTCAACTCCAAGGACCGTTTTTGTTTGTACAGGTCTTGTACCATCGATAACCTCCTCATAGGTTATTCTGTTAGGAATGTTCGAAAACATTCCCGTTGATTCCCATTTTATAGACTTTTCTCCTATTTTGTCAAGGATAGACTGCTCAATAGATTCAGCATTATCTTCTGCTTCTATTTCAAAAGAAGCATAATGATCATAAGCCCATATTTTTACTAGGAATTTCTTCATATATTCACCCTTATATTAAAAAGGGGCCGTTTTGAGGCGGCCCCTTAATTTTTTAGTACCTATTAAGCACCTTCAACACCGAAGATACCTCTAGGGTCAGATACTCCAAATGAGTATCTTTCTCTAGCTTTGTATCTTACGTTTCCTGTTGAGAAGTCACCTTCCATTTTAGTTTGGATAGGTAATCTTTCAAAGTATTTCATACCATTAGGCACGTCAGTGATAACATACCAAGAATCAGTATCTGTTAGATAGTGATTTACTCTGTAACCTTCAGGAACCATTCCCATAGATTTCATAGCATTGATATCGTTATCAGCTGTACCAACTCTACCTTGAGATTTTAACAATCTCTCAGCGTTGAATTGGTTTTCAGAAGGAACGATCATTTTCATTCCTCTAGCTGCGATTTTAAGACCTCTCTCATCAGTCATTGCAGCAATGTCGATCATTGCTTGCTCTAACGATGTTTCGTTAAGGTCTGCTTGTGTAGTAAGCGTGTTTTTGAAAGAACCAGCTATAGTCGGGTGCGCTGTGTTGAACAAAGAAACTGCATCACCAGAATCATAGTTGTCTGTAGTAGGCAACCCTTGATTTAGTGGGTTAGCTGCTTTGATCTGTTTCGCATTTGACATAGATCTAGCTAGTGCTTTTGTATAACGAGACGAAAGTCTGTCATACAGGTTATCTTCCATTGCTTCTTCAGTTAAAGCAAATGCAAGAGCTACTGTTTCATTAGTATATCTTGCAGTGAATGTTTCTTGTGCATTGTCGTATGCAACTGCTGAACCCTCAGGTTTAACATATGCATTTGCAAAGCCAGATAACATTACTTCTTCTTCAAAAGCTCTGTCAGAAGACTCAGTAGTATAAATTTCTTTATGCTCCTGGTCGTATCTTTTGTATTCCAAGCCAAATAGTGCATTTAGACCTGGCTCTAGTTCTTTAACTAGTTGTTGTCGTGATATTGCCATAGTTTAATTACTCCTTATTAGGCTGTACCGACAGTTCCTGAACCAAAAATATGTTCGCAGATTTGAACACGCCAATTTACATTAGCAGCAGTCAAATCGCTATTTTCTGGATCTCTAGAAACTCCGATTACTTTAAGTTGCGCTGGACCTGCTGCAAAAGTGTCTGCAGATTCCATCGATGAAATCCCGTTCGAAGTACTACCCGCCGTTGGCGATGATGTATCACAGCACATAAAAATATCAGCTTGCGCTGAAGCACCAGTTGCGTCTGATTGAACTTCAAACTCCTGGTAAGGGCTGTCATAAACAAAAGCTTCGATCGCACCACTTGATGGTGGTGTAATTGAGCCTGGATAGTAATTTTTGAACGTAGGTTTCAATGTAGTTGGATCAACATAATAACATCCCCAGAATGCTCCAATATTCAATGTACTAGTTGCGCTAGATATATCTACATATCCGTTCGTATTAGCTAATGCCATCGAACCTTGATATAAAATACTAGCATCACCTGGTAAAATCTTATGTGAGCTCATTCCAGTGGAATCATCTTGCTGTCCAAGTGTCTTTAACGGTCTAAGACCGAAAGCGGCATCTTGATTAGCCATAGTTGTTTCCTCCGTATGTGACCTGTCCTTGCGGACCTCCAGTCACGGTTAATTTAATTCTCGTTGATAGTAATTGTTAAAAAACTTTTACTTACCACCGAAAGATTTGCTAGAGCGGCTATCATAACTGATAGGCATGCTCGGGTGCTGTTCCTTCAGCAGATCGTTTTTGACAGCATCATCACGTTCCTTAGCTTTATCGCTATAGTACTTTTGACGTGCTTCGGCGACCTCATTAGGTATCCTTGCCAGCAAAAGGCCTCCAACTCCGATCACTCCCTTGTGTTTGCCGTCTTCGATAATTGGGTATCCTGAATTTTTGTACTCTGAAGCCATTACTAATTCATATCCTGATCTTAATTTACCAGCGACGTTCTTAGTATCGTCAAAGCCTAAACTTTCAGCTCTTACCCATCTGTGTCGAAATCCATCCGGCGCAGGTGGTGCATCTAAAGATGATGGTGGTTTCCATTCAACAGGACGCTTAACAGCATCTCTTGTTTCGGAAGCGCGAGAGTCCTTTTTTACTTTTACTGCCTCTGTAACTTTTTTGTCTTCAGTTTTAGATTTAGTCATATGCATTACTCCTCTACGTTTAATTGTTTAGCATATTCTTCAAGTGGCACATTCAATTTTTTAGCAATTGCTACCTGTGATGATGTGAGTTTCACAGTCTTGCGACCAGTACCTCTTTTGACATTTCGCGTAGCCGAAGCTACAGTTTGTGTCGGTTTAGTCGATTGATCTGTAGTATTACCAAATTTATGGGGGAATTCAAGCTTTATTCTCTTGTCTAATTCTCCATAATATTCGTCAGATTGTGGGTCATAACCTTCCTCTTCTACCAATTTTTTGTGCATATCAAACGCTGTATAAGTCATAGCGCTATCCTTACCAAACCAGGCATTTTTAGATGCCCATTCAGTTGCTTTCGCATCTGGAGTTGGTTGTTGAGTGTTAGGTTGTGCTTGTTGAATATTTGTTGATTGTTTAACAAATTCACTCTTCTCTTTAGATTTAGCTTCTTGATTAAGTTTCATTTCGGCTAATCTTGCTTCTTCATAACCTAATTTAGCGATTTCTCTTTGAGCATCCACTTCATCAGTTATGTTACCTGCTTCTCTGGCTGTAGTTAATTTAGCCTTTGCAGCATCAAGACTTGAAGTAAGTCTTTTTTCCATTTCAGATACATAACCTGTATCTAATTTGGTTAATCGGCTTTCTAAAGATTTTTTATCTCTTAAAACTGATTGTGCATATTTTGTTGCCTCATCCCTTTGACGTTCAGATTCACGCATACGCTTAGTAAGTTTAGCGATTCGTTTTTTAACTCCTTCACCATACTCATCTAATTCTGTTTCTTGTTTTGGTTTTTCTTCTTTAACTGTTTCTTGTTTTGGTTGTTCTTGAATAAGCTCTTTAGAAGCTTCTTCTTTTTTAGGTTCGTCTTTTACTTCGACTTCACCTTCTGGTTTTTCCGCAGGAACATCAACAATTTGTGCTCCTTCTTTAACGGGTTCTTCTGGTAAAGTAACTTCTGCTCCCGGACCATCGGTTGGGATGTCTATTACTTTATCTTCTTTGTCTTCTGGCATAGTTCCTCCTATGATTAATATTCATGCAAGATATCCTCTGGATTCTTGATTGTTGCTAAAACTTCATCGTCGTTTAGCAGACGAACTTCGCCACCTTCTATTTTGATTCTAGAGCCTGCATAACGCGCGAACATTACCCAGTCTCCAACTTTGCACCAAGGCCCATCTGGAAATCTTTCTTTATCTCCATATGCATCGGGTCCTACTGCTAAGACGTTTCCACATTGTGAAGCTACTTGTTGTTTTTCTAAAGTAGACTCACCTAAATAAATTCCACCTTTAGTTTTATCATTCATTTTAAATGGTAAAATTAAAAGTCTCCAACCTGTAGGTTGGGGTAATTTTGTTGTTTCGTTGGTAACCTTTTTTTCTTTTTTAACTCCAACTAATTCTTTTTTAGGGATTTCAAGTTTTGGTTTTACTTGAGATATCGATGACTGTTCCTCTGTTTTCATTTTCTTCTGGCTCCTTATTTATTAGCAGGGTAGAGATTTCCTGTAAAATTGCTTCGTATGCACGAAGTTGTCCTACCATATATTGGTATTTTTCGTGATTGTCAACCTGTCCATTTAGAACATAGGTTTGCACATTTTTTTGTGTTTCTTCTATTTGTTTCTTTAGTTTATAAACTAACTGTATTCCGTCCATTAATTCTTAGTAAAAGCTCTACCTAATCCTCGAAGAGCTACTCCACCACCTCTAAAACTTTTAACTGATACTCCACCACTGGGATAACCAAACCTATTGTTTCCTAAAACAGGTTTATAACCAGATACTTTCGTTAAACCACCGCCTGCAGCTTTGGTTCTTTTTTTAGCCATCTTTTTAAATGTTTTTGCTAAGTTATATCTTTTTGATCCCGGAGGACATGATTTGCTACCAAATTTTTTCCCTGTGCAAGGTTTATCCTTACGCATGTTTTTAGTTGCTTTTTGTATCCATCTATCGTCTGACATTATTTTTTGCCTCCTCTAAATATTTGTGTTCCCTTTATACCAAAAATCGACGCAACTACAAGTATCCACAAATTTGTGAACCATGACGGCAATGACTGGAAATACTCAAAAAAGAGCTTTACTTTCTCCATCGCAGCCGGATCGTCCGACATAACTGCCCACATAAGCACCACGATGGGCGCCGAAATAATCACGAGGACGAATTCGTCCTTGTAGTCGTTTTGACGGGCTTCTAAAAGTTTACCCTGGTAATCTTCCTCACCACGAGCTTGTCGCTCAGCGTGTAAAAGTTGTGCATCAGACATAGCAACTTTTGCTTTTTGTCTATTAGCATAAATTTTACCACCTGCCTGTAAAGCAAGTTTCGCTAGAGTAAACCAAGCCATAGATTAGTACCAAGTAGCTTTAACTGGCTTCTTGTCTTTTCTAATTGCTTTTGTTCCTCTTACAGTAACTGTTTGAGATTCTGTTGGATCAGTTGCTTGAATTGTTTCTGCATCACCATAGCCATCTTTGTTTTTTCCAACGATGCCTGTAACTTTTGGTTCTGCAACGTAACCAGATCCTTTTTGCCAATCTTTAGACATTAAACTCTTCCACCCTTCATGAAAGCTCTGCCAAGTCCTCTTTTAGCTGCACCAGCAGCTCCAACTTTGCCACCTTTCATTCTAAGTTCTCTAACAACTCTTTTCTTCTCGTCTCTAAGATTTCTTTTACCTTTTCTAGTGTATGCTTTTTCAGCATCCACACGACCAAGTTCTTCTAGTCTGTTTTCTCTTCTAGTATTTGCCATAATTATTTTCTCCGATTGTTTTTATCCATAGTGCCGACAGCAGCGTATGCTCTACGTCCCATAGCTTTTTCCATGCCTTTAGATTCGTCTCTTCTGGCTTTGTAGCTTTGAGATTTTGTAGATTCAGCTCCTCTTCTTGCACCTAAAGATTCGTCTAATCTTGCGTTGTAACCTTGTTTCTTAGCACCAGATTTTCCACCTTTGTCGTATGGAAATCTAGATTTATAAGGTCTTGTACCAAAATCATTTCTCATAGTTTTCTCCTATTGTTGTGTTTTTACTGTAAATAAATCTGCAAGTCCACTAGTTTCTTCGCCTATTAAATCATCTCTTTGAGCTTTTCGCTTTTGGTGGTATCTAGGAGATAACATATCCCAGGCAAAAGTAGTACTTTCTTCAATTTCGTCTGTAACTGGAAGAGGTGCAGGTTTAGAAAACTCATCAGGGTCATCTCGCGGCTGAGTCAAATCTAAGTATTCTTGCTCTTTTGTTTGCAACGGGGTATCTACCGTATGATGATATGGAGTCATTCCTAAGGTTTTATATCCTTCTATTGTCTCTTCTAGATTTTTCTTATGTTTATTATATGACGTTGTTATATCTATTACCCCTTTAATTAAATCTTTATCTAATAAATCAGCTTTAGTAAATATTGCAGGAGCAGGTAATCCGAATGCCAGCATCACAGCAAGCCTAATCAATCGAGACTTACCTTTGCTTATTAATTTTTTTTCTACCCGATCTTGGGCATTTTTAAGATTTCGAGCAGATTCACCATCTATTGCTTCTCTACGTTTTCTATATCCTGCTACAGTACGTGGTGTCCATGTTTCAGGATTTTTAAGATCCACATTTAAAAATTCATCAAGAGGATCCTCATATTTTTCTACCGGAGATCCTGGACCTTCAGTAACTGTTTTTGACAAAGCAGATTTTCTTGCAGCTTCTTCATAAGCTTGTTGTATTCCTACTTCTCTAGGAGTAGGAGCACTACGTTCTTCTCTTGCTCTATCTTCATTTGGGTTGCTAGCTGACACGTTTCCACCACCATATTCTCTACCCGAAACATCCTTGCCTTCTCCAGAACCTACTCTAAAACCAATACGTCCTCCTTTTTTAACAAACATTCTTTCAATGCCTTGAGAAGTGTCATCAACTAATGAAATATCATTTCCTTCTTCAGTAGTATCTACTATAGACTCATTACCTAAAGATAATAATCCACCATACGCATATTCTTTTTCCCATCGCTTTGCTATTTCAGGATGGTTGGCGTGTAAATATCTTCTCTGCTTTTCAGATTGAAAAGGCATTAGCTTCGAGGACCTTTAAGTTTTCTTACATCATATCTTTTCGTTGCATCAGTTTTTGCTTTTGCACGATTAGACATTTTTTGTTTTTCAATTGAAGTCGCGGCTCTTAATACTGCAAGTTCTTCATTTTGTTCTAACTTATCTTCAGTTAGTTCTCTATTCTGCAACATTTTAGCTCTATCTAAATTAATTCTAGATTCATCTTCTTTTTCTTTTCTCATATTGTCTTGAGCTTTAAGATCAAGTTCTCTAGCTCTTAATTTAGCAATTGGATCATTACCAAAGTCTCCGCTAACTTTTTTCTCTTCTTGTAAGAAATCTTCCGTCATCTCAGCAATTAAAATTGCTTTTCTAGATTCTACTTCTAACTGAATTCTTGTAAACTCATTTTGAATTTCTGGATTCTCAGCAGTTTGTGGATTTTGCAATAATTGATTTAATTCTTGAAGTCTAACTAATTTATCTCTCATTTCCATTTGAACTTGTTCATCAGCCATTAAAGAAATGTGTTCAAAAATATTTTTTTCTAATGCTGAAGTTATCATTGGATTATTCTTAGCCATTGCTGTTGCCATAAAAGCTATGTGCGCTGCAATGTGCGCTTGATGATCTTGTCCAGTAAATGCTTGGAAAGGTTTACCTGCCATTGCATCTATATGCTCTATCGCCGGATTTTTTGCTTGTGGCGGTGGAGGTGGTGGTAAAACTTGATCAATATTTTTAACTCCTAACGCTTCATACATATCTCTATATGCTTCATACAGATTATGCATCTGTGGATTCGTTTGAGCTAATTGTAATTCTGTTTGTGCTATTGCTACTCTTTGAGTTGCTGAAAATATATTTGGATCAGCTACTGGTAGAATATCTATTCTGTCATCAAAGTCTGTTTGTTTAATTTGTCTCTCAGCACCTACTACATCATACGGATAAACCGGAGGTAAGTAAGTTGAAAACACATCAGATAATAAAACAAACTCTTGTTTCATTGATGCATACAATCGCTTATGGATTGCTGACATTACCCTAGAGCCACGCTCTAATAGGGCTACCGTCGTACCAACAGCGGCCTGCTGGTTCCCGTCCCCGACTTGCATGTCAGCAATGGACGCGAATCTTTGACCTGCATCTACACAAATCCCCATCAACTGTAATAAAGTTTGTGATGGTTCTTTGTATGGCAGATTCATAAAAGCATCTCTTAAAGATCCACCAGGAGCGTCGACATCACGCCACTCACCTGGTTGCAGAGATTGGGCATCATCTCTAACTCTGATCCCCCTCTGTTTAAATCCTGATGGCAAGTTCGATAACGTACCTGCATCTAATAATTGACGAAGAGCAGAAGTTGCTGCTCTTGTTAGACCACCAATCATGTGGATTAATCCAAAGCCATAGAATCCTAGTCCTGGCAGAAATTTGAAGTGGACGAAGTATTCAATTTTATTTTTCTTTGGATCGTCTAATCTATAATTTCTTCTTATAGATAAAACTTTTCGCGTACCATTGTCTATTGTAACAATGTATGGAACTTTTATACCTGTAGGGATTCCATCTTGTCCCCTATCTTCAAAGCCTTCGAGATCTAGATTTACATGACATTCAATCAGAGTATAGATCGGGTTGTTTTTGTTATATCCTGATTGTCTTGTCCCTTCTAGTTCACGTTCTTTTTTCTTAAGCTCTGTCTCTTCATTGTAAGGTTTTCCTAATTCTATATCTCTATAAAATCCTCCAACCTGTTGTTTACGAAGATCATTACCTGACATTTTTAAAACATGACAAATGGCTTCCGCATCCTCTAATGAGGTAGCGGAATACGGAACCACTAAGTCATCTGCTGTGACGAACTTTGATACAGCTCGTCCCATTAAATCGTCATAATAAACTTTTTTAAATGTTGAACCTGCAAGTGGCAGGTAAAATAACATTTGATCAAATTCAGGTTCGTATTCTTTCATGACGTCCATCAATTGATAGTTCATGAAATTTTTAACTCTGACTGCTTGATCTTGTTTTTCTCGAGAAGGATTTCCTAACACTTGAGCTCTTACCGGTCCATCAGCTGGAAGTAATTCTTTATAAGCTTGCGCTTGAAATTGAGTTACTGCTTCAGCAAGAACTGGGTGCGTTGCACCAGATGCTCCTTGGAATGGTCTTGTTCGTTGTTCAAATTGAAAACCTAACAAATCCAAACCTTGTGTGTAAGATCTTTCCCATTCTCTTCTAGATTCTTTGTAGTCCGTATAGTTTGCATAAAGCTCGGACCCTAAAGGATCTAAAATAGAATCTGGTAGCAAATCAGCTAAGTTCATATAGTGATTGTCACCAGCTTCAGATGCAACAGCACCTGGCTCAAAATTTATATCTACAGAACCATCGTCATTTTCAACTACTTCAGTTTTTTCATGTGAAGGAGTTGTTTCTTGTAAATCTGCGATTACTTCTGTTTGTTCTTCAACGCTAGGGATATTTATCTCTCGTCTTACGTTAGGTAAGCCCTTATCGATTTCTGCCATTTGTTTTCTCCAAAATTATAGGTTTATCCTGTTTTTTATCTTTAATCAAGCCTCTAGGATCAGGGCCCTTTAATGGGGGTATTGCTTTCCATTTAACATCTTTCATGTTTTTAACTAAAGTCGGGTTTTTCATTTGTATCGGTTTAATATGTATTGATCGACACCAGACAGGCCACCATCTGCCTTTTTTTCTTTTCCTTCTGTTAAAGCATCAGATAGGTCCTCAATGTCATCTTTATCCAAACCTCTTTTTTTATAATAATAAGTTGCAAAGTCTATATATTGATTTTTAAGGTTTTCTTTATAAAGCTCCTGCTCTTTTTTACTTAAATCATTAAAGGTCTTAGCATTAGGGTTGATCTCTAAAATTTTACCTACACTAACAGAAGGGTCAATAAAAGACATGTCTATGTTTAAAAAACCACTTTTAAATGTCTCTCCTTTTTTAGGAAGAGTCAATTCATAAAGTGGAATTCGATTTGCTTGATCTGTTAAAAATTTATTCTTTTTAATCCTAGGATCAGTTTTAATATTTTCACGTCTTTGGTTCATTATTTCAACTGCTTTTAATGCAGCTTCTAAATTTTCTGCGGTGGCTTCTTTACCTAGTAGTTCTTCTAAAATTAATAATTGTTTTCGCTCGCTGTTTTCAATTCCTGTTTCAATACTATTACGGGCTGCAAGTATGTCTTTATTTAAAACAGGATCTTGCATAATTTTTGCACTTATCCATGATGCATTTGAATCTTTAAATAATTCTTCAAAAGATAATTGGTTATTGATAGAAATGGCATGACCAGATTCTTCAAGAGCATAAGGCACATAGTTTTCTCCAAGAACTTCTTTAATTATTTTTCTAGTATCTGCTTTAACTTTATTTTCTGCCTTATATCCCTCAGGATCAGTGTTAGCTTCAAATTCTCTTCGTTTAGTATTATGGTATTTACCAGTACCTACAATTGGCTTAGTTAAAGCTTTCTTTTGTATCTTAAGAATAGCATCTCCTAAATGCCACAACACTTCTTTTCCTTTTCCTTTTTTCTTTTTAACACCTAATCTATTTAATCGTCCTTGTAAGTCGGTTGAATCTGTTTTTAATTGGTCTGGATCTGTACGATGTTTTAATCCCCAAATTTCACTTAGATCTTTCCAATTAACCCATTGATCTTTGTTAAAATCTTCTCCTAAACTTTTTTCAACTCTGTCATTAATAAAATTTTTGTCGTATTTTGCATTAGTTGTAAAATCTTTAAGAAACTGTTTATCTTCTGGTTGCCAAAGATCAAAAACTTTTTGTTGTGTAATATTTCCAGATCTATCAGTTTTAATCCCATGCTTTTTAAGTAATGTTTTTATTCTTACTTGTTCTGTTCCTGTGTCATCAGCTAAATTACTAATTGTACCTCCATATTTAGTATCAATAATTTCTTTAACTTTTTTAGCAAAATCTTCGCTATACAGCTCATTCATTTTTTCAGAGTATCCAGGACCTCTTGCTTCATAAATTTCTTTTACACTATCAAAAACTTTTTTTACTTCTAATACATCTTCATCTTGACTATGATCATCTTCTTCCAACATTCCTTCTGCAGTTTGAGATGTAAAAATAAGATCCTCTTTTTTTAATTCTGGAATCTCTGATCCGCCTGTAGTTAAAGGTATGTCTATCTTACCCCCTGAAACTGGTGGTTCCCATTTTTTTATTTCAGGTGGTGGAGAACCTGTGGTAATATTGCCTTGATCTATAGGTTTTGTTTCGCCTGGTTTTAATCTTTCTTTAATTTTTTCTTTTTCTTTTTCTATCTCACCTGCATCAGGACCAAAAACTAAACCACTTGGTGTTAACCCAAAAGCTAACATAATTGCTTTTGCTTGTGGTGTGTCTAAAATTTCAGGATTTTCTTTTATTTTATTTGATACGGCACTAGACAATGCGGTAGCGCCAACTCCAGCTGTAGCTATACCCAACATTTCAGCAATTCCAACCATAGCAGGATAAGCTAATGTTGGCGCCGCCGCACCGAATGCACCAGCGACATACTTACGTCTTGGTTGTGCAACTTTTCCTCCTTTAGCTTTTTGATCTAAGATATGTGGTTTCTTGACTATGCTGTTATCTCGAAGGTATTCTTCAAACGACATTTGCTCTGAATAATTCGACATCCAGTCCGCCCAACTTCCACCGTACTTGCCGGCATATTGAGACTTGGGTCTATCTTCTAGTCCCCAGGCTCTTCTGTAATAATCTTTTATGTCTGTACTATAAGCCATTATCTCTTTCTAAAGTGAGCTGCTATGCCACCTGTTGCTAGTTTATCTTTACCACCTTTGATGACTGTAGGTTTCCAACCCTTAAAAGCGTCAGCTGTTCCTGGTTTCTTGACGCTTGTTGCTGGTCTCTGGACACTAGTGACTGGCGGCTTGGATTGTTGTAGTGCTTTTGAAAGTTGTCTTCCAAATAAATCCCCCAAACCTCTTGTTGTCTGAATTCCACCTATTATTTCTGTTTCAGGTGGTCGAGACTTTGCTTTAGTTAAATCTTTAATTCTATCTGTTGGAAATTTAAGAGTTGGTTTAGGTATTTTTGGGTTTAAAGCGTTTAAAACGTCTTTTATGTTCGCTTCAAACAGTTTTCTTTGACTTTCAGTGACATTTTTAAGCGTTCTGCCGTGAAGTTTGATGTCTTCCAGAATTTTTGTCGGAATTTTTCCGTTTTTTTCGATAAATTTGATTAATTTTGGATTTACACGGGTATTAAACAGACTTTTTCCCATTTTTACCACATCACCACCTAATCCAAGAAGATCTTTGGGCTTAACTCCTATTTTATAAAGCAATCTAAAAATTTCAAAATACTGTCTCATAACTAATAGTACTCTTTTGGTTCTAAATGTCTAGGTTCATCCTTATAATCCTCTGGGTGACCTACTAATCCACCTTGCCTAAACCTCATTACCGCCTGTGTTGTACTATCAACTAAGTCATCGTGTTCTCCATAAGGGAAAGCTGCGCACTCTTCGATAACTTCTTGTGCAAATTGCAGATGTGTAGGGGCCCAGACTTGTCCAGACTCGAACATAGGCGATACTGAATTTACTCTACTGTGTTTATCATTTCCTCGACTAGGTGTAAACGAAATAACAGGGATCCCCATATTTCTTAATTCGTATGTCAGAGGTAGTCCAGCAGCCTTTGCTTCAACTAACACTATCTCAGGCTCCCAGTATTTATATAATTTCAGTGCCTCTCGTCTTAAATCAGGAAACTCGAATCTACCTTTAACGGCATCTAATAAAATTAGTTGT
>VTLG01009237.1_pt1 | contig 65530 bp, 60 predicted proteins | sample 4694571 | NCBI WGS metagenome assembly VTLG01 (sample SAMN12604809, study PRJNA352737) | marine metagenome | biome: ENVO:00000447; feature: ENVO:00000209|ENVO:00000569|ENVO:01000036; material: ENVO:00002151; isolation source: viral sequences binned using virsorter ...
AAAGCAGGACTTTTGCCCTATGTGTATTCCTAAATTACAAACTATTGAGAAAGTGACTACAAATGAGTGATTTTATTACAAACCTAACTGGAGTTCCGGAAACTGGAATATACAACTCTAAAGGCACACCTTCAGGCTCTAGGAATGACGGTGGTATGTACACAAGTCCGGGTGATGTTTTGTTTAATGACCCCAGAATTAAAGGAGGACTTGGAAGACTACCTGTAAGTCCTATGGGAAATCCTCATAGATATCCAATTCAAACAGGTGCAGATGTAGGTCCTACTTTCACAGGAATTAAGGGTACTGGCGGCTGGCCTTTTGCTGGTCCGGTTCGTCTGGGAACAGGCCTATACGTTAAACCTACAGGTTATGGAACAACACATCCACGTGTACCCAGAATAGGTGGACAAATTGAAACCCTCCGTAGAACTCAAATATTCTCTCCTCAAGAAAAATACCGAAGCATCCCTCGTTGGAGCACCACAACGGATGGGGACGGTGCATTCTCACCCGGAAGTGAAGTCTCTGGAGAAGGGTCTCGATACGACCACTACCGTCAGCAATTTAGCAGAACGGGCACTCCGTCAACTAAAGGCATCTTTAATATTCAACAACAGAGTGATGTTGCTCCCGGTAAAAGCGCTTCTGAAGATCCATATCCCGGAACAGGTGTTGAGAATAAGAGAGAAGGATATACTAGATTTATTACAAATCAAGGTGGTAACATTGTTAGTACTCCACGCGAACCGTTTCTATTTGAAACATACAACCACGCCGAGGTAATTGAGGGGAATAAAGGTCAATATGGGGATAGTATGCTAGCTGGTGGAACTGGAAGCCAGCATATGATTGGAGAAACTCAAAGACAGTATCCAAATGGCCCTTGTAATAGACAAAATCCGTCAAGAACAGAAAGCCCAACAGCAGTTACTGGAGAAGCCTGTGGAACTGGCACACTGGATGTCACATTTGATGTACAACTGAACGTATATCAAGGTGTTGGTACAACTAGAACAGATGATAATGGTGATTATATTCCAAGTTGTGGCTATCAAAATAGCGTAGGCACTCAGGTGTCTGGATACTGGATACACATGCCAGTAGCCGCAGAAAATTTGACTCAGCAGCAGATAGAAGAGATTGGTCAGGACCCACACGAAGGAGGCACAATCTGGGAACACCCAACTACTACTAAAGGTCCTATAACATATCCGGGACCAAAAGGAGGAGATGATCCTCAAATGCCCGGCTCAACCCTAAACCCTTGCTGGCCTGATTATCCAGACGGAGGCTGTGAATGCAAACAAGCCATGATTGGAAATGGCACATCAGCTCCATTTAATTCTGGACTTGCGGGCTCAGGAACTGGACTGATCGGAAAATTATGGGCTCACAAACTATTATATGTAGGGGAAAGCCTTTCGGATATAAAGAATGTGAACTGGTGTAATTGGAAGGGCCACGGCTCACTTGCTGAAGGCTTAAACGCATCAGGTCTCACAGAATGGTTCTATGAAGGAATGAGTTGTAACCCAGATGGAACCACCAATACTTCACATTCAGGAAAATTGTATGCCTGTTATTGCGATATTCCCGAAATACCTCGCAACGCTGGACCAAGAAAGTTCACACCTAAAATAACTACGCTAACAAAAGTTAGCACAATCATAGCTGGAAGTAAAGATGATCCATGTGATTGTAATAGAAGAATAAAGAAAGATGGTGGAGAATATAAAGATCACTGGGACAGCGCTCAGGCAAAAGAGGATAAAAACTGGGCAGTGTTTGTTACTGGATGCTCTTCGCTTCAGGCTAAACTTAAAGCTTTGGGTGACGGTTCCTATCCTCCTCCGGGACCTATTTGGGTGATGAGAACTGGCGGGATAGTCGATACTCCGGGATGGAACTCTGATGACTGCTCTTGGAGTTACCCAATGCAAAGAGCTGTTGTCTGTGAAAATATATCAGATAAAATGGAAGTTCCTCAACCTCCTATTACTGGCTCAGATGGTTCTCCTCTTAATTTTGAATTAGTCTCAGATTTCTACTGCGCTTCAGGGGAACAGGTAACGATTCAAGACAGAAACTTATGGCCTGCTGATGATATAGGTCTAGTAAACTATTATGCTTGTGATGAATTTGGTTGCGTGGACCCAGAACCAGTTCCAACCGGAGACGGATGCGTAAGTGGTGCTAACAAATTCGACATAGGTGACTATGTGAACATTGCTTCGTCTCAGCTAAGTGGTATTCTGATGGTAGGAGGAGTTTCTGCAGAGGTGCAAACACTTGATCTATCAGTCGATGGTGCTGGTGGAACAGGAATATCTTCTGGTTTCTGGAGAGGCAGAGGTGCACATCCATTTATAACAGGCGGTTGTACTACCGACACTGCTGTATTCCAGTTCAACATACAGCCCGAACAAGATGAATACGGCAATGATATTGACTGTCCATGTCCCGGAACTTGGGAGCTCATCAATGGAAGTGGATGCTGTGGAGAAGGATCAGGTGTGTTCCCAGATCCTAACTACACTGGTGAGCAAGGCGACACTAGCGGAATTCCTTGTGGATCTTTTGGATCAGGCCTAGATGTACTAACCAATGCTTGGAAAGTTGTTGATACTGGCTACTTCCAACAAGGCGGTTTAGTTTCTAATACGGACTGCATTTGGGGCTATGTAGTTGAGTTTACCGGATGTGCTCCATCAGGCGCCGATTGGGGTGGTGGAAACACACCTTATCTAACGGGAACAGTTCCAGCCGATTACCACGGTGGCGGCGGCTTCTTTATCCCAGAATCTCAACTTAGCTCAGGAACAGGTTGTGCTTAATGGCAAGAAGGCGTAAAACTACTACTCAAAACGAAAGACCTCAAAGAAGAAAGTCTTTGAAAGCTAAGACGAAAAATCAGCAGATATATATAGATGAAATGGAAGATTCAGACGTTACGTTTTGCTCTGGGCCTGCGGGCTCAGGCAAGACTAGCGTTGCAGTAGGGCTGGCATGTGAATATCTTATGTCAGAAAAAGTAAAGAAGATAATTATAACTCGACCCGTCGTAGAGTCTGGTCGAGGTCTTGGGCATCTACCGGGAACTCTTATAGAAAAGATAAATCCCTATCTAGTCCCGATTATCGAAGAAATGAACATGTATCTAACTCCCACTAGAGTCGATACATTAAGAGACAATGGAACAATAGAACTTTGCCCTTTAGAATACATGAGAGGACGAAACTTTCATGAGTGCTTTATGATATTGGATGAAGCTCAAAATGCTACATTTGAACAAATAAAAATGTTCATAACTAGAATAGGTAGAAATTCTAAAGCCATTATAAATGGAGATCTAAAGCAGACCGATTTAGGAGACGCTAGCGGAGGTCTTGAAAGATGCATGGATACTCTCGAACTCGTCGAAGGTGTAGGCATCTGCGAACTGGATTACTCCGATATTATTCGCAGCGGTATTGTTTCAAGAATTCTTAGAAAATTACATGGCTAGTCGCCGTTTTCAAGGTACAATAGTATAGAGCTTTATACTATATAATAGGATTAGATATGCCGGAATACAGCTACGCATGTGACAACTGCGGTCATAAGTGGTCAATCTTTTGCCACCGTTCTGAGTACAAGGATAGAAGAAAGTGCCCCTCTTGTAACAAAATAAAACCCGTCCATAGAGATTACGAGCAGGACGAGGTTTATGGTAGCTACAGCTACTCTTTGTCAGAAACTAGAACTCTAGGCCACTATGCTGACAAACAAAGCAAGAAGTTTGGGAAGAATAAAGTAGAAGACATGTTACGAGAACAAAAGACCAAGACGAGAGATAGTCTCTCTGGTAAACTAAATGAAAATATGTCTAAGATGGAGAAGCCTAAAGACCCTCCTAAGTGGACTAAAGATACAGGTAAAAAAAAGAAGAGAAAGAGGAATAGATAATGGAATTCAAGATAGATCAAAATAAACCTGACTCCAATCAAAACACTACTGAGGTGTTTACTATAAAAGGTAATCAAACTTTTTTAGATGACAACGATTATCCTAGGCTAAATGACGATCAGGAAAATAGCTACAATGCCTTTGCTAAGAAGGTCACAAGAGGTCAAAGAACAAAGTATTATGTCAAGAGAGGTCGTCATGGCCGCTTATTTAATCCAATTGGCTTATACTCCGAAGGAACTGCTAAGAAGCAGCTTCGTCACGCGGGTAAGCCTGAATGGGAATACAAAGAAACCACAGCTCAGGTATTCAACAAATACATTAAATTTTTAAAAACTAGAAACGTTGCTTGGTTAAACAATGCAGAAAGAGAGTAATAATGGGAAAGTTATCAAATGCTAAGAAGCTTACTAATGCAGAGAAGTATGCCATTGAGGGAATGTATAATAACAATATGTCTTCCAGTAATATTGCAAAAGCTTTAGGGAGAGATGTGTCTCTTGTAGAAGAATATCTTGAAGAGTATGAAGAACAGTCAAAAGATACGAACATTACAAAGACCGCTAATGGTCGAGAGGGCGTTGCAATTATGACAGAGGCAACATCTCAAAGAGTTGATGAAATGAGAAAGAATGCCCCGCAGAGAGAAAGACATCCAGCATTACATAAGATCAAATAATGGCAAAAAATAGGACCGAAAAAAGTAGATACCCATCCCGATACTCACCAGAAGGATGGGTTTCCGCTTCTCAATATATAACTGAGCTTATCTGTGAGAAAAAAGCTCGGACGGATAAAAAGGAACTCCCGATTAAGTTTTGGGAGATCAAGGAATGGTGCAAATATTATAAGTACCAGATAACTCTTGCGAATAAACTTATTAAATCGCACGGCGAAGATGTAGTCATTGCAGCGTTAAAAGATGATCGCTGCTGGTCTACATATTCTTTAAGAGCCCCAAGATTGAAACAGGTTATTGAAGAAAAAGAAAAAGAAAAAGTTGAGCGACCGCAGAATACCGAGTATAATATTAAAGACTCGGAAGAGGTCAAACATAAGACTAATAATAACAAGAAGTCAATCATTTCTAAGTTAAGGGATTTAGATGAATAAAGACATTATCAAAGAGTATGGTAATGTCCTTCACGATCCTGCCTCAATCACAGAGAGACCATTACAGACACTGTCTGTCGGTCCCAAGCTAGACATAGCTCTCGGAGGCGGTGTACCTGAAGGATCTCTGTTCATTATGACAGGGCCAGAAAAAGTAGGTAAGACTGTAACGGCATTAACATTCTGTGCAAATGCGCAAAAGCATTATGAGAGACAGGTATATTATGCGAATATAGAGGGTAGACTTAAGAAGAGAGATCTTCAAGGCATTACAGACCTTAGTTTAGAGCCCGAAAAGATGCAAATTATAGGATCTACTGAAGGCAATATTCTTTCTGCTGAGAAGTATCTGAGTATCATTGACAATATTGTTCATACACAGCCCGGATCTTTAGCTATTGTTGATTCGTTCTCGGCACTGTCAAGTGAGTCTGAACTTACGGGCAACCTAGCCGACGTTCAGGTTATGAGTGTGCAGAAGGTTCTAGCTAAGTTTTGTAGAAGGATTTCTAATGTCCTGCCTATCAATAGAGTTACTGTAGTCGGGATTACACACCTCATGGCAAATGTCAATAGATTTGGTAGAGGTAAGACAAAGGTAGAGAAATCTGGTTCAGCATTAAAATATCAAGTTGATGTAAAGCTTCATGCTAGTCATTCAACACCTTTGATGCAAGGCGATACTCAAATTGGTCAAACAATACACTGGCAAATAGTAACATCAGCTATTGGCCCTCCGGGACAAAAAGTTGAAAGCCATATTCGATATGGTAAAGGAATCTGGAAGGAGATGGAGCTGGCTGACCTTATGATAGACTTTGGCCTTATATCCAAAGCCGGAGCTTGGTTAAAGCTTCCTAATGGTGAAAAAATTCAAGGGAAGGTAAACCTAGCTAAGTATCTAGAACAACACCCTGAAGAGTATCAGGTATTCTTAAACGAAGTCATGTCTATGGTAGGAATTGAGTCTAATGAAGAGTAAATCTATCGACACTTATGAGTGTAGAATTTATATTGGTTCTATTTATGAAGATACTAAAGCCCCTTTCTATGAGAGAGGATTGAATAAATACATTGGTGAATATCAAGATTCATTTGATGGAACTGTGCCTGTTAGAGTAACTAAGACAGCATTTGTATGCGGCTCAAAGTATCTAGAAGATGGGTGGGAGATAGCAGCTATCAACTACCCTAGAGCGGGAACAGACATGGAGAAGATAAACTCTTTTATGGAAGGTCTAGCTAAAGGTCTTTTGGAAAAGTTCTGTCAAAAAAGAGTAACACTCGTCACACCTAGCACTTCAGTTATGTACGAGTCAGAGGCCTCATATATGCCTCAAGCAGTAAGTTAGACTTCTTAACTGTAAATATATGAGAGAACAAAAGTCAGGGCTTCTAACCAGCCCTATAAAGTAAGTTATTTCGTTCTTAGCTTTAATGGTTAGTAAAGACAAAACGAACAGGTTCCATTTACACCTGAACCAGTAGGTTTCTAACCCTTCCTACCTGCGAAGTAAGTGTTTCTCCAAAAGGGTTTTTTCAAAACTTATTTTAAGGAGTAGGAATATGGAATACACACGAAATGCAAAAATTTGGCAAATAGAACATACTCAAGAGTTTGAGCAAGTCTTAAGTATCTATCGAAGACTTTTAAATGATATTTCAAATCATGTGTTCAAAGAAATACAAGAGGGAAAGTTAATTAGTATCCACTCTACAGGCGTAGAACAGTATGTTCTAATGGATTATTGCCAAGACGACAAAGGATTATCACGGGCTAAGTATCGAGATACTGTCCAATTCATTCTAGACAATTATCCTATCCTACCGAAACGTAAAAACCTAGAAAGGGATGTGGTAGGGTATGTCTTGCAAAGGTACTCTGGATACTATAAACGAAATGGAGCCCACACTAAATCTAAGATAGTGTTTGATGGGGAGTTAAAGTATAAAGACAGATCTGTCAGTGTAGACACAAAGAAAAAGACTATCAGTTTTCCCACCTTATTTGGTGACTTTACACTTAACTATGGAGGTGGTATAAAGTTAGATCTCATAGAGGATAAGAAACAGGCTGGTAACTTTATTCCTAAAGAAAAAAGTAGTGAGTTTGTAATGGCTATTAAGGTTCCATTCAAGCCGCAGTATGAACCCACTTCAGTGTTAGGGTTTGATTTAAATAAAAGCCTAGATAGCTGGCTGGTATTTAATACTGGAGATGTTATCAGGGGCGATGAGAGCGTTGAACAGTATATAAAAGAGATCAGAGAGTTAAATAAAATAATAGACAATCGAAGCAAAGGCTCTTTAAGAACTAAGCAGAGAAGACACTTCAGACTAAGAGTCCGCAATAAACATAGAAAGTTTGACAGAAGAATTTCTGAAGTTTGTGAAAAAATTATAGAGGTTGCAAAAGATAAGGAAGCCTTACTATGCCTTGACATGGTTAAAACTGGTCAGAAGATGGGAACATTTGGTCAAGATAAGATCCTTCCCCAGCTACAGACGATGTGTGAGAATCAGGGTATTCCGTTTATCGCAGTTCCATGCAAAAATACTTCTAGGAGATGTTCGTCCTGCGGTTATGTCCATAAGGATAATCGAAAAACAGTAGACGAGTTTAAGTGTCTTAAATGCGAATATGAAGACCTATCTCATCTCAACGCGGCGAAAAACATCGCATTTCTTGGAAATAAAATGTTTGAAGCTGGTGTACCGTATGGAAATCACGGTAAAATATCTGTAGAGAAGTTAATAGAAAGACACGGGTCTCATCAGCACCCGAAGCAGCATGTTATGACGTTCATGACTACAAGTTGATGCGATTGCAAAACGTCGGGGTTCCAAGTCCACCTCAAACAGTATGTTATAGCCCTCATACCTGTAAGGTCTTGAGATAACAAAGGGTTTTGGAGCGAATATGAAAATCAGAGATTTAAATAATGAGATTCATTCATGGAAGCTTAACGGTTACGTTGTAGCTGCAAATGAGATGCGTCCACGCTCCAAACTTCATCTGGCGGCAAGGGAACTTCTTATCGAGCTGTTCCCTACCGTTCAGGTGTTAGAAGAGGTTCTTGTCCCCTTGACAAGACATGAAAAAGGATATTTTGACTTTTACATAAATACACTGAAGCTAGTGGTAGAAGTTCATGGTCAACAACATTACAAATTCAATTCTTTATTTCACACGTCAGCACAAGACTTTGCGAATCAACGTAAAAAAGACCGGCGAAAGCAAGAGTGGTGCGAGTATAATAATATAACATATATTGAGTTACCCTACAATGAGGACAAAGAGCAATGGAAGTTGAGAATACAGCGAAGGAACGACTAGATCAGATCGACTCGGTACTTGATGAGTATGAGTCTAATCTTGGCCTTAGCTCGTATACGGGAGATTTTCATGATCAGTCCGTCAAGCAGTATATGGGCATGCCAAGGCAACAAATGGAAAAGCTGACTGTAGAAGAGTGTGCTGAGGCTGCTTTATTATTGGGTGGATTCTCATTCTACTTGCAGAGATCATACAACAGAGAAATGGCTCGTGTAAACTGGGCGTCGTCAAATCTAAAGAAGATGATGTCTGGCAAGGAAATTCAATATAAGGGATCTTGGGATAGTCAATACTATCAAGCTGTCAAAGGAGATAGCTACGCACGTAAGCTAGATAGCATCAGAACTTATGCACAACAAAGAGCAGACAGACTAACATACTTAGCAAGTTCAGTAAAGAATCTGAGCGATTTATATATGAATCTACAGAGAGCAAAGATAAACAGACATGGATAAAAAACAACTTAAAGAATTACTTTCTCAATTTAGTAAGGAAGAAATCCTCGATCTGATTTCAGATACGGAAAGTAAGCCTACTAATAAAAAGAGGCGTAGAGGTAAGGGCGGCAGAAAAAAGAATAAGTCCAAGCCTAAATTTGTTAATAAATTTGACGAGATGATGAATAACATCAGTCTTACAAATGATGAGATAAAAGAATTAAAGCTAGCTGAGCAGTCAGACGCTGCTAGTGAACAGAACCCTTTTAGAGGTCGTCGTCAAAAAGTATCTAAAGTTAAAGTTGTTTGTGTGTCATGCAATAGGGAATATGAAATGTATCCTTCTCAAATACACAATCGAGAAAGATGGACTTGTAACAGATGTCTATCAGGGAGACATGGTTAATGTTGAACGACTTACCAGCCGAGAGAGCAATAATCGCCGGTATATTTAGGTATGGGGCAGAAGCGTATTATGATGTAGCAGACATAATTTCTGAAACTTCGTTTTGCGATGAGTCTAACTCTGTCTTATATTCCTGTGTTAAGCATATACTTGAAGCAGACGACACGACATCTCTTGATGTTCCACTTATGCTATCGGCTGCAAAAGAGAAGGGATTTTCAGACTTCTTTAATACACAAGAAGTGCAGCACATGTCTTCTATAATGAAGTTCCCAGTACTGCTGGAGAATGTTCGTAGATTTGCCGCAAAGATAAGGAAGCTGGAAATTGCACGAATGATGTATGACGAACTTGAGATGACCAAGGAAAGGTACTCAAACGTCAAGGGCGATGAACCTATCTCTGAGATACTCGGGATAGCGGAAGAGTCTGTTATGAATGTTTCATCTCTTGTAGCAGGAACTGATGATGTTCCAACGATGATGTTCGATAACATACATGAGTATGTGGAAGACCTATCAGAAGCTCCTGTAGATCAGATTGGTATACCTACTGGATTTTCTAGGTATGACTTTGCAATAGGAGGAGGTCTTAGAAGAGGAACTGTAAATGTCATTGGTGCTAGACCTAAAACTGGTAAGACTCTTTTAGCTGACAATATGGGAGTTCACATAGCCCGTCAGGGTATTCCGGTCCTTAATCTAGATACGGAGATGAGGAAAGAGGATCACCAAAACAGGCTACTAGCAATGCTTTCTGAGGTTACGATTAATGATATTGAAACAGGGGCGTTTTCAAAAGACCCTATGAAGAATAGGAAGGTTCAAGAAGCGATCAAAGATATTAGTGATTTACCCTATTACTTTAGATCCATAGGAGGCTCGTCATTTGAGGAGCAGTTAGCTATCGTAAGGAGATGGATTAGTAGAGTCGTAGGCTTAAACGACAAAGGTAAAGCTAACGACTGTGTGATTATTTATGACTATTTGAAGCTAATGGACTCTGCTGAAATTAAAGGAGACATGAAAGAGTTTCAGGTTCTTGGCTTTATGATGACAGCCCTGCATAACCTGTCACTTAAATACGAGGTTCCGATCTTATCATTTGTACAATTAAATAGAGATGGTATCAGTAAAGAGTCAACGGATACCGCTTCAGGCTCAGATAGAATTATATGGCTATGTTCTAACTTCACAATATACAAGCATAAATCAGATGAAGAGATTGCGTCTGATGGTCCGGAGAATGGTAATAGAAAATTAGTTCCTATTATCGCTCGTCATGGAGAAGGTTTACAGCCAAGTGACTATATTAACATTACTATGAGAGGCCAGTTTGGTCAGATTATAGAAGGTAAGACCGCTTTTGAATTAGAGGACGGCGCGTCTAGCATGAACAGTTTAGAGGAAGACTATGACACAGAAGCAGACATCCCCTTCGTATAAGAATAAATACGACTTTGGAAAAATAAATTCTCTTTCAAAGATAGCTATAAACTATCTTGATGAAATATACGAGTACTTTGGTATAAAGAGGTCTTATAAAAATGAAATACTTATCAAGTCTTGTTGCCCAATTCATGGAGGAGACAATCCAACAGCGCTTAATATGTACTATAATGGTGACTTTAAAATCCACTACAAGTGCAGAACGAGTCAATGCGAAGAGCATTTTGGGAATGACTTTATTAGTTTTATAAGAGGGTGTCTCTCTAGATTTAAATACAATTGGGAAAAAGAGGGTGACAAGGAAGCTACCTTTTCTGAATCGGTAAACTTTCTATTAAAGTTCTTGAACAAGGATCTTAACTCGCTTGAGTCAGAAACTAAGAATATAGAAAAAATGAAGTTTGGAAGTATGGTTAATAGCCTACACTCTGATGATGCAAAAAAGGGATTAATAACGAGAGAAGAATATCGTAAGAGAGTCGTTGTCCCAGCACCATACTATATTGATAGAGGTTTCTCAAGAGAGGTCTTAGATGAATATGATGTTGGCTATTGTGACAATCCCAAAAAACCAATGTATGGTAGAGCTATCGTTCCTATCTATGACAATGAGTATGAGAATATAGTTGGTTTTACAGCTAGAAGCACATTTGGTAAGTGTGAAAAATGCAATCACTATCATAACCCTAAAGAAAAATGTAGACATTTTCCTAAATGGATGCATAGTAAAGGGTTTCAGAAACAAAAATGGTTGTATAATTATTGGAGAGCCAAAGACGAAATACTTAAGACTGGTGTCGCTATAATAGTTGAGTCCCCCGGAAATGTCTGGAGACTTGCTGAGGCAGGGATACACAACGCTGTAGCAATTTTTGGAACAGCCCTCAACGTTGATCAAAGACACTTGTTAGATGAATCAGGCGCATTATCATTAATATGTTTAATGGACAATGACGATGCTGGTCAAAAAGCCGCTAAGAAGATAGAAGAACAATGTTCAAGATTGTATAGATTATTTTTCCCTAGTTTTGAGGGTAATGATGTGGCTGACTTGAACATAGATAAAGTCACATCAGATATTAAACCTTTTATAGAAAACGCTATGGGCGTTTATAAGGAGATTTGAAGATGGCATATAGAAATAACGCAATTGAGTATCTATGGAGAAAAGCTCTCGCAGACCAGTCTAAGGCTAGAGCATCACTGGATATACTATTAGACCATCCTGCTGGAATAGGAGACCATTCTACAGGTGATCTTTATGATAACTTAGACGAAGCCTTATCCTGCTTATCAGATGCTGAAGACAGGATTGGAACACTACAAAAATATTATGCTCCAACCTCAACAGAGCCGTCAGAGCAAGTTAAAGATACCACTCAAGAAGAAGGTGAAGAATAGTGACTCAAATTCTTGGATTTGCAGGTAAAAAGCAGAGCGGTAAAAATACCGCCTGCAACTATATCATAGCACTAAAATTAGCTGAGCTAGGGGTTTCTAAAAAGACTCGCCTTTCAGATGAGGGTTCTATTGAGATTACTGATATATTTGGAGAAAAGAAAGATAATGAAGAATGGTTTGAATTTAGTAAAAAGAATTTAAACGTGGAAAAACTTTTTGAAGATAGTCTTGGTCAGTATATTAAAATTTACGGACTGGCAGACACTCTAAAAGATCTTTGCATTGATGTTCTAGGATTGTCTCAAGCTCAAGCATATGGAACAGATGAAGATAAAAATTCTGACACATCTATTCTGTGGGAGAATATTCCTACTTGGGAAAATAGCAGCCTAAACAAAAATAGAGGCAATATGACTGCTAGAGAGGTTCTGCAATATATTGGGACAGATATATTTAGAAAGCTTGACCCAGATGTATGGATCAAAAGTCTATTAAGAAAAATACATAAAGACTCTCCTGAAGTTGCTTTGATCTGTGATGTAAGATTTAAAAATGAAATTGTTAAACTTCAAGAAGCTGGTGGTTTTGTAGTAGGTCTTACAAGAGACCCTTATAACAATTCCGATTCTCACTCCAGCGAAAAAGAAATAGAAGAGGGTTTGTCTTTATGTGATTGCATTGTTGACAATCAGGACAAAACTATTCAACAGCAACTTGAGCTTATTCATAGCTGTATTGAACACTTGCCCTCAGTACTTCCACTTATGGAGACGTAATGGGTATACCAATAGTATATTTTAGAAGCAGTTCCTTCAACTCTCACAGAATGTGCCCTATGCAATATTACATGGAGTATACTCTTGGATGGAGAGGTAATTCAGGAAAAAAGGCGGACAAGGGAACTATAGTCCATAAAGTTTTAGAGCTCACAGCATTAGCCAAAAAAGCTTTACAGGACGGTGAGGCTATTTTTGAAGATCATGAAATAGGGGAAATTGAAACTGCTAATTATGATCCTGAGTATTTAGATCAAATTATAGATAATGTATACGACTACTATACTTCCAGAATACCTCATCATAAGTGGCTTCCTAGTGACAGAAAGCATTGCAGGGCTTGGGTCTGGAAGATATTCAACGATGATGACGGATTCTTTGATCCAAAAAATCGTACTGTAGTTGAAGCTGAACCACACTTTGATTTTGAGATTGACGAGGATTGGGCTAAGTATTCTTATGAGCTTGCCGATGGGACTGTCTTAGAGGGTAGTCTAGCTCTAAAAGGCACTATAGATCTTATCACTGATATAGGCGATAATGTATATGAAATAATAGACTGGAAGACGGGAAAGCGGCTAGACTGGGCAACAGGTCAGGAAAAGACTATGGCTAAGCTGCAAAAAGATCCACAATTGAGAATGTACCACTTGGCTTGCAAAAAGCTATACCCTCATGTGGATACATTTCTTGTGACAATACATTTTATGAATGATGGAGGTCCTTTTACATTGCACTTCCAAGACAGTGACATTCCAGAGACTCTAGAGATGATTAAAGCTAAATTTGATGTAATAAAGAAAACTAAGATTCCTCAACAGAAGAAATCATGGAAGTGTTCCAAGCTTTGTAGCGCAGGAAAAACTACATATGAGGGAACTGATATAGACGTTATGCACAATGTCTTTGGAGCGCCTCTAACAAAATGTGAGCAAACACACGCTATGATAAAAGATAACGGAATAGAGTGGGTAACGCAAAACTGTATGTCTCCTGAGCATGAAATAGGTAAGTATAAAGCTCCGGGTGAAGTATGATTAGATTAGATTTTGACGATAGCATGATTGCTAGAGCAAAAGAAAAGGCTGCTTCTTTAGGTTCAATCAATAACTCTATACTTAAAGGTGGTGGAAACATTGCCGGATATCTGGGTGAAGAAGCATTAGCTCCATATATTGATGCCCAAATCGTAAGTAATAATAGAGGGCTCGATAAGTACAATCATGACCTATTATTGGACTGTGGACACAGGCTTGAAGTAAAAACCAAAAGAAGGACAGTTCCTCCAAAGTCTTACTATGATGTTTCTATAGCGGAGACTAGCCGTCATCAAAAGCCAGATCTATATGCCTTTATAAGCTTAGAATTTGACAGAGCTACAAAGACACATCCTAAAAAATATTATGGCTTAAAAAATGTGTGGTTGTGCGGGTTTATGAGCTCTTATGAATATTGGGAAAGAGCAAAACTCTGGGAAAGTGGGAAAATAGATAGAACAAATAACTTCAAGACACATGTTAACATGTATAATTTACCTATAGGAGAGTTATACGAGTCTGTTTGGGAATTGATAGAATGAAATACGTACCACTACATGTACATAGCGAATACTCACTTTTAGATGGGTTATCACAAACAAAACACATAGCAAAAAGATTAGAGGAAATTGAGGTAGATGCTTGTGCATTAACCGATCATGGAACAGTCAGTGGAGCAATCGACTTTCATAAGACGATATCCAAAGGCTTTAAACCTATCTTAGGATGTGAGATGTATCTATGCTCAGATTCCTCTTCGGTAAAGACTGTAGAAAACAGAAGTCTATCACATCAAGTCATTCTAGCAAAGGATTTGGAAGGATGGAAAAAGCTACTTTCATTAGTATCTATATCTAATAACCCAGACAACTTCTACCATAAGCCTAGAATAGGACTAGAAGAATTCTTATCTCTGGTATCATCTGATAATAATCTAATATCTTTCAGCGGTCATCTAGGCTCCCACTTAGGCAACGTAGTAACAGATAATGTTAATTGGAAAAAAGAAGGAATAAGACAAGCTGAAAGGTTAAGGGATGCTTTTGGCAAAGATAACTTCTATATCGAAATCCAGCTAATTGATTCATTAATTAATAAGAATGCAAAAGAGTGTGCTGAAAAATTAAGGGAAATATCAAAAGCTACAGGCATCCCATGTGTTGCAACGCCAGATGCACACTACTGTCGAAAAGAGGATTCTCATGATCAAAGAGTTCTGCTCTGCACAGCTTTAAGAAAAAGTATCAGCCAAATACAGTCTGAGATTAAGCAAGGTAAGCTTGTATCTATGAAGACATTCTTTGAGTCTGATAATTATCATATACCTTCTCCTGAAGAGATGCTACAGTTTCATACCTCTGATGAGCTTCAGAGTACGATAGATATTGCTGATCAGTGTACAAACTATGAGATACTAGGCCCTCCAAATCCTCCTGTCTTTGACTGTCCTGAAGATATGTCTCCAAATGACTATCTTAGATACCTTTGCCGTGAAGGTTGGGTAGAAAAGATGGGGCATATAAACAAAGGTCACGAGCTATTTAAAACTTATGGCGGTAGAGTTGATAAAGAAATTAAAATCTTTACTGAAACTAATCTATCCAGCTACTTCTTGATCGTTAGAGATATTTTGCAATACGCAAATTCAAAAGGGTATTTAACTGGTCCGGGAAGAGGAAGTGCCGCTGGATGCATGGTGTCCTACCTTATGGGTATTACTAAGATTGACCCTGTTCCATATGATCTTATTTTTGAAAGATTCTACAATGCTGGACGTAATGCAGGAGGTAGAGTCTCAATGCCTGATATTGACGTTGATGTTCCTAAATATGGAAGGAATGACATCATTGAATATATTAAAGAAAAATACGGCAAGGATAATGTAGCGCAAATTATTAGCTTCCAAACACTAAAAGGCAGAGCTGCTTTGAAAAGAGTAATGGCTTCTAGAGGCAATATAAGTTTCGATGAACAAAATGCAATAACGTCCCATATTTTGGATGAGGCAAAAATCGCAGATGACCTGCAAGATATGAAAGAGGAACTAGGCACATCTTCAGTTATTACTTGGGCGCTAGAAAATAGGAAAGACAAACTTAGTGAGTGGTGTCAGATAAATGACAATGGAGAACTAGAAGGCAAGTTTGCTAAGATTTTTGAGCAGGCGATGAGACTTGAGGATACAAAAATCGTACAGTCAAAACATGCTGCTGGCGTAGTTGTTTCCCCTCAACCAATTTATGATGTTTGCCCTATGGTTATCGACAGAGAAGGCAAGGACTTGCTCGCTGGCTTTGAAGGACCTAGCTGCGAAGATGCAGGTCTTCTTAAGCTAGATATTTTAGGAATTAAAATGCTGGACAAAATTATGGATATCTCCAGTATTTTGAAGGTATAATAGTAAGAGGAGAAATTAATGTCTGACGAACTTTATAGAAATGAATACGATGCCAAGCTAGCAAAAGCTGAGAGAAAATGGGAGTTTAGATACAACCAACAATGGAAAAAACAAAAAGAATTAGAAGCGACTATAGCTAAACTAAGAAAGACAATAAAGGAGTTAAAGAATAATGAACAATAGATGGATTATAGTCTTTGACTGGGAAACAGACTCTCCTAATCCAAAGACTTGCAACCCAGTTGAGCTTGCAGCCGTTCCTGTTAACCCTAGAACTCTAGAGATTAAAAAAGAACAAGCATTCAAGGCAGTTATAAAGCCCGATGGTATAGATAATGAAGATTATTTTACTAAAGAGCGCCAATCCACAATTAATTGGCACGCCAAAACAAGAGGTGTTGAGCCTGAAGATGTTATTAAAGAATGGAAAGCTGGGCAATCCGAAAAAGTAGTATGGAAAAATTTCTGTAATTATTGTTCTAAATATGAAGTAGACAAAAAGCCCGGACAATGGTATGTTGAACCAATTCCTTCAGGGTATAATATTATAGGATTTGACTTGCCAATCATGCAGCGTATCGCTGACAAATACAAGACAAAAATGCCTGTATCTACCGTTACCAAAATAGATATGATGGATATATTATTTATGTGGTTTGAGAACCTTGATGAACCCAGTAGCATGAAGCTAGACAAATTCCGAGAGTTCTTCGGTCTTAAAGCTGACAGCCAAGCACACGAGGCTCTGTCTGATTGTATTGACGAAGCAACATTAATGGTAAAATTTTTACAGTTCCATAGAAGACAATCTACAGTATCTAAGTTCAAGGGCGCCTTTGCAAATGTTAAAGTTTAAGTGTGGCTGTGAATTTGATCAGGATGAAAATGGTAAAACTATATTTGATCCTGATATCAGTAAGCTGAATATGGACTGCCAAGCGACTTGGGATATAATCTGTGATGGAAACACTAAAGGTGTGTTCCAGCTAGAGTCTCAGTTAGGCAGATCTTTAGCTGCTCAAACCAAGCCCAGAAACATAGCAGAGCTTTCTGACTTGATTGCAATTATGAGACCCGGATGTTTAGAAGCAATCGTAAATGGCAAAAGTCTAACGATGCATTATATAGACAGAAAACACAAAAGGGATTCTATTGAGTACTTTCATGAATCACTAGAAAGTATTCTAGGAAGTACTTATGGTATCTTAGTCTATCAAGAACAGGCTATTCTGATTGCTACAGAGATTGCTGGATTTGACTTGCAAGAAGCTGACATTCTCCGTAAAGCAATCGGCAAGAAAAAGACTGATGTGATGGCTCAAGTGAAAACTTCTTTTCTAGAAAAGGCAGAAGCTAAAGGAATTGTCACAAAAGAGCAGGCTGAAGAGATCTTTAGTTGGATTGAAAAATCACAGCGTTACTCTTTTAACAAATCTCACTCAGTAAGTTACGCCTATAATGCTTACCTAACAGCATATGCTAAGGCTCATTTCCCGCACGAGTTCTTTACATCATATCTTAAAAATGCAGTCGGTAAGCCAGATACTTTTATGGAAGTTCAAGAGCTTGTAAACAATGCTAAAATTATGGGTATCCATGTTATGCCTCCAAGTGTCACTAAGATGAATGAAGAATTCAAACTAATAGGCGATAACCCTACCTATGGAATGACTAACGTGAAAGGCGTGGGATCTTCAGTCTTTTTAAAAATGAAAGCAGATATGGAAAAAAATGGGATCGACCCAGAAGAATGTGATTGGGACTGCTTCCTATTGTTAGTATCACCGTATGTGAATAAGAAAGCTTTTCTTAATTTAATCCTAGCGGGGTGTTTTGATTCTTTTAAAATAACAAGAAGTAAGATGCAGCATCAATATAGCATTATAAAAGAGTTATCCAAGAGAGAAATGACATGGCTTACAGCATATAAGTCCAGCAATCCTGATAAGAGTGTGAAAGAGTGTCTACTTAAGATGGTTGAAGTTTCTGATTGCAAGGATAAAAAAAGGCCTATATTTAGAAAGGATCGCACTCCTGTCGTCATTGATTTAATTGATGCCTATGAAAATCCGGGGTATGAACTGTACGACTCCCCATCTTGGCTAGCGAAACAAGAGGAAGAGCTTTTAGGCATAGCTCTCACATGTAATAAAGTAGATGAGTACGATACCAGTAGATCTAACTGCACCTGCAAAGAGTTCTTGGATGGATTCCAAACTCAAAATGGTATATATTTAGCTGTTCAGGTGGATACAGTCAGAGAATGGACTATAAAAAAAGGTCGTGCAAAAGGACAAAAAATGGGCTTCTTAACAGTTAGTGACACAAGTTGCTCTATAGACAATGTAACTGCTTTTTCTGATGAATGGGAAAAGTACCGAAAGCTACTACACGAAGGGAATACTGTCTTGCTTAGAGGTGTCAAAGACAAGAATAGAGGAAGTTTTTTGATTAAAAAAGTGGAACAATTAACAAGTTAGTTTGGAAACTACGCTATAATAAGGTATGAGGATGCAGGATTTAATTGAAGAAAACATGGGACTTGTTGTGTCTGTTGTGGAGTCATTCAGACCACAAAGCTCACAAGAAAGAGATACTTTTATACAGGCTGGCAGGATAGGTCTATGGAAGGCTCTTAAAAAGTATGACGCTTCTAAAGGAGCTGCATTGTCTACATTTGCTTGGAACCCAATTAGATGGGAGATAATAAAGGAAATAAAATCCACATCTAAAAATAAAGGTTATTCTATATCCCAGCATTGCAACTACTCGTATGAGGTTAGTAGCGACTTCTCAGAACTATATCCGACAAGCTTGACAGAAGAGGAAGCTTTCATAATTGAGTTAAGGAGATGTGGATATAAACTAAGAGAGATATGTGATATAATTGGTCGAGGACGTTCCTATGTAAAAAAGACCGCATACAGAGCAATAGCTAAGATAAAAGAGGCTAATGATGAATAAAAAGAAAGTTTTATTTGTATCTGAGTCGCACCATCTAGCATCTGGTTTTGGAACCTATGCGAAAGAGGTGATAAGTAGACTTCATGCTACCGGCAAGTATCATATTGCAGAATTTGCCAGTTATGGACATCACAATCATACCAAGGATGTTCCTTGGGATTATTATGGTAATCTACCGGAACCATCTAACTCAGCAGAAAATGAGCAGTATAATGCAACAAGTCTAAATCATTTTGGCTTTTGGAGATTCTCTCATGTTTTACTAGACTTTAAACCAGATATCATACTGACATATAGAGATCCTTGGATGGATCAATGGATAAAAGACAATCCATTAAGAAGCTTTTTTCATTGGGTATGGATGCCTACAGTAGATTCTGCTCCCCAAAAAAGAGAGTGGCTAGAAACATTCAGAACATGCGATGCAATATTAGCATACTCTGAGTTTGGAGAAAAAACTTTGGCTGAGCAGTCAAATGGAACCATAAACACGATAGGGTGTGCCTCTCCTGCAATCGATCCAAAAGTCTACTATCCCTTTTCTGACAAGGCAGAACATAAAAAATCTCTAGGTATACCTGAAGATTCTTTTGTCGTCGGAACCGTGATGAGAAACCAAAAGAGAAAACTATTCATAGAGCTTATGAGGTCATTTAAGCTCTTTCTCGATAAAGCCCCTAAAGACATCAGAGAGAAGACTTATCTATATCTCCATACGAGCTACCCAGAAAAAGTAGGTTGGGATATACAAGGAGGAATATTAGAAACTGGCATAGCGGCAAATACAATCTGCACATATATCTGCCGATCATGTTCGCATTGGCAACCTATGAAATTTAGAGGCGCTATAGCGACCTGCCAGTCTTGTGGTAATAGAACTGCATTCATGCCTAATGTAGGAAGTGGGCTAGAAATAGAAGACTTGGTGAAAGTATATAACTGTCTCGACCTTTATGTACAATATGCAATATGTGAAGGTTTTGGTATGCCTCAAGTAGAGGCTGCCGGATGTGGGGTTCCTATAGCTGCTACAAACTACAGCGCTATGGAAGATGTTGTCAGAAACACAAATGGGTTTCCGGTCAAGATAGATAAGATGTATCGAGAGATGGAAACAAATGCCGATAGAGCATACCCGAGTAATGAACATCTAAGTGAGATTATGCTGAAGTTTTTTACCGAAGATCAATCTTTTAGAGATATGAAATCATTGCAAGCGAGAGAAGGTGTGTTAAAAAGATACAACTGGGATGATACGGCTCATGTTTGGGAAAAATACATAGATACATATACTCCCAAAGGATTGCAGGGAAAGTGGGACTCTCCAAAAAGAGATATGCCGCAAGTAGGTCCTTTACCTGATTCTTCAAACGCAGAACTTTTATCAAGATGGTCTTGCGAACAGAAAGGTTATGCAGATAGATCCTTCAGCTACGATACTGCATTAACTACAACAAATCTAAATTATGGATGTATGATATATAATGGCTTGCATCCATTTTCAAAAGACAGTCTTCACAAAGCATGTGAGTCATATGTAAATGATGCAAGAATAGTAGAAGAAATTAGAGCAGGCCAAAGACCTATGGCTCCAGTTACTTTTTTGGCGAAAGGTGTGAAAAATGCCTAATGTATTAACAATAACACCGTATAAAGAATTTTCAAATCGAGGACAAAAAAGTTTTAATTTCATTGATGCTTTGAGTGGAGTTAAAAATGTCAGAACAATTAATGTCCACCACAGTCTAAAGTCTAAATGTAATGAAGACCTTCATATACCTGTTGATGACAGCAAGGTAGATGTATGTGTAATGCATATAGACCCTCACCATTTTGTAAAGACCAAGTATCCTAGCATAGGTGTATTTGAGCCAAAAACAATTGGAAATCATGAAAAATCTATCTATACTCAATTTTTAGATGTGCTAGCTGTATATAGTAATAAGCAAAAAGAGATATGTAAGTCTTACAACGATAATATAAAGGTTATCAGACCTTCCATAAATCTAGAGGGTGTTCTCTCTCGCATGAAGTCAATACAAACGACTTTAAAATTTTATGTTCCTTCTGTGGAAAAAACTTCAAATATAAGCCTAGTCATAAAAAGCTACTTCAAAGCATTTACTGCGGGCGATAATGTAATGTTAGGGGTACTGTCAGAAAACTCACAAAGGGACATTCAGTTATTTGAAAGTATAAAGGATGAGTGTGGACTAAGACCTAAAGATGAATATCCAGAAATAGTATTATATAATAATATGAAGGATATACAAAATGATTGCCACTGCTGCATAGATGTAGATAGTACCTATGAAATAAATACAGCAACTTTATTGGCTACGAAGTTTGGTAATCCTATAGTCTGTCTCAATACATCTTCTATCCAAGAGTGGCTTCCTGATGAAATATCTTACAAGGTTAGTTCTTATGAAGACTTTGTCTTTGGATCTAATAAACAATATATATATGATCGTGAAGTATGGCAAAAGTTTTCCTTGCTTGAACTATCAAATGTTATGAGGGGAATTTATGAAGACAGGTTAACCTTCAGAGGGAAACAGGATAAAGTAGTATCGGAATATCACTCTATGTTTCATCCATCTAATTCGATTTCTAGCATGGAGAACCTCTTATGTTTTTAGTAAACAATATAATTAACTCTGTTACCAAGAAAGATATAGACACGGCACTAGTTGTGTGTGACGGCAGGCAAAATTATGCAATAGACCTTTGCAAGGTTTTCAAAAAGGTTTTTTTCTACACGCCATTTAACGATCCCGGATTGCCAAAAAATGGGTATGTTATTATGAACACAAATGTAGGAGTGTTGCAAACATCATTTGATGTAGTCATATCTATTGGAGAAGGCCAATCTGCAACAATAGCAGACGAAATTTCTAATAAGTTACATATACCTTCGGTAAAAATACGAACAGTAACAGACATGGTCTGCCTAAGAAGGCCTTTTTCAGTTCCAGAGCCTAACGTCCCTAAGTCGAATAATGGTCTTGAGATATCCATGTATTCATCAGTTGAATCGAAGTCTGGAATATGCATTCCTGACATTAGAGATGAGACTTTAAATATCGAAAAAGAATATGATAATATTTACTTAGCTCAAGCTCCGGAAAACATAATTAGCCGATATACTGGTTTGCTAAACCAATTTCCCATAAAGATAGCTCAGGGAATCAATCCTTCTCATGGAATTATAATAGATACTTGGCTTGGTAATAGCTCTCATTTGTTAAATTCTTTAAGGACAGGAGCAGTAGTAATTTGTCCAAGAACGTTAGAATCTGAAATGCTTATAAAGGAGGGCGTTAATGGATTTTTATATAAAGATTTCAAGGAGCTTCTAAGGCTTGTGGAATACATTTATAAAAACAAGAGTTCTCTTTCATCAGTTTCTGAAAGTGCTAAACAACTATATCTAGAAAACACTATAACTAGGAAAGAATTCGAAACTAGATGGGGAGAAATTATCCAAACCCTTTCTCAAAGATCAGAAGAAGATTTGCGAAAATATTATAAACATGAAGCCAAACGTTATTCAAACATAACATAGTAAGGAAAACTTAATGAAACTATTAATTTATGCTGGTAAAGAAAAATTTGTTGTTTCTGGAAATGACAAAGATTGCCATACGATTGAAGGTTGTGATATAAGCGAAACAGTAGAAAGCGCCTATAATGAAATAGAAGCCTACGATTTTTTGGAAGTGTCAAGAGACGAAGATCCTCTAGCTTCGTTACTTGCTCGACTAAGAAAAGGTGGAAAACTAAAAATTCAAGGTATAGATGCACTAAAAGCTAGCGACTCTTTAGTTTCAGGAAAAATTGAGTGCAGGGCGTTTTCAGAAATAGTAGTGTCTAATAGTTTTAGAGCTAACAAAGTAAATGATATCATAAGAGATATTGAATCAAAAGGATACGCTATCGAGTTTGCAGGGATTAGCGGACTACACTACATAATTGAGGTTACCAAAAAATGATAAATCAAATACATACAAACTGTAAAGATTGTGCTTTTGCTAAATATAAAGACGACGTGCAAGAAGGCTGTGAGTTTAACCGTATATCACTGTACAAGGAATCTGGAGCCGAAGTTATCCCGGTATATGATGATGAAGGCAATAATTTTTATGTGATAAATAACAGAATCTGTATATACCATAGAGAGAAAAAATGGGCTAAAAAGTATGCAAAGTCTGAATTAAAAAATATAGTTGAGGCTCAAACAAAGTCTCCATATCATGCAATTTTACTTAGAGGTGCAGATAAAAGTTTGGAAGACTTGCAGTTAACTATTGAATCTTTAGCTGATCAATTCAATCCTCCTAGTATAGTTACTGTAGTCAACATGGATATATCTGGAAGTAATTATAGTTTCAGTATGGACGTTGAAAAAATATTCAAAAAGTATGAGGATAAGTTTCTTTGGCGTATTCAAAATATTGTAGACACGGACAAGAGAGATCGAGAGTGTATCGACTTAGCGATAGACGCGACGTACTTTAAAAATCCATACACGTTCTATATTACTTTTGAAGCAGGCTTTGAAGTGCCAAAGGATTTTACTAGGGAACTACATGATGCTTTTTCTGTGAATCAGATAATCCTTGCGCACCCAGTTGATAAGATAAATGGAATGTTATGCAATAAAATAATGCATAGAAAACATACAGGTAATGCTTTTTATATCAACATAGAAGACAAATTAAAAGAATTTGAAGAAGGTGTAGAAAAGCATATATTCAAAATAGAAGAGTTATGTCCAAGCTTGAAACAGTAATAGTTGCCAGTGAGACCATGAAAAAGCCGGGTCAAAACTATGAAAAGCTTGTGACTTGGTTTAACATACCTAGTAGGCCTGACTTTTTTGCATGGGTTTACAAAAAACAAAAGTATGATATATTTGGAATGCTTCCAAACCCTTTTATATATAGTGATAGAGATTCTCTAAATAAGATAGTGGATGCATTTAACTTAGATCCCCACAACACTCTATGCATAGTGTCTAAGGAAGAAATCCAAGGTAAGCAGTGTCTGTTCATAAATAAAAATTTAGCCAATATGAAATATATAAGTGACTTAGATTCTATTCTTGATTATGCAGAAGATCAAAACTATAAAGCTCTTACTGTAAAAGGTTTGTTTAAAAATGGCAAGGCATAAGATAAAAAGCGATGAAGAAGACCCTATTACAGTAATAATAGCTGCTGCTGGTGCTGGCAGGAGAATGAAGTCGTATGGTCCAAAGCCATTATTAAATATAAAAGGAAAGACAATACTATCTAGACAATTAGAACATATAAAACTAAAATTTCCAAATGCTAACATCTTATTAGTGTGCGGATTTGAGGCCGATAGAGTAATGGATCAGGTTCATGGAGACATAATCACTTTAGAAAACGAAAATTACCAAGACACTAATATAACTAGAAGCGTCTCTATAGCACTTAGAGCCATGCAAAGTGATCGAGTGCTAATAATATGTGGAGATCTAGTATTTTCTAAAGGCGCTCTTGACTGTTTAGACTTTACTCAAGCAAGTATTCTGGCCTTGAAAAATGAAAATCAATCTTCTGAGGTCGGCTGTATAGTTGGAGACGATGGGTATATAAAGAATATGATGTATGATCTAGAACTAAAGTGGGCACAAATGATATATCTTCAAGATCGTCCATTAAATATCTTTAAGAGCCTCGTGTTTGATAGGGACAATAAAAAGTTATTCCTATTTGAAATAATAAACAAGATAATTGATAACGGATGCAAGATTAAATGTATTACACATGACTCCATACAAATAGTTGATGTAGACGTATCAAAAGACATAATTCTAGCAGAGGAGATAGTATGAGAGTACTAATAGATTCGAGGTCATTATGCTCGCTCTCTATACACAATGCGTTGGTGCAAATAGGTGTTCAGTCATTCATATGGGATAATCAACAGCACAGTGTGATAGAGGTTTATGACGAGCTAAAACCGGATATTATAATTATCAATGAAAATTGCAAGGCTTCACAGTGCAATACTTTAAAGACCCTAGAGCCTAATGTGCAATTTATTTTTATAGGCTTATGGAATGAAACATTCCCAACTCCAATAGTATGCTTAGGCTCAGAAGAATATGAACAGTTTCCTACCATTTTTGTAGAGGGCTCAGTCTTTGACACAAACTATATTAATAAAGGTTTATTTGATGCTAAGACATGCTGTGAAATTTCTGTATTTACTGACAAATTAGATAATGAAGTAGTGAATAAAAATATAGAAATTATAAACTTGCTTATAAACAAGAAAGCAAGATTTTTTGGTAATGTTAGTCTTCCGACTGTAAATTATTTGGGTTCTTTAGATCGTGACATGAGGTCGAAAATAATAGCTTCTTCCGATGTTTGTGTAGATGTTAGTGGCAGTGATTGGAAGTCTATAGCCTTGTCAGGAGGTGTTGTTCTCTCAAAAGATTGCCCTGTTGAAGAGTTCTCCTTTTCTGATGTTGCTGAATTAGGCGACAAGATAGATTTATTTTTAGAGTCTAGGCCTAATACATCGGCTTTAAAATTTGCAGCAATTAAGGGCTCAGGAATTGATTTATGCATTGACATATTCAGACTTATTAAACTCCAAGAAATAGTTGATAGACTATTCAGCTTAAGACAGGGATTATTACAATGATAGGTATAGTTATAGAAGATATCAAAAATTTTGACCTTGACCGTCTAAATCAAGAAACAAAAAACGATTGTGTGATTTTTACAGATTGTGTTCTTCCCCCTAAAGAGTACAAGAACCTTGCATTCTTCACAACATCTCTTGCGTATGATTTTAATGGGCCTTTAGTATCAACTTGTATTCTAAGTTCTCTAAGTATATTGGATATGCCGCTGTGTGCTAGGAAATTCTTTTTGGCTCCTACTTTTCTTTGGACTCAAGAAAACCTTCCTTATAGAACAATATCTCACATATATAACAATGATAATTTAGAAATATTAGCGACTAACCGTGAACAAGCTGAGGTTATTGAAACTTTTTTTAAGCCAGCATCTTTGGTAAACAGTGTGTTGGATATTAAGGAAAAATAAAATGTATTCTAACTATAATGACAATAAAAAGAAAAAATTTCTATTAAAAGAATATATTGAAAACCAAAAAAGCTTTTCTGAGATTGCTAGGCAAGTTGGAACTTATGCTAATAAAATAAGAAGAGATGCCAAGCGTCTTGGTATAACATCTAGAGATAGAAGCCAAGCAGCTAAAGTTGCTCTTGAGTCCGGAAGATCAGTTCATCCTACAAAAAACAAAACACTTTCCGATGAAGTCAAAAATAAGATTAGTGAAAGTCAAGGTAGAGTCTGGGATTCTTTAAGTGACAAGGAAAGGCAGAAAAGAAGCAAGATAGGCAAGGATTCTTGGGATAGTCGTAGCGAAAAGGAAAAGAAATATATTATCCAAAAAGGTGCAGATGCTATTAGGGAAGCTGCGAGAACAGGCTCTAGGCTAGAAAAATTCTTACTTTATGAGCTTACGGATAAAAAATTCGAGGTACAATTTCATAAAGAGCATTTACTAAAGAACCAAAAGCTTCAAATAGACTTGTTCATCCCAAAGCTTAGGGTTGCTATAGAGGTTGATGGACCATCTCACTTCAAGCCTGTCTGGGGTGAGAAGAACTTAGAAAGAAACAAAAGATCGGACAGGCAAAAGACTGGTCTAATACTTGGACAAGGATTCGTTTTAATTAGGATTAAACAAGACAAGAGAATCTCGCAAAGATATTTTAGAAAAATATTGGATTCTCTAGTTGTGGAATTGGAGAAGATTAAAAAGTCTTTTCCGCAGGAAAATAAGAGGTATATAGAGTTATGAGTAAAACAAAGAAGCAGCAAGCACAAGAATCTATCTTCGAAGACATTGTAGAAGTTATAGAAGAAGAACAACCCAAGAACTCAGCTAAGGATATAAAGACTCCTTCAGATGAGGAGTGGAGTGAGTATGTCTTAGATCAAATGCATGACAGTGAACTAAGGGATGGAAATCCTACCGTGGACGGTTTAAGAAGGGTAACTGAGCGTGTCTATGGTGAGATTATAGGATCTACAAGCCATATTGTAAATCATAATGATATCAATGGTAATTGTACTATTAAGCATACTTTGGTGATCCAAAAGTACTCTACAGGCACTATAATAACTGTAGACGGATGTGTGGATGTTAAACAGAAGAATGTTCCATACCCTTTTAGTCAACATGTCGTAGCCACAGCCGATACTCGCGCTGAAGGAAAGGCTTTGAGGAGAGCTCTAAAGTTAAGAGTTGTTACTGCTGAAGAGATGCAGAATACCTCTGAAGATGATATCTTAGCTGCTGAAGAAAATATTACTGATCAGCAGATTTTAGCTATCAACCAAATGTGTAAAAGGCTCGATGTTAATTTGATTGAAGCGGTTAAGGCATCTTGTGCAAATGCTGAATCAATCCGTACTGTAAGTAATCTGCAAGGTAGAAACATGTTGTCGTCCTTGTCAGAGTATCAGAGAAAGCCAAAGTCTATTCCTGAAGAACTCAAGGGTTACGATACAGAATGGCGCGAATCTTTTGATAAGGGAGATAAATAGAAAATGAAAGCAAATGTCAAAGTAAACAATGAGCTATCTTTCCAAGTAGAAGCAGAGACTGAAGAAGAGGTCTTTAAGCAAGTTGCTAGAGTTCAAGAAATTTTTCAACATCAGGCGTGTGGGAAATGCGGATCACCAAACGTTAAGTTTGTATGCCGTCACGACAGTTCTGAAAATGACTGGTTAGAGGTCGTATGTCAAGACTGCAGAGCAAAACTTATATTTGGTAGAACTAAGAAAGGTGGTCAAATCTATCCTAAGATTAGATGGGATCAACTTTCTCAGAAGCAGCAAGAACAAAGAGCCAATGAAAAAGGCTATGCTGACAAAAATAGAGGTTATCTACCACATAAAGGGTGGTTTATTTATAAGCCTGCTAGCTCCTCATAGAGCTGCTCCGGTTAGCTTTTAAATATGAAGGGGGTTTTATACCCCCTTTTTTATTTCAGGCTTTGTGAAGTTGCGACACACATTTTTAAACCAAAGCTTTTCTAAGTTTCCTGTGTCAAGATTGGCTGGCTTCGAAATAGCAATAGCATATCCAGCCCGCTCTTTGTTATTAAAGTAATCAAGAAGAAAGCTCTGCATCTTATCTTTTTCAGTGCGCCTGCATAAGTTTATTGAATTTTCTTCTAAGAACTCATCTACTGCTGGCTTAACGCCATTAAATACTTCTTCATAATAGTAGTCATCTATTACAATAACCCCGCCTTCTTTGAGCCTACTCCAGACAAGTGGTAATACATGTTTAGTGGGCTCATATATATCTAAATCTATATAACAAAAAGATATTTTTTCAGGGAAGTCATCTTCCTTCATAGCTCTAACATCTACCTTCAATATCTCGTCTGGAAGACTTGTATCAAACTCATTAAATGTTTTTATAAACTTATCTAACCCTGAAGCAAGGTCTCCATCCTCACAATGTCCATGAGCATTTGAATCTTTATCGGAAGTTCCCAATATCCCCTCGAAGCTATCAAATACCCAAAACTGTTTATCGGGACAAAACAGATCTATGAAGTTCTTTATGATAATAGATGTCTGACCATAGGAACATCCTAATTCTACTACATCACCGCCTTTGTCCTGACATAGAAAAGAAGTATTCCATAGATGTTTTAGTATAAGAGCTTTTCTTTCTATGGTGGTCATCTGAGGGAATGTACACAACTCTTCTATAAACTGTTTTAAACCTATCATTCTTCTTCTTTATTCTCTTTATGTTCTTTATAGTAGGGCCATAGACTATTCAAGAATTTCTTCCTTTTGCCACACCCGCAGCCTTCGGAATCAACTCCAAAGATCTTTTCCATTCTCTCATGGGTAACACCCATTTTATTCATAACTTTCTCTATCACATCGCCTAGCCCTCCTCTACTCTCAGCAGCATGAGGAACAGATAATTCATCAATATTTTCTTCTTTAAAATTGTCGATAAGAGAGTCGGCTAACTCTTCGTCAGTTCTATGAAATAGATCTTGTCTTTCTTCTAGGTCTCGTGCTCGTTCTAGTTCTAGGTTTTGCTTTAGTGCTTCAAGTCGGGCCTGCCTAATTTCAGCTTTCTCATTTTGTTTCTCAGTCATTTATATCTCCTTTAGTGAAAATTTTATTTAACCACTCTTCTCTTTTATTACAAGCGCAGTCTTCGATTCCTGCAGCTTTAGCTACAACTTCTTTTGTTATACCTACCTTAGATAGAATATTAGTTATGACTGTGCCTAGACCTTTTCTTTTATCTGAGTCAATAGAGTCTGGGAATATTCCTTCGTTCTTTAACTCTTGAATGGCCTTCTCAACTTTATCTTTTGATGCATTTAATTCCTTGTTATCTTCATATCTCTTCCTACCCTCTTCACTATAGTCGGGCCTAAAAGTTCTCCACCAATGATTCCTAGACAACTGCGAAATCTTACACTGATGCTGAACACCCTTATGTATGTATTGTTGATATATAGGACAATGCCCTACACCATCACAAATACACTCAGAAGGTCCTCCATTGTTTTCAATTTCATTAAAATCTATTTCCATTATTTTTTCCTTTTCTATGCACAAATTTCACATGTTGGATCATCACAGCACCCTTCTGGTGGTTCTGGAGTAATTATAGCATACACGGTAAGCTGCGGAGATGTATCAATATCACCGCCTCCTTGACAGCAGTCACAATTCCATTGCCCAGTCAGCTTGAATGTTAGTGTCCAACCTACATTACCCCCAAAAGTTGTTGGAGACCCTGAGCCGCAAATTCCATTAACAAGCTGCCAAGTGTCTATATTTTCTGAATCGCTTCCTCCATTAACAGGGAGAAGGTGCTGCTCAAATGGACCTAAAGTAGGGCAATCACAATAATCCGTAGTACCGCCTTGTGTTTGCCAGTTCCATGTAAACTGATATCTGCAAGCATGACATGTATCACCAAAGCCTGCTGCTTGCTTGGCAGAGGAAAGAGTATCACAGCAGCACAGACTTATGTCTACAAACTCTCCATTACAAATTCCTGTCTTGCATGGGTTTGCCGAGATCTTACCCCATTTGTCAAAAGGGTAGGTAGAGATACTAGTTCCCTCGTCGCATAAATTTCCATATTCATCGGTCTCACATCCACGATATACGTCTGGATAATAACAGGTGTTACCACCTGCATCACGCTGAGGCCCGCTACCACCTCCCGGACAAAGAGAAGTATACACGTCTGTGTAGCTATATGGAGGGCCAGTTCCAGTCGCAACAGCTGGACCTAACGTAATACAGCTAGCCATGAGATTAGGGCACAGTCCATGACCATCTAGATCCGCAAACTGCACGCATACATTACCAGTAGGTGGGCACGGGCAACAATGAGATGGACAAGTTTTTAAGGTGCTGGACTGACCACCTGCGTCTGAGCATTTTCCACAGCATGTGCAACACTGATTTCCCCCTACTGGACCAATTTTAACATCTTTCATAATCCTTTTCCTTTATCCTAACAGGTGTCACAATCACAGATACCGTTATCATCTGATACATGAGTGAATAATCCGCAAGGACTAAAATTAATAGTTGCATATTTGACTTGGAATGAATCTCCGCTACAACAAACATCTCTAACAACTGTAATTCCGGTTGATGAACCATTATGACATTCGTCAGAAGATATACCATGTCTACCAGCATTAGGGTCAATGCTTATTTTCATGGACTTTTTGTCGTCACAGACTGTTTCAGAATTATGAGAAGCCCTTAGCCCACATCCTAGTTGTATTCCTTCTATATAACTGTAAGTTCCTGACTGATTCAGATCCGTGGGACATTCCCCAGTCACTCCAGAAACTTGCAAGTTAGTGTAGACTACAGCTTCACACCCATCACTTCTACCGGTAATATAGACTCCCGGACCAGCATGTATATCAGCGACATTCTCTGGTGACACATTCCACTCTGAAAGAGGAGAACAATTTGTATCAGAGTAATGCTCAACGCCAGTCATTGCTATATCTAAGAATATATCATGAGCACACTTATCTGGATAATGCTTAGCCTTTAGTCCGAAGCCAAAGTTAAGCTCGGCATATGATTCTCCATCAGAATCTAATAAGTCCTTATAAGGAGCCATTCCAACACAATGTTCAGAGTTAAGAACTTTCATAGGGCTTGTAAGAACCATAGTGCCGCAGCCAGATTCATTCAGTTGAAGACCACTGCTTACTATCAGGTTGGAAAATGGAGTAGATCCTGTGTACATTGGAACACAATCTCCACCTTCACATTCTCCGGTACACCACTGCTCTCCAGAAATTTTTGGACCACTAATAAAGAAGCCGCAAGCGTCTGCGTCAGGATCACCACCAGTCTGTTCTATATGTATACCGGTTGTGAATATAAGGTCATGGAAGAACTTCCTATTAAAATCGAGAGCTCCGTCGCATCCAGAACCACTAACATACTGAGGTGCGTGTACAACAGGATGGCAATCGGTATTGGTCTTTTCAAAACCTGTACCAAATGTTAGCTGTTGGAATGGTTTTCCTCCCCAGTTGCTAGATCCAGCATCTAGTGAGCATGAACCTATACCGCTAACTCTTGGGCCAGAAAGTATAAACGAGCAATTATCTTCTTCATGAGTGCCCGTTATATTTATACCGGTAGTAAAGATTAGCTCATTAAAGAAAGATCTTGGGAAATCATTTTCGCAATCCCCTGAACCGCTAACATACTGAGGGGCATTTATAATAGGTTGGCAGTCAGTCCCTTCCTTAGATATTCCAGTTCCAAAGACTAGTGTGTCGAATGGAAGGCCTCCCCAATCAGCCGCTCCAGCCTGAGACGTGCATGACTCAAGACCACTAACTTTCGGCCCAGATATCACATATCTACAATCATCTCCGGGGCCAGCATCCTGTATGTTAACTCCTGTTGTAAATATCAATTCATTAAAGAATGATCTTGGAAAATGGTTATTACAATCACCTGAGCCACTCACATACTGAGGGGCATGCACTATAGGATCACATGCAGTTCCATCTTGTGAGAATCCTGTGCCAAATGTCAGCATATTGAATGGACTACCACCCCAATTACTAGCACCTGCTTGAGCTGTACATGATTGTAGTCCACTTACTCTAGGACCTATAATGACAGGCTTGCACTCAGTTGAAGATGTATGTAGTTCAAATCCAGTTGATAAAATAACTTCATCAAATGGTAGTTGGTATCTAGAATAAGTAGGCGTTGTGCAATGCTCAACACTTAACTTAGGACCGTCAATAAACCATGCACTCGCTTCATCAGTCTTATCTGTTACATTCAACCCGCTTCTGAAGTAGAAATGAGCAATTTGCTGCGAATCTGGAGTCGAAGCACCACACCCGGTATTTGTTACAAATGCAGAACCCCCCTCTCCACCTGAAGACCAAATCTCATACGTACAATCGCCTAGAGATCTGATTCCCATACCGCTAGTGAAAGATAGATTTCTAAAGAAATTCCCATCTACAGTTGTGTCCGACAGGGCAAGTGTTGTTCCTGTAGCTGATATTGTATGGTCAGCATATATACCATAGGTACAATCAGAATCATTGCCTGTTACTTTAAGACCCGAGCCAAAAACCAACTTATCATAATATGTCCCATCTAGAACACTTGGAGTGTAATTGCAATACCCATCATCTCTAATACTTCTATGAACATCTATAGTATATTCACAACCATGAGCATCGGGACTAGTAATCTTAAGCCCGGATCTGGCATTTATTTTTTCATAAGGCTTATCTTGTAAGCTAGTATTAGAATATCCGCAGTAAGCTGCATCTGAGATTCTATTCGCAGACCTGATCACAAAGTCACAATTATCAGTATCTCCAGTGCGAACTACTTCGATGCCTGTTGTAAATTGAAGAAGATTAAAGCTAGCTTTTGTTATTTCTTGTGAGTTTTGACAATTTGTATACCCAATCCTTCTTGTTGAGCCAATTTTGAACTCGCAATCACTACTTCCAGACTGCACGATCATGCCAGTGCTAAAGGTAAGAAGGCTGAAGAACTGATCTGGTACTTGGTAACTGTTACATAAGGAATCACCCTTTATTCTGTGATTTGCATCGACTGTAAGATCACATCCAGCACCTGTGATTCGAAGACCCGAGCCAAAGTTAATTGTTTCAAAATATGTCTTTGACGCAGCTACACTTGGAGTGTAGTCGCAATATGGAATATCTTTTATAGATCTTGAAACACTAATATCAAAAGAGCAATCAGCTCCAGCAGTGACCTGAAGCCCGGACTTGAAATTAAGGTTTCTAAAGAAAGTGTCTGGTTCGATTGAAGGACTATATGAGCAGTAGGCTGAGTCAGTTATGGTGCGATCAGCAAGAATACCGAACTCACATTCAGTGCCTGTTACTCTTAGTCCTGAACTGAAAGCTAAATTAGTATACTTTTTATAATTTGGAACATCAGGTGTATATCCACAAGCATCAACATCCTTGAGTTTATGTGAAGCTGTGATAGCATATACGCAATTTCCACTATTTGTAACCTCTATACCCGTACTGAATGCTAGCTTCTTGAAATAAGTTTCGTCAATAGCTGTAGCATCACATGCTCCATCATGACTTAGGAGTCTCTCTATGTTGACTATTGGGCTACATGCCCTATTTCCTCCGAATGTGTCAGGATCTCCAGTTTTGAATCCTGTCCCAAATATAAGAGTGTCAAAAGAATGACCTCCCCAACCTGCCCATGATTCTCCACATGTTCCAGAGCCGCTAACTTTAGGGCCTCTTACAATCCAAGAGTTTGTACCATCAAGATTTTGATTAACCTCAAGCCCTGTACTGAAGACTAAGTGTTGGGTGGGTTGAAAATTAGGGCCATCCGCATAGCAACCACTATTTGATATATAAGATATTGCGCCTCCTGAACCAGAAGCAAATACCTCATAAACACAGTCCCCTAAATCTTTTACGCCTAGCCCGCTCGTGAAGCTTAGGTTCTTAAAGAATTGATTATTTACACTCTCAGAATCTATCAAAGTAGATCCAGTGCTACTTATCGTTATGTCAGCACTTATACCGTAGTTGCAATCTCCCAAGTCCTCAACGGATAACCCTGAGTGGAAAGTAAGGTTATTAAAGAATGTGGGAGCTAGAGTTTCAGAGGATGTACATGCGTCTATGTCAGAAAGAGTTCTATTAGAATCAAGCTTATATTCGCAATTAGCGCCAGCTGTCAGCGTCAACCCTGATCTTGCAGTAATTTTTCTAAACGGAGTTTCACCTACAGTAGAGGTTTCTCCACAAGTTGCCTCATCCTGCACCTGTAGATTCACATCTAACTTATACTCACAGCCTGCGGCCTGTGTAAAGGTTAAGCCTGAACGAGCAGTAATCTTCTCAAATGCCAAGTCTGTCACTGTAACAGTATCATTGCAGGTAGCCTCGTCCTTTACAAGTAGACTAACATTTACATCATACCCACAATCGCTAGAACTCTCTAGTGTTAAACCGGACTTGAAGTTCAACTTGCTGAACAGTTGATAATCTTCTACAGATGACGTACTTGCGCAAGTTGCTGTGTCTTTAATTTTTATATCTGAGCTTATGGTTCCTGTGCAGTCACCCGCACTTTCATATCTTAAGCCAGTTCCCATTATAAGTTCAACAACAGGCTCTGCGCTAACTTCACTGTTGCCGCAAACCCCAGAAGAACCTACCTTAAAATCTGAAGAAATTTTATATGAACAGTCTTGCCCGCCTGCCTCTAGCTTCAAACCTGTGCTTACAACAAGATTCTCGTAAAAACCTCCCTCAGTTCCCGTCCCTCCACAGGAAGGTTCTCCGCTAATAGTGTTAGTGCTACTGATTGTAAATTCGCAGTCAGTGCCACTTACTCTAAGACCCGAAGAAAAAGCAAGTTTGTTGAAAAATGTATAACCTTGCGGAGAATCTTGATCTGATCTACCGCAAGTCGAGACTGATTTTATTTGATGGTCAGCATCTATGGTGAATGCACATCCACTAAGTCCAGAGTTAGTTCCAGTATATTCGGACAGAATCAAACCTGTACCAACTGTTAACCTCTCAAACGTTCCTCCAATGCCGCTACTCGCACCTGACTGATCACAATAATCTATAGTATCTAGCGCTATCTTAGTTGATACAATATAGCCGTCAGCAACATCTTCGTCTGTACCAACAGCCAGTCCTCGACCAAACTTAATGTTCTCAAACTTGACTTGATCAAGTAATAACGATCCGCTATCTCCAACTCCAGTGCCTGTGTTACAAGGTTCAGCACTTATAGTATGAGTATTTTCTATAGTATACTCACATTCAGTAACTCCAGTTTCAACACCTAATCCTAGCGGCATGAAGTTCAAAGTATTAAAACGAGAATGATCAGTTCCAGAGCCAGAGGCAATAGCCCGACTAGATTCAATATTGAACTTACAATCAGTATCCCCTGAAGTAGCGTTGAATCCGTACCCAAATACTAAATTGGTGAAGAATTTATCGCCTTTATCCGCAATTGATCCAGAAACACCAGTGTCTACACATCCACCTCCGGTACTGCTAATATAATGATCAGCGTCAATCCCATACTCACAACCCTGCCCTGTAACTCTCAAGCCCGTACCTATAGTAAGGCCGGTAAAGAATTCATAACCTGTATAAGATGCATGCCAGTTGCAATACTCTAGGTCTCTAATGTAATGTTCTGCCCTTACAGTATAGTCGCAACCAGTGCCACTTACACTAAGACCACTCCCAACACGTAAGTGTTCAAATGGTTGTTCATCAATATTTCCGGAATATTCACACCAACCAGTGCTTGTTATTTTAGGAAGAACTCCATGGACTGTGTAGTCACATTCATCTCCACTGACCAGTAAGCCTGAACCAAACGTAAGATGTGTGAAAACTTTTTCAGTAACTGTCGGCACTCTGCCAGTGTCACAAGCACCGCTAGAGTCAGAAATCTTTATATTAGAAGATATAGCATATGTGCAATTTCCAGAGTCTTCCACCAATATGCCGGTGCCGAATAAAAGACCACTATAGACTTGGTCTTGAAAATCCCCTGTTGTTCCGCTACATTCGAAATTACTTAACCTCTGTAGTATTGGATCAACAATAAAATCACCTTCACATCCAGAGTTTTCTCCGGTCTGCTTGGTAAGTATTAGGCCTGAACCAAATTGTATACTCTCAAGGAAGCCTCCATGTAGATCCTGCTCCTCCTGAGTGCAAAACCCACTATATCCTGATATATTAAGGTCGAGCTCAATAATAGCAGCTGGTGTTCCACTTTGCGAATCATTCATAAATGAACCGCTCGTCAATCCGCTCTCACAACCTCCAGTTCCAGTATTCGACCCAGATAAACAGACTTGATTTAGGGTTAAGCCTTTGCCCAAGACAATAGTTTCTACGCCACATACTGAGGGAAATTCATAGCCAGTCCCTCCCGCTTCATAATCTCCAGAGCCGCTAGCATCGCAGCCACTAGACATTACGCAAAAGCCCCCTCCTCCACCGCTGCTAATTAATGGATAATACGTGCAATCAACATTATCATAAAATGCATAGAAAGTTTCTCCACTTTTTGGCTTAGCCATTCCCTCTGGAACAGTATAGCTTATACTGCCACTAAGAATACCACTTCCTTCTTCATTAAATGTCTGTGAAGTGCCTCCTATTAGCATGGCACCACTTCCAGAACCAGTAGCCTTAGCTATACCAATTCTGAACTGATTAGGAACTGTCCACACAGCCCTAGTTCTATCAAATCTCAAGTCTATAGGAGCTACAGGCCATGTTTCTTGGTTTGTCAGCCAGCCTGTTAGAAATGTATCTCTTAAACCTGTAGACCTAAATATCCCACTTCTAGCATCAATAGGATCATCTACAAAGTTAGGTATGGGCTTACCTTCAGTATCATATCCCCAACCATGCAATAGCATTGGACCTTTATTTGCAAGCATCCTAAAATCTTCAGGAAAGGGATTCCCTGTATACTCATTAATAACCAAATCAAGAATAGGGTTATCTGAAGGATCTCCATGAGCTACAATTCTGACATCATGATGTAGATCAGTTGGATCTTCAGTAGTATGCTTAGGGTTATTAGGAGTATAAAAAGGATCTAAATAAGATATATTGGTTATAGGTTCTGTCCAATCCTCTATGGGAGGGTCCATTTGAGGTGTAGTTCCTCTTGTCCTCAACCTACCGGTAGAGTCTGGCAACATATCACTACATGATTCTAATGGGACAGCGTATTTAGGTAGATCAGAGTCTCCTGATTTAGAGACTGGTACAAAGAAACCATCTTCACTGGTAGCGGCTACTCCAGACTGCTTCGGTGAGTTTACTAGCTGGGAAGGTTTCCCCTGTTGGGTGCTGGCATTTTTCTTACCTAAAAAGGTGCCTGAACCTTCATTAATGCTAGCTGTTTTTACTTCGTGACCGCCATCTTGAATATTCTTTTTGTTTTGCTTTAAGGCTTGAACATTGGCTAGAGCTCTTGCAGCTAACTGCTCAGCTTCAGCGGCCTTCTTAGCAATTTTATCTCTTTCTCTTTGCTGTCTTGCTATCTGCTGTCTAGCGGCTCCTAAAGTGGCTAATCGGTTAGCATTATACTTAGCCATTTTACCGAATGTTGGGCTAAATGTATTAAGAGTATATGAAGTTGTTATGCCTTGAGAGCCTATATTCACAGCGATGCTAGTGATGCTTGGCCCTAAATCTCCATCCCATTGATACATTGGGAATTTCTGATAGCTGAATGTCTGCCCACCAACAGTCACGCTAACAGTTTGACCTGCAACATCAGAAAATGTCTCGATAGTGCTTTTTAGTTCCTGACCAAGTCTGTGTCTAGGAGATCCCGGAAAGGTTATAGAACCTTTTTCACCGACCTGCATATATGTAACGCCATCTTGAGCCTGCTCAGCAGCAGCAGCATCCATGACAGTATATCCACCATAGTTCCAAGGCACTATATTATCAGCTGCCTGAAACCCTACTTGACCGGCAGGTCCTTCATAGCCGTAAGGTCCATACCTGTCTGTGTTACTTATCATTGGAACAGCTGCTTTATCAGGGCTTCTCCTTCTAAACGCAGCAGCTAAAACTACGTCTCCAAGCTTACCAGCCTCATTATTTAGCGCTAATTCATTAACCTTTTCCTCACCACCAGCGTTCACCTTATCAATTAGGATTCTAACGCCCTCTAACATGTCGTTAGGCTTGTCTTTTGAGTCCTCTACAGCACTTATTGTAATTAAAGCCGCTGGAACTCCTTCATAACTAATAATTTTTTCTTCTACTGTAGCTTTTACAAAGATATCATCATTATGAGTAATTGTATCATCGGGGCTCTTGGGAAATGCTCCAAGTGTAGCTGTATCAAAGTATGCAAAAGAGTTGACTAACTGATTGTCATTGCTAAAAAAGTCTAGCTCTGATGATGCGAACGTTAGTCCCAGTATTTCTGTGATACCCCTAGCTGGGTAACCACCAGCAGATGTAGGGTTATCCGAGTACATCACCTTACCTGAGTCTGCATCTGTCTGGAAACATACAAAAGGAAGTTTTACTAAAAACTTTTTACCGTATACCTCTTCAGCAAAGTCTGAAATAAATTGATGTATCTTATCTAAGTCTTTAGCAAGATCGCCTTCTACGTCATTATTTGCATTATCATTGAGAGCAATAGGGTTCATGCCTGCAAAGAGATTGCCGACCGCCCCTATTGCAGCAAATGGTAGATTACCTATATTGACGCCAGCACCCGCATGCTGAGCTGCTATTAGATCTCCAAGAGCGGTTCTAGTTGGGCTTAACGCATAGAGTCTCCAAGTGTCTATTGAGCCTAAAGCACATCTAAATTCAGTCTCTGTAACCGTGACGCTATTTGCAGCTAAAGGATTTTTTAGATTTAAATTTAGAGGTCTAAGATCTACGGTTACTTCCCAGTCACCTGTTACTGCATTAAACGTGGCAGCATTCAGATCACCTTCTGAATCAAAACCCCAGTGTTGAATAATATCACTATCAGTAAGTTGCTCGTATACTGTCTGTAGATATCCACCATAGAGGAATGAGGAAGTGTTTTCATTTCTTAACTCTCTACCCACATCTCTTGAGATAACTTCTTGATCTAGATTATCCTGTATGTACTGCTCGATAACACCTAAAGTGGGCTGTTCTTTTCTTTTAGAAGTCCTAACTTTAATAACTTTTTGCAAACCGGGAGTGATTAAAAGCTCAATATAAAAATCACAACCAGCAATTGAACAAATAGTAGATATGATGTTCATTAAAGTATCTTGAGGTCCTGCTAACCTAAAATACTGTGGGGCAAATGGAATCTCAGAAATATCTACAAAATATTGTGCTCCATAACCATTACCGTTGAAGTCAGCTATAACTTGAGCGTCAAAGTTATCAGCTGCTATGATGCCCATAGATGGAGAACCAACTACAGGTGAGTTACCTCTATATTTAGCAAATCCATATGGGGAAAACTTAGGATGAGAAACCCCGCAAAGTAATGCTTGTGTAGCATCCTTTAGGAGATTATAGGGGGTTCCTTGGTCATTATTGCTCGCACCTCCAAAGCCACCGGCTGGAGAACCAAAGGAGGCTCCATTAATGAATTGCTGCGCGCAAGAAAATCCTAAGCTTTCTAAATACCCATAAGGATTGATTAAATTTGCAACACCGCCTACATTATCAGCGTAGTCAGATATTATAACAGTTAAGTTTTCAAGAAGAAGTCTAGGGTCAGCAATAGATACAGTATATATCTGCCCTGAAGAACTTTCTTTCAAGTCCCATGATTGTACAATACCAGCAAATTCAAAATCGTCATATCTAAAATATACAGGAGCTCCAATAGTCGGTGTTTGAAATCCGGGATCAGCACCGCTCCAATAAGATTTAGATCCCGGTCTTGGATAGTAAACCTTCTTTGTTCCATCTTTTGGCTCACAGGTATCATGAACAAGAGTAACATTTATATTACTTTGTTGTTCATTCCACCCCATATTCATGCTGACAGATTGGACAGAAAGTCCTAAGAATAGAGTCTGTTCAGGGGCGCTATTATTACAAGATGGCATTTATAATTATCTCCTACTTTATAATATACTTCTAGCTAGGACAATCGGTATAAATATATCCAACATTTCTAGTATATCTTCCTGTTTTTACATCAAAAGACTCAGAATCGCTAGTTTTGAATATAGAGACATTAGAACCAGATATTGACAATAAATGACTATTGACTAGATCGCTATAATCTGGAGCACCTTGAAAAGCACCATTAGATTGCATGTCTGAAAGAGAGCCTGAACTAGGTATAACAACAGCTTCTATACTAAGCTCCTCGGTTGTTGCTGTATTCGTTCCTATATCTTGTAATATTGGACCTGCAGCTCTACCTATAACAACCTGTTCGGCATAGACTTGTGAGGGATTAGCTCTGGTAACGTTTACGCTTTCTGACACAACCCCTGTGTTAAACGGAGCATCGGTTATATAAGTTTCACTGTATGTGACTGTTCCTTCAACTGGATTAGAAGTGAAGTTATGTGATTGAAGTCTATATTCGGAATCTGGATGAGGGAAGGGGGCAGATTTTACTGATGAGATTCCAGTTGCTTGTGACTTTATATAATTAAGTCTCGCAGCTTGTTCAATAGCATAGTAACCCTCGGCTTGCTGAATTGCTGAGGTTGGCATACCACTTAAAAAGCCTGTAGGGACAAATCCGTCATAACCAAAGACAGTTCCATTGATAGTTAATGTATTTTGACCTCCAGCGGACCAATCAAATGAACAGTCCCAGCTAAATTCATCTCTTACATTATATCCTTCACTAATAATACCATTTCCAGAAGCTATCTTTGTAAAAACGTCCACCTGAGTAAACGTTCCGTCAGTCTCACTCCAATCAAAATTTCTACTTGTATGAAAACATACAGTATTTTCTCCAGTTGGAATGATATCTAGTGGGGCTACCTGTGTATCTGGCGTATTAGTAGCGACTCCATCTGAATCATAATCTGTGACGGTCTTGAATGGATCATATTCACCATCAGCGTCAATGTCAACTGAAAAACCTATTCCTGATGCATTCTCTGGACACCCATCATTACCTCCATTCCTAGCAATATATGTTGCAGCGGCTATCATGCCACCATAAGGCTTAAGCCCTTTAGCAGTAATAGTTCTCGTAAGAGTCATATCACCTGCTGTAGTTTGACCACCATAAGAAAAAGGTTTTTTGCCATAGTCACTTGCCCATGTTGTACTAAAGCTCTCAAGATTGTATTCTCCACTTACAATATCTTCAAAACCATTTGTAGTGTTTGGAAACATGAGTTCGGCTGAATAAGTTGCGGTCTGAGTATAGTTATCAGTACTGTCATCCATACTAAGTGAGCGAACCAACGCGCCGCCAGAAACAAGTATTCCCGAACAACCACCCGATATTTCTGCAATAAAAGTAACTGGCTCTCTATGAAAAGCTGTGAATATTTTATTCTTTTGATGATAAACAGATCCTACTCCACTATCACCAACGCCGCCTTCTGATAAGAAGTTACCTCCATTGGAACCTGTGGGGATAATTGTTCCATTTACTCCAACAAGCCACTGAACACCTATAATCTCGTCCGAACTCCCTCCTCTAAAGACCTCCTTTTGTATTGTCAACATAGGGGCGGGTTTTAGTTCATATCCACCTATGGTACATGAAGTTGTATATGGCATTTTATTTATCCTTATCCTGCTGGTTCGTTTGCGTTGTATTCTCTGATTCGAGCATCTATCGCGTTATTCATTACATCACCTTTCAAGGCCTTCAAAGCTTCTGCAGCTATAACGTTTCTTAATCGGTCTGCGAGACCTCCAGTGTTGAGTATTACGTCTACCGGTGCAATTGCAACATTAACAGTAACTTGATCTAAACTATTTATAGCATCAACAAGACTTCTAATATTTACACCTTCTTCTCCTGTTGCTGCTCCTCCTGCTGCGCCTGTGGTCAAAGTAGTGTTGAGATCACTCAATGCTCTTACTAAATTGGGTACTGCGTCTGTATTAAGGCTATCAAACGATGTTCTAAGACTGGTAAGCTCACCACTGTCAATTAAATTCTTAACCATGTTTGAGTGGTCTTCATCAGTCAATTGAAAAGGAAGATCTTCTCCCATTACGAGTGAGGCTCCACCCTGTCCTCCTTTAGTATGATGCTGCTGTGCCGCCGCATGTTGTAGACCGGTTTTTGGATCGAACATGCCAACAGTTCCTCCTGTTCCCGCGAACCCCTCTGGCAATGGAGTTCTACTACTTGGATCGGGTGTCATTGCCGCATTTTTCTTAGCTTCTTCTTCTTTTGCAATTCGAGCTGCCTCAGCTTTCTTCTGCTCCTCAGCAAGACGGTCTGCTTCCAGCTTGGCTTGAACTTGAGGATCATTAGCTAAGGTATCTCTTTGTTTTCTTATCCTAGCTATGAAATCAGTATCGCCTTCTTTGTCCTTACTTAACGAGAACCCAAACTGATTCTCTAATTCTCTAAGTTTATCTACTCTTGTCTGTACGCGTTTGGCTGACAGCCCTCCGCCACCTACGTTACCCCGCTGAGCTTGTTTTCTTCGGTTTTCTGCAATCTTTTTACTCAGCTCTTCTCTAGATAATCCAGTTTCATTCAACAATGCTTTTTCATCTTCTTCAGCTTGAATTAAAGCTCTTGCTTCATTAAAACCACCAAAGACTTGAGCTGCGCCAGTAGGTCTTTTACCTCGCACATTCAAGGAATCATCAATAGATTTTGGAAGTTTTGTTATTACATTGGTTTTTGCATCTAGCTCGTTCAATGCTTTAAGTTGTATTCGTGATTTAGACGCATCTCCAGTTCTACCACTTACAATGCCCATTCTAGACGCTTTATCCCTGATTGCAACTTCGGCGTCTAGCTTTTGTTGATCATTTAAGAACTTACCAAACCTAGTACCTCCAATTCCAGAGACTGCGCTCTCTATGTCGCCCTGCTTAAATCTGCCGGCGGCAAGTCCCTCTCCTCTTCCTCCTTGAGCTGCGAGTAATGCATCGGTAACGACTTTTTTTGTCTGTGTTGCTTCATCAAGCCTTCCAAACTTTCTTCTGTCAATATCCTCTTGAGTAAGTTTACTAACATCCTCTCCTTTTAAGTCTGCAAGCATTAGCTCTAACATACTGCTAATCATGTCATGACCAGCAGATTTCTGTTGTAAATCAAATATATCCTGATCAAGGGGAGATCTTCCTTTTCCTCCTGCAATCCTTGCTTCTTCACGTCTATTATTATCCTCTATATTTCTAAGTCTTTCGAAGTCCATACCTAGTCTCTTATCAGCAGCTAAAAGATTAGGGTCTTGTATTCCGATCTTATTTCTTTCGTCCATAGCCTTTTTCTCTTCAGGACTAAGCTTTGGAACAGGAATTGATCCAACCGGTTGCGAAAATCTCTGTGAAGCTCTTTGAACTTCGTCTGCAGACATTAAATCATTAAGAAGATGGTTTCTCATGTCTGGTGAAGTCATAGCGGATTGCTTGACTGCTTTAAGCACACCTATTAGACTGTTATCGACTCCTTCTGGATCGGATTGTTTCATCAGGGTTTGTTGAATATCATCCAATATCGCTTGTGTATCTAACCCAGACATGCCTCCGCTTAGAGCTGAAAGACTTCCACCAAACTGACCAGATGCTAACATTTCCTCAAAGCCTTGAGCGGCAAAACCAGATAGAAATTGACCATCTCCCGGTCGCTGGGTGTGGAAAATAGAATCCGCTACAGATGCTGGGTCTGATCCTCCGGGTTTCATAGCATCAAAAGCTTTCTCATCTTTCATTTGCTGAATTATAGAATCAGATGCAGCACTTCTCACATTTCCAGCAACTCCAGCAGATGTAGGAGATTTTAATCCAGCTATCTCAGCTTTTGCGGCCTCAGCAGCTCTCTGTAGATGTTGCTCACTTCCACCTAATAGTTTAACAATTTCTACAAGTAGCTTCTCTGCATGAATATCATGTACAAAGATACTTCCCGGTGTTGTCATCTCACTATACATGTCTTTAATTGTTTTTAGTGAGTCATTATCTACTGGTTCAAAACCTAATACTTGATCAAGTGCTTTTTTCCTTGCATCAGGATCGTCTGCTACCTTACCCTCGGCAACCAGTTTATCTATAGCGCTCAACGCGCCTATAAGCGCTTGGACATTATCGACAAAACCTTGCCCTTGACTGTCTCCAGTAGCTATTGCTGCAGCGTCTCTGTCGATTTTACCGGCAGCAACAAGTTTGTCAAGTTCTGCCTGTGCAAACTTTTCCTGCTCTCGCGCTATGAATGCCTCTTCCCCCATCCCTTGAACAAGCCCCCCCTCGGTTTGAGCAGATAAGTCCTCAATTCTCTTTTTCTCCTCCTCAGCAGCTTTAGCAAATTCTTGACTGGCTGCATCTTGGAATTCAGGACGTGTAGTATCTGCTGATTCTCTTAATGCTTGAGCCTCAGCTAGCTTTTCATTCATTTCATCCTGAGCGTCGTTAACCGCTGTTGCAGCATTTGCTACCGCTGTGCTAAAGTTGGCTAATTCTGCCTGAGCATTTTCTATGACTATGTCAAATGCGGCAGCTTGTGCCTCACCTTCTTTTCTTACAGCCTCAGCTTGTGCCGCAGCTATCTCTTCAGCCTGTTCTATAAGGTTCTTTTCACGATCTGTAGTGCCCTGTGCAGTTCCGCCAAGAGCTGTAGCTGCCATGAGTTGATCCATAGCTGCTCCGCCAAATGGATTGCCAAGAGCCGCATTCATTCCGGGAAGACCCACTTCACTTAAGAACTTATTAAATTGAGCTCTTCTGTTTTCAGCGTCCTCTTCAGTTATATCACCAGAAGCAACTCCAATAGCTAGCCTTCTCTCAAGACCTCCGTCAATCAACGCAGCAATATCTTGAGGTGTTAATGCTTGACCGCTCTGAAGTTTGTCAAATGCAACATCTCCAGCAAACTGTTCTTGCATCAATTTAGCCCTCTTGATAGGGTCTCTTTCATTCAATACATTTGCAAACCTCTTCGCTTCAAACTGAGCCAATTGACGAGAATCCATTCTTGCCTTCTCAATATCGCCCAACTCAGCCATAGTAGCATCAAGAAGATCTGTAGAACTTATTAACTCCTGTAATGCTTGTTCGTGAGCTGTAAGTGCTTGGCTATTTTCAAGCAGGGCTGCTTGTTCGGCCTCGATTGCACCTTGATCAAACTCACCTCTCGTAGATATATCTACATCTGCACCGATCCTAGGACCTCCAGCATCAGATATGTTCTGTCTTATATTTCTATTTTCTTCTCTTAGTCTTTCAACTTCAGCCTGCTGCGCTAGTACATTAGTTGTAGCTGCTGCTCCACCAGTATTTCCAAGAATAGCCTGCTGTCTTTCAAGAACCCTTTGTTCTGCTCTTTCTACTGTATTTTTTGGTCCTCCTCCGGGTCTAAACTTATCTAGAGCATCAGAGGTCTTATTAATAATATCTATTTGCCTAAGTCTGGCATCAATCTCTTTCTGAGTAAACTCAGTCTGTTTTTGTATTAAGGCTAGTTGAGCTTGCTCAAACTGTGTTATAGCAGAGTCTAAAGCTGATAAAGCTTCTACTACAGGACCTGTGGCGTCCCCGAACTCCTCCATGATCTTTTCAAAGTCTTCTGACTCGAAAAGTCTTTTTAGTTCGTCTTCAGTAGTTCCAGCAGCATCTTGCCTATTTCCAATTAAACCAGAAATGCTAGATTCTAATGATTCTAGTACTTGAGGTGGAACATTGTCAAAATCTAATCCTTCACCTGTGAGGCTATTCTTCAAACCTTCTCTTAATAAGTTTGAAACTTCAGCTTGAGTTTGAGCTTGAGGCTGACTCAAAGCATCCATAGTGACATCTCTTAGGACATCTGGAAGATTCTTCTGTATCGCTACTACTTCCTTTAGTCCTTCAAAGCCTGATCCTCCACCACCGGTTCTCTCGATTATTCTATCAATAGCGTTGTTGAGTTCATCAAAACTTGCAGCATCTATATTTTCAAAAGGATTAAACCTTTCTGCTACATTGAAATTGGGCCCCGATAGTGCTTCGATTGAACCATCTAATAATCCCATTAGATTAGACAGTTTTGAAGCTTCGCTTTCAACAATACCACTGAATCTAGTAAAGGAAGATACGTAATCATTTAATGCGGCACTTGCAATAGCCTCAGCTCTTGCTAGCTTTTCATTCATGATTATCATTTCGGGTATTTCTTTTTCTAGCCTTTTCTTTTCTTCTAAAGCCAAAAGTCTTACAGCCATTGCTCCTGCTTTTGCGTTTCCAGTTACAAGACCAGCAGATTTAGCAAACTCAATAAAGTCTTGAGGACTCATTTCACTGGCAACCTGTTCAACTGTCTTTCCTGTCTCTCTCGCTTTTGCATTCAGAGCGACGTATGCACCAGCCATTTCTTGTTGCTGCTTGCTGCTAGACCTAGAGGCTTCAGTTACTTTTTTCAGAACTGCTGCGGATTGTGAAGCTGCAATCTGCTGCTCAAACCCACTTATACTAACTCCCATGCCTTTCAACTGTTGCTGAGCCTCACTAAAGTCTGTTGATAAGTTTCCTAGGTCCTCAGTAGATATACCCTCTACTTTCTGTTGAAGAAAGTCACCAGCAGCACCAGCGGCTTGCTCTAATTGTTTTCCAACTTCATCAATGTCTACTTCTGAAAATGATTGTCTTCCTACAGCAGATACCCCTTCCGAGACAGCCATCATTCTTCTTTCCTGAGAACTGGCGAACTCACTCTCTTCAGGCAGAAATGCATTAATCGCACCTGTGATCCCATCAGCCAACCTTTCTCCAAAAGTTATATCTCCCCTAAACTGGTCTCCGACTCCTTTTTCGTTTTGATTAAAAGAACCCGCCTCATCAACTGCAGCTCCAAATCCAAGCGATGCGTTAACACCGGGAATAGTCAATCCAAGAATTCCAAGAATGTTACCACCAATTTGATTTTGTGCTAACGAATTCCCTATGCCAAGCTCTTCACTACTACCAACACCTGCACTCCTGAAACTTTCAACTCCAGCTCCACTTCTCTGTCTAACTCCAAAACTTCCAAAACTCCGACCCTGTGAACCATTTTGGGTCTCAAAGTCTGTTATCTCTACAGCCTGCCTTCCAAGTTCAGCAGTAAGTTTAAGTGTAGCCTCAGTAGCTCCTCTCATTACTGCGTTACTGGCAACAATATTATCATTGAATAACCCAAACTTATCAGAAAAGTTATCCATCGCATCTGAAAGTCTTACTAATGCGTCGAAATCTCTCTGTTGATCCATAGCCGCCGCTCTATCAGTAAACCCTTTTATAATGCCTCCAGTTAGTGCTGCAGCTAGTGCCATCGCTGGGTTTGCTCCCAACAAAAACGCTGCTCCGCCAGCAAGTCCTGCACCCTCAATAAATCCGCCGGTCGCTGCTTGAGTTCCAGCTGTACCCTCACTTACGCCTCTTCTACCTCTTACAGTTCCTGACTCTCCGATGCTTTCTTCTTTTACTCCAATATTAGCATTGAATATAGCATCTGATATCATGCCTCCTACTAGTCCAATAGAACCGGCTATCGCGCCCTTCATCATTGGCGAAAGGCCCATAAATGACGTTATGAGAGCTTTTGAAGCAACTCCTAATGTTGCTGTAAAACCAGTTACTCCTGCGGTTGCCGCTACAAAATATCCTTGCACAGCTGTTATAACAGGTCCCAAACTGACAAGAGCTGGAGTAAGCATAGAAATGCCAAATCCTAAGTTCATTAGAGCAAATGTAACACTCCCGCCTTCTCTGTTAAGCTCCTCAAGACCAGCCTGAAGTGTAGTAACACCAAAGAATGCATTGAGAACTCCGCCTCCAAGACCCTTAAAACTATTTTTTAAATTTTTAGTTGATTTCGTTAGAGCTGCGTTTGCATTTCGTTGTGCTGCAGCCTGACCCATAGCGCCTCCGGGAGTGCTTTGGACCCCATAATTACTCCTACTCTTCTTAACAATACCACCTTGATTATATCTATTTATCTGTTTTAAATTTCCATAACCAAATGCCTGCGCTGCACTCTTATTGATTACATACTCACCGGGAGTAAGCATGGCTGGTACAGTATCAGTTCCTGTAGCTGCTCCACCTTTAGCAAATTGCTGGAAGGTAACTCCTTGGAAGTTACCTTTATTAATATCATTAATTACCTTTTTGGTTACTCCATCTTCATTTGAGGCATTACCAAGAGTAGGGCTAAATGTCTTTTTGGCATCTGCTTTAAGTAGAGTTGCTAGTGCTCCGGGATTATTTGGAGCAAACAGGTTTGCTAGATTGTCCCTTACCGCTGCATTCATGGTGGGGAAATCAAAATTAGCGTTACTTCCTCCGACTATAGCTCCGGTCAAAGCCCCTATAATTCCTTCCAGCATAAACCCTGAAATCGTGCTTATCGCTCCACTTCCCTTAGATGTTAATGCAGCTGTTGCTTTTTGCTGGACAGCAGATGACGGCACTTGAATTGGATTAATTAACAAGTCTTCAGACAGTAAAGTAGCTGCGTCGGTTATAGTTCCTTGCAGCTGCTTTTTAATTATCGCTTGTACCTTTTCATCAAAGACATCTTGACGATTTTGCATCTGCTCCTGCAGAGATGGTGAGAATGTCGATAGAGCACCGCTAACCGTAACCTTCTCAGATCTCCCTTTAGCTTGAAAACCGCCTGATCTTAAAGCTCCTTTTCTAAATAGTTTTGGGTTTGTTTTAAACTTACCCATTAAACCTTTTGCGGCTTCTGGCGTTTTTTGCAATGCGTCTCCAAGTTTGCCGCTTGCCGTTACTGTTCTTGGAATACCTGTAAGCTTAGAAACCTCCGCTGCCATTTTTGATTTACTTAGGTTAGGATCTACACCTAAAGCCTTGGCTTGAGCTTTTAAACTTCCATTTATAAACGCGTCAGCCTCAGTCGCTGTTAGCTCAGTCTTGTTTAATGCTTCTCCTCTTAGTCTTCTTAGAGCTGTTGGGTTTGTTATAGTAGCGCTTCCGTGAGCAGGTATACTGCCATCTGGATTCGGTGGACTAAGCGAAAAGATACCCACTCTTGTAGGATCAACAACAATACCGCCTTTGTTATAGCCATTTATTTGACTTAACGTTCCAGTGCCTACAGAATTCACTGCGGACTTCCTGATGACAAACTCACCGGGAGTTAGCATGGCGGGCACTGTGTCTCTGTTTCCTGTTCCCGGAACTAAACCACCACTGGCAAAGCCTCTAGGTGGCCTAGCACCACCTCTTGGTCGTCCTCCACCACCTCCTATAAATCCACCGCCAGTAGGTTTGGTAGCAATGACGGTTCTTAGATTATTAATTGCAGCAGTTAGATTTACTAATGCTGATTTTACAGGATCTATTGTTCCCTTAAGGCCATTTAGAGTACTATTTATAGTTGTAAGATTATTATTATTGGTAGATAATGTAGTTGTATTTGTGCCTAACGCAGAGTTAAGATTTGCAATCGCTTGAGTATTAGAAGATGTTTGGGCAGCACTTTTTCCACCACCTGAAGCTAGATTGCCTAAACCTTGTCCTGCACCTTTAACCCCTCCACCAGCTCCAAATGATCCGAAGAATCCAGATGCAAAACCTGAAAAAGCTGCTCCAATTTTTATTCCAGACAATGCTGTTAATGCTGGCAATAGAGGCATTAGTGCTTCGCTTACAGATAAGAATGCGTTAGCTAAACCTATAGCCGTCTTTGCAAAAGCCTTAAATGCTCCAGACTCTGTGATACCTCGAATTAACTCGTTGAATCTTTCTCTTACAAGTTCGAATTGTTTTATAAGAGGTGTAAGCCCTTTAGCGACATCTCCACCAAGTCCTTCTTGCGCTCCCCTTTGGGCCTCAAGTAACGCAGCCTCTGCTTTTCTGAACTCCTTAATAGCGGGTATTAACTTACCAACTTGACGCATACCACCAAGTTCTTCAGTAATACCGGAGAGCGTAATAGCATCTCCTTTCTGAATAATTGTATCAAGCTCTCTAGATAAAGTTCTAAAAGATTCAAATAAGCCTATGAACTTACCATTAGCATCTGTGAGATTAATACCCAGAGCTTTCAACGCATCTATAGTTCCTCTACGCTGCAATCTAGTAAAGATAGTTCTTAAGCCTGTAGCAACGGTCTCTGCAGACTCACGAGTTGTTGACCTAACAGCGGTAAATACAGCTGTAAACTCTTGCAGCGCTTCAATTGGTTTCTTTGTATCTCCAGCGGCAATAGCAAAAACACCACCGGCACGCCTGACTGCAGCGATTAAGTCTTGGGATTCAACTGCAAATTTCTTAGATACCCTATTGAGAGATCCTAGTACTGCTTCAGATTGAGATGCAGCAATGTTGAACTGATTCAATGCGGCCACAAGACCTTCTGCTGTTTGCTCCATTTCACCAAAGGTGGGAGCGAGGGAAGATCTAGCAACAGCTCTAACAGACGCCTGTATTTCTCTAATAGATTGCCCTGTTTGAGCAAAGATTTTACTTATATTTGCTAGCTCATTTGCATCAACGCCAAGCTGTGTAGAAAGACTCCTTACAGCTTTAGTCACAACTCCCAGCTGCTTAGATGTTTTGCCAGTAATCTGCTCCAAGCGAACCATTTCTCTTTGAAATTCAAGAGCTTTTGGAACAGCTTCAGATATAGCTTGGGTCATTCTAAAGAATGTGGCAGTAACAATACCGGCAGCAGCAAAACGCTTGAAGGTAAGGGCCGTTTCCTTACCAAGCATATGCATTGCGCCACCAGCATGTTTAGCTGATTTACCCATCGAGTTAAGAGTATTTACGGCCTGCAGGCCTGAAGTGCTAACGCCTTTATTACTCTTGCCGGTCTTAGTTAAAGTGTTATTTAGATTATTAAGCTGACTCTGAACATTCTTAGGAATGTTTGCACCAACATTTATGGTCACTCCTTGAAGTTGGTTCTGTATAGACTGAGTAATTGCCTTAACATTTTTTGGCGCTTGGAGGATAATTTGCGCGTTAATATTAAATGCCATGCTTAATCTTTCTAAAAAAATAAAGCGACCACAACAAACGTAATTTGTCTATTATGATCGCTTTTCCAAAGTATAAATTATGAAGACACCTCTGCAGGCTCTTCATCTTGCTTTTCCGGTTCAGGAGTTTCCTCCTGTTTTTCTTCTTCAGCGGAAGCTTCTACTTTTTTCTTGGTTGTTCTTCTTTTCCGCTTTGGTTTAGGCTTTTCTTCTTCTATGACGTTTCCGTCTTCATCAAATAATTGACCAGTTTCATCATCAACAAAAGGTGAAAATTCAGTATTAAATTTACCGTCTTTTACTTCCCTACCTTTATCATCGACAAAAATGTAATTATCATCATCAATCCATTTGATGTAATTACCCCACTCATCAATATGTTTGCCGTCGTCATCAATAAGTTTACCTTGTTTATCTACAAGTCGCAACCTATCATCGACAAAGCCAAACTTCTTGAGAAACTGATTCTCAGGTAAAGTTTCATCGAGCTTCTCGGAACCACTTAAAAGATAGTAAAACTCTGTAGCTGCAGTCACAGCAACAGGATCTTCCATCTTGGTCATATACTCTTCAAAACCACCCGGAAAATAAGGCTCTCCTGTATCTAAATACACCAAAGACTCAGCAAATAGAAGATTAAATCTAGCAGCATCAGCCTTGCCCTCACAGGTGTTTGAGTCCAAATCAGTCCTAGTAGATAACATAGAAACCATTCTAGATCTAGATTCAGACATCTTCAGGGCAATGCCTTTGGCTTCTGAGAGTTTAATACCCCCTTTATTCAGAGAAAATTCACCATCAACAATATCTTGTCTTAACCCTTGATAGTCTTCTTCTCTTTGATCATTCCATAATTCTCTTTTTCTCAGCTCAGAATCAAGCTGATCCCTAAGAAGATCACCTCTTTGTAGAGCCTCATTGAATGTCTTTGACCTTAAAGCATTAGCTCTTTTTATGGTATCTGGCGATGGTCTCTTTACAGCGTAATTAACTCCACCATATTCAAACTCTCTTTGATTATTATCATTTGGCATATCCTATTCTCCTTTTATATAAAAATTAGTTACATACCTATTCCAGCTTAAAGAGTATTGATCTACCTCATTTTGAGCCGCTCTTAAGTTGGAATTTCCTAGATCTAGTATTTTTGTTCTTACTGTTGACCAAACTTTTCTCCACTCTCTTTGATCTTCATCAAGGTCTTTGTACTGTAGGCCATGACCCCACAAAAAACCAAAATCTTCCTCAAAGATGGCTAGAGAACCGATTGTTGTAGTATTAAATTTCTTTGTTAGATTATTTAATAACCTTTTTTTAGAAAACCTTTTGTAATCATCATTTTCTTTTTTTCCGCTCACATTACTATCCCCTTTTAGTTAAGTCATTTAATTCCCTTTGAATCTTCATCTTTACATCAAGAAGCTCATCTTCTTGAAGAGTTTCACCTCCAGCTCGTTTAATTTGGTTTTCCCTAGTTTTTATTGTCATTCTTGACTGGTGATCGTTGACGTTATATACCCTATCTGCATCACTTCTAGAATTAGCCATCATAAATATCTCATCGCCCTTTTTGTCCGCCAAACTATCAGCCAGCTTCTGTTCTTTTTTCTTCTTCGCATCCTTTTGTTGAATCAGCATCCAGCCATCAAACATATCATCATCATCGAAGACATCATCACTAGGAGCATCAGGAGATTGTCTGGCGTTATCATACATTTTTGTAAACACAACCATTGTCCTCTGAGCTATCGTCAGCTCTGACGAAGGCTTGCCAAAAACATTCTCCTTAGCTGCTGAATTCCAATAGCTTCTCCAAGGATCTTTTTTGCACAGCTCTCTACAGTACTGTAATAATCCAAGTTCTCCTCTCCAGATATTGTATCCATTTTCCATCAAAAATGAATTCTGCTCAAAAAATTTATCTGCGTGATAAAATTTCTTTCCATCCATATCTTCTATTGACATAGCAACACAAAATTGATCTCTTATTACTTCAGTATAGTTCTCAATTGTTACGTGATCCAATGAGTCTCTTTTAACGCATGCCTCAGCTATAGCTTTATTAGTTCCCTTTATTCTATTTCTAAAAGTCTTCTGTGCTTTTTCATTAAATCTTGATTTGTAAAGCTCTATTTTATAGTTATCTAAATTTTTTTCAGCTTCTTTTAGATTGTTGTCATCTTCAAGCGTCCAAATACCTTTTCTGTGTAATACATCTTTCACTTCCTGTCTTGTCATTAGCTGCTTGAATTTAAACTCATTTCCAGCTAAATCAGCTAAGTATTCACCTAAGTATCTAGTTTCCGAATCCGGATTTGATAACTTATATATCTTTTCTTTTGTCTTGAAATAAGTCACTCCTGAAAGCATCTTAGTTACAAGAAACTCTCTCATCCTTTTTTCTAACATTTAAGATCCTTTATGAAACTGCTATCTTTGCCGCCTCATACAAGCCATTAGAAACTGCAAATAGCGGTTCTTTTGCATGTTTTACTTCAGAGACTGGTACAGGAAAATCTTCGGCAATTAACTCTCTAAGTCTCTCAACAAAACCCATCATTAATGAAGTTCCTCCTGCAATAACAATAGGCATTTCCATAGTAACATTTGGCAGTTGTTTCTTAGGTGTCTTCTCATATAGTTCTTTGAATTTTTGCACTACATAAGTTAATAAAGCATCATAGTAAATAGATATGGCTTTTTGAATTCCGGTAGTAGCATCATATAAACTAAAATCTGCTTTCTCTTTTACAGATGTAACAACATTATGGGTTTCGTCTGTATGTTTAGCTGCGTGAGAATCAATCCAATCACCCCCTCTACTTAGTGAAAATGCAAAGACGGGAATACCCATGAATGAATAAACAATGTTACACATTCCCGCGCCAAAACTCATTCCTATACCTGTGTACTGGGTATCTGCAAGTTCTGAATAAACAACAGCCAGACCTTCAGTCATTACATTTATATTTTTATATCCTACCTCTTCAAATACGCCATGTAGAATTTGTTTATGATACTCAACATCAAAATCTGCATCAATAGGCTCTGCTGGAACACAATAGTATAATACGTCTGATGCCTTCTTAGGTCTTCCTGCTACAGCTTTTATAAGTTCTGCTACCATTATATTTGATACAGGCTCTCTAGGATTCAGCACACCTTGAGACATTGGCCTTAAACACTCCTGATGGAACAGGCTGGCAAACTTGAATGCATCATCACCAAGCACATAGAGCTGATCATCAATTTTAACATAATGAGCTCCAGAGTTTTTTAGCATAGTTTCGCCAAATTGATTAGCAGAACCCTCTAAAAATTTAGATGGATTAAGTTTAAAAAATGCATCTCTTACTTTGCGAAACTTTTTCTTACCATCTTCATGTTCTGCACATGAAATAAAACCAGTCCCAATATCAACGCCTACTGCTCTTGTCGATGTTTCTTTTGTATCTGCCATTTCTAGTGTCTCATACCTCTCTGAATTAATAGAATGTATCTGGTTTCCATCATAGTTCCAAATATCATATGATGGCTCTGGATAAAAAAATTCTTCCTTTTTAGAAGGTTCAGGAAGAGGAGCTATAGAATCTTGCTCAGGAGATTTTTCAGGAGTCTTATTCGTAAAATGATTATCAACTATCTGCTGTTGATAGCCTGACATTCTATTTGGTCTGTGAGGGGTTATCATTAATTTCCCCTATCCTGTTATCCCCGAATGAAGTCTCAATCTTAGGTTTTTTACCCAAGAATCCTAGTTCCTCTTTTACGACAACGTCATTTGAAGAGCCGTATATTTTATCTTCTTTATCTTTTTCTTTTTTCTTTTTACTTCCAAAATCAGTATATTTTACTAAAGTCCTTATAGTAAAAAAAACTAACCATGTAGCCCCTACTATTATAGTAGACGATATGACAAGGGTTTTGGTTACAAAATCTATCATGTTATAAAAAAGTCAGCAGTTAACTCGCTCACAGTCGCGCATGGAGCTATCGCTAAACTACTGACAAAAAACAAGAGGCCGTGCATATGCACAGCCCCTTGAAAGTTGTCAAAAACATTAATAGTAGACGCCAGATCCGATATACGTCTGTCTATTATTCCACCATGTTGTACCACTTGAAGAGCCACCCTGAGCCGCTACATCGCCACTGTGCATAACAGTACAGTCATTAAAGGTAGAATAACTATAGGTGACTGTCGCGTTTCCACCACCAGCATCACCACCACCGTAAGATACGGAAGCAAGTTTATTCTTCTGACCAAGCCAAATTCTGAGACCTTCACAAGTAGCAATACGAATTCTTCTCTCATTGAGATTGCTTTTCGTATTACATGATGCATCCTCAGTACAATCGTCAAGAGCATTGATCATATCACCACTAGCTGTGGTAACTTCAATGTCGCATGTAACTTCAACAGGGAACGTAACTTTCTTCGCGTAAGGAAGTTTCGACCCGAGTTCGAAGATGTCTTCACGAGACAAGTCTGTGGAAACAGTGATTGAAGAAACGTGAGCCGTATTCTTAAAACCTGAAGTACCAACTCCCGGAATATCTTCTGGGAGAATAGTGTAGTCACCACCACTGGTTTCCGCTTCACTTGTTGCAAACTGAATATTTTCACGTCTGTTAACGCCACCGTCACCAATTGGGGCGTCATTATTACCGGCAAATCCACCAGAGGTTCCAGTTGCAAAGTAATTCACTCCACAACCTGTGGAAATCGTATTCTTTGCTTGACCAGAACCCCAAACCTTATAGTTACCTACAAGAGTGATATCTTCAGTAAAGTTGTCATCAAGAGGGAAGTTGTATCCTACAGAGGAAACAACGAGTCCCGACATAGAACAATAAGAACCGGCAGTTGAACTTGCTTGACCGGCTGATTCTCTACCTTCATCCCAGATTCCCAAGTCTACAAAACATTTACTGTTTGCTCTTTGAGCTAAGGCTGGCCCATCGGTCTGCCCTGCAGTAGCCATACAAAATAGAGGATTATATCCATCCAAAACCTTAGACATGGTAACTTCCACGTCAGGTGTGCCTTCTACATTCTCATAAATTGCTAGCTGACCAAGCTCAAAAACTTGTTCTAGGTTAAACGTTGTTGTGATACCAATTGATTGGACACCGTGCGCTACATGTCGGGCTGTACTGCCGTCCGCCCCAATTGATACCTGCTGAATAGCATAGTATACTCTATCGTTAGCCATTAAACTTCTCCTAAATATTTTTTCTAAAAAGGTTAGATACTGTATCTTATTTTAAATATACACCAAATCAACTCAGAACTACTTCAAAAGTGGCTCTCACAGTACCCTCGTGTAGTCTAGAATTGTAGCTTTGCATTTCTGTAACTGACATATCTATCATTCTCGATCTTAAATACCTGTAGTTTGTGTTAGTTACAACATCATTATAATTTAGAGGAGCACCCACCTTCATGCCTCTATAATCGAGTGGGAAAGCTCCACTTAAAGCCAAAGTGTTGCTATTATAAAGCCAAATAGACTCATCCTTTTGAAAAGAAACTATGTCTACTAGTTGATTTCTCCACCATCTATTTTCAGCAACTATATGGAACAAAACATCTTGTCTAACAAATTGAGATGTGTCGCCTAATTGATAGGGGGTAAACCTTCTTCGAGGCACAGCCTCTATAATAACAGCCGGTAACTGAACTCGGTGATTTGCTAAAACCCCCCAAGCACCAGAGCCAGCTACACTATAACTTGAATCATCAACACGCAAGGAATCAAACTGAACTTCATCCCACCAAGGGGCTTGATCAGCTATGTAAACCTGAACGTTTCTATAACTATAATCCACTTCTACTGAAGCAGTTGTAGGTATAGCTGTATTAAAAACTACTCTTCCGTTTGGATAGTCAATATAATGACCATAGGTAGCATCTCCGGTAGAATAGAATGTATCATTTATGTATGCTCCTGATATCTGTATTCCAGAATAAGGGGTTCCATCGTCTTCATAAAGTTGTCCAGTTTCCCAAACCCAGTCTTTTCTAGCAGATTCCCATACTTGACCATTTGTATATGATGGGTCCTGAACTGCCCTTAGAGAGCTGTAGTCACCTCCCCATGCTCCTGATGTAGGTCTATTTACATCAGTCCATCCCCCTATATTAAGAAGTCCCCAATCCATATACCACTTTAAGTTTGACTCAAGTTCAGAAGTGAATAAACTTTCGCCTATGTGTGATACTTTATGAAATGTTGTATACGGTTGATTTACCATGTTTAAATTGCCCTAGTAAATTCACGTCTAATTATTGCATTAATATCATCCTCTATATTTTCAAAGGCGCGAGTAACAAAGTTATTTCCTTCGACGCCTTGAAATTGAGCTGGAACCGACCATGAGGACCCAACTCTATTAATCATAACTCCTTGTCCTGTTCTTCCAAGAGGAGCTCGTTTAAAAACATAGTCTCCCACTATAGGAGCTGAACCCTCTAATAATAGCCATCTTAGCCATTCTAAATGGCTACCTTTTTCTGTTACGAATGAACCAACAGGCATATTTATAACATTTTCTACGAATGCCTCATCCATGACCACAGTTATACCACCAAGCTTACCCATCATAGGTATAAATGTCACATTTAATGCTGAAATCCAAAGGTCTATTATGGAATTTATTCTAACCTCACCATCAACTAGTCCAAACTGAGCTCTTAATTCACCTGAAGCAATTGACTGGACTTCCGGCGCAGCATTAAGCCTTATGCTCATTAACATTCTGATTGCATTTTCAACTCTTTTGGCTATGACAATACCAGATAGCTTAATCTTTTTTTTCAGCTCTCGCATTACATCCCTTTCAAACTTCCTAGCGAAGCCTTTTTCAAGTCGTAATCCGAAAGTGGTAATTGGAGATTTAGCCATGCTTACTTAATTCTTTTCCAAGTACAAAATACAAAGTCATTGTTACCAAACCCAACGGGTTGTGGGTCTGTTATTCTTTCAAATCTAGCATCCATATAATTCTTTATATCTGTTGATGTTTGTAGCTCTTTTGCTCTCAACAGTTTAGGCATTAATGAATTCGCACATATTGTTTGTATGGAACCATCAGGAATATTAACCGGTGTTTGAGAATTCAAAAAGTTCCTGTAGTCATAAATTACCGCTAAGTTTAAATCTTCAGTAGTTATGACGGGCTTTTTGCCTTGCCCTCCACATATAGGGCATACTGTTCCAAATCTAAATGGTGCAGAACCTCCATCCTGATATCTATTTGAAGACTTTCTTCCTATAGGATCATAGATACAGTTTGAGCAGTCTTCGTATTTTGTCACTCCAAAATAAAGAGTGCAGGATACAGTAAGTGCGGTATCTTCAAGTAAAGAAGAAATCGCATTGCTAAATAACTGTTTAAGGTCACTACTTATTAGTCCAGAAAAAGAAGGTATCGACATACTTGCCTCTTAAAAATCTGCTAAGCCAAAACCGGAAAGCTCTTGACTTATCATAAAACCTAAAGATAACTTGCTATTTGGAGTTTTTCCTATATCTGGTGTGCAGGTGTTGCACTGGTCTGCTCCAATGTCCCATATTGAGCTTGTGGAGTCTCTGTCAAAATTATCTATGTCATACTGTACATCATCTGTCGTTCCTAGATCAACACCTTTTCTTAAGCCGGGCGCTCTACTTTTAACATGTAGATCCTCAGATCCTTGAGTTGTTGAAACGAAAATGTCTTCAGGATCTTTACTGGTTAAAGAATAATCTCCCGGAGCACTAGAGTCGCTTGAAATGTTATTGCTATTACTACTTCCTGAGACTAGCTTATAACATTTATTTGCGTTCGTTATAATTGTATTGCGATATTCTCCATAAACAGCACCCTGAGATTCAGCGCTAGGAGTATTATCGAATATATTATGGACTGTGCAATTATATACCTTATTATTAGTTGTATTATCAAGCCGAAGGCCTACGGATGTTCCATTAACGCTATTACTAGTTGAAGTTTTTCCACAATTAAAAATCATTGTATTATTTATAGATGATTGACCATTATGAAATACATGAAAATTTTTAGTAGAAGAATTACTTGTTTTAATATTATTAACTAGACATCTAGAAAATATAGTATTCAAAGTGCCTAAGTTAAATGAATACATAAAGATATCTTGAGAGTTCAGAATATCAGCAAATTCTAGACCCTCTATTTTAACTTTCTTTTCTCCATGAGTCCCAGATGTATATGCTACATTCCAAATTGCTACTTCGTCACCTATTGTACCGCTATAGGTTATCTTTACTCCAGAATCTGGTGTCCCATCATGCTCTTGACCACTAGCAGCTTTAAGTTTTATAGTATCAACCTTAGAAAAACTCCCATCATCTATAGTAAATGACTCATCAAAAGTAGAATCATTGTAGCACTCTCCAACAGCATCATCTCCAGAAGAATAGCTTGATCCTCCAAGATCAGCCTCCCAAGCTGTAATCGTAGAGTAATCCCTACCACCTGCAGAACCTATTGTTTTAGTTACTGTAGTCATGATTAACCAATTATAAAAATTATACTAGCATAAATGAAACTATAGCTGTTGAACTAGCTGTGACAGCATATATCTTAGAGGGCTCTATAACAGGAACAACGATTGATTCACCTGCAGCTAGAGGATAACCATCTGTTGTCGCTGCCGCTGTTCCTGCTGTTACTGTAGAAGGACCTATAAAAACATTTACTGTATTAGCTGAGTTAGCTACTATCTGGACGCCTCTTCGGGCATTTGTCTCGACTGTAGTAATTGGCACAGCTGACGTTCCAATCCCTGTTTTACTACCTGTTAAAAATTCTGGTACTGCCGCCATTTTAAAATCTCCTAAGATTAAGCGCTATAATAGTTGTAATCATCAAATCTATTAGTATACTTATCAATTACTGTGCCTGTAGCTGGTAGCTCTGAGGCAAAAGTATCTATAGTATAATTAGAATTATATGCTCCGGTTCCAGCTGCAAGAGGAGCACCAATAGATATAGTGCCATTCTTTACAGTAGTTCCAGCGCCTTTCGGCTGTGATAATACATCACTCATTTAAATCTCCTTTATAGTCTGGTATCGGTTTCTGGATATTGATATCTGTCATCAGAGCTGTCTGTTGGAATATAGTCATTTGAGACAAACGGGCTCATAACGGCTCTAATTATTTTCTTACCTTCATAACTGAAATTGTATGCTTTTTTAAGTTCTTCAAAGGATTTACATGGACCTTCATTAAGCAAGACTGCTAACTGAGCTCCGTATCCTCCGGTTTGTATTGATGCTGGGCCCAGTCTAGCTGATACACCTTGCAGTAGAGCGGCATTCCTAAATGCTCCTTCGTCCGCTAAGCATGCTGCCTTTAAAACCATAAAGGATATAAAATCAGCACCATCAGTTTGGTCGTCTGGATTTGGCGTTATTGTATACGCTGCTACATCTACAGCATAACTACTGTTAAAATTAATATCTATTGGTAAGAAGTATGCACTCGTTATAAGTAAATCTTCCAACCTTTGGGTTGAATACGTATTGTTGCCATCACAACCAGCATCGTTCAACATGGTTCTAAGCATAATTAGACTTGTGTTTTGCCAACTCATATTATCTGTCCGTTACAAAAAGTATGCCATCGCCCTCAAGCTTGGCCGAATCTGATGTATTTACAACTGCTTCAATTTTATACGTATTACCCGTACTTCCTCCGGAAACCCAAAATGTTATCATACTGTTCTTATTACTTACACTTGAGCTTGCTATACCACTAGTGTAGATAGTCAAGTCAGTTGCAGAACCGTCTATCTTTTCAGAAGATATACTGTCAATTGAACTAATAGTTTCTGAGGTTGCAAGTAAGTTATTAAATTCTATTGAAAATTTTCTTTCTTCCGCAGGCTGTTTACATAGCCTCTCATTTGCAATTACACCCATAAATATCCCCTTATAAATATGTCTTACACTAAGAAATACACCAAGTTATAGGACTTTAAGATGGAATAGTCCAAGTATCAGACCTACTGCTCAGAGTAGCGTCTTTTTTGCATACTGGTATAGTCCAATTAGTATCTCTTTTCGGCACAGTCCAAGTTTTTACTTTTGCATTTCTTTGAACAACAATGGGAACAAATGTAGTCTCTACAGTGCTGAGTGGAAATTCTGATACAGCGCTAAAACCAAACATTATAAGATCCCTTCCGAAACTTTGTCATAAGTCAAAATATCAATGTGTTCTCTTTCATTAGTTGGCTTTCTACAGTCACAAATAATCTCAGGATTTCTCAAATCATCAACAGACGCTCCAAGCTGACTGGATAGATCCCAGTATGGCACAAACCACTTTCTCTTTGCCAATACCGCAGGTGAATAGCCTTCTGAAGTTTCCTCGGGACGGGTTTCTAAAGCAGGCATCGCCCTCTCGTGCACAGTATCTCCAGAAAGCTCAACTCTAGTAAAGGAGTCGCCTGTATACTTACGTCCAGAAGTATTTATGCAAATAAACCGTTTCTTTTCTAAATCTGTAAACGGCCAGCTGCTATGATTAATCTTTAAATTATTAGTGTGAGTTTCAATATCATTCCAAATAGAATCTATGTCTATATCTGATGTAGATCCGCCATACCATATCTCATTACCGCTGCTTCCAAAAATTTTATGGTTTTGTTTTTTTAGTCTTCTGGAAATAAACGAAAGTACATCTATATACTCACCATTCTCATTGGCTTGCATATTAAGAGTTGTCTGTTGACCTGTTGTTAGATCAGTTTTGAGTACATCATTGGGATTGACTCTTTCAAACTTATAAGCCTTTGTCTTTTCTAAAAATTTCATTAGCAGCGTATTATTAGTCCTTAATCCTGTAACTGGATCTAAGGGATAATTATTAATATTACATATCATTTCCGCGTGAGAAAATTGTATCTGTTTATTTGAAAATGCCTGAACAACATCACCATCTTTATAGGAGATGTCTCCGGGATTTGAATTGATCTTAACAATTAGCTCCATTTTTTTCTCCTTAAGTATCTAAAAATATTAAAAATGCTGGCTTTGAGGAAGATGATGCAGTTCTTGTCACTTGATGAGCACCAATATCCCAGCTTACATCTACACTATTTCTATCGAACTCAGTTATATCTATGTTTGCTTCTGAGGATAAGTCTGTGCCATTACCAGCCGCATCGGAATCACTTTTTATAAATAAACCGCTTGCTGGATAACCTGCCTCAAAAGTATTTGCTGCCGTTTTACTAGTCTGTGCATTAGTTCCATATGTGCTCGCTGTTGAGTCGCTAGATAAGCAAAAGTCACAATCGGTTGATCCGGCGCCTCTTCGGAAATCTAAACTCGAAGAAGCCGGAGCACTACCAGCAGTGTTTTTAGAGTCTATGGCAATGCAATTTTTTATATTGATTGTGCCGGTACTTCCCCAATAATATCCAGCCGCAACTTTATCAGTTCTAGTTGTGATTGTCATGTCATAAGATGTATTATTATAGCATTTAACCGTAGCTCTACTTGGGTTCAGATTGAATGCTGTTACATGGTCATCACTTTCAGTAAAATCATATAATATACAATTAAAAATATGTTGATAACCACCACTTCCTCCTCTTAATAGTATTCCGTGCATAGGGTCTCCAGTTTGATTGGTTCCCCAAGAGTGTATTAATATATGTTGGATGACTGCATTTATCCTTGCCTGAGTATTGCTGGTTCCAGTCTGTACGACAATATGTGTACTTGTAGAGCTGGACATATCAATCTCTATCCACTCAATAGTAAAGTTATCTATACTTAGATTATATATAGATGCCGTACCTCCTCCGGGATTTGCATCGGGTTTATTAACAACCTTGCCTGTTTGACCCTCTATTCCATTCTGCCTGTCATCTTCATTTACTGTTAGTTTTATACTATCATAAGTAGTTGCAGTATAATTAAAAATAACATTTTCTTCTGTAAACTCACTATCGGAATGCATCCATCCAGTTAAATCGTCATTAGCTGAGTAAAAGTTACTATTATTAAGGCCCGCTTCCCACTCTACTACAGTATCATAAGTCCTGCTGTATGTGTGCGCCGCTTTTACGACATCCCCATACTCGTCTGTATACTGTAAACTTGCAGGGTTTTGCTTGCCAATAGACCCGCTGTCTTCATACATCCATACAACTTCTACAGTATTGCTAGAGACTGATTTAACAAAATAATAAAACGTTGCACCAGCGTGGCTTGTATTGTCAGTTATAGCAAGTTTATCTCCAACGCCAACATCTCCGGGTGAAGAACCATAAGTCATAGAATAGGGGCTAGCAAATGTTCCAGAACCGGAAGCACTAGCTGGGAGTTTAGAATCTCCATTTGCAATAGCTATATCAGATCTAGTTCCTATACTAGCATATACCTCTGCCATTATAATATATACTCCCCAAGATCTACTTTGTCAAACATGATGTTGTCAAGCTTATTCTTTTCGGCTTGTTGGATATCCTGTCTAGGGTCTACAATCTTATTAAGATCCAAAACATCGTCAATATCAATTGCTAGCTCAGAATCCATATCTTTATATGGTATTTTCCATTGTCTTTTTGCTATTAGTGTAGTCTGGATAGTTTCATCATTCTCATCTTCCCTAACTGCAATAGGCGAAGACCTATCAGACGCTGTATGTTTAGAAATGTCTGTGTAGACACTATTCAAAAACCCCGTACAATCCAATGCCAGCATTGTCTGCTTTACTGTTGGTGTAAATTCCTTCCTCATGTTATTTTGCCTAAGATTGCCTGTGTGCTGCTCTATGTCGTCCCATATAGAGTGTATCTTAGTTGAGTCTCCAAACAACGGCAGCTTTTCCATATACCAAACTTCTCGACCCTGCTCAGTACCGAAAATAGTGTGGTTTGGAATAGCTATCATTTTAGTTATAAGACTATAAAGGTCAATTGATGAGTTTATTTCCTGCTCTTCTGTTAAAAGATTAGTTATTAATACTTCATTTGAATTAACTCTTTCGTATTTATATTTGTGTGCCTTCTGCTCATACTTTTCTAGTAAAGTTCCAAAATCCCTCAGTCCGGCTGAATTATAGCCAAATTTTTTAGGTAAGCAGATATTCTGCCCCCTCTGTAAAAGAGTGTTTAAAAAAGGATAACAGCCGATCACATCTCCATCTTTATAGCCTAGTGGATCTGGACTATCGCCTATGTGAATTAACATGTCCATTAAATACTATACTCCGCTAATATTCTGACCAATTACAAATCCTTCGTAATACCCTGAAGTAGTGCAAAGGAATCCAAATACATCTGAGTGATAAGCTGATGTAGTTAAGGTTGGAGCTGTCCCTCCTTCGGCCCAATAAATAGTGCTAAACCAGTTTACGCTTTTAGAGCCAGCTGAATTTTGCTTGAGCCGAATCATAAACTTTTGACCATCAGTTACATTGCTTAAGGCAAGAGTGGTTGTTTGGTCTATCGAATGTGTAAATGTAGATGCTGTGCTTAAATCAAATGTTACACTAGAAGATCCAGATCCAGAAACCAAAGGAGCTAGAACGCCAGAAGTAGTGGTAGTTCCAACAGTAATATTGTTTGTAGTTGTAGCTCCATGATCAGTAATTTCGTCTAGAGTAACATCAGTGTTTAGCATCGCAGCTGTAACGCCGCCTGCTTTTACACGAAGAGCATTCGTTCCATCAAAGACTTCTACAGAAGAATCATCTACATTTACTGATACTGTATATGCTCCTCCTGCGCCTGCATCATTTCTTCCTACACCTGCTCCAGTAGTAAACACTCTCTCGTTTGTAAGGTTGCTGTCAGCTGCTAGTGTGAGATATTGCGGTGGTACAACCATGCCCGACAAGTCTACGACCTGAGCACCAGTGGCAACGAGGTTACTGGTATTCGTCGTAACCATACCCGACAAATCTACGACCTGAGCACCAGTCGCAACGAGGTTGCTGGTATTCGTCGTAACCATA
>VTLG01012125.1_pt1 | contig 65483 bp, 43 predicted proteins | sample 4694571 | NCBI WGS metagenome assembly VTLG01 (sample SAMN12604809, study PRJNA352737) | marine metagenome | biome: ENVO:00000447; feature: ENVO:00000209|ENVO:00000569|ENVO:01000036; material: ENVO:00002151; isolation source: viral sequences binned using virsorter ...
CTGGCTGTATGAAGAAGGATGGGAAGATACCCCGTATTACGAACTGGATAAAACAGACCCAACGTCTGTTTATGGCATGACTAAAAGAGCGGCGGAAAGCTTGGTTAGTATATATACATCTATGGGCAGAATAGAAGGGGCGTCTTTAAGGCTTTGCGCTACGGTGGGTCCAAGTTTAACGCATGGGGTTGTGAGAGATTTTATAGTGAAGCTATATTCTTCTTCTCCTTATTTAGATGTTCTTGGTGATGAACCCGGCTCAAAAAAACCATACTGTCATATAAACGACGCAATAGAAGCATTTATATTGCTATCTAAATCTGATGTTGTTGGCGAATTCAATGTCTTACCGAACAATGCTATTACCATTAAAGATGTTGCAGCCGCCGTTATGGAAGGATGTAATATACAAAAGCCCATAAACTGGCTTGGTGAAGGAGCGAATTGGAAAGGGGATAACAAGATTATCAATGTGAGTAACGAGAAATTAAAGTCTGTAGGATGGAAACCTAAATTTCCAGATTCTTATGATGCAATCGTTGACATAGTTAAAAGAATTGTTCAATGAAAATATTGTATTTTCCTATTATTCAAAAAAACCATATCCACACCGACGCTGCTGGTGACTATCAGGCCGATTCTTTGTTTCATGGCCTTAGAACTCTTCTTGGGGCTGACGTAGTAGACTTATACAAGATGTGGCATTTGTACGACGATGCCGATCCTGACAGATTAAAGAAGTTATGGGGCAAGGGATTTACTACATATGGATTATTGCCTGACAATAAAGATATTGATAGAGACGGCATAGAAGATAAAATAATGAATCAATACTATGACTACTTAGTCATACCGATTCATCATACATTAAACGGAAATTATCCTGTTATCGGATCTGCTTTAGAAACTTTCAGACAATACTATCCCAAAAATAAAATCATTCTCGTTGACGGATGGGATAGGTCTGAATTCAACGAGAATATCGCAAAAGAGTGCATCTACTTCAAAAGAGAAATTCTGTCTGAACACAAAAATCTTATAGAGCCAATATCATTCTCAATACCCGAAGAAAAGATTCAAGAGCCGTTGAAAAAAACTTTTGATTTCGCTCCGTTGATTCCAAACTCAGCAGAAACACATGCAGATACGTACATTTACGAAGATGAAGACTCTTATTATAACGATTACAGGAAAAGTTTTTTTGCTTATACCTGCAAGAAAGGACGCGATGAAGTAATCACAGAGGGTTGGGACTGTATGAGACATTACGAGATTTTAGCCTGTGGATGCATTCCCTTTTTTACAGATGTCGAGAAGTGCCCGAAATACACGCTTAGACGATTTCCCGTAGACGTTTGCGTAGAAGTAAAGAAAATGAAAGGAGTATTCCCCGGAACTAAATCCCCCTATGATCCACAGGTTACGACCTATATAGGAACAGCGAAAGAAATACTTGGAGGAGATAAGCGGGGGTATATTGATTTTGACAAATTTGACGAGGGGCTGTATAATGATGTAAACGCTCAGCTTATGTCGTACACCAGAAAACATCTTACAACTATCGGCACTGCTAAAAACTTTCTGAATAGGATCAAACAATGGAATTCAAAATAGAAAAGGCCATCTGTCTATGCCTTGACAAAAGAAAAGAGCACTGGGAAGATTTAGAAAACCAATCTATTCTCAAAGGTATCCCTTTTGAAAAATTCGTGGTCGGAAAAGGTGAAATTTTTCCAAAAGACCAATATGACCATATTGATGATCCAGACCCCAAGATGGTTGCATGGGCATACGGACATCCAGACAATGGCACCGTGGTTAACCACTATAACGCATTTGTCTCCCATCAAAAAATTGTTCAACGAGCAAAAGACCAGAATCTTGAACATTTTCTTCTGCTGGAAGACGACGCTTATTTTACAGACCGATACGATTTTGTCATGAACTCGATTGCCCACCATATTACCGGCTCACATGCCGTTGAGTGGGATATGTTGTATTTGGGCTGGTGGATAGGTCAGGAAGAATCCGAATGGAATGTCGATGTGGAAAAGGCATATTCTGAAAAGAAATTTACCGCGCTGGCGAAGCTGTTTACAGCCACCGGAGGCATGCACGGAGTGATAATCAGGAATACTGTATATGATGCCTTGCTTTCTTTAAATCCTGTTGCTCCTATAGACATGCAATTAAATCATTTATACCATCATGGTCCCGTAGCATTTCAATCTTATGTAGTGATACCGAAAGTTGTACATGATAAAGGAATCTTTAGTGAGTGCGATCAGAATCCATGTCCTAGGATGAAGATATGATCCCCTTATTCATTGCTTCCAAAAATAGGGCGAGTCAGTTAAGGCTCTTGTTAGAAAGTTTGAACAAGAATTGCTCTGATCTTTTTGAGATTAATATCTTGTACAGCTTTGATGAAAATGGCTACCAAGACGGATACAAAAAATTACAGGATGAAAGCATAGCCAATAATATCGAATGGCAACAGGAAGACAAGGATTCAAACGGAGTGTTCGTTAGGCAGTTTTATGATTTTCTCGACCACAATCCTGATCATTTTGCTTTAATGGTAGATGATAATGTTTTTTACAGGAAGAACAACCTGACAGAATCTAGGATAAAAAACATCCTCGATGATAAAACATTTGCTTTTAGCTTTCGTCTTGGGGCTAATACCACGGTTCAAAACCATCTTAGCCTAGAAAAGCAAGACCCTTTAACAAACGAGGACATAAAGGAAGATCATGTTCGCTGGAAGTACACAGACAGGGCCGGGAAGTTTGAGGATTACGCGCTTCCGTTTAGCTGGGATGGTGTGATTTACAGAACCAGTGACGTTCTGCACACGCTTCAAAATACAGATTTTACTACTACAGACCACGCATGGGCGCCTCTTCCACACAGGCTGGAGGAATATATGTGGAAAAATTCAAACAAGTACTCTAACCGTCAATACATGGCTGCTCCTAAAAATAGCTGCGTGGTAGGAATGGATTATAACAAAGTCATTAACTCAGGTGGAAACAAAGGAGGTTCTGTGTTCAGGGCTGATGAACAGGGGCTAAACGATTTGTATTTACGAAACTTTGTGATAGATCTAGGGTCAATAGATTTTTCTGGCGTTAAAAGCGCACACGACGAGATTCCTTTTAAAATGAGGAAATTAGGATGAGTTTTTTACAGGGGGAGAACTCAGATATAGATTTTACGTTTGGTATAATAACCAGCGGAGACGAAAACGCTATGTTTCGAGTGGGAGAAATTATTAACTCTATTGATAGGCAAAAAATGCCTAAGAATCAAATTATCATAGTCGGTGGAACCGATCTGTATAGTGAACAAGCTTTAGCCAACATAAACACCGACCCAAATTTTTCTGTTGAATACATACCTTTTGATGAAACGGTTAAAAAAGCATGGATAACAAAGAAAAAAAACCTTATCACTCAACATGCCAAGCATGAAAATATAGTCTATATGCACGACTATCTGTATTTTTATGATAATTGGTATAAGAATTTTGTATACTTCGGTACTGATTGGGATCTTTGTATGAATGCCGTGGTGAACACAAACGGCAAAAGGTATAGAGATTGGGTTACATGGGACCATCCAAATATTCACCCCGTGACAAGACAGGTAACAAGCAACAAGGTAGAATGGACGCAAACAGAACCTTGGTGTCCTGATGGTCGAATCTGGGAGGGCGGCGGCACACTAATGCCGTATGATTATACTGGTAATCACATGTATATATCGGGTACATATTGGGTCGCCAAAAAACATGTCATGGAAGCCGAGCCTCTGAATGAAGATTTATGCCATAGTGACGCGGAAGATGTCGAATGGTCCCTCCGGGTTAGAGATAAGTATAAGTATGTCATGAATGAAAACTCCATGGTTAAACTTCTGAATTTTAAACCTTTAGATGCTACATGGTTCCACTTTTTGGGTAGAGAAAAGAAATGGTAAAACTAATTATTTTCGATTTAGACGGTGTTCTAGTGGAGGCTAGGGATATTCACTATGAAGCCCTTAATAGGGCACTGTCTTCTGTGGATTCAAATTATATCATCAGTAGAAAAGAACACTTATCTTCTTATGACGGCCTACCAACCAAAAAGAAGCTGGCTAAGTTGACCAAAGAAAAGGGTCTTCCAGAAAGTTATTACGATGAAGTTTGGAAAAGAAAACAGTATTTTACTTCGGAGGTAATACTAGAAACCGTTAAGTTTGAAGACCACCTAGATATAAGAGAAACGCTTTCTAAGTTGCACGCTAGGGGATATAGGATATACTGCGCTTCTAATTCTATCAGGTCTAGTATGAAACTAATGCTAGAAACTGCTGGATATATGGAATATGTAGACCATTTTCTTTCCAACGAAGACGTAAACAATCCAAAACCCCACTCGGAAATTTATCTGAGATGTATCCTAGAAGCGAGAGTCAATCCAAAAGAATGCCTAGTCGTAGAAGACTCACACGTTGGAAGAAAGGCCGCTCATGAATCAGGAGGTCATGTTTTAGGCGTAAGGGGGTTATCCGATGTAACATTCGAAAATGTGATGTCCGCTGTAAATAAAGCAAATCAGCACAACGCTAAAAAACTATACAAACCCAAATGGCAAGGGGGCGATATGAAAGTTCTCATTCCAATGGCTGGTGCAGGATCACGTTTTGAAAAAGCTGGATATACTTTTCCAAAACCCCTTATTGAGGTTGACGGAAAGCCTATGATTCAACTCGTGGTAGAAAATATCAATGTTGACGCTGAACATATTTTCATAGTGCAAAAATCTCATTATGAAAAATACAATCTGTCCTATCTCCTTAGCCTTATTTCCCCCGGATGTAAGATTGTTCAGGTGGACGGTATAACCGAAGGAGCCGCCTGTACCACTCTCTTAGCTAAGGAACATATAAATAATAACCAACCTTTGTTAATAGCAAATTCAGATCAATATGTTGAATGGAACAGTAATGAATTTTTATACGCCATGCAAGCAGATGAAGTAGACGCTGGTATCCTTACTTTTGAATCAGTTCATCCAAAATGGAGCTTTGCAAAAATCGGCATAGATGGATTCGTTACAGAGGTTGCAGAAAAGAAACCTATTAGCAATAATGCAACCGTAGGCATCTATTACTGGGACCGGGGAAGTGATTATGTTAACTATGCGGAACAAATGATCTCGAAAGATAGACGGGTCAATAATGAATTTTACGTTTGTCCGGTATTCAACGAGGCAGTAGAAGATGACAAAAAGATCAAGATTTTTCCTATAGATAGAATGTGGGGGTTGGGAACTCCAGAAGATCTAGAAATCTTTCTTAATACTGTGTAAAAAAAATCAATTAAGCTTATAATATAAGCAGGGTGGTCAAGATGAGACAATATTATGAAATTTATATCACATAGAGGAAATACAGACGGGCCAAATTGGGAATGGGAAAATGATCCTTCTCGCATAGAAGAGGTATTAGAAAAAGGGTATGACGTTGAGATAGACGTGTGGAAAATTGGGTCTAAATTTCTACTTGGCCATGACGGACCCGAATATACGGTAGACTATAGTTTTTTAAAAAACGACATGCTTTTGTGTCACGCTAAAAATCTAGAAGCGCTTGAATATATGTTAAAGATCGATGGCGTTCATTGCTTCTGGCATCAAGAAGACCACTACACATTAACCAATAAAGGTTACATAGTAAGCTATCCGGGTTACGCGGTTACTCCAAAAACAATATGTATGAAACCAGAGTTACAATCCTACAGTCATCTGTACGGAAATGCTTATGCGATATGTTCCGACTATGTAGACCTGTTTAAGGGATAAGCCATGAAGAAAATACTAGTCACTGGTGGTGGTGGATATGTAGGCAATGTTCTATGCCGTCTTCTTTTATACGAAGGGTACGAAGTAAGATGTATGGACAATTTCCATAAAGGACAATGTGATGCTTTAATCGCGCTTGCCTCCGGCCCTAATTTTGAATTTATGGACGGCGATGTTACTAATGTTACTGACGTTAAAAATGCCACAAAAGATATAGACGGGGTCGTACATCTAGCGGCAATTGTCGGGTTTCCTGCATGCCTTAAGCAGCCTTCGTTAGCCACTGCCGTAAACGTTGATGGCACATATAACGTGCTAGAGCATCGAAAATCAGATATTCCCTTTATATTTGCTTCAACGGGTAGTGTATACGGAAAAGTAGACGGGTTATGCACGGAGGAGTCTCCATTAAATCCCGTGTCTTTATATGGTGACACTAAAAAAGCAGCAGAAATGGTTGTCAAGTCCGAACCAAACACCGTGTGTTATAGATTTGCCACCGGCTTTGGTGTTAGTCCCTGCATGAGGGTCAATCTTCTTGTTAACGATCTCACTCATCAGGCAGTGACAAACGGGTGTTTAAATATCTTTCAAGCAGACTTTAAACGAACTTTTATTCACGTGAGAGATATGGCTGACTCTTTTCTTTTTGCCTTACGAAATTATGACCTGATGCAAAGCCAAAAAGTTTACAACATGGGATCAAACGATCTCAATTGGACCAAGAGAGAATTGGCAGAGTATATTTCTAAACAGACCGGAGCTTTTGTAAGCTATGCAGAAACAGGAGAAGATTTAGACAAGCGTGACTACGCTGTTGACTATTCTAGTATAGAAAGAATGGGATTTAAATGTCGAACCTCTATGGAAGAAGGAATCCATGAACTGATTCACGTCACACCCTTACTCCAGATAAGACACCAGTATCTATGATAGATCTAACTAGCAAAACGGTGGTGATTACCGGCGGCGAGGGGTTTTTAGGCAGGGCCGTAAGTAGAGTTGTCAGGGATAGAGGTGCTATACCCTCTATATTAAGCCATAAAAAAGTCAATTTATTAGATTTAAATGACACCATCAAATTTTTTTTAGAAAGTAGCGCAGATTATTGTATACATTGCGCTGGCTATAACGGCGGAATAGAGTTTAACCAAATGTATCCCGCTGACATACTGTATACGAATACAATAATGGGGTTGAATTTATATCACGCTTGTGAATATGCGCAGGTTAAAAAATTGGTCTCAATTATGACTTCCTGCGCATATCCTGACACCGGAATGGAAGACCTTAAAGAAGAAACCTTTTGGAATGGTAAACCCAATAAAACAATCAGAGCGCATGGTGTGGCCAAGAGAATTTTACAAGCCGCCACTGAAGCATACAAAAGCCAGTATGACTTTAATTCAGTGTCCGTTTGTGTAACCAACCTTTACGGTCCCCACGACACCTTTAATTTAATCAGAACTAAAGTAGTTGGCGCTTTAATCAGAAAATTTGTAGAGGCCCAGATAGAATATGAACTAGAGAAGAATCGTGTAATTCGATCAGAATTAGATATTTCTAAAGCTGAAAAACCATCTGTGGAATGCTGGGGAACTGGAACGCCCCGGAGAGAGTTTATGTATGTTGGTGATGCCGCAGAATGCATTGTTCAGGCTCTAGAAAAATATGAAGACATTGATGAGCCTTTAAATATAGGAACAGGCGAGGATATAACAATAAAAGAATTAGTTGAACACATAACCAACACTGTAGGATACGAGGGAGAAGTTTTCTGGGATGAAAATAAACCGGATGGGCAGCTTAAAAAGCTTTTAAACGTATCTAAAATGCAAAAGGTTATTCAAATTGATCGTACAAGTATAATAGACGGATTGCGGAAAACAATTGATTGGTATATCAACAACAAAAAAGAAGCGGATACGAGGATGTAAGATGAAGGTAGGACTTATTCTGAATGACATGTCTGCAAACCAACTTTCTTATTTTGCCATATCTCATATAAATGAGAAAATAAAAACAGATAATAGTAACGATTTTGTACTATTTTTTGAAAATGCCACTCCTTCTGTTGTAACACCCATGTTCGCATGCATGAACAGTAGCGAAATATGGAACTTTGATGGAGTACTTTTATCTACTACTGTTTCAAACACTTTAACATCAATCAAGGCCGTAACCCCAAAGAAGAAATATTTTTATGTTTGGGATCTAGAATGGAACAGGGCCAACGGAAAAGATTTTGAAAGCTCTATTGGTGCATATATAGATCCAGAGATTTCTCTTATAGCAAGGGGTCATGATCATGCAAAAGCGATAGAAAATTATTGCAATAAAAAAGTATGCGGAATTGTACCAAATTTTAACATCAAACAATTAATGGATATCATAAGTCATGAATAGATTTTCACAAAAGCACAAGGAATTTCTTGTAGACCAGTATGTAAATAAGAAAAAAAGCACCTACGAAATAGCACAGGATCTAAACACATACCCTAACAAGGTCAGGAGGGCTTTAAAGGCGTTAGGAATAGACCTGAGAGACAAAAGCGCAGCACAATCACAGGCGATAGCTAGTGGTAGACACGAACATCCAACCAAAGGAAAAATTCGCACAGAAGCAGAAAAGATAGCTATTAGTGATGGAATGCATTCATTCTGGCAAAATATGGAAGAGGATGAAAGAAACAGACGGTCTGAATTGTCAAAGCAACAATGGGCTTCCATGTCGGATGAGGATAAATTCAATCTCCGTAAAATGGCCGCAGCAGCGGTAAGGCGAGCCAGCAAAGAAGGTTCAAAAATTGAAAAATTTCTATACGAAGGCTTGACCGCCAACGGGTATGACGCTATATTTCATAAGAAGGGACTGATTCCCAACGAGAAAATGGAAGTAGATATTTTCATTCCCTCTTTGAAGACAGCGATTGAGATTGATGGACCGGCACATTTTCTTCCTATATGGGGAGAAATCAACCTACAAAAACATATCAGAGCAGATGCGATAAAAGCCGGTTCATTCATAAACAGGGGGTTTGTTATTCTTCGGGTTAAAAATTTAATCCGAAACCTGTCCTCTAAAAATATGCGAGATGTTCTTGATTTAGTAATCGAGGCGTTGGTTAATATAGAAAATAACTTTCCATCACCGGATAAACGTCTCGTAGAGATCGAAACATGAACCTTAACGACAAAACAGTTGTGGAATTGAAAAAGCTTGCTAAAACTAACAATATTAGCTTGGAGCAAGGGATAAAGAAACAGGATTTAATCGATACTTTGGAGGTTTACATGAACAAAATTGAAACGCCAGAAAGCGTAGGCGTGTTTGATGACGAATTCTTTGAATCAGAGGGTCAAGACGGTTTGATGGGGTCTGCGGGAGATGATGCGATTCAGATTGAAGATAATTCTCCCACAATTGGTTCTGATGATTGGCATGACTATGTTATGTCTCACTTTAAAAGCAACGAACTAATCGATGGAAATCCCACCTGTGCTGGTTTACGAAGAGTGGCAGAGATTCTACTCGGGGAAATCATGTTTAGCGGTCCTACTCAAATATTTCCCGCTACGGATGCCAATGGACCGGGTAGAGCCACGGTGGTTTTTACGGTAGAATTCAACTGGATGAATTCTGGAATGTCTAAGTCTTTTGCAGAAGTTGCGGATGTTTGGCACGGCAATACAGACGATTTGTTCTGTGCGCACCCAGCAGCTACAGCATCCACTAGGGCTGAAGGCAGAGCTTTGCGGAAGGCTTTAAAGGTGCGAGTGCTGGCGGCAGAGGAATTAGCCAAGAAGGATATCGTAAACGTTGTTCAGCAATCGATTTCTACCAGTGGAGAATACAATCCTGATGATAGAATCAGCCCCCAGCAAATTACTTTTATAGATAACAAGTGTAAACAACTTGATGTTAACGTTGTTGAGTTTATCAATATTGGTGCAGAAAACTACAGGAGCATTAATGATGTAAAGAGAGAAAGCGGTAAAAAGATGATCAGGGTTCTTAACGAATACCAAAATCAGACTACATCTATTCCAGAACACATTTTAAGTTATCAAGAAGATTGGAGAAATTGAATGAACGTTACGTATAACACGTCTAACGGAAGAATGTCGGTTGAGTTTCAGGTAGACACACAGGTAGATCTTTTCCAGCAGTTGGCTTTTTTCCAAGAGGTTTTTGGGGAAGCTGGATGTGGAAAGTGTGGAAGTGAAAACTTGAGATTTCAAGTCAGGACTGTAGAAGACAACCATTATTATGAACTACGGTGCTTGGATTGTGGAGCTAAGCTTGCCTTTGGGGTCATGAAGCAAGGCGGAAGGCTCTTCCCTCGAAGGAAGGACAAGGAGGGTAATTGGCTACCCGATAACGGTTGGGTCAAGTGGAATAAGGAGACTCAACAGGAAGAGTAACCTAGCTCTTATCCAAGCTAAAGGAAAAGGCCCGAATAAAGATTCGGGCCTTTTCTATTCTTACTGCCTCCCAAGCAGCGGCAATTACTTTTGTGCTTCTACAGATATTCTAGAGAGACATAAAGACCGTATTGTGTCTTGCTGCCTATACTATCAGGAGATGCAGAAATACCAAGATACCAATCGTGTTGCGTATACTGCCCAACGTTAGCAGAACCATTACCGGCATAAAACCCGCTAGGTCCGGGTGACTTAGCAAGGGGTACTATGATACCACTACCGCCTACCGTATTAGTTCCAACGGGAAGTCTACTGCTTGGATTTGGAGCGCCTGTAAAGGTTCCTTGAGCATCTGCACCTGTATGAGAGGAGCTTCCCCACCAGACAGAATCTCCAGAACCTTCTATCCCATACGAACTCTGTGGATGAAGCATCTCAAAAGCTCTGGTTGTAACACCACTCGCAGGATGCGCTTTATTTACCCTGTCAAAAATTCTCATTCTTACGTTTTGAGTTTTGACAGCGGTTGAGTTAGTAAATCTAACATTTAAGGTGGCTTTTTCGTTGGGAATGTATTTTAATCCCGTTGCGGGAACTATACTTGGGGCAAACGCTAGTGCGTCAGTAGAATACTTAATATTATTTACTGCGCCGCCTTGTGAAGTTCCATTACCGTTTGTAATGAACGTAGTTCCCTGCCACTGATTCAATTCGACTGATTGGCCGAAAGAGCCGCCAAAAAATCCTAACCCTGAACCAGATATGTTGTTTATTGCTGTAGTTCCAGCATAAAAATCTATTGATGCCATAGTTTTCTCCTATAGAATATCTATTGTATTATACACCATTATTCGAAAAACCCTTTTGTTTTCTTAGGCTTATACGGAACCCTGCTGTTAAGCCATTCTTTCCTACCCTCGCATCCACAATCTTTTCCTAACGCCTTACTAACTGTTTCTACTACAGTCTTAATCCCTGTTACCTCTGCGATTTTTTGTATCGTATCTCCTAGCCCTTGAGACTTCTTGGATAGGGGCTTGGGCTTCTCTTTCTTTTTATCAGGAGGCGGATCTAAGTTTTGAAACGGGCCACGGTTTTCTTCCCAAAGTTGAAAATAGTCATGCCTTTGTTTACATAGCTGATGAAGTGATCTTGTTTTAATAACTTGGTGTCTTTCGCAAAAAATATTCGATTCTCCGTCTTTAAATTCACACTGGCAATCAGTTGGTCCAGATTGACTCCTTAATTCTGGGAAAGAATTTTGGATGTTTTCTTGATCTGGTATTTTTCTTTTGGGACAATTACTACAAGACATATTTTCCTTCCTTAGCACGTTGTTATGTTATGTATTTTTTCCATCAGCTTTCCATGGTCCAGATGGCCTCCCCGGATATGGACCCGGATCACCGGGGCCGGGTGGCAATGGCTCGTCTGGATCGCTAGGAGGTGTCACTCCGCACTTTGCCAGAGCCTGTTCCGACGCATTTACCGCCTCAAGCAACCATTGCTCGCCGCTTGTCGAAATTTCTACTACACATCCTTCTACGCCGGTTTGCGCCAAAGAGTATCTTTTATACCATTCTTTAAACAGGTCTATGGCTGGCATTATTGTTCCTCTAGTCATAGAACCTGATTTATCAATAAATATTCCTAACACTCTAGGTGTAATCCCGCGAGCCGAATTGATAAACGATCTTTGCATCCCCACAAGCTGATCCCCGACATCTCTACGATCAATATGGTTGTAATCTACAAAATTAGGAAATCGACAGGTATCAATACTGCTACACCAAGTTCTTGGTAATAAAAGACGAGGTTTACGCTTATCTAACGGTTGCACTAGACATATCCTTGAATCTAGATTTGCCGTTTGTATCAGTCTTTCCCACTTTTGTATATCACGTGCAAAGCTCCCTTCCCCGTTCTGATAAGGAGAGGCTTCATCAATAAACACCATGGCCATAAGATCGTTAGGAACATTAGGATCTTCTGGTGGTTCTGGTTCTGGTTCATCCTCCTCCTCTGGTGGTTCTGGAGGCGGTACGAAATCATGAATATTAACATACAACGCTGCTCCATCAATACTCTCAGATATGTTAGATGAAGGACCGTAACCGGGGTATCCAGCATCCGAGCAAGCATTATCTTCTAGGGGCGTGTGAATATTACAGCATTTTTCTGCTATATTTGGAAACCAGAAATCTAGATCGACTGGGTCTTCCGTTCCGGCTTGCATACAATCCATTCCGGGCCAAGGAGTCCCGTCATGGCTCCCCACCACTATTCTAAACACCCCACCGTGTCTAGTCCAGTCCCCGTTGTAATTTACCCCCTGTATTACTTCCTTGGCGTCATTCCATACATATGTTATGTCACTGTTTCCTGTAGGATTGTTACCTTCACATAACGATTTTGTCGGATAATCATGGGTGAGATTTACATCTTCTGACGCCCCGCTAATTCTTACTTCTTTTACGCATGTACCAACACGCTCATAAAACTCCCCAAATGATCCGCCACTTTTTCCAATTCCAACTTCATGCCCGTATGGATGACCTTTAGCAAAATCATTCCATGTGGCATCATCATCCTTGGTATTAATGGGGTCAGTAGGTCTCCCGTCATCATATTTAAGCTCTTGAGATTTAAGTGGATGCTCTGGCTCTGCAAACACAGGATACATGGGTATAAAGTGGGTACTGTCTATAACTTTAACAACCCATTCTCCATTAAGTTCTGAGCTTGGGCAAAAATCTTCCCTACCGCAACAACTTTGGGGATCGCATTCTCTGCCATCTGAATCAAAAAACATATTTCTTTGAATGCATCTCATGTAACACTTGTTACAGTTGCCCGTAGTTTCTGGCGGTTGTTCTGTACCGGTTCCGAAGGAATCATCTCCACCACCATCACCACCACCAACGCCAGCGCCAGCGCCGGGGTCAGCCGGGTCTTCATCACCATTGTCGTCGGGTGCTTCGCCGCCACCGATTACACTTGAGCCTTCTACTTCTTCAGAGATACATCCCTGAACAAAGAATCCGCTATTTTCCCACTCACCCGGACCCTTAAACCATTCGTAAGTTTCTTCTCGTTTCTTAGCCAGTTCTTTGCATCTCTCTTCTGTTAAAATGTCCCACCCTTCATCTTCCAGAACCAATGTATTACCATCTGTATTTTTACACAATCCAAAAGTAGAACTTAAGCAATAATCTTTATCAACTTCAATGGTGGTATAGTGATTAAGTTGTAGTGAGTCTTTTGCACAGTGTGAACCAAAACATCTGAGATATTCCTTCTCGTCTTCCCATGTTGTAGATGTTGTCCCCGCAGGCCAATAACTATTGTTAGCGCATTCTTGTGAATTATATCTATCGTCAGTAACCGGGTTAATATTCTTCTCGCTTATCTGGTCTCCAGCAGTTGAAAGCGGGTCTCTGATAATTTTGTTGTCCTGATCATAACAAGCCTTCGGAGTAAAGAAGCCCTCATCTACAAAACTTCCTTCAACCCAAGTTCTATGCGGTTGAGATTCACATACATCTTTGTTAGTAGTAGATCCCAGCGGATTGTCGTTTATTAATACTTCTTGGTTCCAACTTCCAGTATTATTAGTTTCAGTAAGACATTGTCCTTCTGACAACATCTTATCATTCCATGTGTATCCCTGTGTGGTACAATCATTTTTATCAAATATTCCAACGTCAAAACCATGTTCATCTTCACACACGGCGGTTGTGACAGCTACGTCAACCCTTTTACCTTGGTCATCCCTACAAACCCCTTCATAACATTTATTGGTTTCAGCCTCACATTCCGCTCTTGTTTCTATACGTTTACCGGTTAAAGCTACGGTGCCAACAAAATCACCGTTGTGGTCTCTACACGTCACTTTTGGAATAATCAGAAGCCCTGTAACAACCCCTCTGTCAAATGTACACTGGCCCTCGTTAGACCATATTCCATCCAACACAATCTGTTCACCATCTATTAGATCGTGTGGAAATGTAGTTTCTATTTTAATATACTGGAACTGTGGTCCCGGCACGAAGATTAAATCTGTTCCGCAATCAGAATCACCCGGAATCGGTGGGTCAACGACATCTTCCCAAACCTCTTCAATGGATTTTATAGCATTAAGATGCCCTCCTCCATAACCGTCCTCTAGCGGGGGTAGGTTGATAGGAGCGGGCACAACCATATCAGCATCAGGATCAACGATGGGATCAAGACCCTTTAATACGTGTTCGGGATGGAGTACGTTGCTCAAAGTAGCTCTTACACCTATTCTCCACATATTGGTTAGCGGACCAATCAATGCTTTGCTTACATAGTGGAAAACTGAAGAACTGGGAACCGTAGATTGTGATTGTCTGGGGGTTGGATAAGGCTGGTCCCCATAGGGCCACGGTTCTGCCCAATCATGCTGACCTACATTAGGGGGTACTCTAGTGTCTAAATATCCTCTGAACAAATGTCTGTTAATAGACCTGTTATGCCCGGTTAGCTTAGTAGCGTCTGCAACATAAAATTCGAAGAATGAATGAAAATCAACAATGTCTGGAGGTGGTAATTCTCCTTCTCGGGTTGGTTGTGCTTCTCTGCCGGGCATATCGATTGCTATCTTTTTACCTTCATTACATCCGTAATCTTGCTCTTCTGCGCTTGTAGGTACTACCAGATAAGTACTTCCGGGGTATTCGCTACTTGCAGATAATATATCTGTGCTAGAAGGATACATCTCTTCTTCAGTAAAATTACCCGCGTTATTACTGTGAAAATATTTACCGCCAGTTTCTGCCGCTGTCCTATCTGCCAAACCGATACTTACTTCATCTCCCTCAAACCATATACAGGGTCTCCCCCCCATGCTTCTTGCCGTAAGCACATCCGAATATTCGTCGGTTTCGGGTATCTTTGGCCCAGCAGCATACTGGACATCTATTACTTCGAAAACTTCTGGTTTTTTCCTAAATGCTCTATGTGTACAAGAACTAGGAACCTGACCTTGTAAATCAAGACATGCACCCACATCCGCACCGAATGTCGCACAACGGCCACACCCATCTTCCGCTCGCGGTGACCAATTATATGTTACCAACCCATTCCCGAAGGGGTCAGAACACTCTGCCTCTGTAAATATGTCTGTTAGGGCGCCTTGGGTGTCATAACATTCTCCGGGTCTTACAAAATCACAACATTCTGTACAAGGGAGTGTTGGACCACAATTATGCCCCGGAATACCCCTGTGTGGTACTATTGTACCCATTTGAGGAATAGTATTTCCGCACTCTAATGGGTTAGGGCATGGCTGATTGGTGGTGCTATTGTATCGACAAGTGACCATATTCGCTTTTAGATTCAATCCATGCTCATAATAACTGTCAAAAGTTGGATATCCATGACCACCCGAATCAAGAGAGTTTCCACATCCCAGTTCCAGTTGTATATAATAAGCACTTGATTCTGGACTGGGACACGGAGAAGGACCGGGTGGCTTATTATGGTGATGAATTTGTGTTTCACAATCTCCGCAGAAGTTACATTCTGCACCTTGACAGAATGGTGGATGCCATGGCTCCCTCCATATATTATATGGATCTGCGGCGAGACATGCTGTTTTGTCAGTGATGGGAACTTCTATTTCTTCATAACCGGGCCTTTGATTGATACACATGCCCTTTTCAATCCACTCTGGGAGCTTGTGGTGATGACATTGCATTCCACCAACGAATGGCGGAATAAGACATCCCGTATCAGGAAAAGAATCCATCCGTCTAAAATTAGACTGAGATGACATATCTCCATAAAGAGGCGTCCATTGTGACAGATACTTATACCCCTCCCATGTTAACGTTACATCTGTTGGACCCAGCCCCGGACAACCGGGCTGCACTTTGCGCTTAAAATGGTCACATGCTGTAACTATAGCCATGTTACACATGGGACATCTGAAATGCGGCGGGTGTCCTGTGCTTGAACGAGGATTAGGAATCCCATAACATTTAAGATCGGTATTATAGATCAAATCGCCTGTATTGCCGCCGCCGGGATCGCCGCCGGGGTTCAGGGGATCGGGCATCACCCCTCCGCTTTTACACTCATGGGCGCCGGGAATGAGATCCACGCAAATAAACGCTTCTTCACATTTTAAATCTCTGTAATTGAAAAATCCCATACATCCCTCCTGCCCCGATTCACCATTACTATCTGGCGTCCATACACCGGAACCTGTGCCTTGAGGATCATTAAGGCAATCGTCTTCATTTGTGTAGTCCGTGTTACTACACGTCCCATCTGTACCTTTTATGTACCAGTTTTGTGGCCCAAAAAGAGTGATTGGGGGAACGCATCCGACACCGGGTGTAACACCCAAAACTTCACGACCACAACAAAGGTTTCCAACACAAAGCTTACATGTCTTTGTAGTATATGGAATGGGAATTCCAAAAGGTGCGAGGGCTGGGTAAATTGGTGGGACGGCAGTAGTCGGTTTGCAACATATCCAGTGTGTATGTACTTCTTCAAGTCCGCATTCGCCCCCTCTCCATTTTGGCACACAGAGTGGAGGGCCTCCAGTGCAGCCGCCACCGGGAGCAAGCCCCGTACCATGGCCCTCGTGGGAGGGTGCTTCGGGAGTGCAGCCATTATCCAAAAACGCCTGTCTCGCTTCCGAGTTCGACATGCTGCCTGAAGCCACTTTATATTGTTCAATAGTTATCCATTTATTCGCCGTGGGCCACGTAAACCCTGCTTGTGCTATTTTACCTTCTCCGGGGCAACAATCGCAAGAACAACAGAGATCATCTTTACATATAGGGTCACCATTGGAATCTACCTGTTGGGCTTGAGCATGCGCATCAATTGCGGAAGATCTACAAACGGGTTTATCAAGAAATCTCAACCTTTCAGAACATTTTCTACATCCGCAGGTTAATCCACCTGCGTCACTCTCACCGAACTGGTCGGGGGCACTACAACTGTGATCACAATCGCAACAATAGCCATCTCCAAATTTTAATCCCGGTAATCCATCCGGGCCAGTAAACTGCACGAATCCAGCATCGGTCCAATAAGACTCTCTCCATTCTGTAGCTTGAGTACCGCTCCATTCTCCACCACCCGCCCCACATGTATCGATAGTCGTAAATTCACTATGGGCTTCATCGCACAGCCCATTCCACAAATCCCTATTTATACAGTCAGCTTCAGAACCAAGATACGGTGCGGCATGATCGCCATTTTCCCAGCATCTTTCAGTTTCACATATAGGTTGAGTATTAAATGGAACCCAAGTAGTACCAAGGGTCGAATCACACTCCTCTTTATTTCTCTGAATACTGGCTCCACTCGGAGAAGTGGGATCAAGACAAATACCTATAGGATCACAATGCGCAGTACCCATATAGCCCGCTTCAACCGCTGGATATTCATCACCATTGCAGTCAACCCCACATTTGTAGTCTAGTATCGATGTTGTTGGGTCGATTACTGTAGCCGTTAATACCCCCGGCATCCAATGGTCACAACAGGTGGGACAGACTTCGGTTGGGCTTATATCTACATACCAATCTTGCACAGAAGCTGATTGATCGTTCTGTCTAAAGAATCCGAACCCTCTTAAGTGCCATCCCTCATCGCCACTCATGGTGGTTGAAGGACCAGCGCCCAAAATCTCAGCGGGGTTTACATATAATTCCCACCGGCCTGTATAAGGGCAGGTTTCCCAAACCGGAACTTCACCTTGGCTGCCGCTTGTCTGAGTGAGGGGGTCAGCTTCAGTACCAGTAGTTCCATAGCCACTCCCCGCTTCCAACACCCCCGAATTACATCCTATTGTTGATACTGGATATTGAACTCTACCATCAGAATTCCTACCATTACAGTCTTTTATAGCAAAATGATCGTCGTCTAAAACATCAACTAACCATATCGGTAAGGGTTCTTCTTTACCGGGAGGGGTCGCCCATGGGTAAGTTACACAATCATCCTTTGGGTTGGCTATTTTAGAGCATCCTGTACCTTCACATTTTTGGCCCTTTTTCATATCCCATTGAATTTCAGATACCTGTCCCACTGTTAAAACATTAGCGGCAAAGTTTCCGCTTACGTTATCAACCCGTATAGCATCTCCCGTAACTAATCCGTGACCAGAAGATTTAATAACAATTGGCTTTGTGTTACTGGCGAACTCAATAGTTCCATGTTTTTCTGTTCCATAACATGTCTCGGATAAATAACTGGAAAGTGCGCATTCTGGATATAAACCTGTTCTGTCCCAGTAATCCAAGCTTCCGGGTTTAAGGGATGGAAATCTCACTGTTTGGTCATTAAGTATGGTGTTAACAAGCCCTTCTAAATCTCCTGCGCAGGGGCCGCAATAATTACAATATGGATGTAAGTTATTCCCACAGCAATCCTCCCCACTAACCTTGTTCCCTAGACAAACACCTCCAATTGCCCATCCGCCGCCGGGATGCCAAACTCCATTGTTAGATTGACAAGCGGTTCGGTTTTTATACGAGTGACTAAAAACCCCTCCTATGAGACATCTACCTACATTATCATCACAATCGGTCTCGTTGTCATAATTACCATCACTACACAGGAACCCCTGTCGATTTTTAATAGTGTCCCATTGTGCTTTATAGGCTGGGCACCAGTCTAAACCAACTGAACGACCCTTTTTGCCAACTTCAGCTAAGCATTCTGCATCATTTGTTATTCTACCCGGCGACCAAACCCCCGGAGGGTTGTTTGTAAGACATTGCCCTTTAGTCAGATTTAAATCGTTTCCGTTCCTATCTGTACACTTACCAAGCAAGTCAGATAGGATAACCTGTACGCCGTCCTCATTAAAACATTGAAACGGTGCGGCCATATCGTTGTCAAACCAATACGGTAAATCTTTTATCTCGCAGCTTAGATCTAAGCATGCAGAAATAGCACCCTGATCCGCTCTTGCTTGTGCGTATGATTTATAATTGCATTGTTTTGACTCAGTCAGCTTATAGGGCTGCGCTTGCATATTTAAAGCTATTGATCTATACTCACCGGGGTGTAATATAGATCTGGCAGTAGGATTTGGTTCTATGCCGGGAGAAGGTACTGCTGCTGCTCCTTCGTGATATAAAAATATATCACATTCTTTGGCCCAGTTTCCACCAGCAGCTTCACAAGAAGTTTGATCAGGGTATGCATCGTCATATAGTCCACCAAGCTCACAACCGGAGAATAAATTGACTTGTGGTTTTCCACCACACGACGTGTCGTAACACGCAAACTTGTCTGGAGGTCTAAACCCTCTAGGATTAGCCCAGAAAGTAGCCAGATCCCAGTTAAATCGGCGCTGCAAATCCATATCACTACAGTTTAGAATTTGATCTAGGGGGAGGAATAAGACCTTGACCCCTCCTCCTTGGTCCGTCTTCCACCCACCCGGCGACAACAACTCACATTCTTCTTTTGTAACAATGTCAGGGTCAATCACGGGTCCGCAAGGTAAACCATCAGCACATACATCATGACACGTGCCTTGCTCCTCACAGGTCTTACAAAAATCACACCCTCTCCAAACCAACGCAAATTGTCCCTGTCCTCGCCCAAACCCATCTGCACCCATTTCGTCTGGACCAACCCCTTCGGAAGCTTGTAGCTCAAGCAAACTTGTATTCATGTCCGAAACATCCATCAGGATGACTTCTTCATAACAATTTACACAAGTATCCTGACCTGCCACTCTTGCTCCAACAGCGGGCTGATGGGCACCTGATTTTTCTTCGGTTATAGCGGCTCCGCTACAACACCCACTATCATCGGGAACATTATTTAACCACTTCGTGGTCCATATATTTGGCTTCCATTCATTTTTTTCTGTATAGCCCTCTCCACGATTCAAGCATTCGTGTTTCTGATCATCATATTGAGAATCTGTACAATCCCCTTCCAGCAAACAATCTCGCTTATCCACCAAGTCTTCAGATTCTGATAAGTTTTCGCCGCTCTGCTTGTCCCAGCAAACCCCGCTAGACATGCATTCGTATTTTTCGAATATAACGTCTTCAAAAACATTTTCTGCTTCGTCAGAAGGAAAATATCCAGAACCCCTCTTTCTCTCACAATCTTTAGCTAATCTCCAACCATCTGGTGATTTATCTTCATCTCGCGCGTTGGCCGCATCAAAAGATACACATTGTGCTTGATACCATTCTCTCCTGCCGTATATAAACTCGTCATCTACCCACCTAAAAGCTGGATCGGCAGTAAGACAACTGTCTCGGCTTGTATGAGAAGGCTCTAACGAGTAATTATTTGATGAATCCGTACATAATTGAAACCGATTTAAGCAGCCGGGTGGTTCGTTTGGATCTGACTCTGTCTTTTTTGGAAAAACAGGTTCTGGTGTACTATCCCATATTTCATCTTGAGCCTTATCTACACTAGCATGCGTGGCATCTTCACAACCTCTTACACAAACACATCTACCTATAGCCCCCTCTCCCGAACCTCCTAAAGCATCGCCTCTTTCACAAGATGCTTCATTATCAAGCGTATCATCAGCCTTAAGCCATCCGGTAGGAAGAGGATCGTCAAATACCGAACTGCCTAAATCAGGATCTAAGAAATAGCAATGGGGATCTTTTTTAGGGACCACACCACCATTTTCAATACAGCCTCTTTGCCCTATTAGATTCCAAGAGTTTCCATCGGTAAATGAATAGCCAGTATTAGCTTCACATGACTGTCGATCAGGAAATTGATCAGTAACATCATCACCCTGATCGTCTAGGCAAACGTTTGCGGCTCCACCCTCGGCAGGATCTAAACAGGAGTCTTCCCCCATCTGTCCCGTTTGGGTTGACTCGGTATTTTCATATGGATTCCCCGCTGCATCAAAGCACATTCCCAAGCGGCTACCAACTTCTAATCTAGAAGTAATGAATCTGGGATTGTCGGGAATGCCTACGGGAGCTTGTCGGCCAGTGCCCTCTTTACCAAAATAAGAACACTCGGATTTGCTACCATCAAGATGTGTAGTAACTTCACACGGATCGCATAGCTCAAGAGGAGGTTTGTAATTATTGTCTACATCACAACATTTCCTGCCTCTCCAAGCACCATTGTGATATTTTAGATGGAAGGTTTTGAAGGCTGTTCCTTCATTTGTGGGAATTTCCATCGCTTGACGAGCATAATCCCGAGAGGATGAAGCAGCTAGCTTGATTGTGAGTTCCGGCGGAAGAAGACAACCAGTTTCCCCTATAGTTCTTGCATTGAACTTTCCTACTTCTGCACACCCGCACCCTGCGTTGCAGGGGTGATTAAGATTGTCGTCTGAGAAGAACCCTTGAGGGGCAAACGGCCCATCAGGATCATTACCCATATAAACCTGATTAACCAAGCCGTGACCGGACTTTCTGCCGGTTAATCCACCGGATTTTCCCGGTTTTGTGGTATCAAAATTGTCCCCTGTAGCCATATTCAGCCTTCCCTAGTACGCCGTTGCTGATTGTGGATAATCATCATTAGGACCACAATCTTCCATGGTTGTCATACCTTGCACCATTATCTTTTTACTACAAGCACTAGCCTCACCCTGCTCGCACCCCATTGATGTCAGTATTTCCTGTCCATAAAACTCTCCCTGTAAAATTATATGAACTGGGAGGCTTTCTTTCACAGTTTCTGGGGAGGCATTAGCGCCAGTGCAATTACTACTGCCTGTACCCTCTTTTTTACGGACATATTCAATCGTAATTCGTTTGCCAGTATCAGCGCTCAAAAAAGAGTCACCAACCATTAACCCTTGACCAAGCGGGTTTTCGATCAATACTCTTTGGTAAAGCACACTTTTGGCTTCTCTAGGATATAAAGTATTTGCTGCAAGTGGAATTTGTTCACCTTCAATACTATTGCCAAATTCATGACAGGGATTACCCATTCTTCTATTATATGGATCACCCCTATGGGTTTTGCTGAATTTATCTCCGCAGTCAGTATCTCCACTTATTGTGTCATGATGATGTCCAGTACTAGTGAGGCTTCTATCATTGCCAAATACATAATGTTTCATATCTCTCATGACAATAGCATCATAAAACGGAACACATGTGCTGTGAAAATCTTCACACGTCACAAAATAGTTTCCACCTGCGTCTTTTTTGACTTTACAATTCCCGCACCATTCATAATCTTCTGGATCATATATTTCAATATCTGGATACATTGGACTTCTTGGAAAATATGTACCAAACCCACAATCTGCATAAGAACACGGGTTTCTGTATAGCCTCCCCGGAGAATTTATATTATCCAATATTCCAAAATTAAAGGAATTTTTTCCGTCTGAACCAGCTTGAGGTAAAATACATCTAGTGGCTTTACATAAAGAAATCTTAAGGGGAGAGGCCGCGATCCACACTTTCCTTTCTCTATCCCATCGTAAATCGATAGGTCCAACTTTCCATTTATCAGGACGTTTTAAATGATTAAAATAGAAATGCAGGTTGGGGTTTTTGTTTTGCGGAACTCCTTGCCACAATCCTGTCGTCCAATTCCCACCGTTTGCATCGCAAGTTTCTTCATCGGGATAAGCAGTCCATGTTCCTCCTTGGTCCGTACATTCTTTGTTGTTTGTAGGAACAGGAACAAACGCGGAACCGGGTGGCCCACACTCCCCTTTAGGATCGCACATTCCCCCGCCTTGACAATCTTCTTTGGTATTGTGTGCGGTCCACTTGTCAGCGGGACATTCCGCAGCCGTACTAAATTGATCATCATCACACCTGCCCGCCTGCAAACAATGACCGGGGTATACAGGAGTTTTCCCTCCGTCAGAATCCATAGTAAATTCATCTGCGTCATAATATTCATTTGGAACTGGTTGGTTAAGATCATCATAACCCCATCCTGCGACAATAACCGGGCCGCGAAGAGCTACAGGTCTACTGCTGGCAGTATTATCATTCGGCAATGATTCTTTACCTAGCTGTGAAAATTGTTCTCCATAGTCAGCTTTTCTAATTGCGGCATCGCCAAGTCTTGGGTTTAATTCTTTATCTCTGGAGACTACTGTAACGTTATGGCCAGAAGCAAACGGGTTTAATGTGACCACCGTTGGCGTTCCAGATCCAACAAGATTTGTTATATTTGGGGAATAAAAACTAGGAAGAAATCCTTCGGGAATTTCTAAATCAAAATTATCTCCCGCGTCATCTAGCCAACAGCCGCCATAATCTTTACAAGTTCCACTGTAATCTATTTCAACCCAACTATTACTTGGGTTGCTAGCAAGACAAGCCGCCTCGGTGGTCTCACTAGTTACATCGCCATTACTGTCCAAACACACTGCTGGAAGTTTACTAGCTTCCCATTTTCCCCCGCTTGCCTCGCAAGATGTCTTGTCTGTGTGCGCCGAAAGACTACAGGCAAATTTGAAACAACCCCCTACAGGTTTGCGAAACTGGGTAGATACAGGCACTATGAAGCCATCAGCACTCATCGAAGCTAAGTTCCCCCAACGGTAACCAACCTGTCTACGCCATTCTTCACCGGGAAAGAAATCAGATTCGATGTACTTAGTACCCGCATAAGATATCCACTCATTATATGGTGAATTATTTTCACATTCAAAGAAAGTATTAATCTGGTTTAAAACAACAGACTCTACCCACGTATAGTCTTCCCAATCCATCTGAATGCTCGTACACTCAGCGTCAGTATTGGGGTCTATATTTACTACATTGTCTGTTTGTGGATCTGTACAGACTCCTACACAAGATGCTTTATCAAGATTAAGTCTGTCACCTGCTGCATTACTGCAATAGGACGCTGTTTGGCACCTGCCTCTTACCAATGTACCATCAGGAAGCTGAGCGGCTTGACCGTCGTCAGTATATATAAAACCAGCCAAATATTGAACTGATTTACCCTCTTGTAAAGGCGCCTGTGGATTTATACCCATGTTCTTTTACCTTTATTTATTCCCTATATAGCCTTCTGTTTGTTTTCAAAAACCCGGAGGTACGATTGGCAGGATGAGCGTGCCGAGATCCAACATTATATCCTGCTTCTTTTGCGCAGAGGCTCTTGTTGCCTCTTTGTGCTGCCTAGTATTCTTTTCCATGTTAGATTTATGCAGTTCTTTAGTTTGTCTGATTCCCTCTCTCAGTTTCCACTCCTCTAACTTGCCCAATCTAGGCACCCATGTTCTCATGGTATATTTAGTTGTGACACCTGCTGAAGGATTAGTATCAACACCAATATCAGTAATATAAGGAGTGATACCCTGCATGCTGCTAAAAGCTCCATTTTGAAAGTAATCTAAGAACCGTGTGAACTCACTCTGATCATCGTCCCATCCTATTGGACGCCCCGCAAAATATTCGGGACCGCCGGTTAATTCTACAAATCCGCTTTCGGTAATTTGTTGAAAAACTAAATCAGCCCTAATCTTAGAAATAGCGGATGTATTCATTGCGTCTATCGTGCCAAAATTAGCAGGTTCAAAATTATTATCCTTCTCTACTTCTACCTTTCCAAAATCTTGACCAAGCGCCCATGGTCCCCAAACATGCCGGTTGCTAACTTGAGGAACGGCGGCACCAAAAGGCTTAAACCTAGCGGAAACAAGAGCGGATTTAACAAAATCAACTCCTAAGCTCGCAAACGCCGATTGCAAATCTGCTTTTAGAGGCCAATCAAACAACACATCAAAAATGTGCCCCACTGCTGCTCGACCCGCCGCTGCTTTTTCTCTATCCGTTAGCCCCACATCATAAGTAACCGGAGCGTTCATTTTCAGTAGTGCGTATGGCTTCAATTTAAGGCCGGTGTATTTAGAAATCCACGTTCCCGCTCCACCGCCCCAATCGTTACCTGCCGCCTCGCATGCCTGTTGATCGGTAGCCATTAAACCAGTAGTTATTCTATCCCCCGTAGCTGGATCAGTACAAAATCCGTTAACATCGTCATTCTCACACTGACCTTTCTTGGCACTAGAATCTGGTGCCAGTGGATCAGAGTCATCTACTGCCCCCTCTCCCGAGCACTCACCATTAGACTCTTTATCAAAAGCGTCTATAAGCTTAAAATCCGGCTTATTTTGATTTTCTCTGATATACTCAAGAACACTTTCGTCGTCTTCCCATAACCAATAAGTTTCACTATCTATACTGGCCTTAACAAAAACTTTCCCGTTCTTATTTGAGCCTCCTAATGGGGGAGCCTTGGGCACGGTAATAAATCTGTCAGTTTTATTAACAGCATTGACATTTACCTTCATGGCAGTTGGATCAGGATTATTCGCCAACTGAAGACTATTCACATTCTTAATACCTTTATATTCTTGTGGAAATACAAAAAATCCGTCCATTTTACCGTCATCGCCGGTAAAGTTGGCAGATAATGGATAATCCAACTGCCAACTTTCTCTAAAGCGATCAAATTCCATTTCCACAAACGCACTTTGTGCAATATCCCAATCAAGTTCCAGTTTGGGAGATTCTATTTCTTTAGTATATCCCGTAGATGAGCTTCTAACATGCTCTTCTATATCTTCTGGATCATATGGAAGAGGCATTAAATAAGCTTTACCATACCAGTTTTGTGCTATGTCTTGGATCTTCTTAAAGATTAAATCTATTTCTACAGTTACATTTTCTGGATCTTTAAATGCGTTTGTTCTAGTTTCTCCTGATCTTGCATCTTTCAGTGAAAAGAAGGAAGTATTATCTTTATCTTTACCAACGATACTTCCTGTATGGATATTACGGAATTTGATGCCGGAAAACATCATTTCGATTCCAGCAGCAAGATTGCCACTAACACCCGGAGTCGCTTTCTCTGGTGACAGTTTGATTGGACCATCCGATTGGTACATTGTTTGAAAATGGGCCGTAACGGAGTTATTAGCCCAGTTCATATCTTTCTCAAGTTTAACTCCCCATTGCGCTAGATAATCTAACCATGCTACTTTGTTCGACGCTGCTGCTCGTAACTCTGTAACGGTAGCAAGATAAATATACTTTCTATGATCCAATCCCGTCAACTCTTCGCCTTTATCGTATAATGGAGTTTCCAACTCGACTACAGCATTACCGGTTGCATCAGATACTTTAAACACGTCAGACATATCTATTTCGATAATGGCACTATCTGGCAATAGTATTCCCTCACTTCCCACAGTGCTGAAGCCAGCCCGTCTATCTATTCTGTTTGGTTCCTGCCTGCCGTCAGGGGTGAAGGTGGGAACTTCATCAAATTTATTATTCCCGGTTCCCTCACATGTTGCTACGGTTGGCCCGATCACAGTCGGGACCGCCGGTACAAACTCAGCATCATTCTCACAGAAACAATCATCTATATCTCTCAGATCTTCAGTCGCCGGATCAACCGTTTCCCATTTTTTGCACCCACCACCTATCCATGTTGCCGATAGCACGCCGCCAAGAGCGGGCCAACAGGCAGAATCTAGACATTCGATCTCTTTGTTAATAGGGTCTCCACTGGTCATACCACATGAGCCAGTAGAAATTATCTCGTTTCCATCTTGATCTTCGCAAATATTTTTATGCTCTGTGCATTTTTCACATGTATTATTTTTTTTGAGTCTGGGACGAGTGTAATTTGCTAGCTGGTCGGCGGTTGGATATCCCTGACCCTTAAAAGAATTAATCCCCCTGCAAGCAGGAAAAGCATATAAATCTTCATCACATCCCGGCTCTACCCATTCATACATAGACATCAAACCTGCTGGCGGATTAAATCTAGTCCAACTATCATCTATATCGCTTTTATCAGCAGAGAAATAGCCCGTATCCGGCCCCGGAATATTGAAATCTTTTTGAGGTTCATCATCCCAGAAAAATCCCTTCTTGGGGACGTTTAAATATTTAACAGGCACGGTTTGTTTACATAGACCTCCTGAACTATGATCATCTGGATCATCCCATGTCCAAGTACAGCCCATAATATCATCACAAATTCTAGCACCATCATCAAGGGCGTTACTTTCTGGAATTATCATTGAACAATATTCAGGTCTATCATACATCCCCCAAGCTGGATATAAATCTGCATATCCATCTCCACCAAAATTATCGCCGGGATTTACTAGTACGTCGTTAGTGCCATCGCCGTATACTGGTTCTCTTACCAAGACTTCACTTGTTGAAGGAACACTAGGGTCTCCTCCTAGCGTAACGCCTAGACCAAGGAAAGCTTGGTCACCGGCGGAACCATTATTGCCCCAGCCATCTAGTCGGGTATCCGATTTTCCATCAGGGCCAGAAATACGCATCAAGTGAGGCTGATCATTTATTGCGTTAGCCCAAAAGTCATTCCTGTAATCTCTTTTTTCGTACAGGCTTTTGTTTCCTAGGATATCTCTGCCAAATTGATCTTCTTGCATCAGATTTGTATTGTCGAAAAATCCGGTTTCCCCTATGTCTGTCCTATTTGTTGGAGGTTCTACACCATCAAAGTCAGTAAGTTTCCTACCAGCTTCAAATACATATGCACACCATTGTCCTCCAGCAGGTAAGTTAGCTGTATCATTACAATCTATTTCATTCCTTATAACGTCTCCCGCTGTACCGGTTCCGCCGGAAGGGGGGTATACCGCCTCTGGCCGGTCATTCGGGTCTAACCCTCCCTGATCGAGACATGAACCATCGGTAATATAATTTGAATGAGCCTTATCATAACAGTCCCCGAACTTCTCCTCACAGGTAGATTTTGGAATTTTGAAGAAATCCGATCCCACCGCCGTCGTAGCCGGTTCGAATATTACTATTTCGCCTTGATTGTCAATACAATCCCCAAAATCTTCCCTGATAAAATCTAGACCAAGTGGATCTACGCCAACCATTCTTGTTCTAGGCGCGCCCATGAGAATCTTACCTGTGGGCAAGTCGGCAAATTCGTATCCGATTTTACTTGATTGTACGCGCCCTCTCCATAATTTGAAATGTTCACTTTCCTCAAGATTAAAACCGATATCCGGGTCTTCTCCGTCATCTATATGAAATGGATCAAATTTAGAATCACTTATCATGCGTTCTAAAATGCCGTTAGAGGGAGTCTCAATTCTAGGAATTACTCGAATTTTAATAACACCAGTAACACCCTCCCCATTTATTGGAACAATATCTTCTTCAGTCCAAGTTCCAGCATTAGCAGTGGCGGCTTGACACTCCCCGTCTGTTGTTATTGGATCGTCTCCTAGCGTATCCACTCTATCACCTGCCCCGTCTCTGCACACCATCTCTCTTTGGCCCCTTGGCCATGGAGCAATATCTGGAAGTAATTCTACAAAGAAATCTGAACTGCCATAATCGCAAAGAAGTTGAATTAAATCCAACAGACTTAAATCATCTGCGGCGATTCTAAAATTATCATCCAGAAGCCCACCCCTGAGTGTATTTAGTTTTTTAAGTTCACTCAGATCTACTTTATATCTATTGGCATTACCTGAAAGTGTTCCAAACCCGGTAGGAGATGCTTCATTTGGTGGACCATATAGAACATTTTGCTCTACAAAATCGGGATGATTAGCTACCAAATCATCTTCGTTAAACAAAGCATTGGTAACATAGTAAAGCAATCCGCCGTATCTTTCTTGTCCAATTCTGAAACCGTCTGGTTTAATTGGTCTTTGTTCGCTTGGTTTACTTTCGGCCTTATCTGCCGGTCCATGATATCTATATCCTGCAAAAAACCCCTCACCCGGCTCTCTAACTGTCGGCCATCCTACAGTATCTTTATCCCCATGTTTTGCATCAGCCGATCCCATCAACATCCATTGTAACACGTCTAAAACATTACTGCCGGGAGGCGATTTATAATCTTCAACAGCCCCAATGGTCGCGCCGTCGGAATCTACACCAACACTATCCGCCCTAACGCTAGAAGCGTTATCCCCCTCTTCGGCATACCATATGATTCCAGCTTCATTTTTATCAGTTTCTCCAAACCCGTAGGCGTCCTCTAGAAAACCGTAAACGTTTAATGTGTTATAGTATCCAATAAAGCCATCCTTATACAGACGCTTGGGATAGGGGCTTTCTATTATTTTGACCGAGCCATCAGCAGGCATGGTCCGGTCTTGGAATTTTCCCAATATAACATGGGTTCCAGCAAGTATGGCTCTAGGATCTTCTACGGTTAAGGATATAATCCTACCACTGCCGGTGCCGTGATCTACTTCAGCGTTTGAAAGTATACCGTTAAAGTACCACGGATGCGATTTGGAAAGTCCCCTTTTAACAATATCATTCTCTTTTCCACATTCTCTGGCGAGACACCCCGGATCTTCTGCATCAACTTTATCATAACGATACCAATTGAACCATACTGGAGAGCCAAGCATTGTATCGACACCGCCAACAATACCTATGTTTGGATCGGAAGTCAAAAAGAAAAATTTGTCACCGTGTGTATAGGCGTATTTTGCGGCTGGTGTCCATACGCCCACGCCGCCACTGGCGGCTTCACAATCTGTCTTGTTGGTATTCGTATCAGGGTCTATATCACACTCGCCTTCTGTGGGGTGGTCTAATTTTATCAAAACAGGTAAACCAAGACGACCTCCCGTGTGTGGGGGATACTTATCTCCCCCTTTAGCGAGTGCTGGTTTGGGAGGCATTTGTCCAAGATTGTCAGTGTGTACCTGCTCGTATAGATTGAACGGCATGACGGTGTCTTTCCACGGATGATAGCCTTCATCTATGGCATTATAAAATCGAATTTTTCCTTCTGGAGTTTCATCATGTTGTGGATCTTCCACTAGATTCATTCTGAGTCTAGAAGGCTGACTTCCAAAACCTAGAGAAAGATTAAAATTAACGACAGAAGCCCCTAAAAAGGACTGTTGTCCAATTAACTCATGGTGCTTCGCACCCAGTCTCTTATTATGTGCCATCTTAAAACTCCGTAAGTATCAGAACGCAGGCTGATGCTGAGTGACTGAACCCACTCCATGAGCGTTGGTTTCATTAATATCATGGTCAAACTGGTTAATCCGTTCCAAAACCCTAGGATACTGGAACGACCTAGTGCCCAGATAACTTTTACCAATAGCCTTTTTTAATCCTGCTCTTCCTGCGTCTGAATTGATTGCAAACGGTCCCTCTTCTCTTTCATATGTCCATTCTATGCTAAAGGTGTACTCTCCGTTTATAGCGTCCCACGATTCTGATGGACCCGAACTAACAAAATATTGGGTGACACCAAATTTGTCTCGTGGAGATATAGAATCTATCACTTCTCTTAAAACGTTTCCCGTGTTACATGTTTGAACTGCTGGATCAATATATGTAAAACCTGCCTCGATACATTTTGTGTAATCATCAGCTTTGACCCCGGTATTATACTCATCGTCAGGATGGATGCATCCGTTAATTAACATACTGGGTTTACTTTTCATAGCTTCTTGCCAATCACACCCGTGGATAACTCCAGAAACACTAAGTTCAACATTCAAGTTCCTCTTCCATGAGGTTTGGGTATTAATGTCCTGAAGAACTGGACCCATTCTTCTTCCAAGAACTGCTGTTTCCGCAAAAACATGAGAGGGGTGTGTGTCATCAACCACGACACTTTCGTTTAAAACGCAAGGAAAACAATTATCATTTCGTGTATCAAATGATAACGAATAATTGATACTTCCTGCAACAGGATTTCTAGTAATTGTAAAGCTTCTTTTAATTGGATTAAGTAACAAACCAGTTCCAGTTTGAGTTATTTCGTGTAACTTGGGTTCCAGCCAGTGGAATCTTCTTAGTGCTTCTTCGTATTTACTGGTACATTTTAGGGCTGCGGATGGAACCGTGGTGGGTGGAATCCTATTAAGGTCTTTACGTGCCTGACGGGGATTGCCGGGTTTTGAGGCTGTATTTCCCGAGAAAACACCCGCCTCTTCAAGACCATACTTGTTCTGATTCCAATGAGAATCTACTTCAGCTTCTTTATTTGGCATATGTTCATCAGCTGCTTCTACTAATCCTGTAATACTTCCATTAATACTTACAACAGTTATAGCACTGTCAGCGCCTTTATCAATTGAAAACTCCATCGTTTCCGCAGTAAGGCCAATATCAACTCCTACCAAATCATCCGACAGGTAGCTGCTGTCAACAAGAACCCATGTTTCTGTTACAGAAAATGTTCCTCCGGTTTTATCGATCTGTTGTATTCTTTTGTAATCAACCGCAGTATAGCGATGTTCTACGTCATAACTTCCATCCCTATTATGGGGAAGGTTGAGACCATACAGATCAACAAATCCCTCGTTGCCAAAAAATGGATTGTTGGTGGGGGAGTGCGGAGATACATGCGGATCAAGTGAAAGGTTTCCTTCGGTTAAAGCTTTCTGGTAACCACCACCACGAAAAACAGGATCACTTCCAGAAATAAAGTTTAAGACGTAGCCCCTAGCCTGCTGCCAAGCTTCTCCATCGGGAACGAAATCCTTTCCCGCTTTTCGAGTAGCAGCGAGATCATCATTCAGATCGACTGTCCCAATTTCAGTCGTTTGATGTCTCGGTCCAATCTCAGAAAGCCCGCAGCTTTCATTTGCCCCCGCCTTAAACGTGCTAGCATTTTCACCTAATCGATTCAAGGGTCCACTGAATTTATCTGGATCAACTTCTCCCACTTTGGCGCCACTGATTGGACTTACGCCTGTTGAGTTGCGCTTAGAGCCTTGGTCTTCAAGAAGATTCGGTGGTCCTATACCACCCGGAACACCTGCCGTAGCATCGTTCCCTCGCTCATAATCAAACACCCTCTTACCGGTGGCAGACATGGTGTGAGTCAGTATATACGTTTTCATTACTTGCTGAAGTCTATAGCCCCCGATTTGTTTAAAGCCCTTTATTGCTGCTTTTGCAGCTTTAATTGCATCCGGGTCTGAACTCGTTGCGATGATAGTTTCCTGAACTTCATATGCAGCAATACTCATCTCTACAAAACCACTTCCAGTAGCACCATCTTTCTGTGTTATATGTCTGAATCTTTTATGGTCTGGGTCTTGGTCTGCCCCGTAGGGGTGGTCATAAACGCCTGTCGTGCTATCCCGAGGAGCATCTTTAAAGATCAATGTTTTTGTATCTTGTTCATCCACACTCCAGTTTTCACTCGCGTCTTTTACTGCGTATTTAAAGACTGGAGACGTTACCCCGGCTAAATTCCAAGCATGTCTGCCTTCAGGGTCTTTGTTTAGCCCCGCTGCCACTTTTCCGGGGATCGAGGCTGAAGAAGTCCAAGTTGCAGTATTTGCTTCGCAGTCATCTTTGGTGACATAAGCAGGATTAGAACAAGTTCCAGAATCACTTCCATCATCTGCCGTTGGACCCTGAATCTGATCCGCCTCTAACGTAATAGTGTATTTCATTATATTTGGCTGTCCGGGTTCCTGAGTAAACTCAATATTAACAAGTCTGGGATTACACTTAAATCCAGTCCCAGCGCCAATCAACGGTATAAAATGTAATTCGCCGCCTTCATTATGGTGGCCAAAGAGCCTACGTAAAGCCATCTGCTTATTTTGTATGGCTTTATACATATGCACTTCTTTAAATACATGAACGCTATCATCTACATCTGAGGTATATTGGGCGCCAGCGCCATTCACAAAAGATCCCGAGTAATCTGGCACCCCTGCATGAGCCACAAGAGTTCCGCTAAGAGTAATAGGATATCTGACACCTATAATGGCCCCATCCCCGGTTCTATCGTACTCTTTGGAGATATTCACCATGGGAGCAGGTATAAGATAATTTAGCTTATTGAATTTATCTGTAAATGTAACTGGCATTTTATTTTACCCCGAAGGTATACCGTAAATATTCATAGTCATTGTTTTGGTTCCACTTCCCATCACGTTAGGAAGAGCTAAGTTCATGTTATCATTAAAAATGGCATGTCCAGAGGTTACAAGAGATATGTTCTTATTTTGCAATATCGCAGGTTCTAATCCATAATTATCCCTACCTTCAAGCTTTCTTCCTAACCTTCCTTGAGCAACAAACTTAGGTTTATGTACTTGTAAGAACAGGTTCATGTCCCCACTAGCTTTATAATATGGAGGGCCTTTTAGTCGGAGCCTTAATGATTTGAAAGTTTCTTCAGCAACCTTCATATATAAAGTATGAGTCTTAGCGGTGTGAGGCATTAAACCACGAACAAATAACAGTCTCCGATCATCCAAAGTTGCCGAGCCAACATTAGGCATGGCTAAATTCATCGTGGTATTAGGTGTTCCACTACCAGAAACTAAGTCCTTGATAAAGAGTGTAACATTGTTAAATTTCGATGGGAATATAGGCGCTACTGCACCCTCTGTAAACAGATCTGATTTACCAATTTTTGTATACACTGAAGTAACATTCTTAGTAAATAGGTTCATTGTAGCAATTTCAATGGCCCCAAGTATAAACAAGTTCATGAAGTTATTGGTTCCTACCGTTGCCGACCCTGTCATCAAAGAATTTCCAGTATCTCCTAGTCCACTTTTTCCGTCTTTTGATCGAAGGAACAATGGTAAGGTTCTAACAACTGGGCTAGACTCCAAAAACAGATCTACAGTTCCGCTAGCAACAGTAGCCACCGCGCCTCTTGTCGCCAAGTCTAACTCACCAGTGGTATTCAGTATATCCTCAAATCCTTCGTATCTAATCTTAGTTGAGTATATCTTAAATTCTGAATCATAAGGAAGGTTGGATGAGGTATAGTCTAAGAAAAACTTTAGCTCGTGTTCTATTAAATCATTTCGAAATGAATTTTCTCCGTTAAGATTTAATAAGCCATCAGGAACAACTCCAGAAAAAGTGACTTTCCTAATGTCCCCCGATGGAATACTCATTTGATCAGAGGTCCAAGCTATATCTACTAAATTTTTATTGGCCTCCGTTTGTGGTTTTTTCTGTAACCCTACACTTAATAATACCCCACTATGGTGATTTCCTGCATGTTGTACGTAGGCATCTACTTCAAACTTATGAAGTTGTCGAAAATGAACAGGCAGTTCCCTTAATGGTATTCCTACGTGAGAAGATATGGAATAGCTTTTATCACCTCCTCCTGTAAAAGTAGCAGAAGCATTTACATCAGTAGAATCATCGAAACTTGCAGCAGTGGTAATCGTAGTATTTCCCGCTGCGCTCCCAACAGCCTGTTTTAAATTAACAACACCGTCTGAAAAATCGTAGCCACCTGACGAAAAGCGTATGTTAGAACTATCCATTGCATAGATCGTTCCATTATGTCCATTAGCGCTTTCCACAGTCTGAGCGAGGTTTTCAGCGGCAGCGCCCCTGCTTCCTCCAGCATTAAATTCTGTCGCTCCCGTTGCACCATAATCATTCCTAATCGTGTAAGTTTTGTTTGTGCCAGCAGTGTCTATTAAGGCAATAGTTCCATTATTAATATCGTCAAATTCAGTATCTCCGAATGTCAACGAGGCGGTAGCTCCAACATCATTTTTTGTTCCCCATAGGGTTTTATCAAACGCTCCTCCAGCCGCCTGTCCCCATTGGACCTTTGGGTTACCAGATTCAACCACGAATTCAATATAATCTTTATTCGCAGCAGAAAAACCTGTCCCGAATCCCCTGCCGACAAACTCGCTTGGTGTGTTTGTGGTAGTTGTCACAATAGCAGCAGTAACCGTTACTGCAATTTCAGCGGCGGCATCGTCGCTACAGCAAGCCCCGCCCCCAGAAGTGGCTCCAGTGAGAGAAAAGGTGATGTTAACCGGACTGCATGTTTGAGCATCTCTCGTCTCTTCACCGTCGATCATCCAAGAAAAACTATGAGCCATATAAAACTGATCGCTTGCTCCACAATACAATCTCAATCTTACAGTTCCGACACCACAGTCAAGAGATACGGCTCCAGAATCCCATATGCCGGTATAAGTAGTGGTTCCGCTATCAGTATAAGTAGCTGCGGCATCGTATGTTAGAGTAACCTTTTGTCCTACAGCGCCCTTGTTTGTCCCACCTTCTGGTAGAGTAATTCCAGTAATCTCTGCCGTCATTTTGCTGGGAAGGTTTCCGCTACATCCGCATTTAGTAATAGTTCCGGTAGACAGGGCGGTAGTGCTAGTGCCAAATCCTTGAGGGGCGTGCTCACTATCTACCCATCGGCTTAATCTAAATCTATCGTCCCATAAATCCTTAACACCGCTAGGAGTCATAGGATCGTCTCCTAGGCCAACTTCATCAACCCATCCAGTGTAGTGACCTTCATCTATTGGGTATTCCCGCTTACCTACAAAAGCTCTAGTTATATCCATTTTGGACAAATCACGAGCAAAAGGCGTAGAAGCACCCTCTTCTTTACCGTTCACATATATTCTAAGGCTGGCATCTTCTGAATTATACACTCCAACAACTTGCGCGGGATAATCGTAATCTGTGAATTTTTTGGCACTGGTAGCATAATAAGGAGCGTTTACTTTGCTAGTCCACTCTTTGTCCGCTGCCTCACAATCTATCTGGTTTGTGTATTTTGTATCCGTACAGGCAGTAGCAGTAGCATCTGCCCTGACATAGAATTTTGCATCATAATCACATCCCAAAACTACTGTTGCGGGATCTGTTTTATGCTGCCCTACAAAAACGCTCCCAGACATATCTCCGCTGGGAGTTAACTTGGCGTAAACCGTAAAGCCTCTTGTTATATCAATTCCGCTACCGGCATCAATATGCCCACCTTTACTCAGATAGATAGACCTTTCCTGTATGCCGTCGTTTCCATATCTAGATCTTAATTCCCCAGCCTTAAACCATTCACCAACACCTCCAGTAACCGTACTATGTTCATGAAATGCAACGCCAGAAGACCACGCGGTATTGTGTACCCTAGCTGCCCCACCAACTATTCCGCTACCTTCAAAAGGGTAATTTATTTTGTTGAACGTGGAAGTTAACTTTTTATGACTAGAGCTTCTCCAATAACCAAACTCTCTATTGGTCCCTACGGGTAGTAACTTGTCTTCTCCGGTAAATTCAACTCCCCCATGAATAACCAGTCCTAATATTCCTGAAGATATAGCCATTATGATTGTCCTATTGGCCTGTTTGTATTGCTAGTGGCGTCTCTTAAAATCCCCAAATTATCAGCAACCTTACGTATTTCTTCACCAACCTGTGCAACCATTAGCTTCTTAATAGGTTCGGATATGGCTTCATCGGCAAAAACACCCGCATTAACAAAGCGAACATTAAGATCACGGTGTGTAACCGTGGTATCAACATTGACCTCTTGCGTTCCTTCTGAACCCGCTACGGGTTTAACGGTTAAGGCGTTTCCACTCGTACCAGAGAAGGCATCATTGAAGGTGTTATTTAACTCGTTTAGCTTACCAATCATCTCATCAAATTTCTCGTCCAGTTTAACTCCAGCATTTATCGCTGATAATGCCGCCGGGTTTTGTGTGGTAGCCTGCCTGTTAGTTACGAATTCTCCACTCAGAAGATTAGCCCTAACTTGACCTCTACCGCCAACAAGCCCACCCGTATGGAAATCTGTAGCTAATCCTAATCGGTCCACTATAGATTCTACGCGGCCTACTGGGATTTTGGACTTTAAAGCGATTTGATTAATCAGATATTCTCTTCTCGCCGCTTTTGCTGCTTCATTCTCTTCGGGTGTGCCCTTATTTATTACATTTGGATTACCACTACCGAAGCCCAAAGCGAGACGTTTCTTTTCATCAAAATTAGAAGCCAGCAACCGGGTTTCACCAGCAAGTCTATTAACCAGATTTAATTGTTCTTGAGTCACGGCGCCTCGTGCGGTAGCGGCGGCACTTCTGCCGACGTTGCCACCGGCGGCTAGTGGCGTTCCCTCCTGAATTCTAAACGGCTCCCCAGTTACTGGATTAGTTCTTGTAATACCTGTTCCCGCCGCTGGCCCTGACCCCGCCGCTCCTCGCTTCTTCGCCAAATCTCTCTCAAGTTTCTTCGCCTTCTCCTCGGCTTTGATTCGGCTCTCTCTTATTTGTTTAAGATCGCCGCTTAGGGCATCTAATGTTTTCTGAAACTGTACAAGCGATCCGGTTGTAGCCATCAAACCCTTATCCAAATCGTCAATATTTAACATCCTTAAGTCTTTCCTAAATTGCTCCATATCCTCACTAGCCAGCGATTTAGCAAGACTTTGGAGTGCTTTCAATGGAACCCCCTCAAAACCCCCCCTTCCGAATCCCGCATCCTCACCGGTTTTTCTAAGATCGCCTTCCGTTTTCTTCATTTTTTCACCAACCTGTACGTTTATATCACGTATTAGTTTGATGTAATCAACTAAGCTTAACTCAACTTGTTTTTTACCCGCCGTACCCGTTCTTGCATTCTCAAGATCTCTCTGCTGTTTCTTTACTAATGTGTTAAACTTTTGTTGCAATCCTTCAATTTCCCTGTCCGGTACAATACCCTTTAGACTCTCAAGACGTTCAGCAATCTGTTTATTTATAATGTCAAGTTGTCTCGCAGTTGCCCCGATAGTAGTTACTCCCGTGCCGGTCCCAAAAACTGGCGCTTTAGGATCTTTACCCAGTTGTTCTCTCTGTTTCTGGGAAAACGTTGGTGTCACTTTTAACCCTGTTCCCAAAACCCCCTTAACTCCGGGTATCCCTGTTCCCTTTAGTTCCCCTTTATCCAAACCTAGATCCTTAAGAAGCTCTCCAAGAAACACTTCAGCATTTTTCTGAACACTTTTCCTCTGTACTTCAAGCGCCCCTCTTCGGACTGGACCGGATGTGACATTCTGGAAAAGACTTTCTTCTTCCGCAGTGGTTCGGCGTGTGTCACCTCTTTCTGTCCCAACGATTCCTCCCACCCCCCCAAAAGGACTCTCCAGCAAGTCCAACCCCTTGCCAAAAAGACTCTCTCTCCCTCCTTTGATCGTAACGGGTTTCTCTTGTCTCTTTATCAAGCGATCCAATTTTGTTTTTGCCTGTGTGACCCTATTCGCCTGCTTGTCAACCGCTTTCGTGAGAACCCCAAACGCTTTAAGAAATTCTAGATTCCTCCTAAGCCGCTCGGGAGTGCCCGGTCTGGTACTTTTCTTAATTGCCGCCTCCTCTTTCTTTGCGAAAGCGGCCCTCTTTTTTTCCAGAGGTTCCAGCTTCTTCTGCTCCCTATTGATTTCGGATTGTATTTTGGCACGCTCCTGCATCGCCTCGATAATCCCTTTGCCCGTAGTTCGCTCAGAGCGACGCATGTTCGCGTTCACCCCTCCTCCTTGTCCTCTAAAACCTCCACCAACCGCCATCACTCCGGGGCGTACATCCCCCGGCGCTCTTCCAGATCTTCTCTCACTAAAAATTCTCAGTTTTTCCCGCTGCTTTTCTAATTTCCCCACCTTTATAATAGTGCTTAAATTCTCCTTAAGCCCTTTTGCAAACTCCCTCTCGTCAATCTGTTTTCGTTTTCCTTCTTTGTCCGTGAAAGAAATAATCCCTTCCCTTTTAACCCCAAATTTATCCTCCCCGATCCTAACGTTCTTTTGGGACTTTTGAATGAACGATCTTACTTGCAGTATAGTATTTACAGAAGCTTGAGCTACATCCCTATCCGTCGTTGCTTTTTGAACTAGCGCTTGTTGCCTTCTTTCTTCAGCCAACGTTAGTACTCGCTGTAGCTCGTGTAAAAATCTTTGGTTTTGAGTTTCGATTACGCTACTAAATCTTTCGATATCACTCTTTTGCTGCTTCTCTCTCTTAAGAGCAACTTCAACAGGAGATTGAAGCCTTTTCTCTATCTCTGCTAGTATTTCCTCTTCGGATCTTGAAATTGTAACCATCTGTTTCATTTGTTCAATAGTCAGTGGCTTCTTGCCCTGACTTTGAAGTGTAGCATTCAAACTCGCCAGTACCGCAAGCTGTTTTTGTTGCTGCCCAGTAGCCCTCGCGTCGGTTGTTATTTGACCAAGCGGACCAAATTGTGCCCCCTGACCCTCTAATTTCTTCTTGACAGATGGGTCAGATAGATCATCTAAACCTAATACCCGTCTTTCTTTCTCTCCTAATTTTTGGAATAGGGGTGCTTTTGCCAGCGCGTCAAACACGCCAACCGCCCCTGCTTTTTGGCTAGGTCGAATATTTAGGGCAGCAAACGGGTCTCCACCCCTAAGCTCCCCCTTTTCGGTAGGGGTAAATGCCTCTTGAGTTGCTTGTGCAATTTTTCGTGCATTTGACAAATTCTTTGCCTGTGTACGCTGTTCTTCTGGGGTTCCAACAACAGCCTTTGTCAGGAAATCAAATTTTGATTCTCTTATATCTTTCGCTTTAGCGAGATCGGATTCTAAAACAGCTACCGCTTTTGCAACATCTGCTAACTCATTCAAAGCCGCCGCTACTCGGTTAAGCTGTACTATCTCTTCAGAAACCGCCTTTGCCCTATTTCGGTTGCCCTTGTCGGTAGTTTCCAAAAGGAACTGTTGTTTTTCAATCGATGCATTAAGTTCATCGTAACGGTCTGACAAGTTCTTAATGGTGAGGGCTTGACCCGTTATTTCCACCGGTCCCGCGCCGCCTGCAACTCTCTGTCTACCGAGTAACTTTCTTGCTCTCTCTTGTTTACGCGCATCTAATCTTTCAACAGACCGTATTCTACCACGAAGCTTAACCATTTTTGCTTCGTTGGAATCTCTTAAATCCATAACTCTTTTTTGTTGCTCTATAAGCTTATTTTCCATATCGATACGTTTAGCATACATCTGTGCCAATTGTTGATTCTGCTCGTTTTCTAAATTAGCCGTATCTATACTGACTTGAACTATTTCATCCAAACCCTTGGAAACCTTTTTAGCAAACTCTGTTGGACTTTCCTTCGCCGCCTGAAGACCCTTACCCGACAACGCACTATCAATTACTTCTTTGAGAAGTCTAACGGTCCTCGAATCCTTTTCTCCCGGTTTCGTTACAAGGCCAAGCTCTTGTATTATCCTGCCAGCAGTACCCTCTTTCTGAATCCCGCTTGCAGCAGATACCCTACTAACAGCATCAGGCAATCCTTGAACAGCCCTTCTCGATTCAATTGTAGCATCTCTTAATTCATCGAAAAACTTTTCCTGACTCGATCCGGGCTTCGCTTTGGCTGCTTCCTTCAAGAACCCAAAGCTTTGTTTCACTTCCCTCTCAAACGCCTTTACGTCCACTACATCTTCTGGCCTTTTAACTGCTTCACCAAATTTCCCCACTCTTGGACCTTTAAATCTACCCTGAAGATCCCCAAAGCCTGCTACCATATTATTCAGGCTCTCTCCAGTATTTTGAACATCTTGTTGCATTTGTTTTAAAGCAGCACTAACAGCCCTAGTCCTGATCTGAAGACTAGCTTGCTCTCTTAAGACAAACGCTAGTTTAGCTTGTGCAAACGCGGCCTTTACTGTCTCATCAGAAAGTTTGCGCATAGCGGCTCGGGCTTCGGCGCTTGACTTGCCGTCGAGTTTTGCAACCTCGTCTATTTCTCTTCCATACTCATCAGTAAAGTCCTTTACAGCCTTGGCGCTTATTCTTTGTTGCGCTGCCAACAATTTAGTGGCACCATTTAGTGCTCCAAATTCATTAACTATAATTTCTTCTGGAACTGAAACCCTTTTAAGCCTTTTTGAAAGATCTTCCTTTAAAACCTTCTTCTGTAGTTCAATTCTTCTTTTTGTTAACGCAGCGTCTACCTCTCCGGTCTGCTTTTGTCTATCTACATTTGCCCTTACTTTTGCTATTACATCGGCTAATTCTGCTTCTTCTTCAGCTACTTTTTGTAATTCATTTTCAATATTCGTTTGAGCTTTCTGAAACGTGAGTTTCCTAACCTTTGCCTCAAATTTCTCTATGGCAAACTCTGCGCCAAGAAACGCGCCAGCGATACCCCCGACAATTGCCCCTATCGCTAAACCAATCGCAGTACCTATACCGGGAATTATGCTTCCAATTGCCGCTCCAAGACCAGCCCCAACAACAGCCCCTCCTATCGCCCCGCCTTCTTCAGCCTGACCTCTTAGAGTAGCTATTTCTTTGTCTAGTTCTGCTCCAAACTCTTTGTCTTTCATCGCTTTTTCAGCCGCAGCATTTGCTGCGTCAGTAAGAGATCTATACAAGTATAAACCCGCAGCAGCAACCGCCAATCCTATTGAAATACTCTGCGCGGCTTCTGCCGCGCGCGCTTTATTTGTCAACCCTATAAGTAGAATTTCGGCTACTCTGGACGCAAGTAATTGTTGTGTTATAAGGAGCATTGTGGTAAACGTCGCAATAACACCGGTTACAGTGGAGAGAAACGTGCTCATTGTTGAATCAGCTTTTACGAAAGTTTGAGCGAGTGCTGCAAGGCTACTAATAGCAAGCAATATTGTTACCCCGCCCACGCCCCCGGCCTTTTTCTCTTCCCCCGCCTCTCCTTCTTCTGCTCTTTTAGTTCTAGCCTCGTTAAGTCGTTTTTCAGCAATAATAGCTCTTTTCTCAACCTTAGTTAGGGTTTGCTTAGATCTATTTAGAGCCTTAGATATATCAAGACCTTCTTTCTTATCGAGCACGTCTCTCTTGATGCTTCTAAGCAAGGCATCTCGTGCTTTGAATATCTCTTGGGCAGAAGCCCCGTTTTTCCTTAATTGTTTTTCGAGGGCTATTTGTGTTTCGGCAAGCTTCATCGACGCCATAGACGATGCGGCTTGACTACCACCCGCCCCTACCCTTCCTCGAATCCCTCTGATCTGTCCCGCTAGGCCGCCTGCACCTGCACCTGCATAACGATGTTTTCCACCACTAACGATACCGCCACCAGCGTATCTGTTAATATCACCTAGGTTAGAATACCCGTAAGAGGCCGCAGATTTTTTGTTGACCACAAACTCGCCGGGTGTCAAGAGGGCCGGTACGGTGTCACTACCGCTGACAGACCCACCCTTAGCAAACCCCTTCATTTTTAAAGCGTCTTGAAATAACCTCACAGAGTAAGGTATCTCGATGCTGTCGGTCCCCTTCGCAGTCAGTGGTTCCACTATCTTCGTTTCTTGTTGGCGTGCTTCTCTCGTTGCCTTATCTACCATTTCACTATTGGAGGCCGGAACTACTGTGCTTTTTACTTCAATTTTTACGCCGCCACCTCGCGAGCCGGGGGCTGTTCCGTCAAAAGGAGCAGTGCCTGATTCGGATGCCTTCATCCAGCCAGCCGCCTCTATTATATCTTCGAAAGTCTGACCACTTCCAATAGGATCGAACCTTTTCGCTAGGTTATGTGTCTCTATAGCGTTCTTCAGCGTGTCATTGCCTTCTGTCCTTGCCGTTACACTTCCTAAATTTTGACCAGTTGCGGTGACTTTATCGTTGTCGTAAGTAACTGCGATTGGGTCTAGAGACCTAAGACTAATATAATCCTTATCGTTATACAGCGTGTCCCCGGTCAATCTCTTATTCGCTTCCTTCACTAAGTCTCCCGTTTTTTCTCTAACAACTTTTTGTTGCAGTGTGCGAGATGTAAATTGGTTCGCGTTTATTCCCACCTTCCCGCCATCGGCATACTTATTAATCCCGTGTAAAGCCCCTGTGCCAACAGAACCAACACCCCTCTTGGTTACTACAAATTCACCGGGTGTCAGCATAGCGGGTACAGAATCAGTATTGCCCTTACCGGGGACTAATCCCCCTTTAGCAAGCCCGAAGATGCCGGGCACAGCACCCCCTCTGCCCGCAGCGGCCCTTTTCCCCCCAATAAAACTTGCAACACCAGCACCCAATTTAATCGCAGATAAAGCAATCAAAAGAGGAATAAGAGGCTTGATAGCTTTAACCATGTTAATAAAAGCTTCGGCCATCTTGAGAGCCAACTCAATCATAGCTCTGAAAGATTTATCTTCTGAAATTTCTCTTATTAAGGCTGTAAACGCCTCTTTAGTTCTTGTCATCTGAACAGCTAGAGCCGACTGTGCAGTTATCGCATCTTTTGATAGAGATGCTCCACCCTTTTGGGAAACGTTAAGAGCGTCTTGAGCTTTACCAAATTGTTGTATCAAGGGAATAACTTTAGAAACTTGTCTAAAACCACCAAGTTGTTCAACTATCCGAGAATACCTAACGTCTCTCGGATCTAGATCTTTTAATGCAATGTTTAATCTTCTGACAGCTTCAAACGGGCCAACAAACTTGCCCTCTAAATCTTGCAGATTGATTCCAAATTCTTTTAAGAACCGGATAGTCGTAGGTCTTTGCAGCCTAGTGAAAATGGTTCTGAAACCGGTTGCGATAGTTTCTGCCGTTTCTCGCGTGGTACTTCTCACAGAGGTAAATAATGCAATCAACTCTTGTACATCGCCACCAGCAGATTTAAACGCGCCGCCAGCCCTTCTGATAGCAACTCCAATATCGCCAGCTTCAACAGCAAAACTACCAGCTACCGAATTAATACGACTAAGTAATGTCTCTAGTTGAGAAGCTTTTATACCAAACTGAGCCATAGCAGCAATAGCAGATTCAGTAGTATTCGTAATATCATCAAAAGTAGGAGCAAGTTGAGTTTTTGCTAACGCCGCCAACGCTTGTTTAGTATCATTGGCAGTTAAGCCTGTTTGCGCTAATATGCGAGTAGTCTTAATAAGACTCGATGAAGACACCCCCAAGCTAACAGATAGACGGGTAATTTCCTTTGTTAAGAATTTTAAATTATCAACACTTCTTCCAGTTACTTGAGATACTTTAATCAATTCTCTTTCAAACTTAACCGCTTCACTAGCAGCGTTTCTTAAGGCGTTAGAAAAAGCTATTACAATACGTCTGGCTACATCGTATCTAGCAACGTGACCCACCGCCTCAGTCAGGGCGCCACCTAGCTTCTTGAATGAGCCACTGGCCTGTTCTGCTGTCCGAGCAGTCTTTTTAGTCTGCGTCTCAACCTTTTTAAGGCCCGCTGTTGTTGTGCTAGCCCCCGGTACATCCACTTTAATGGAAGCTCCCTTGCCCAGCGCTTTATTTATATCGGCTGCTACCTTGCTCAAATTTTTGGGAGACTGAAGGTTAACTTCTGCCGTTAAAACAAATTTACCTGCCATTATCGCGGCCTTTTAAAGAAAAAATGGGCATACCGGGAGCGCTAAATACGCTATCCAGCATACCCACTAACCGTATTACCGTTTTAATTTTCAGACGTTTCCGCTTTTACTGCTTCTGAAGCTTTCTTCTTTTTTGGTGCAGGCTTCTTTGTTGCAGTCTCTTCTTCTTCCTCCTGTGGTTCTTCAACTGCTTCTTCACTATCGGCTACTTCCTCCTCCAGAACAACCGGCTTGCCACCGTCGTCTAGGAAGGGAGAGAATTCTACGACGTACTTTCCGTCTTCATCAACTATATTGCCATCCACATCGACTAGGTTGTCATCTTTGTCTACATAACGACCTTCTTCATTGACCAGTCGCCCATCTTCATCTATAAACCGACCTTCATCGTTTATCAACCTTAGTTCTTTATCTGCAAATTTGTAATGTACCAAGAATTCGTTCTCTGGTAAACCCTTGTCATAATCAGGATCAAGCTGATAAAGCTTCTCCGCTAATTTTGCAGCGGCTGCGGCAACGTAGGGTTCGTCTCCATTATTTTGATATTCATCCATGTTACTAAAAATAGGCTCGCCTTTATTGGTATCAACAATACAGAGAGAGGCCAAGTAATCAAAACTGGCATTGTCTGCCTGACTTTCTGCCGTGTTGGTATCCATCACGGTTCTTTCCGCGACCAATGATCGAAACTCTAGTCTCGCTTCTTTCATAGAAAACGCGATATCTTTAGCTTCTTCAAGTTTAATACCACCCTTTTGAAGCTGGCGTTCACCATCATTAATAGTCTTCAGAATTTGTTCATATCGCTTTTGTTTTGCGTCATCCCAAATTCCTTGCTCTTTAAGATGGTCATCAAGCTTTTGCTTTAAGATCGCTCCATTTTCTAATGCTTGTCGAAAAGACTTTAGATATTGTAGCTGTGCTCCATTCTTGTCTTTAGCAACCGGAGTCCGAACCATTACAGTTACTTTATTCCCCTTGGAATCCTCAGACTCCACCACAAGATTCTTATCAGATTTAGCCTTAGCCATTTGTTCCTCCTTCGTCCATATCGTTAATAGATTGTGTTACCGCCGTAGGTGTAACCGGAAGTGTCAAACTATATCTTAACCACTTAATTTCATACTGTGCAAATTCAGCCTCCAAGTTACGCATCTGATTATTTCCTCTATCCAAAATTTCTGCCCTCACTTCTTCATACAAATCTTTCATGTGATTTTGTTCTGGAGTCAAATCACCTTCTTCATCTTGCCCCCATAAAAATCCAAACTGCTTTTCTAGAGTGCTTAAGGCTCCAATCATGGTAGTTTGAATTTTTTTCTTTCCGATTTTTAACAGCCTCTCCTTAGAGGAGTCCAAGTATCTATCTTTTTTTACCTCCCTAAAGTCTTTAGATTGTCTTACTAAATCCTGATAGTCTTTATCCATTATTTTATTTCCTTGATTTTAAAGTTTGAGAAAATTGCTTCGATGCCTGCATTTGTATATCACGCTTTACATCTCCAAAGTTCTGATATTTAACCTCGCCCTGTTCTTCAACCTGTTCTTTTCTGCTTTTTATAATCCCTTTAGAAACTGGATCATTAAGTTCATATACACTCTTGGCATCATCTGTCATTATAAAAATTTCATTGGCGTTGCCATGATTACTCACCATGTCCTCCATGCCTGCTTCTTTCATCTGCTGATCTCTCTTCTGTCTTTGTGTTATAAACCAACCATCTAGTGAGTCATCATCTTCTATTACAGAATCTGAAGGACAATCCATAGATTCATAAACGTTATCATACATTGAGGAAAAAGTTATTAATGTTTTTTGATCTGTACTCATTTCATACCCACTTCTGCCAAAAATATTTCCTTCAATCTTAGAACAAGACCAAACATGTCTCCATTCATTATTTTTTGCGACTTCTCTTATATCTTTGTCTGATAATTGTTCTCGTTGATAAAAACGAACTACATCATTAAGATGATCATGTTCCCAATTATATTGAGAGCCGTCTATATGACGGGTAGTGTGTTGAACAATCCATTTGAGTTGTTCAGTAGCAGCGTGTCCTTCACAAGTAACAAACGTATACATGTATTTTTTGGTAATCAACTCTGTCAATTTCTCTTCGGCACTTCGCAAAGTTTTTCTTAATCTTGACTGTATCTGCTTCTTAAATCCTGATCTAAAAATACCAACCTTTAGTTTGTCGATATCGTCTTGTATTTTCTTAAGCAACTCTTCGTGTTTTCCGGTCCATAAATTGCTCTCTCTAAGAATTTCTCTAATGTCTTCTTCAGTAAGAATGTTCTCAACAATAGCCATATTATAGGCTTCTTGAAACAACTTCTTAGAATCGTAAATTTCTTTCGCTGTTGGAGAATGGATATGCAAATCATAACCAGCCTTTGACTCATATGTCAAATACCCATTGTAGATCCTAGCTATCAAAAATTCCCGCTCATAAGGTTTCATGTGAAATACTTATCAACGGGAATTTTGAATGTTTCATACCTTGCTCCTGTCCTATTTGTAAAAAAGCCAGCGCGTCCACTCGCCTGTCCGTTTATCAATGTTTGGGCTATCGCAACACGCACTGACCTTATATTATTTATCCGTATTTCTTACGGGAATAATGGGAGGTTTGGACCATTAACGGTGAAGGAGTTGAATCCTTGATAGCTATACGTAACCGTAGCATTTTCACCACCCGTACTGGCTCCCGTATAGGTTACACTGTTGAGCTTATTTTTGTTTCCAAGATCGAAAGTGGTAGTATCATCTAGCGCAATATAAATTCTCTGGTTTGCCAAGTTATTCCTGTGACTACCGGCGTCAACCAAATCACCAGAAATTGTGGTCACTTCAATGTCACAGCCGATTTCAACTGGGAAGGTGACATATCTGTAGTAAGGAAGCTTACTGCCTAGTTCATTAATAGCTTCTCTACCAAGATCGCCGTTAATGGTGATACTATTAAGGTGAACATCGTCGTTATTCGCTCCAGCCACAGCGTTGCTCGTAACGCCAAAGATATCATCTGGAATAATAGATAGGTTCAACCTAACGTTTTCACGTCTTTGCACACCCGCAGTATCGTACCGTCCAGCAACAACGGCGTCATAGGTCGGGGGAACATCTTCTGAACCGATGTCACCAAAATCGTTGGGCCAAGCTGTGGAGGGAGGGGCGATTGTCAAGTGGTCGAGACGGTTAGCGTCTTCGACAGACGTTCCAACAGCAGCACCGCCAACAGAATCCCAACCGCCGCCACGATGCTTACCGCCGGATTTCCACAGCTTATCATTACCAACAAGGGTTAGAGACTCTGTGCAGTTACCCTCATTTGGAAGCGTGTAGCTGAATGAAGATACGTACATACCAGAACAGTAACACATCATTCCGTGTTGATCAACGGATTGATCGGTTTCATCCTGAACTGAAAAGTATACATCTTTTCTATCGTTGGCGCGCGCTACCATGTCAATATCGCCACCATCGCCGGGATCGATTCCGCTACTATCCGTAGCTAGATCATAAAGCAGGTGGTTACCATCCAACACCTTTTCTACAGTTACTTCGATATCAGGAACTTCTTCTATGTTTTCATAGATTCCAATTTGACCTAATTCGAAAACTTGCTCAAGGTTAAATGTAGTGGTAATGCCTACACTTTGGACACCAAAAGCTGTTTCACAGTTGGTATCGTTAAATCCCCCAAGGTGTTCTCCCTCATTACAGAAAATTATGGCTGTACAAGCCCAAAAGACTCTTTTATTGTCTGACATTTTTAACTCTCCTTTGCGAAAGGCTATTTGCTATGATATTATACACCAAAAAACTATATTCCCGGTAGAATTACCTCAGTGGAAGTTCTTACCGCACCATGATACAGGTTGGGACTTATAGCGGTTACCGCAGTAATATTTGTGTCCTTAAACGTTAACTGGCCGGGTCGGACCTTCCTATACCCCTTATGAAAGCTTGCGCCGTCACCGGCGCTAGGAGCCACTAATTCTGGATATCTCAGACCACTAGGCTTAGGAGAACCTCTCCAGTCCAAGGGGTAAGCATCGTTCCTTCCTATTCTGTCTGGATCAAACAAAAAGATGGTTTTTTCTTTTTGAAGAGAAACTATGTCTAGCAATTTATCTCTGGTAAATTCTGTTTCGGCTAAAACATGAAACAAAATATCGGTAGTAGCATATTGTCCTCCACCCAATTGGTAAGGAGACATCTCTCGTTTATTAACTATCTCTATAGCCAAAGCTGGCAATTGTAACCGAGTTTCACTAAGCTGTGTCCAATCACCCGATCCAACAAAGTTGAAGTCTCTATCCGCTCTCTGAGACCGGTGTTGAATTTCCCTAAAAAATGGATGATTAGCTCTAGTTACATTGATCCATTTGTAACTAAATTCTGCTTGTACATTACTACTCGTTGATATTGCCGTATCAAATATAACTCGCCCCCTAGGATGATCTACACTATGAGCATATGGGCCAACTCCTGAAGCCGGTCTAAATTCCCCACCAACAAAAACCCCAGAAACTCCGGGGAGTCTCTTTGATAAAGGATAGGTAGCATCAGCGTCTTCCAACTCTTCACCATATATCAATTGTCTCTGTCTAACGTTAGCTTGTTTGTTAAATGCCAACCCGCTCTGCCATACCCAGTTTGATCTAAATCCCTCCCACACCTGACCGCTATTATATCTAGGATCATCCACTAATCTCAGTTTGTGTTTACTCCCTCCATACTGACCAGTAGTAGGAATGGAAATGTTAAAAAAGTTTCCTTTTTCTAACAGCGCCCAATCAAAAAATTCTACCAAATTATCTTGTATAATGGTAGTAATCGTAGAATCACCTACGTTTTGAAAACCTTTTAGATTATGCTGATCACTCATTTTGCCTTTCCTAGATTAGTCTTAATTATTCTCTCTACTTCAGACTGCATCTTTAGGTTGTCAAGAGTTCTTGTTATAAAGTTGTTATTAGCCACTCCCGAATAATGTGGCGGCACTCTTGATAAACCTGAAGAAATCCCCCATGCCGATCCTTCTTGCTCTAACATTATTGCTCCTCCGCTTCTAGAACCGGGAAGATTAGTTCCGTATTCGATATCGTAATCAAAAATAACAAACCCGTCCCCGTAAGTCAGCAAAAGATCATTGACCGAAACTCGTGACCCAACATCTGTATTCCACGGGGTTGGCAGTTTTGTAATATTATCGAAGGAGGAGGGTTGTATTTCAATAACCATGCCGCCGCCAGCGCCCTTTTTGTTAAAAACAATAGGCTTTGATGTAACAATGATACTTTCTGATACACTCTGTGCAAAAACTAGTACTGCATTTGCGGCTTGCCCAGAAAACAAGCCAAGATCATACTGTAAAATTCCGCCGCTCAGTGATTGCATCTCCTCAGATTTTATAATTGCCGTATGAACTATCTTTTTTAAGTCTTCTTGAATAGGTTGTATGGCCTGATCAAAAATTGGCTTAATTAGCTTGGCTAATTCTTCAAGTATTAAATTTTCTACTTGTTTCTGGCTTTCAACCAAAGATACAGAATAAGGAATTTCAGCAGCCATCAAACAGTCTCCCAAAATATTACAACATATTGCACTGGGTTTTGTTTGAATCCTTGAATAAAAGGTTCTGCAAGTCTTTTATACCTAACTTGATTATATCCGCCTATGTCAACTAGCAACTCTTTAGCTTTTGTTAACTTGGCATAATCAGACATATATCCCACAGTTTGGATGACATTATTGGGAACGTCTACTTGAATACCAACATCGATCCAGTCCCTTTTCCTGTGGTATATTCTAAGCTGAACTGACTCATGAGCATCAATCAATTTGAAACCTTGGCCATTACACAAGGGACAAACAGAGCCTCTTTCAAATGGGATAGGCCCACCCGTCTTGTAAAAGTTAGAAGAACGACCTCCCATAGTATTAGATATACAATTATCGCATCGGTCCCTTTTTTCTGGATAAACCAAAGTTGCGGTTCTTTCAAAAAGCTTAATGGCTTCATTAAACTTAGCGAAAGCGGTGGGTGGTAAATTGATAGCCATATATACCGCCTCTGTTACGTGATTGCGTCACCAGTATAATAACGAGGAGCGTCAAAGAAAGCGTCGTATCTAGCATCTAGCGTAGCTAGGGCTGTTTTGTCCCTCTCGTCAGTGAAAGGAGCATCGATTGTATAATTTGAGCCGACTCTTTCATTTGCCCCGGCTAACGTTGTGGCCGTACCTCTAGGAGATTGCACCAAAACGTTGCCATTTTTGACATCGTTACCACTAATAATTTTCTGAACTATAGCCATTATTTTCTCCCATTAATTACTTTCTAATTGTGAGATTCTTACATTTGCCGCATCCAACTGTATCTTTAATTCTTGAATTGCTGATAGCATGTGAATATTAATTGCATGAGAGTCTAACCCCTTCATGTTTTCAACGATAATTTCTCCAGTATCGTGGTCTCGCAAATCTTGCCCAACTTCAACAACACATTCTGGAAATATATCGGCAACTTCTTGTGCGATAAAGTTGTAATGCGTGTCGTCCACTCCTAAGCTATGACAGTTACAGTATTCATCAATGAAATTAAAACTGACAGGTCTCAAATCCATAATCTTGTCTAGCGCCGTTGCACTATCTATCGATTCTATGTTTTCCTTCACCCTTTCATCTGAAGTAGCAGTCCACAAAGTACTGGTTGGCTTGGCGGCAGAATTGGTACTTAACTCAAGTTGATAACTTGGAGCAGCAACCCCTATGCCTACCTGCCCGGTATTGTCAACTCTTACACCTTCGTTACCACCATCGTTGCTGACCCATCCGTTGTTTAGGATCAAATTGCCACTGTTTAGTCTAGCGGTATTGAAAATTCCAGACCCGTGGAACGTACTACTAATAGCGTAAACATCAAACTTGTGAAGATTTGAATCGTCACTATCAAACCGAGTGATTCTTAGTTTAGCTCCGGTATCAGCAGCAGTAGTTCCTGCTTGAATAAAAGCTGTGTCATTTGAAGAAGTGGCGGAAACTCTAGACCCCAACAGTCTCAGGGCAGAATAACCCCCTTCTGGATTTCCAATAATAACTCCGGTATTCTGTCCATAAACATGAAGCTTATCTGTGCCTAGCGAAGTTCCACCATACGGAGAACTTGTACTGATCCCTACTGTGCCAATAGAATTGATGGTTAAATGATTAGTGAGTAAAGATCCTGAATTATTGATCTTGAGAACATCGTTATTAGGTGGATATCCAATAGATGACCACCTACCCGTTAAAATACCGCTTCCGTTAGTTTGCTTCCCGACATACAAAGCCGAGGCGGTATTCGCTACATTCTCTACTCCCAAATAGGTGTTTCCGCTTCCTAAAACATGGAGATTAAAACTGGGATTCCAATAAACGATACTATCCCCACCACCACTAAATGCTGCTGACGCATTTACATCGGTGCAATCATCGAAACTTGCGGCGGTAGTAATTGTAGTGTTACCCGCGACACCCGGTGCTGCCTGAGTAAGTTTAACCACGCCGTCTGAAAAATCATAGCCCCCTGAAGAGAATCTAACGCTAGCACTATCGGCTGCGTAAATTGTACCATTATGGCCATTAGAACCTTCAACTATTTGTGCAAAGTTTCCAGCAGCAGTGGCTCTACTTGCTCCAGCATTGAATTCTGTCGCTCCCGTTGCACCATAATCATTCTTAATTTTGTAGGTTTTGCTTGTTCCCGCAGAATCTACCAAAGCAATCGTGCCGTTATTCACATCGTCGAATTCAGTATCGCCAAAAGTTAATGAAGCGGTAGATTGAACCCCAACCTTGGGAAATACCCCAGAGGTGCCTACGCCTACGTTTCCGGTAACTGAATCTAAAACTAGCTGATCAGATCTTTTCTTAAAGTCACTTCTTGTGCTTAAAGTCAGCCTATTTTTATCGCCTTCCCATGCAAACGTTGAGTAATTTGAACGGTTAGCATCTGCCGCTCCAGAACCCATAACAAACTGAGCGGGACCGTGAGTTGATCCGATAACAAAAGCCGTGCCACCGGTAGAAATTTTTCCAAGGTCGTCTCCTACAACCAGCCTTTCACTGGGGGATCTGTTACCAATACCAACCTTGCCGCCGCTGTCTATGACGAAAGTGGATTCCGCTGAAGTAATCTTGGAGTCTCTATTATGATCAAAGCCTACAAAAAGATATCCATGACCACTCCCAGCGGTGTGGACGCCTAAACCAAAACCGGCATATAGATCATTATATCCATAGGTTGTAGACCCACCGGTATATTTGTTTAGGAGTATGTCTGCGTTATTAACAGTGCTTGTTTTAGAATCGAACCTAACCGCATCTCCAGATGCTCTAACATGAAATGGCTCTTCTGGATGAGCTATACCAAATCCATAACGACCCTTAGAATCAATCGTTAATCTTTCGGTAAAAGTATAGTCTCCATCATTCCAATGTCCTATCTGGAAATTGGTCCCGTCTGGAACAGCAATGTCTTTGGTTGAACCATCTAGCAGAAGATTTAACCCGGAACCATGAATTGATTGTAAATGTAAAGCAGGAGATACCACGCCGCTTCCATATATATTTACCTGACCGTTGGATTCGATAGCCATCCGTTGCACCAAATCCGGCCCGCCTGTGGTACTAGCTGACCCAGAAGGGGCTGTAAAAAACCGTATAGAACCATCATCCTTGTTGGTGGTATCGCTCCCCGTTAAGAAGCAGATCGCAGAAACATTGGTATCATCCCACTGACCGTATACTTTACCTATAGGCGTGGTGGCAGTAGTAACACTGGCATCCCTAAGATCGATGTCGTTCTTAAAATAGTTATCGACGCCGCTGGCCATAATCGGCACAATAGAATCAATAATATGTATGGTATTATCCCGCAAAGTTTTCGCGGTAATACCCCCATCGGAATTATCTGCAAAAGCAGTTTCTAGCTGTGTTTTAAGGGAAGTGTGTGTGTACTCTGTCATTATTCAAACCATCCTAACCTACTTGATAGGTTTGTTCTAGATACCGCGTCACTACCCGGAGAGTAGGGCGAAAGTATAGCTTGTCCTGCACTGGTGCCCATTTGATAAGCTAGCTTCGCATGTTCATACCTTGCACCTAAGTCTTCGTATAGTATCTTTAGTCCTTGCACTATGCCCCTGAGATCGATAGCAGACGGCCCATCCCTCAAAGAGATGGCGTTAAGAGAGTTAGTTTTAATTTCACTACCCAAAAGCAAATGCGCCGTTTTTAAAGAGACCAAGGTAATAAAAGGGTCGTCTTTATCAGTTAGGGTTGTGGGGTCTGGGGATAAAGAGGAGGAGTCAACATCCACGGTATAGGTTTGTTCAAAATCTATCTCGTTTAACATGAGTTGTGTTGCTACCAAAATAGACTCTTCTACCCTGTCGCTGGTAAAAGTATAGCTCGAAGAATCCAAGTCATTAATCAGATGGCGAACAATTAAGGACATCTCATTTTGCCAAGTCATGGACCACCTCCTTACAGGTTTCTGTAAACTTTAAATGAGGTTATATCTGTGTAAAATGTGCCGTCAGAAATTATTACATATGACTGTAATTTATAAGTTCCCGCTTCATCAAGGTCTCCCGATACAGCGTTGTATTTCATCTTACCATCAGTACCGTCAGAAACAAACGCCGTGCTATAGCTTAGTTTTGTTCCTGAAGGCTTTTTAATCACGATTTTTTTTGTCGTTGCTGAAGAAATATCAACCGCGCTATCACCATCTTTTATGGTCAGGGTGAACGCGGTTCCTATATCATTTACATGTATTTCATTAGCTGGCATATTTAGGTTTCCCCTTTTACCAGAATTTGGTCTAGAATTTTATCTATATACTTGCTGGAAGCAAGATCTTTATCAACGTAAAGAGTGGCACCTAACGATTTATCTACATATAAGGTATGGAGACTCGCTTTATCAACATAGCTGGACAAACCCACCCCTTTGTCTATGTAAAGAGTAAATAGTGCAATGTCCGCTGATTCAAATACGCTTGTGAGTATGGCTGAATCAAATCTAGCCCCGCCAGAAAGATTAAATCCAGCTTTGGCACTATGTAATAATACACTTTTTCCAGAGAAATTCGTTTGACTTTGTAAAGTGGCAAGTCCCGCAAAAGTAACATCGCCCAATATGACTGTTCCATCTGCTGCTATTGTAGCCGTAGAGTATATTGGGTGCGTTTCTCTGACCAAATCGCCTTTTAATACAGCCCCTCCAAACTGGAATCCAAAATCAAAACCGTCATCAAACGGGTTGGTCGCAGGTTTTATGTCAGCCTGTCCAAGTTTTATAACCAGTCCATCAGCACCAACGTCGGAATCGGCTTGTGTAGATGCTTTTGCGGCCTGAACAACCACGACCCCGGCGCTAATTGTAGCCACGCTAGATAGCGATGAGCTACCAAGTTTGATGTCCCCTGCTAGATCGGAAAAGGGGGCTTCGCTAAGTGCATGAAAGCCTAGCATGTTACACCCCTATATTCTAGACAAAGGATGGACCGGAAGATCCATCATCTTCAATTTCTACATTAATTTGATCTAATGCCTCATCCACAGCAGCTTCTGCTTGGTCCTCAACATTTTTAACTGCCTCTTGTATTTCATAAGATCTTATTGTCCGCACTATGCGCTGCATAATACAGTCAACTGTAAACTCATACTTCCATTCACTTAACTGGTCTTCAGTTGGTTCATCTTCATCTAAGGCATCTAGTTTGTCTTGATAGAATGAAGACCATAAGTTAGCGTTCATTGCAGGAAAAGCTTCTTGAGCCTTCCCAAGTATGGAATCTGGATATGTTACGGTAATATCTTTACCATTAAAATTTGCTGTTAATTCAGCCATGTTTAAATCCTCTATTTACTGTAATACATATAGATTATACACCTGAAGGAGTATTCAACCTAGATAGTTCGCATTGTGGAATTTGACACTTTCTACAGATTTCATCCCATCTGTCGTGAAGTTCTTCAAAAGGATAAATTTCCACACCTAGATCCTCACCGTAAACTCCTTCGGTAAAAAACTGTGTCGTGTAATGCTTCCAGTTTTCTGCTATCCACTCTCTATAATTTTCTCTTTCTATAAACTCTTTTATCTCAGATGAGGTGTTTGGATCTTTGTTAAACCCTATTTGTCTCAGATGCTCTACCCATTTACAAACACTTTCAATTCTTTCTTGTATAGGTCTATGAATTGCAAATCTATAAATATCAGGCCACTCCCTAATATAACCCTTAAGGGTCGAAGCTCTCTGATGTATTTCAACCCTGTCAAACTCCTTTATCCATGAAGGAACAGTACTAACCACAAAAGGTATATTGTTTCTAGCGCAAACATTTGAAACAGCGGCTTTTATCGAATGTCCTGCGGTTCTTGGTATATGAACAAAAGCTGCTCTTTTTGGTAAGTATATCATAGAACCTTGCACATATAGCTTGTAAATTTTTCTATGGTAATACCTGTCATTTTCATGTCCCCGTTTTGTATTCTTTCGTTTACAACCCTAATAACACCAGCTTTCCAATTTAAGCAATTGGTCCAATAGTCATGACCCATAATAAATCCGCCAGTCTTAACCTTTCTCAATGAAATTTCAACTTCTATAGATACCGGCTTATAATCATGACAGGCGTCTAAATAAACCCAGTCTAATGAATCATCAGGTAGATTATGTAAAAAGTTTCCACCCCATTCTCTAACGAGTTCGACCTTGTTGTTCTCTACTTCAGACTCAAAAAGTTTTGTCACCAATCCTCGGTGGTCATCTTCCCACAACTCGGTATCCTCAATTGGACAATAGTTCGGATGTCTTTCTCTCCAAGAATCGCATAAGTACATCTTGCTCGGCTTTGTTATGTGCCATAGGTTAATTGCATTCATACCTTTGCACACTCCTACTTCAGCCCCAACCCCTCCTTTTGGAACGTCAAGATACATCTCATTCCTTGTTTCAAATTCCTTTATCTTCTCCATTAGCCAAATCTTCCTTCGTCTGGACAGACAACTGTTCTTGCAATACTCTTTCTTATAATGGTTGCCTCTGATATTTCGCTTTCAACAAAATAAGCAGGGTTTAATTTTCTTATAGCCTCTGTTTTAAATTTTGCGGCTTCAACAACATGGTTTGCGTCTCTTTGTTCTCGCTTGTCTGTAGGAAACATTGTTAATGATCCATACTCTATCCCATGCTTGTCTAGCCACGCCTCTGTTATATCTCTGTATTTTTCAAGTCTTGCCGTAACAATACCCTTGCACTTGTATGTTCTTGGTAGCCTATGATAGAATGGTTCGACGTTTGATATATAGTCTATGTAGTCCTCTTCATTTTGACATTTTTCATATGGTACATTTGGTGATAGTATTCCATCAAAGTCTAAAAGCGAACTCTCGATATAGGCGCTATTAAAAAAGTTCCACTCTAAAAAATGAGGAGGTTTTAACACATCCGCAAAGACATCTACTACACACTGACTGTTTGGATGAACATAAACACTTCCATATAATATGTTATTATTGTATCCAACAAGATCCTTCATATTTTTCATTGAGACGCCGCCATAAACGGTATCATCAAGCACAAGTATTGTTCCATCGCGTTCTTTGTGATGCTGCATCCTTACGCCTCCAAAGTCGGACATTGCCGACAATGGGGAAAATTTACCCTCTTTATCAAAAACATACAGGGGGATATTTAACCACATAGCTAACAAGCTGGCTGGAAAAACTCCCGATCTAGGAACTCCTGAAATACCTCTTAAATTAAGTTTACCTAACTGAGGTAAAAGTTTATTTTTACAATCTTGAACCATCTCATCGATTGTGACAAATCTTCCAGACAAGATATAAGCTCGCCTATCATGCTTCTTATCACAATCCGCCTTGTACTTCATTCTTTCTTGTGAGGTGGCGTTTTGACACCATTGCCAATTAGGTGGGTTGTATGTCATCTCCTGCCTGAAAAATTCACAAAACCCCGCTTGTGGACACTGGCACTCACCAATATCACTTGGTTTGTATTGTATTTTTTCCATAGATCTATTATTTAAGCAAACATACCGAAGGATGGGCTTACAAACCTCTTAAAAGTATGAGGTGCCTTGTTGGGAGACCCTGAACTGCCTGTTCCAGAAGGAATGTCGCAAGGAGAATCGTCCCCGTCGAGTTGTGAGTCAAAAACATATGTAAGTGTAAGAGTGTCTGAATCTGTATAACCGGTTACTTTATATGTATATACTCCTATAATATCACTACCGCCCCCTGCTCCAGCCTCTCTTTTATTAACTGTAACTTCATCTCCCACGTTTACTTTTATAACAGGATCGCTTCCACTATAGTTGACAGTATAAGCGGGTCCAGAACCCGAACAACTAGAAACAGCAACATCGCTCGCTATTGTAACCTGATCCATACTCATAACTAATCCTTATCCTACGTAATTGAGTCTACAAGGTTTTGTGCAACAACAAACCCATCGCATCCAAGCCCGTTGCTCCTCGTGCCAAGGAATCCGTACACGTCTGTTGCGGTAGTTCCCGTTGACATTGTAGGAGCGTCTCCTCCCACCCACCTAAGCTCGGTAAAGTCGTCATCACTGGCATCCACAACATTGTCCCAAGCAACAGTTCTTGCCGTTCCACCTTGTTCTATTCTCAGGATATATCTTCCACCCCTTTTCATGTTTCGGAAGATGATCTTTGATACATTAGACGCCCCGAGTTTTACCCAGTGATAGTTTCCCGCTGCCCAGTCTATATCAATCGTGTCCCCATTCGTCCCTGTCGTCACAGTAGTTCCAGAATTGAGTGCTGGAACCGCTTCCTGAACAAAGTTACCTTTCAACCTCACCCCGTCTGCACTTTCATCCCACATCCAATATCTACCTGCCGTATCCGCAAAAAGCTTAAGATCGTATCCGGTACCATCTACCCCAACGCTGAGATCACCATCACCCTCCATAGTTATAACAGCCGTTGTCCCAACAGCAGACCCAAGACCAATCTTGAGGTCATCATCTGTATCATCTAGACCGATATAAAAATCTTCAGCAGCGCCATCGAATACCAACTTAGTGTCTTCTGTACCGGCATCTCCGATAGTGACGGAAGGAGTAGAACCCCCAACAAGAAGGTCTCCACCAGTATAGCTAAGATTAGATTCGACAGCGAATGTATCATCGCCAGTAACCCATGTAACAATTCCATTGTCGGTATCACCGGCAACAGACCTTGCACTGCCACCTCCAGCATTTTCCCACCCCGGAGCATTCTCAGCATCATTGACGGTGAGCACCTGACCGTCTGACCCAATGGCTAGTCTCACATAGCTAGTACCATTATGGTAAAGTACATCTCCAGCCTGATCTGAACCAACCGCAAACCCAGCAGCAAACGTGACTTTTCCACCATCTGCAATGGTCATTGCATTATCGCCATCAGTATAATCAATAGTAGCAGTTTCTAAACTGCCACTATCAATTGTTAACCCAGTAGAGTCTATCGTGCAGATTTGGTTTGATGAATGACCGGCATATAGTTTCAATGCCTCATCGTTAAGAAGTATTTTTGTAGTAGTGCTACTATCTTGGTGTCTTCTTATTTTATCTACATACAAACCATCAGAAGTAATCTTTACCCTCTCAGCATTATCAGCATCAAAATGAATTTCATTAGCAGTTTCAAAATCAATGGCTGTTTGGGCGTCTTCCCCGATTTTAATATCTGTCGCAAGAAGCGAGGTTATTCCTGTCACAGCCCCCGCAAGTATCACAGCCGTACCTTCTACCGTGATTTGACCTGACGATGCTCTCGCTATAGTTGTATCCGAAGCGTGGCCTAGCTCGATATTACCGAGAACATCTACATCCCCTGTAGTAGTTATCGTATCTATAAAGGCGTCTTTCCATCGAACTCCCGTTGTTCCCAAATCAACGTCACTATCGGACTGTGGACCAAAAATATTGTCTGCAAGGTAAACCTGCTCTACGTTGGCTGCAAAGAAATGAATCTCGTCTGCTGTCTCGAAATCAATCTTGGTTTGGTCGTCTTCACCGATTTTAATATCGGTGGCTAACAATGAAGTAATGCCGGTTACGGCTCCTGCGAGTATTACAGCGGTGCCTTCAACCGTAATTTGGCCCGACGATGCTCTTGCAATTGTGGTATCACTAGCGTGACCCAATTCTATATTGCCAAGGACATCCACATCTCCTGTGGTGGTTATAGTGTCAATGTAGGCGTCTTTCCACCGAACTCCGGTAGTACCCAAGTCAACATCGCTGTCAGACTGAGGGCCGAAAATATTGTCTGCAAGATATACTTGTTCCACATTAGCGGCATAGAAATGTATTTCGTCTGCCGTTTCAAAGTCTATCTTAGTCTGGTCATCTTCACCAATCTTAATATCTGTAGCCAACAGAGATGTAACCGTGGTTAAAGCGGCATCAAGAGCAATAGATATTGTAGCGCTGCCATCACCCGCAGTAGTAATTCCATTACCACCAGCAAGAGTTAGATTTACGTTGGCGGTAAGGTCTTGTGCTGTACTTGAATCACCAGCCAATGTAACGCCTGTTATATCACCGCTACCACCACCACTAGCAGCGGCCCAAGCAATATCGGTACCATCAGATGTTAAAACATAAGTATTACTTCCAATGCCTAAAGCAGCAGGGTCTCCACTAGCATCTCCGATAATTATACTACCTCTAGTAAGACCCGCCATCTTAGCGAGGGTTACTTGATTGTCAGCTATATGAGCGGTATCAATCGACCCATCAACGTATTGGTCAGAGTCAATAGAGTTTACACTCATATGAGATAAGTCTACGCTTCCATTTACTAGCTCAGAAGAATCTACTGAGTTAGCCCCCATAGCTGCGGCATCAACCGCACCAGCGGCGAAGTGAGCCGTGTCAATCGACCCATCTACGTACATATCAGAGTCAATACTATTGTCTGCCATTGTCCCTGTGATTGTCCCACCTGAAACATTAATACCAGCACTAAACACTGGTATTTGGTTCATAGTAACTACGCCACCACTTGCTATAGCGATAGCGTCTGTATCACCAACAGAACCTATATTCCCACCATTAGGAATAAGAAGATTACCAGTAAGCGTAAGAAGGCCAGTAGAGCCAAGTGTCATCTTGGATGCAACCGTACCATCAGCGGCCAAAGAAAATACAAACTCTGTAGCATTCTCGTCAGCATCAAAAGTCTTCTCTGCAACCGCTTCTAACTTAGCGGTCACGTCGAGCATGCCATCCGTCTCATTAGACGCGGCAAACCCAAGCCTACCTAATATATCACCGTCTACAACAGTGGGTTCGCCGGTTTGTAAAGTAAGAGAATGCATAAGACAGCCCTATTAAATAATATGCCAGTTTGAACCGTCAGAAACAACCGTTAAGCTCTCGTATTGATGATAAAGAATTTTCGTTGCTGAACCATCAATAGTCTCACTGCCTTCCGTAGCAACGGTAAGCACATGCGAAGCAGCGTTATTCTTGATATAAATCACATCACCCGCAACGGCGGCAGAGGGCAAGTCAAGTGTACGGGTTGCCGCCTGACTATAAAGGTTGACATCACTTCCTAGAACTTCACCGTCAGAGGTGTGCGATGTGTCAACAGTTAGCCCAGAGATATAAGTCTTCAGCCTTGATGCTGCACACTTGCGATTTGTTCCACCAGCACCGTTATCTACGATAAACAAATCAGCATCTACAATAGCTTCACCAATATCAGTTCCGCCATCGATATCTAGATTGGCTATGGCAAACGCTCCATCAGTACAATCTAAAGTGGTAAACGTACCAGCAGCAGCGCCAGAAGCTCCTATGATTCCTACGAAATTGGTCGACGTAATTGAAGTTGCTCCTGTAACAACACCAGCGTCTATACTAATTGTACCATCCAGTAGAATAGCTGAACCAGCAGCAGGCTCAATGTTGATTGCCGCCCCTGAATCCAAAGTAAGCAGACCAGCCGAATCTATATCCACAGTACCATCGGCGGTAATAATTAAATTTGCAGCAGCAGCATCAGCATCTACAGTTGTAATTGTTGTAGCCCCATTGTTACCAACAGCAATAGAACAATAGTTTGCCACTTGCGCATCGTCATGGATTTTTAATTCCACATCATCGACATTAAAGTCAAAGGCGGTGGTTGTACCATCATCCATTGTGACATTGCCGCCATCAGCAGATAGTGCGATGTCCAAAGATGCATTGAGCGTAAGCCCAGTCGATACAACTTCTAGTACTGCGTCATTTGTAATAGTGTCAGCAGTTATTACCAACCCATCAATAGTAAAGTCAGTAGTAGCATCAACAGTTGTGAATTTACCAGTAGTGTGACTGCTAGCACCAATAGTTGTGCCGTCAATGGTGCCACCATCAATATTAGCAGTAGTAACCGTACCAAGATCGGCAATAGTCGTGCTGGCAAAGGTTGAGTTCTTACCGAAAACAATTTGCTCAGAGGAGTTAGTAGTAACAAACTTTAGGTAGCTTGTACCACCTTCATTAATATTTAGGGCGTCTGCAAGATTATCGGTCAGTGAAATCTTGTTGAGGGTGGTGTTCCCACCAAAAACGATATCAAGACCAGTAGCGGCGTCAGCGATGCTAATGCTATCACAGTCTATATCCCCAACGTTGATGATGTTGAGATCAGAAACATCAAGACCTTGGTTAAATGTCCAAGAGTCGGTGGAGTTGACCCAAGTAATACTTTTGTCACTGTCTGAAGACTTGAGTATAATTCCGCCACCGTCTATATCAGTATCGGCTCCTTCGGAACCACTGGGCGAATGAGCAAGTTCAAGAAGCTTGTCATCAACAGTGACTATAGTAGAGTTAACAGTGGTTGTAGTACCATTAACTGTAAAGTCTCCGGTAACTGTTAAGTTGTCAGAAATGGTAGTCTCTGAAGTGGCGTGCCCAATAGTAATCGCAGTACCTGAAATTCCAGTACCGATAGAAACCGATTCACTAGAGTTTGCGGTATCTACAATAAGATAAGCATCGCTGCCCTGTTTAATAGTAAAGGCTGTTGCGGAATTATCGGTAAGCGCAAGATTGATATCTGTACCATCAGCACTGATACTATCTAAAGCTATATCACCTACATTAGTAATGTTAGCATCATTGAATGAAGTAGCCCCAAGCGTATTAGAAGCAGCCGTAGAGGTTATTCCAGCCGCCATTGTCAAACCGCCACCATCAGCGATAGTAATGGCATCATCGCCGTCTGTGTATTCTATTAACGCTGTTCTTAGCGAGGTGGTTCCTTGAAGATAACCAGAAGCCGTCAAATTTCTAAGACCTGATGCAACATCAATATTGCTATCAACGGTAATAAACTTAGAAGCTTCTGCCGCTCCAAGAGTGTTAATTTCAAAACCATGTGGTACGTATGACATTTTTTTACTCCAATATTATTTGATGGCTGTATATTTGTAGAAGTTAGACAATAAACCAATTGCTGTTATCTGAGACTAATGTAATAGCCTCATTTTGGTGGTATAGTGTCGCAGAAGTTGCTCCGTCTATAGTTTCGCTTCCCGCCTTAAGAATGCTCACAGTATTGGAGCTACTGTCCGTCTTCTTGATAGTTACAGTCCTTCCTCCGTTTGAAGTTGCCGCGTATGTAGTCACGTCTATTGATCCGCTAGTAGCATTTGCAAAAACAACTACATTGGCGTTTGTAATTGTTGTATCTCCAGTAATTGTCGTGTACGGTATGATCGGTGATTTAGAAAGAGTGATCTCGGTGGCGCCGTTTGCATCTAGGAAAACAGCTTTGTTCGCCGGATATGTGCAGAATACTGTATGTGTGCCACTACTTAGGGTGATAGCAGATCCGCCCCCTCCTGTAAACGCAGATCCAATGTTTACATCAGTACAGTTATCGAAACTAGCCGCTGTGGTAATGGTGGTATTTCCTACAGTCCCGCCTGTAGCTTGCTTGAAGTTAACTACGCCATCTGAGAAGTCATAACCACCCGACGAGAAGCGTACATTGGAACTGTCCATGGCGTAGACAGTTCCATTGTGCCCATTAGAACCTTCCACGGTTTGCGCAAGGTTTGCGGCAGCAGACCCTCTTGATCCGCCAGCGTTATATTCTGTCGCCCCCGTCGCTCCGTAATCATTTTTGATTGTATACGTTTTGCTTGTACCGGCAGCGTCTATAAGTGCAAGAGTGCCATTATTAACATCATCGAATTCAGTATCGCCAAATGTCAGAGTGGCGGTTGCTTGAACACTACTGTCTAAAATGGTGGCGCGAGACAGAGTATCTGGAGATGCATCGGCAACAGTACCAAGACCAATCTCCCACCCTATCCCATCGGTGTCTTCAAGGGCATAGTACGTAGTATTGCCGTCACCTACGCTACCTACAAAAGACTGAAATCCACCTAAAGCACCGCCAAGGCTTATTGTACCTGTGCCGGTTGTGGTAGTAGTTTCTTTAACTCTATCTGCTAAGGCTAGAGCCATGTTAGCCTCCCATATTCAGGAAATAGAGTTTATGTAAATGTAATGTCTAAATCGCCAGCATTGAATTTAAAAACATCGCCGCTTTTTACGTCTCTGGGGGTAGTTAAAGCCCCGTGCAAAAGAAGGTTTCCGCCCCCGGAGGCGTCTACGACAAACACACCGGAAACCATACCCCAGTCTCCAGTAGAGGTATTAAAAGTAATATCACCAGCGTTTGCAGTAGCCCCGCCGGTAGTTGCAGCAGACCAGTTACTGTCATTTTGAGTAACGGCCACTCTAGCGTAACTAAGAGCGATATCACCCGCCGCTCCTAGCTCTTTTGGACCAATAGTGGTTCCAGTAAAAGCTTCTATCTTAGACGATTCATAAAATCTGATTAAACCTACATAGATTGCAGAAGGCTTGGCAAAAGTACCCGTTCTAAATAAATGATCTATTACCTCGCCTTCAAGATAATTGCTCATGGCATCTGACATAATTTATTCTCCTACTTTAGAAACTACCTAATTCGGCCCTTCGCCATGTATCGGTTGCTACGCATATGTATAAGTGCCATATCTCACTCGTAAGACCTATCTTCACTTCTCCAAGGGTACATGACTCGGTTGTGCTTGCTGGTTTTGTGTTGTCCCAAAAAACAACAGAATCAGCGGTGTCTATAAAACCGGTTCTAAGATCTTCTGGACTGATCTCTCCTGAATCATTATCTAGCAATAATGCGTTAATTATATTGTTCACTAGATCTGTTTTTGTTCTTTTGGTCATTTTGCGTCCTGTTTATATAGACAAATCCACAGTATTATACACCATATAAAAGAAAACCGCCCCCAAAAAGTTGAGGGCGGTTCTCGTAAACGAAACAGTCTTGTGGACTAGAATGAACCCAGAAGAATGCGTCGGTTGTCAAGCACGGCAAAGCCTAGTTCGGCCCAACCGTAGAAACCGGCTCTTTGGTGACGATGGAGGGCATCATCTTCAAAGATCTGGACTTCCTGCTTAACGGGCATAACGAAGCTGTCGTTACCATTTAGATCAAGACCAACAATCAGTTCAGAGTCGGAACCCTGAAGTGTGCCAGCCAACTGATCTGCATAGAACGTCTGGTATTCTTGACCAGAACCAAGTTCATCCATGTCATGAAGGTTTACACCAAAGACACGGGTGATAACAGCATCGCCATCGCCAGCCAGATAGATCTCACGACGAGTGACTTCATCGATTTGGTCAAGACCCCAGTTACGGATGTCTTCGAGAGCTTCCGGGCTAAGATATACGTCACTCAGGCTACCACGTCGGACAGAACCTGTATTTCCCCCACCATTACGTCGCATGACGGTCTTGAGGAGTGAAATTAGACGCTTGGTAAACTGGCCATTAGCAGCATCACCATCGTAAACGAGGATGTTGCGATCAACGCCAGCGGCGAGCAGCGTATGCCAACCATCGTCATTCATCTTCTTGACGAAGCCAGCTTCAAGAACCTGCATAGCACGACCAACAATATCCCAACGAGCTTCTCTTGCATAACGCAAGAGGTAGTCGATTGAACTTGCAACCGTGTAAGTAGGAACCAT
>VTLG01014440.1_pt1 | contig 65424 bp, 100 predicted proteins | sample 4694571 | NCBI WGS metagenome assembly VTLG01 (sample SAMN12604809, study PRJNA352737) | marine metagenome | biome: ENVO:00000447; feature: ENVO:00000209|ENVO:00000569|ENVO:01000036; material: ENVO:00002151; isolation source: viral sequences binned using virsorter ...
TCTTAGCACCTGTAACTGCATCTGCTGCTATCTTTGCTGTTGTTACATTTAAATCCACTATATTTGCTGTTACTACTGCATCATCAGCTAGTTTTGCTGCTGTAACTGCATCTGCTGCAATCAAACCAGTAGTAATCTGTAAGTTTGCTATATGTGCTGTATCAATAGAACCTGCTGCGTAATGTTCACTGTCTATTGCATCATCTGCTATCTTAGTTCCATCAACTGAATCGGCTGATAAATGTGCCAAGTCAACACTTCCATCTGTATAATGATCACTGTCAATAGCGTTGTCAGCAATATTTGCTCCTACTATTGGAGTTACTATATTACTGTTAACTGTTATCCAATGTGCAAATGTTGTAGGACTATCTTGTTTTGCAATAATAGAATCTCCTACCTGTAATACTTCTGAAAAGAATGTTCCTGCTACTGAAACTATGTAATGGTCTCCTGCTACAATACCTGCTATAGGACTTCCATCATCTAATGATGGATCATCTGTACTTGCATTATAAGTTCCCTTTAATGTTACATTTGCTGCCACTGATGAATCTACATAAGCCTTGATTGATTCTGATGATGAAACTGTTGTTGCACTTGTACCTGACATTGTGTCGCTATCTAAAAGTGCTGAACCTGAAACTCCTGTGTTAAGTACAGGACTTGTTAATGTTAATCCTGCTATTGTTGCATTTGTTGATCCTGATGCTATTGATGTGCTTCCTATTGTTGGTGCTGAATAAGTTGTTACTGCTGTCCATGAATTATCTCCTCTAAGGAATGTTCCTGAACCTGCTGTGCCACTTGCTGAAAGCATAGCAATATCAACTGCTCCTGCTGCTATTGTTGTGGCATTTCCACTAGATGTGACATCACCTGTTAGGTTTGCGTTGGTTGTAACTGCTCCTGCAGTTAGATTTGCTGCTGTTCCTGTCAAGTTTGTTGCTACACCACTTGCTGGTGTTCCTAAAGCTGGTGCTACTAAAACCATACCTGAAGCCATTGTTCCTTGTGCTACTTGAGCTGCTGGTAATGCAGTACAGTTGGTTAATACTCCACTTGCTGGTGTTCCTAATGCTGGAGTTACTAATGTAGGACTTGTAGCAAATGCTAATGCTCCACTTCCTGTTTCATCTGAAATTGTACCTGCAAGTTCTGATGATGAAGTTGCTGCAAAGTCACTTAGTTTTGCTCCTGATGCTGCTACTCCTGATTCTGCTAATGTTTGATTAATCCATGCTGAACCATTCCATTTCAATAATTCACCTGATGCAATACCTGATATTGTAACATCTCCTATATCGCTTACTGCGTTTACTACTCCACCACCATATCCATACCAATAATTTCCTTTTCTCATTAGGATTGTTGGAACGGTTGTTGATAGTGTTTCATTAGAACCACTTACAGTTGAAATTTCTCCGTTTGCATTCAAGTCTCCATGCTCTAATGTTATTGTATCTCCTGTATCTGCAAATAAATAAACTAAGTCATATTCATTTGTATTATCTAATGCTAGTTTTTGTAAAGTATCAGATGTGCTTGACTCTGCTGCTATCACAGTTACACTGTCTGTTATTGTTGCTACTCCACTTGCTATTATTATTGTTGATGAGTTTGCTGTTGCTGGTGTAAATCCAAGCATTCCTGCTGGATCTAATGCTTCATTCCATTCATTAGAACCGACTGGAGAAGAACCATCATCTGGATATGTATTTGTATCTACTTGAGTAGCGTGTAGACCGTATGCCTTACGTGCCATTGTTAACTACCTGTTACAGTTTTACCGTTCGAACTAGTTAGCTTAAAGCTTATGTTTTCATTGAATTGGATTTTATCATCTAAGCCACCCCTCGCATCTGGAAATTTCATGGCTATTTTTTCTAAGAGACCGAATATGCCTCCCATTGTTAATTTTCTAGTCAAAGGACTAGACTCCATTCATTGTATGATTAACGTATAGTGTTAAAGTATCTGTACTTGTTTTATGAAAACTTGATGGTGTTGCGAAATTCCAGTGTGTTAAAATTTTCTTTCCAGATCCAAGTGCTGAATCTTTGTCAATAATACAGCCACCTGTAATAGCGTTACCTGAACTAGTATCAATTTGTGATGTAGTCCATTCAAATTTATAAGTTACAACGTCTGTTCCTGCTCCTGTATTATCAGAGTCACCGTCATTGGTTTTTGGATAGTTTGATGAAGCATCTTTCTGTGCTCCAGATGTTACTATTGGAGATAATACATGTTGATATGCATCAGTCTTTGCTAATGTGTCTGCACTTGATGGATTATTTAGAATACAGGTTGCTCCTGCTCCACTTGCTACAGCACCAAAATTCTCATCTGTTGCTGGTGTTTCTCCACAAGCTCTCTTAGCATAATAAATATCACCGTCATTTGTGACTATATTTGAACCATAAAACCAGTGTTTTGTGCCATCTGTTTTCTTTAAAACTACGCAAATATTGTTCTTTGGGTCTAGTGTTTTTGGAACAGTATTTCCGTTTCCTTCAGTCAATGTAATCATTCTAATATCCTTATCCATTGGGAGTATTTAAAGATTATTCTGCTCATTCTCATCATTTTTAACCTTTACTATGGACTAATTACTGAAATTACCTTCGGTAGTTCCTATCTGTTCCTGTGTAATACCTCTTAAAGAATCACTCATGTCTTTCAATACATCTAGAAAATCAAACTTAAAATTACCTGCAGTTACTGTGGTTCTGAAGTCTGGTATACTGTATGATATAGATTTTACAACAAAATCTTCAGAATCTATCTGTTCTGACTCTTTTGTAACCTTTATTTTCGAACCTACATTCACACTATTTGATAGTCTAGGAATGGTGATTAGTACGCTTTGTTTATTTTCAGCCCTAGCCCCTAATATTCTTCTACACACTGCAGCAGCAGTAGTTATATCTTGTAATGATGGAAAATAGTATTTTAATGAACGAACTCCATATTTTTCAACACTAACCTTATTTTGCTGATAATAATACGAGCCAGTATCATCTTCTTCATCTGCACCACTTGTATTTCCCTGATTAATCAAATCAATATAATGTACCTGTACCTGTATGCCACCTGCAAAATTAGTACTTGCACCAGAAAGCATTGTTAAAACATGATCACTATCAAAAGTATAATCCTTTCCTTCTTCACACCTTCTCACAATATGTGAGGAGTTCTGGGCTGAGTTTGAAAACCCTATAACGGTAATACCTATAATCTTCCTAGATTTATCATTAAATGCACCAAACAAATTTGTAATTGGGGATCCATCAACAATGCTTGAAAGTGTGATTACCTCACCAATAGTCGCTGTGTTTTTAATCTTAAGATTTCCATGAACGGTTATATCATTAAAAACCCCAGTAATATCATACTCTGAATTCCATATTTTAAATCCACGAGATGTGTCATAATATGTCCTATCAGGTTTTTCACTGTTTTCAACAATTAGTGTTTTTCTTGGAGTGACGAAAAATATGTCTGCACCATTTAGATGTGTTAAACCACCCTGAACTATAACTTTAGGTGCCTCTTCATACCCTGCTCCTGCATGATTAGTTACTATTTGCACACTAGTAATTACACCATTATTTACGGTGGCAGTTGCTTTTGCGTTTTCGGTTGCTCCCCCACCCATTAATATGACTGATGGTGGAGAACTTTGTGAATATCCACTACCACCATTAACTACAGTAAAACCAGAAATTGCACCACTAGATATGGCAGCAGTTATTCTTGCAGATGAATTATACTCTTTTCCACCTAAAATTACTAATGATCTAAGTAATTCAATAAAATTTCCTCCTGCTGAGAATTTGTTAAGATTTCTAGAATGATATTGATTATCTGTGTCTAAATATGCATTGGTTCCACTTGATGTGACATTTTCTAGTTTATATAATATTGTGTCAGATGCAAACAAACTAACCCACCTATATACTCCAGTATAATATCCCCAAACTATAGTAGTATTATCACTTGATGGACTTCCGTCTTCCATCATTGTAATTCCTTCTCCTGATGAATCACTTGCCCAATCATATTCACATACTATTCTATCACCCACTGCTAATGTACAACTTGATGTTAGATCTTTAGATGTAAATATTGGAACACTTGCAGTACCATAATTTGTTGGTAAAGTATTAGCATTAAACGTAGCTGTCGTGGCTTTCACAGTTCCCTCAACAGTATCACCAGAACCAGCTGCACGAACAACAAATCTGCAATTACCCTGTGTTGGTGTTCCTTTTTGTTTTATGGCAAATCCCACCTTATTTATTGTCTCTCCTACAGCCGAATGTCCAGACACAATAGTAATTCCAGCCTTCTTCACATCTATATTACCTGTATTTCCATCAGAACCTTCTGATATATGTACATCATCATCATTGGTAGTTGATGCATTTTGTGCGACTATAGGACTTGTAGAACCTGTATCATCTTCATCATTTGTGTTTTTAAATTGATATTCCCAAAGAACCTCCCTTCCAAGTTTTCCATCAAATGATGTTTGAGCATTATTATAAAAATCACCATACCACCCTTCATCACTACTTTTTATATTATTGTTTTTAACATCTACAACATCGCCAACTATGTTCTCTAATAACGTTCTCTTTTTTGATACTGTATCAGTATCATCATATTTATAAACTCCCTTACTGGCACTTTCCGAGTGGTGTGGGAAATCTTTCTCTCCCAACTCTGTTTCCCTCAAAAGATTTGAACTATAACCAACTGCGTTTATCGTCATACTATTTCCCCTATCAACTAGTTGTGATACAGTGCCACCAAACTTCATTGTTGTTGATGGAGCTAATCTTTTGTATACTACTGATGCATCAGAATCATTTAGGTTTTTGTCGTATACTTTTATAGAATATATTTTACCTGTAAATCGTTTTGCAGCAGTTGTAGCATGATCACACCCAACAAAAATATTGGTTAAATTATTATCTAAATTTCCACTGAAAGTAGCATTTTGACCAGTATTAGCAGCTGGGTCTGCTATGTTAGAATTAACTTTACATGTCATTGTCGTGCCTGAACTTTTATAGACTCTTATCATAGCATCACCTCCACCTGTTCCAAGACTGACGTTTGAGTTATAACTAGATGCAGTTCCACCGTTGGCTCTTACATATGCATATATGTTGCTACCATCATTGTTTAAACCAACTTCAACACCATTACTACCATCAGAACGTGAAAAAATAACCTGTTCACCAGATACTGATGAAGGTACTTGAATTTGAATGAATATATCACAGTCTCTGTTAAAATCTATTACTTTATTTCCCTCAGTGTCATTTTGTACTGCACGTAAATAATGTTGTGTTGTAGTACAGTCTAAACACCTTTGACCTAAAAATCTTGAAGATGCTGAAGTCTCTACACCATATGTTGGTTGTGTTGTTATAACAGCACCATTAGAATCAACATTATGCAAATCTATATTATATCCAGCTTCATCTCTCAAACTGTAGTAAAAATTCCATGCAGCTTTTAAATCATCAACATCAACATCATCACATATGAATGTTATAATATCATTTAATGATATATCATATCTACCCATCACAGTCATATCACATTCGTCTGCAGCCCTACTTCCATGAATATTTACAGTAGCCTTTGCAATTTTTAAAACCCCTCTTCTTACTTTATAATTTTGACCGTTTTTTATTCTGTTTTCCCAGAATGCCTTATACATTCCCAACTAAGACACCACTACTTCATAGGTGTTTGTATAGACGTTTTCAGGATGTGTGGCTGTTATTGCACTGAATTTTACCTTATATGTACCGTTTGCTGGTACAGTAAGAGTGTGATCAAAATCATCCGTGTTAGTTGTATTAACTGTAACAGTTGTATAGGCTGAAGCTGTCGTTAATTTATATTTGAATTTATAACCAGTTATTGTATCATCTGTACCCCAATAATTAGTTTCAATACCATCTATTTGTATTGCAGTGGAAGAACTTGAATTTGATATACTGTCATATGTTGGTTGACCTGCCAAATCAGCATCTGATTTAGCTACAACATTACCCACAACAAATTGTAAATTACCATCCCAAACTGTAGGTGTATTACCACTAATAGTGAATGTCATTTTTTGTAATGTTCCACTCAGTTGTAGAAAATCAGTGCCACCATCTCCAAGCTTCAATGTAAATGCATGATCTACAGTTACAGGAACAAATTGTGTCCTGAAAAAATCAATAGTTTCTAATGGAGTTAATGCTCTAGGACTAGAACTATTACCACCAGCAGCTTCATGAGCAACATTAGCATCATTAACTACAGTAAATTCTCCAAGAGCCTGTCTTACTCTCCAAGTTATATTAACAGTTGTTTGGTTTCCCTCAACTTTGACAAGAACGTTTTCATCATCAGGCTCTTGTGGGAGTGGCATTGGTACTAATGGTGAAGCAAAATCCATAACAATATTAACTAAGTTATCTGCAGTATATTTTACTGTTTTATCATTCGCATCTTCACGTTCTAGGGTAAATGTGTCAACCATATTAACGCCTATTACTCCAATTTCGTTTTGAATGTTCGTCTATCTGAGCAAAAAGAGTTTCTGCATCAACTTCTTTTTTCACATCACCTTGAACTATAACACGATTATCAGAATAATCGTTATATGTATCCCCAGATCCACTAGAAGAAGATTGCACATTAGAGTGACCTCCATACAATGGGTCTACTCCAGTTCCTAACATTGTGTTTTGTACATTGTCGTCCTCAGATGGCATTATAAGATCCTTAAAAAATCCCCAAGATTCTGCATCACTGGAAAGTCTTTTATATCCTTCTGGATCCATCATTCTGAAAGCTGCCAATCCTACGGTAGCAGCCATAAGAGCATATCCTGCATATGGTATTTTGGAAAGTGCAGGTTTACCAATACTTGCAAGTTTAGACCAAAGACCTTTTGGGATATTTTTTTGCCAATTTTGTCCCATTTGTTTTTGTATATTCCACCTATCATCAACAAGACCAGTACTACTTGATGTTCCAAAAAACTGATTAGCTGATATTGGTCTTCCTTTTATATGTTTATTGTATTGTGATACAATACTAGTATTTCCTGTACCCATAGATCCTGTACCTTTACCAAGTCCTATGTTTTGACTTTGAGCCCACATTCCTCCTCCTCTAGCTCCAGCAGCAATATTTTTACCCCATTTTCCAATTGAGTGTAATGCTTTTACAGTCATAACTCCTGCACCTGCAGTAAGACCAGCAAGACCTGCCCCTATTAATCCTACCTTTCCTTCTGTGTTCTCACCCTTCTCTTCAAAGGGATCAAATATAAAGTTTAATACATCCCAAGGAGATATTGTCGCAAAGGCTCCACCAAACATCATTTGTAACATTTCAGTAACACTAATTTTGCCTTGCATGAATTGTACAAATGTTTCACCAAGAAACGTTCCTAGTTCTGCAAGCATTGGATACGCTTCCTTAAAGAATGGTATAACCGATTGCAAAAACATAACTGCTATTGGTCTTAGGAAAAATCCTAAAAAGTCTCCAAATGGTCTTAATATTAAGCCAAAAGTCATAGTAAAAAGTTCAAGCATTTTTTGTAACATTGGTGATACTGAAAGCATTGATTTAAGCAACCCAACTAAAAGACCTAAACTGACAGCACTGATAACCAGACCTGCACTATGTTTTTTTGCCCACTCACCAACTGGTTCTAATCTCTTTACAAGTGCTTTCAAATGTCTATTACTTTCTATAATTTTACCTGCAGGTGAATCTTTATCCTGATCTAATGATTGTATTTTTCCCTTAATAGTCTGTTCAATCAAATGAATTTTATCCTTATCGGTGTTAGGATCTAACAAACCTTTATCTAATCTAAGAGTGTTAATCTCACGTTGAAGTTCAGACATTCTCATCTGTGCCCCTATTAATCCACCGAATTTTTGACCAGTCATACTAACAGCACCCATTGGTGTTATGCCATGAAGTATTCGTGTGACTTTACTAAATGATGTTCCAAATTCTTGCAAAGAATGTCTTAATCTAATGTTTCTCTGCACACCCTCTTCGTGCTGTCTATCTAACTCTAGTTTTTGTCTGCTTTTTTGGGCACTTAACTCACTCTCTATTTTTAGTAAATCTTTTCTTATCCTTTCACCTTCTCGAGACTGTTTCACCCAAATGTTGTGTTTTTTGGTGATTTCTTTTGACATGGAATCATATTTAGATAACTGTTTAATTGAGGCGTTTATAGATTTAGAGAAATCAATGAGTTTCGTGTCTCCCTCATGCAAATGTTTTGATACATCTTTTAGTATCTCAATCATATTCTTTATAGCAGCACTATTATATGTCATAACATTTATATCCTATTATAAGTATTAAAAGTTTTTCCTCATATTCCTTGACATTGGAGGGGCAGTATTCTTCTTCTGTGACTCTTCGTTTACAGATTTATGAGTAACTAACAGGTTTCTCAGGTATTCTATGGGCTGTGAATCAACGGTAGCCTTATCCCACCCAAATTGATTTGCACAAAAGTAATAAAAATAGTATCTTACTTCTTCATTTCCTCTAAGCTTTGAAACGTTCCCATCCAATCCTCGATATAATCCACTAAAGGGTGGTACTTTAGCACCTCCTTCAATATCTTTTGTACGATTTTAGAATCAAGATATTGAATTGTAGTTATATCACCAGTTTTAAATGGTGCTTTTTTTATTACTTTTACAAGTAAATTGATTCTATAGGACTTCAAATCTATGCTTGGTTTTGTTACATCAGTTAGATCAACAGAACCACCGACTAGATCCTCTACCTCTCCAAATGTTAATGAATCGGTAAATTCAACAATTTCTTTCTTTCCTTTATACGTGATCTCAATTGCCTTTGAACCCATTGTATATAATTTGCTAATGTATTTAATAAAGGTTGTTACGCTGTTATTGAAGCAATCTTTGCTGATCTTGCCTTAAATGGCAATTCTTCAAATACTGGCTGAACTGGTTCTAAGCCTGTTACAGAGTGTTCTCCAAATGACACTCCTTCAAATTCAATCGTCATAGTTTTTCCACTATCTCCTGCGTGTGCAAATGTTAATGATGCTCCTACATTACCTGCACTGTCAGGATCTATACTTCCATCTGTTTCTGCTGCATCAACAGCCTGATTTAATACGTGTGTTAAAAGTGATACATCTTTCCATGTTGTTTGGAATCTTCCAGTAATGTCTAATACTCTTCTAAACTTATCTGCTGCATGATGTGATCCTAATTGGTAAAGAAGTTCTGCATTCTGATTCCATGTAACGTCTACTGATTGTATTTCTCCAATAGTTACTAAGTTTGTACCGTCTGAGACTTTAAATGTTCCATGTGCAAATGTTAGGGGATCACCAGTAACTCCTGTTTGAGCAATTATATCTCCAGAAGATACTGCAGTTGATGATGCTACTTCTTTTCCAAATGTTGCATCCAATGTACCATTAACAGGTTCACCTATGCTTGTTGATAGTGATATACTATTGGTTATACATCCAAGTAATTGTCTTGTAATTTTATTACCTCCTGTCTGTAATTGAACTTGTGTTGTAAATGATTTTGTTTCAGGTGAAGTTTGTCCCTGACCTAAAGTGGCTGGATAGTGAAATGGTGAAGAATTGCTTGCATCTGCTGCATAAATACCTTCAAAAATTCTGTGTGATGTTCTAGTATCAAAAATAAATCCTACACCTAATCTGCCTGTTTGCTGTCCATATGCATATGCTGTTGGTTCTATCTGACCTAATTTGTTAATATCTATTCTATTTGTAGTTAAACTTAAACTTGTAACCCTTCCATTTAGACCAAAAACGTTAGAACTTGTGTTAATTGTAGGTGCTGTACCAAATGTTGTTTCATAGGCATAGTAAAGATTCGATTGTGCACCTGTATACGTTACCATAGTTATAAAAGAGATGAAATACTATTTAAAGATTATTAAGGATCTGCCTTTCTAAATGAGAGTGTTATTACATAATTATACATGTTACGATAGAGGTAATTCTTACTAAAAGAACTTATTATTCGTAAGTCGGTATATCCCACCCCAGTTATGTTGTCTTTGATGATTTGTACCACTTTTTTACATACCTCATTATGTCTGTCTATATTCTGATAAGTCCTAATCTCCATTTCAACTATTTGGTCATGAAAGAACGCTGATCCACCTAAACCCCAATATGACACATTTTCCTGTTTAGGATATATTACTAATTGGTCTGCCCTATCATTCATAAAACCAACAGTTCTTTTATCCCATATTGCAGATATTCTGGGTGGTCTTATACTTGACCATTTATTTGTTATAAGATCTTTTATTGTCTCAACTGCATCATATGTTATAATTGCCATATTTATCTACCTCTACCAATCTTATATTCGCCTGACTCGTACATATAGTTTTCGCCGTACTTGAAATTAACCCACACATCACCACCACCAAAAGAGCCTTCCTGTGGTCTCATATACCTTGTAAGTTTGTCCCAGTCAAAATCTATCATACCCTTTGGTTTTCTCCCAGCATACCATATTTTCCTAGCAACCATATAGGCAACAGAATCAATTAGTAATTTTTTTGTTGTTTCTGGATCTCTTCCCCTAGTTTTCATCTGAGAAACTAAATTCTGCATATTCTTGTCTACTTTTTGAAACTGTTGAAATTCTTCATTTTCTCTCCAATGATAATATTCTTCTTCAATTTCATCATCACTCGCCCCAGCTAGTTTTACAGTTTCAACCCATTCTTTTATTGCCTCAATATTACATTTATTTTTACTATGACCTCCTTCAGGATAAATAGCATCTTCATATGAATTATCTAATGGTAATGTATCTTTTGATTGAGGCTGTATATTAGGACGTCCTGATTCTCCCATACTATATTTAATCCAATCGTCTGTTGGCTCTCTTTCAATATCATGGTCTTGCATGTTTGCTATGGCATATGCTTCTTCATCTACTGTAGCATCATCACTAACCATAAATTCACCCACATCATCTGGAATAGGATAATCATAATCTATATCACCATCATCCATATTAACTAACTCATCAAGTTTCTCCTCATCCTCAGGTTTTACTCTTTTATCACCAATTTTGACATATGCTTCTCCGTTTTGTCCTCTTACCTTATCAACCACTTCTTTTGGTGTTGTAACAAACCACCTTCTTATAGTGGATTTTATATCTTTCCTAGATGGTAATCTCATTATGGTGATATTACAAATACTTCTCGTCTATTTTGAATACAGTTGTCTATATCATCTTGCCAATATTTTTTTGACTCACTTGGGGATGTTATTCCTCCAGTTGGTAATTGATCCATTCTGAAACTTGTATTTAGAATATCTATAGCCGTCATTTTAATAACACAATCTTTGACATCATCTGGTATTGTGGTATCTCCAGCATATTCTTCTCCCCCATATCTATAAGTCACTCTAACCCTGTTTTTTCTCAAAATACTGAAAAGAAATCCTCTCAAATGTAGACTACCTCTTTCATATTCAATATCATACCATTGACTGTTTGTTAATATATCTTCCCAAGTTGCACTAGCACCTTGCCATATTTCTATCTTATCTCCTGAATTAGTGTTTAGATCATATATTCTTCTATGTCTAAGAAATATAGGTGTACCCCACCCAAATGTATAGATTAATGGTAAACTATGGATTTCCCTTGTAACAGTCCTACTTCTCCAAGCGTGACCAGTTCGTCTTTCAAACTCTGACTCTTTTCTGTTAATTATCTTTTCAATCTGTGTTTTATTAGGGGTTGTTGTTGCCGTTATAGGAACTCTGAGAAAGTCAGACACATCTTCCACACTGCAATACGTTGTAGCCATATAATATATAAAGTCTTAATGTATTTAAATTTATTTGAATTCTACTTGAATACTACTGTATATTCAGCAGAACCAGTCACATCTGCAAAAATACCTGATTCAAATCTACGATTTATATCTTGATAATTACCCTCAATTTCACCAAATATGGTAAATTCTATTGGTGTGGCACTTGCGTTTACTCCGTTTCTAAATTCACATTTAGCACCAGAACTTCCTTTTTTTGTGCAAAATACAGCCACAACAACTCCATGAGCACCCTTTACAGCAGTGTCACTGTTAAAAGAGACTACGTTATGATTGTACTCTACCATACCTAATAAATCACTTAAACCTATATAAACTTTGTTAATGATTTTGCTCTATATATGTTATCACATTATCACCACTAGCCAATTTTACTTTTATTCGCCTATAATTGTTTGTTTCATAATGATCAAGTTTTATTAAATCTTCATCAGTTACCTCAAATATCTCACCAGTGACCATTTCACCAACCTCTTTTTTAATTGTAGGATACACCTTAAAATAAGAGTGGTTTGTCAATTTGTAATCATTTAAGACACCCTTAGTTGTTTTTATCTTTCTTCCTAGAATAGCACTTCTTGTAGGTGTGTCACGCAAAGATCCATATACAAAAATACTATCCATAATTAATGATATATATTGCTTTATTTAAACCTTTAAGAAAAAAAAAGTGGCTGTTTTTGGACTCTAGTAGCCTATGACTAGGAACTCAAATATCTTACTGTTTGTAAGGTTTGAGGCGTTTGCTAATTCTGCGAAAGCAGCTCCTGAAGAACCACCAACTGTATAGAGTTTAATCTTTTCGTTGGTTTTGTCATATTCCACTTTATGTAGTGAATCCGTAAATGTTGGGATTACTGCAACTAGTGTGGATATTCTCTGCTCTTTCAAGTCAGCCGACACTCCGTTGGTCGCATAGTTATCAGAAGCACCAAAGGTAACTTTGATAGCATATACTCGCAACTTTGAAGTCAAAGCTGCTTGCCATGAGAGTGTTTTTCTCACGTTAGCGTTTGTCCAATCTGATGTACTGATTGTTAATGCCATTGATATTATAAATATCTAAAGACTTATAAAGATTACTTCCACCAAGAGCCTAATAACTCAATTCCAGTAATAGTTTCTATCAAAATAGAACCAAATAGGAATATTATTACCAAATCCCTTGCTTTTGCCAATTTGTCATGATGTTGTAATACTACCATGAATAAAGCTTAAAAATGTTATTAATAAAGATTATCCATACATTCCTTCGGGTCTTTTTTTATCAACTTCTTTTGACTCCTTTTCTGTACCCTCTACACTGAATTGGAACATTGCCTTGAATTGTTCATACTCAATCTTTTTGTTTACCAAATGTAATGCCATTGATATTTCCATAAAATTCATTTCCTTTTTTTCAGCCATTTCAACAAGACTATCATCTATCTTATCATATAATTCATTAATGACATCCCACCTTGGATCAGCCCTTTTATGTTCTCCAGCTTCTTTGTCTTCAGACATAGTTTAAATATACGCACCTAACATATAAACTTTTAAAAAAAAATAAAGGGGTGGTTAGATTAAAGTTTAATATCTCTAATTTTACCTTGTGATTTGAAGTGTCTGCAAACTGTCTCGCCCATTGTCCTGAACACGCCTTTCTCAACAAATGCATTGTTGATGAATGGGTATCCTGCTGAACGTCTTGTTGCCTCATAGTACTCAGTTGGTATTGCGATTTGAATTCCAATTCTTGGATATCCGTAACCTTCTGCATCTGATGTGTCGAGTGCGAATAATCTTCCGATTTCGCTTGCATCACCAGAGTCACTAGGTGCATCCTTTGATGGGATGAATGGGATTCCGTAAATAGAGTCGACATGAATGCCTACTCCAGTTCCCTTGAATGTTTGAATTCCGTTTACGTCGATTTGTACGAGTGCTTCACCGTATGGATTTGGAATCCTGACGGATGGCATATACAAGCCTTGTATTTCGGAATAAACCTCATGTGAACCGAGGAATACGTTTGGATCTTTACCTGCAGCGATACGAATCTTTCGTAAGAAAGTTCTTAATGTATCGTCAGTTAAGACTCCGTTTGTACCAATTGTACCAGAAGCTGATTCCACTGTACTATCAAATGATGTACCTGAATCTCTATCAATGGTTGCGTTTGCTGCCCAAGGATCATAGTAACCAGTTGTGCTTGCACCTAATGCTGTTTCTTCTGCATCGGATGAAACAATTCGGTCTAATGACTCAAAGTCTGTTGTACCAGCCCATGTGCCTGATCCTGTTACTGTACCTTCAACATCTGCTAAGAGTTGTCTATTAAGGAATTCTTTGTGCTGAACTGCCATGTATAGTCGGAGTGAACCAAGTCCTCCCCAAATATCGTCTTTAGAATGTGTTGCTAACCATTCCATAACCTCTGTTGCACTAAATGGCAACTGAGCTGTCTTTGGTCTAACATCAATTTCTTGTAGTGTTGGCTTTACTGTTTCAGCAATGTTTCCACCTTCTGCAGTACCACCTAAAGCAGTGTTGCCTTGGTTGGTATTGAGAGTTGGCTTTGCCGTAATGACCCTCCATCCAGATTTGTCCCAAGGATATTTTGGGAGGATTCCGAATGCATTTGCTTCTAAGTTGAGCTGTGCCCATGCATATGCTCCAAAGATGGCGTTAAATGTGCCAGCAGTTGAAGTTGTTACAGGTGCATCTGCTTTTCGTAGAAGATTACGGTTGTATCCATAATATTGTGCCTCTAGCTCGTCGATTGTTCGTATTTGTACCATTTTAGAATTGACCTACCTCATCGTTTGATGGTGTGTAATATTTTCCTTTCAGAATGTTGCGAGCTACGCTTGCTAAACCCTCATAACCCTCAGTTCTTGCATCTTTTAAGATGGGTGAGTAATCTTCCGAGAAAGATTTATCAACAGTATCAACTACTGTGGATGGTCTTGGGGTTTCGGTTGAATAAGTAGTACCTAATGCCTTTTCTTGCATAGAGAGATTTTCTGGATCACTTTCTGGTTTCTTTTCACCGTCATTTGGGTGTCTATCTGAATCTAGTCCGACTTGTCTGGAGTTTGATTGATAGTCATCTGGAACTGTAACTTTTGCTCCTATATCTTCTTCATCCTCAACGGATGGTTTCAATGGGAGATCGGTTGGTTCCTCTAGTGCTTTCAATCTACCGTCGATACCCTGTAGTGTATTATCTACACTTTTTTGAGTCTCGGCTAAAGATTGAATTACGTCAGTTAGTGTTTCCATGTTTGCTTTAACAGTTTCTTGGAAAGCTTTGTTGGCTTCTTCAGATTCTGTTTTCTCTTCTTCAGTATTCTCTTCTTCTTCCTTTTCTTCAATAACTTGTTTTTTGGATTCTTCTTCTGAACTCATGTTATTACCTAATTTATCATTCTTGGGGTTTATATATATTTCGTTATCTTTATTAGTGTCTTTATCTCCTCTACTCACGTTTCCTGCCTGTTTGTTGTTATCTTCTGTCTGATATCCTGATTTTTTTGATTGTCCTACTCTACCAGAACTGCCATCAGGGCTTACATCTTGATTGTATTGACCATGACTATTTCCGTCTGTTTCTGGGTCTTGTTTACCCTCCTTATCCTTCTCACTTTCCTCATCTTCATTGGTATCCTTTACTTCGGTTGTTTGCACACCAGTTCCAACACCAGAATTTTGATTATACGTGTGATCATGACCTAAACCTCTTTGACCTTGAGCATGTATTCCTTCATTATTGAATTTTTTAACATCTTCATCTTCAATTGGTTTTGTCACATAACATCCAAATTTGTCACATTTTATGACCATTTTACCATCCTCTCTTTCCTCACTACTGCCTGCCATTGCCTTTGCAATAGGGTTAAAATCAGTAATTACTGCTAATGGAACTGCAGGATCTTTGCAAACTGCAACTTCATAATGTTCAAGATTTTTTAATTCATATGCTACTGAGCCATCTTTCATGACTTTTGGTGTTCTATTTGATTTAGTTGCACCACCAAATGATAATCCCTTATACTCACCTGATTTGATTTTTTTCCATATCTCATTGTCTAATTCATAGTTTTTGTGTATTTTACCTGTAATTTTTATTGCTGGAAGATCCACACCACTACCATCTTTATAGACTGTTTGGGCATAACTAATTCCTTTTCCAATTATTCTATTACTATGAGTATCACTAATAGGTGCTCCTCTATCCATCCATATAGGTAAAACCTTTATTAACTCATCAACAACTGTTATTTCTCCCTGTTTATCCTTAACTTCAACGGTCAAATAACCTTCAAAGAACCTATCATCTCCCTGAATTGCATGAAGTGTCTTTGTGACTAATTTACTATAATATATATCCTCAGTTTCCAACGCTTATTTTTAACACTAATTACATATAAACTTTATTAAAAAAAGGGGGAAAGGTTGGTAAAATAATACCTATTCCTAATCTTTCTTTGCTTTTGTAACTGCGAAATCGGCTGCAAAACCAGTAGTTAAGCCTATTAAGACCAACCCTACTTCTCCAACTCCCTCAGTAATAATAGTTTGACCTATTGCTATTGCTGCGAATGTAGAGATGATTAAAGCACCTGCGAATTTCCTTGCAGAGAAAGACTCGTCCGTTCTATGTAGGTATCCTCGTAAAGTGTTCAATCCTGCACCAATTACTGCTGCTACAACAGTTAATAATACTGGATCTACCATAGTATTATATCAAAATAAAGCGATATATAAAGTTATTCGTTGTCACTTATGACTTTACTCACAAGATCTTCTAAATCTGAATCTGCATCATCATGTAATCTGTTTGATTGCCTGTCTAGAGCTGAAGATAAAATAATGAGGGCTTTTTGGAGTTCTGATACTTTTAAGCATAGGTCTTTCTGCGTGTTTGATATCTTTCTAAAATAACCTACAAGTATGCCACCAGCTCCTAAAGCGATTGCTATCACTATTTCAGTGAAAACCGAGTCTAGTACTTCAAACATACTGTTGATTTGTTTTTTGTCTATTTAAAGATTATTTATTCATGAATTGGATCAAATGGTTTTAATACCCCATCGTCAAGCATGTCTAATATAATAAGTGGTTCTTCTGTAATGGCTTTAATAAATTTCATATCCCCACCACTAACTCCTTCAAACCTACCACACTTGAAACATAAAAGTATAATATGTCTGCTATCAGTATATGGGTACATTTTACTTCCACACTCACAGTTTACAACTTCATCACGCATTTGCATACTTATATTACCACAAACTCTTATAAATAAGTATTGTATTAAAATATTATGGCTTCGTCAATATATATTTATGATTCTTTAGCTACATATGAGAAAATCTACAAGGGTGTACGGAATGATGAAACAAGAGAAAGTAAGCTTGTAGATCTGTTTATAAGAAATGACAAATTATTAGTTGTTACAAAAACAAGCAAACATAAAGAAAGACCAGAACTTCATAAATCAATAATACATTTTAGGAATGGTTCATTGGGTGATTATAAAGACGGCACTGAAAAATTAATTCTTGGTGAAAATTTAAGATTCAATGTAAAGAAAAACAAACTGGATTTGTTTCCAAAATTTCTTAGGAAAGCAGTTCTTTCTCTACGTGTTGATAGATTTTATGGCGACAATGTGAAGGGAAAACAGAAGTTTAACTACTCAAATCGTTTTTATGATTTAGTTTTTGATAGGGTAAATTTGATACTAAAGAACAACATAGATATTAAAATAAAATGCAGTAACTGTTTAAGAGAGAATGTATCTCTTACAAAAAAATGGTTTAAATGTGATGATTGTAAATATGAGTGGGAGGATAGAGAATGAAATTTGATTTAATGCTAGGTGATACTGAGGAATTATTGAGAGAGGTTGTAAATAAACTCTCTAATATAGAAAGATTATTAGAATTTTTACTTTCTCCACCAGATTTGGCAAAATATAAAGAGGGAATGAAATTTGATGATTTGCCACGAAAGTCTTTTAACGACGATTCCCAGAATTGCTAGAAAATAGTAGTTTCCAATCTTTACCGTGTTTTTTTCTCATTTTAACCCAAAATGGATCTGCACCAAACATACCACCCTTTTTGTTGTATTCTTTGGTAACATTTGCTATACGTCTATGACATGAGTGGCAAAATCTAGCATTTATCTGCTCAATATGGAACTTGTGTTTACCACAAAAGAAACATAAACCATACATTTTATCTACTACTTTTGCAAGAAGTGGTTCTCTTCCACGTTTTCCTGCACAATCTCCACATATATCTGCTATTGTGGCAGACGTTGCATCTCTCTTAAAACAGTTTATACAAACAGCTTCCTTATAATTATCTACATGTGTATATTCATCAGATTGATGTTTATCCCACAGTTTCTTAGTGAGATCATTCGCATTGGCATTTGTATCTAATTTTGTGGGCAGTTTTTCTCATCTCCATCAAGTACCATTTTTCTAATTTCTTTTGCTCGTTCCAATGCAATTTTTGTTAGTTTTTCGGAATCAATTTGCTTGCTACCATCAGTTATTCTTATTGATATATTGTGATTATATGATGTTGTATTATCATTTATCTCTATATGAACTTCGTTAGGTAGGTTTTCTGTCATTATTTCTCAGCCAGTTTTATCTTTTTCAATGCTTCACTTAAGAAATTAGTGATATTATTGCATGCATATTCACTAACTCCAGTGTTTTTTACTTCTTTTTTAATATCATCAATAAGACCATTAATCACTGTGAAATCATAGTGATACTTGACAACTTCCACAATTTTAACTTCTGTAGGAGTTTTTTCATCTTTCAATATTTTCTTAACGTCTTCTGCCTGATCTTTCAAATCTGTTGAAAAATGGTGAACTCTGCTTTTCACAAAGACATCTTTCCTATCTGGTTTTGAATTACTTTTTTTCTTCATCTTCCCACCTCCTTATTCCTTCAAATTCTTCTTTAACTAAATTTCTTGCCTGTCTAACTGTCATTCCACCTATCTTTCTCAACTCATTAACTGTCTTTGTCTTTGACCATTGAAAGTCAACTGCCGTCTGAAGTGCTTTTTTAACTACGACGAAGTTTTTTGGTGTTATGCCATCAGGATATGCTGATTTCTTTGACATTGATGTTCCACTTCCACTTGCTGGACTTCCCTGACCAGTTCCACCTATGTCACTTGGTCTAGAGTTTTGTGGTTCTCCAGAAAAGTTTTGTTTATTTTCTTGTTGTTGACCCATCATATCTCCTCTACCATTTATACCTCCCATACCTTGACCCATCATAGCCAATGCTTCTCCTGTCACTGCACTGTCTTTTGCCACTTTAAATTCTCCTGTATGAGTTCTAGTCACTTCAAATCCCATCTGTTGCAACATTGCCATGTTCTGTATTTCAACACCGTCTGTTTGCAAATCTCTAAGTTTATCGGTTTCTTCACCCATTTTAAGTTGTAATTTCCAATCCTCAATATGTAGGTGTTTTGCTATTTTACTGAAAAATGACTGTTCTAATATATCTTGTCCCCACTTTACAGCTCTGTTTGTGATTGTAACTTGAAGTCCTTCTTGTGACCAACCTGCAGGTGTTTCCCCATAGTAAAATGGTAATACACCATAAACTGCACCAATAATCATTCTAAGTTCTCTTCTAATTTCAATAAATTCTAACTCTCTAAGTGATCCTGTAAAGTCCAACCACTGTGCCATATTCTTACTTCCCTTATCAGATTCAACCATTAATGGATGTATCATGTATGGATCTTCGGCTGCTCTTTGTGTTAATTGATCCCAACTTTTACGGAAAGTTTCATAATTTCTGCTTGCAACTACAAGTAAACCTCTTGGTGGTCTCATTTTATCAAAGTATTTTCTTACAAATTCATCCATATGTGATAATGACATTGCCTTTGACCATACGGAATAAATTGGACTATATCCATAAAGTAGGTGTGGTCTGTACTTTCCAGCCTTCCAAATAATCTCACCCTCACCATAAACTACACGTTTTGGCTGTGGTATTCCTATAGAGTATACCGAGTTAACTTCCATTACTGCCTTAAGTGCTTCTGCTCCACACCTGTCACATATTGGTTTTGTTAAACGTTTGTCCCTATGTTCAAATCTCGGACATACGAAAATTTGGTTTCGCTTATCATCATATCCAATTCTACCATCAGAGTCTGCTATCATTGCCACCTGTGGTGGATCGATCCGAAGGTACTCTTTTATAATTGTCTTTTCATGGTCAATTTTACCACTTTGGTCATTTATGAAATAATTTTTAAGACAAAGCAAATATGCATTGTCGCTGATTTCTAAGTCACGTTCTAACTGTCGTGCAACATCTGTCAATGTTTGGTCGTTTCCATTCACTGGATTAGCCAACATGTCTTCCAAGATTTTTCTATGTTCTGGAACAGGTCTCTTTAAGTCATTACTTCCACAAGTATCACATTGAACTTCATCAGAAACTACTTTGTCTTCCTGCTTCTTTTTTAGCACAAGTGCTTTCTTTCTTGGGTGTGTTGATGTAAATTCATCATTATTTGCTTCAAGTGGCTGATCGTCTGGAATGTCACTTGCCAATGGTTCATATTGAAATTCTTTTCCACAATTATTACATTTATACTTCCATTTTTCAACAACTTCAAATCCGTTCTTAAACATCTCTCTATTTAGAGTTTCAATAGGAATTCTAAGTGCATCAATGTTATCTGCCAACTCATAAATCATTATGAGTGGAAATGGGAAAATTGGTAATTTAGCACCTGTATCAGTGCTCATATATGGCTGGGCTATTGATGGTCTTGTTGTTGTATCAGTGTATCCTTTGTTAGTAAGCCTAAATACACTCTTAAAACTGTCCACTAAACCCATGTTTTACATTGTTTCTATCTATATATAAACTTTGTCCAATATTGTCACGAAGTTGTCACGCCTATCTTACAACGACGGTTTTTTTTTATCCACCGTGTTCGTAGCACAATCGGTTTCTTAATCCGTCTTTGCAGGCACATTTCTTCTTCTCATCGTGAGTATGTGGAATTGCTCCACCACTGTGAGAATGGGTTGTTCCGTCTTCATGTGTGTGTTCGTCGTTACCAGCCATAATATTTAATATATCATAATCATATAAATATTTGCCTAATAGTGTGAGTCTGCACGCTTCATAGCAGAAGAAGTCTGGTCTTAGGCTAGCCAGTTAGGCAAACTTTATTAGATGATTAAATACTTGAAAATCATGGTGGAATTAGAACCAAATGACTATAATGAAATATTGAATTGGTTTACACATACTTATGGAAAAATTGATACCAATGATACAAAGTCGTTACCACCACAGGCAATAAAAACGTTCTGGAAACTTACATTTCTTGCAGAAGACAAACTTAGAGAAATTGAGGAAATGACGTGCAAGGAAGACGATGAATAAGGAAGCAAGGGTTGCCATAATTGTAGCCATATTAGTAACATTATTATGGGGTTCTTACATAACATTTATATATTTGCAAGCCGTACCAGAGAATATGGAGAAAGATTGTAATCTTAATAATCCAAATATGGCACAGACGAAATCAATATGTCTTCCTAAAGTATATACTAGTTTTGGGTGGTTTAATTGAATTACGAAAGATTTGGAATATGTGCAACTATCACAATATTGGCAGTTGTATTAAGTGTATCTGGTATAGCAACAAGCGTTGATGTAGGCTTGCCAACAGTAACATTTGAGTACCAACAACAATCATTGGATGAAATAAAGCAGGGTAATATCTCTGAAAATTATAAAGCGTTGAATGATTATTGTGAACAACTCAGTATTGAGAATTGTGGCTAAGTATATATAACGGCTACACACTATATATAGTGTCCGTCAAGGATTATCTTTAGCTAGGTAGCCTTCTTAGCGACCCATCGATGGTTTTTTTATGTAAACATTTATATATGTCGTACACGTATATAATGTATGAATACTTGGATAATAGTTTGGGCATTAAGTATGATATGGGTATTCTCTAGTGTTTTGACAAATAGTTTTGTAGGCTTAATCGTTGCTAGTTCGATTGCAACACCAATAGTTGCACATCGCATAATTAACAGAAAGAAGAATTATAAAATTGATGAAGTTAAAAACACCATATTGGAGGAGTTAAGATGATATCATGTATAGTCTGTGGGGCTGATAAGGACTTTGATGAATTACATCTATTTGAAGATGAATTAACTTGTAGTGAATGTATAGTTATGCTTGGTGAACCTGATGAGAAAATATGGTAATATGGGAATTAGTGTGAAAGATTTGAGTAAGGCAAGTGGAGCAACATGTGAGACTATTTGGCGTAATGTAAGGCTATTGGAAAAGATGTTAGGTGAAGCTAATGTTTAGATGTAACCACCCCGAATTTGTATGTAAAAAAACTCCGTTTAATGATGATAAGATATTTTGTAAGAAGTGTGGTGAACGTATAGAATGATAGGTAATAAACAACTTGGAAAAATCATGTGTATTGCATGTAATGAAATTTTTTCCGATCATAGTAAAAGACAGCTTATAAGGTGCCTGTTTAGAATACAAGGCACGCTAGTTGCTAATGGGATTAATGATAAGACTCCCCATGAGTTAGAGGATAAGTAGTCTCCCCTTTTATATAAGTGACTAAACTTCAAAATTTGATCTTTTCTATATGAGCACTGGGCGTGATGATAATCGTAAAAAAAAGTGGGTGGAAAAAATTAAAGGGGGTAAAATGACGACTCGGAAAATTCCGATATCAAGAGATTTTACTCTGCTTTAAATTCAATCACTTTCATAAGATCAGGGGCAATAGTACACTGTCCCTTATCTCGCTTTTCTTTGGTGTCATATATCCTACTATCAAGGTTTTCAAATTGCTCTTGTGCGTTATCGCCTTCTCCAAATATACGGAGTACGCCATTCTGCACTAAGGCACAAGGTACTTGTGCGTATGCTTTGGAATCTTCTTTGTTGCCGATACCAAACACAAGGAACTTTGAACTTGCCATGAAAGTAAGTATATCTTCACTAAGGCTATCAGTCGCCTTAATGGTGTTATACTTAACCATCTGAACTGTAACCCCAAGCATATCAGCGATCAGGTCGATTAGGCGTGAATTGAAGCCTTATCACGCCTAGTGCGATCAGTTTGTGCCTGTACCGTACCCTGTACCGTACTTTAGTGGGATCACGTTAATATAGTCGGCTTTTTTACCATAACGTTAATATAGTCGGCTTTTAGGCTCATTTCCCCCTACTACTATATATAGAGATGAGAAAAAAAAAAATAAACGTTTATATACACGGGTCGCAGCGATATCCATATGATATTCTATGAATCAAATTACACTATTATATGACAGTATTGTTAGTACTCTTGTGTGTGTTGGTATTGTGTTACTGATAGTATATCATATGATAGGGTCATTTCTGATCGCTTCAGGCACGATTTAACAAAAAAAAATTCTTAAAATTAGTCACAAAAGGCTTCAATTTAGCCTCAAAAAATTTTCTGATCGTCGTGCTTGGGGTTAAAGCCCATGAGCAGAAAAAACAAGCGTATTAGCCGTAGTGCTAGACAGTATAGTAGTATGTATTGTGATTACAATACGAGTACACATGTATTGGACAATACACATACGAGGGTGCGAAAGACCATAGATGATATGGCAAGTATAAAACTGACTAGGGGAGAAATGGCAAAGCAATTAAAGAGAATAAATAGACTATACATAGATGTTAGTTCTATTGCTGACACACTTGCTTCTGCTCATAATGATGATATATTATATATTAAAAATAACACTTGGAAACACCTATGTAAGAATATAGAAGGATTTAATGCTTATCTAATTAAGAACCCAATTTATAGTATGAAATATAAACCATTGAAAGTAATAGAACTACCTGAACGTGTATTATTAATAGACACACAAGGGTGTTTAATACCAAGAGAAGTGGAGGGAACAGTATCTAACGTTTTAACACACCCCCCACTTCATGTTGAGCAATTAACAGATGAGGATTTAAGATTATGAATAAAATAATATTTAGTAGTATAGAGGTTGAGGGAGAATTTATGATGAACTGTGTAAATACAATTCAAAACAATATGGGTAGACAGGTGAGTCAATCGAAGTAAGTATCAATCCTATTATCCTCAATGTACAACGATCTGACGAGATTGGCAGGTCTTAACGTGGTAATTCCTAGAAGGTTCACACCACAAACGGCTCAATGTGTGGTATCTCAGGGTATCAGTAGTGCTGATATCCATTGTTTTGAAACAATACTTTTAGCAATGTATTTGGATTATATGTATCGCAAAACTGATCACCAATCAGTTTATGTATAATCAGACACTTTCTAACGTTAAGATATAATAGGAAATTGATATTTATTAAAAGAGGTTTATGATATGGCAACAGAATTATATAGAGAAATGAAAATAGAAGAATCTGATGGGGTATGGAATCCTGATCTAGTTATTCTAAGATTAGCTAGATCAAATAGAGGAGTGGATTTGTATGTAAAATCTCCAGCTCTTCAGGTACTATTCAAATCATTAGCTGATGGAAGAACTACACCAACAATAAATAATGGTTGGGGTTTAGAAATGAAGCAATGGGATTTAAATACAATATTGAGTAGTCAAGTATTTGACACGCAGGGAGAAGTTAATTTTGATGATCCAGACAGTTATGTTCCTGCAAATCTAAATGTTAGTCTTGTAAATTGGAGAACGGAGAATACAGATTCAAGAAGTGATAATCGTAGAGCAGTAGCAAATTCAGATAAATTATTAATCAACCCATTTTATAATTGGGAAGACAAAAATGGAAACAATATAGGGCATGGAGTACCAAACCTATCATTTCTGCTATCAGACGAGTTAGAGAATGGATTTCATATAAAATTAAATTCTGTATTATCTAATAGAGGGTTTGATTTATACTTTAGTATGGTAGAAAGGTATCTTAAATGGTTATGTGAAACTACAAGTATAAGACAGGCATTTTTAAGGATACATAATGATGAAAATATGACAGTAGAGAGTATGATTGGGAGTGATAATCCCGATTTTGATAAACTCATGGATAATTGGGATTAAAGATATGAAAAAAATAAAATATTCTAATGCAAAACAAAAAAGATACGCTTTTCTTTGTGATACGTGTATGCTACCATCAGTATATAATGCAAGAACTGATACTGTAGAATGTATATCATGTGGAATTAATATGAATTATGTTAATATAGGAATAACTAGAGATGAGGTATTGAATCCAATAGATAAAGTAGGCGTAGAATTGGAAGGTTTTTGGAATAAATATCCAGCAGGTAGCACTAATGGAGATGTTGTATGGCATGATGATGGATCAGTAGAATTTGATGATGATGGATCAGGAAGAGATTGTACATGTCCATGTACATGTGGCGAATCAGATGATGATTATTGTAGATATTGTGATGAGGGTTGTGATCATGACTGTGATGGTTATCACGATAGTCAAGGATCAGGAGCTGGAGAATATGTCACAAGACCTGTACCATATAAACAATGGAATAAGATGGTAAAAATACTAGATGAAAATTATCCATCTGCAACTAATGATTCATGTGGTGGTCATGTGCATTTTAGCCCAAAAAATAAAATTATATATCAAATATTTATGAATGAAGATTTCTGGTATGGATTAAAGGAACATTTAAGGAGATGGGCAATACGAAACCTTAACGAAAATGGTATAGAGAAAATGAAAAGTAGACTTGCTGGAGAGGGAAGTTATTGTCATAATAGATTTACACCAGAAGAACAGTTTGAGGGTGGAAATGATAGATATACTCATATTAATTATGATTATAAGAAATATGGAACAATAGAAATAAGATTACTACCTATGTTCGACCAGAAAGAATTATACATAAAGGCAGTTAAAGACATGCTTGATTTTGTAGTTAATTGGATACAGAAAGAATTAGTGAGTATAACAAACCCAAGAGTTGATATATTAAGAGCTGATATGAAAGGAGTAATTAAAACAAAAGAGATGAAAACATATGAAGAAAAAAGAATACAAAGGAAAAAGAGGATTTTGGTGATCTAGATATGTGTGTAATATTAGAGTTTAACGGCTCAAAACCAGAACATGTTTCAGGTAATATACTAAAAGAAGCCGAAGAAGGAAATAAAGACGGTGGTGGAATAGCATGGATAGATGGAGATGTTGTTAGATGGGAAAAAGGAATACATGTAACTGCAGATTATGTTAAATCCTTGATAAAGAAGGAAAAAATAAAAGAGCCATTTGTTGTGCATTTCAGAATAGCTACTCATGGAGGAGTTAATGATGAACTTTGCCACCCATTTGCATTAAGCCCAGAAAGTGATGATCTAGCTACAAGTGGTAGTGATAAAGAGGGTGTTATGTTCCATAATGGTGTATGGACTAACTATCAAGATTTTGCTATGAAAACATTATTAAACAGAACAGACACAAAGTTTCTTGAAGGTGGTATATCAGACAGTAGAGTCATGGCGTGGTTAGTAAGATTCTATGGAAAAGGATATCTCTCTATGATAGATGAAAAAGTTTCAGTTCTTACACCACAAGGATTATACCGATATGGAAAAGGTTGGACAGAAGTAGAGGGTTTAACATGTTCTAACGACAACTTCGATAATACATGGAGTGGATATGTTTGGAAAGGTGGAAAGAAACTATCTGACGAATCTGATGTATCTGGTCAAATGACCTTAGTGGAGGGCGATTGCAAGGATTTTCGGGAAGCTCGTCTAAAAGAGCTAAGAGAGCAAAATCTAGAAATAGAAAACGACAGAAGAGCAAAAAATGGAGAAAGCGAACTAAACATGGAAGAGTACGAACTTTTATACGGAGATGAAGACAATGAAGGATATACTCTTAGTGAAGAAGATGAGTTTGATGAAGAAATGGGTTATGGATATACAGATGGTGCAGGGATATTCCATTCATACTCAGGAGGGTGTTTCCCATGAGTAAAAAACACATACTGTGGATACCTAGACGTAGACAACTAGACGAAGTAGAACAAAGGGAGGAAGAAGAATGACATCAGTACTAAACATAATAATTGATCAAAAGCTATTTCCTGAAAATTATGTTAATGGAGAATCCATATATAGAATTTCAGAAAAATTAATAAAAGCTTTTAAAGAATTACATGATGTATCAACAAAAGATCCATATCTTAAACTAGCTATAGAGTTAGGTTATATTACCCCTGAAACTTTTGAAACTCTAAATAAAGATGGAAAATTCAAATGGAGTATGTCTAAAATATTAGAGCATAGTGAAATTAATCCCTCACAAATATTATTAAGTGGAGATGTAACATTTAGGGATAATGCTCTTTCACAATCAGGTTTATCAGAATACCTTTATCATGCTCTTTCAAAATCATATAATAGAACTACAGAAATATTTACATTCAAATCTGTCTATACTGATATTCTAAGACATAATAATATAGTAAATGTTGCAGAAAAGGTAGCCAAGCGTTTTATTAAGGATTATGATATGAAGAACAAAGCAAAGTTAAAAACTGTGACTATTAATACCTATGATAAAGCAACTGACAAAGAAAAGATAATGAAAGCTATAAAGAAACTCAAGAGAGGAAAAGGAAATGTTATGTAAGTGTAGAAATTGTATGTATGAAGAAGCAGTAAGAACTTTACTTCTCCATAGTAGCCATTCACATCTATTAAGAGGTTTAATTCATGGCTAAATGTGGTCACATAGTCACAGGTAAATTTGATAAAAACGATTTTAACAGATTTAATAAAATGGCTAAAAATATATTTTGGTATCAACCAATCCACTATAAACTAATATGGAATGATGATAAAGATAGTGGAAAAATATGTAAATGGGCGTTAAAACGTGGAGATTATGAAGGATCACCACAACATTATTGGGAGGAATTGAAATGAAATCTAGTGAAAAAAAAGTATTAGTAGACTGTCTGCTTAGAGCTGATAGGAGAAAATTCTCATGTGGTTGTCCATATCTAGCTTTAGCTGATGAATTGGGATATATTACAATGTATGCAGCCACACACAACCCAGATATAGGACTATCAAATTTTGGTAGGCTTAGTGTAAGAAAAATGCTAAAAACTTATGGGCTTAGCACAGACTATGCACAGTTTATCTATGAAGAGTTAGAAAATGGTAAAACATTACACCAAATAGCTGAAGAAATACATGGTGGTATACTATATGATATAGAACCATATGCAGACGATAATTTAAAAAGGGAGTTTGAAAATGAAATTAGCAAAATTACCGTATAACATGAAAACATATCGTAATAGATTGATGATATCAGTATCTTCATTAGTTTCAAGATACCCACCATTAATGTCTATATGTAATACTGTGGCTACATTGGAGTCTATATTATAATGAGCCAAAGACAATTAAGAAAAGCCACAGAAATTCTTGACAGAATAAAAAAAGTGGAAAAAAACACATGGGTGTTACCATCTATTTCAAATGTTGAGCAACTTCATACAGTTGTAAGAGCAGATGGAGTGGAAAAAAATTACGAATGTGATTGTGTAGGATTTCAGTATAGTCAAAACTGTTATCATATAATAGCTGTAGTGTTGTTTGAAAAAAATAAAGAGGTTGATGAATTAAAATGAACATAAAAGAATACTATAAAGAGTTTGAGGAATTCAATCCATTCTTATATTTAAAAGAATGTGATATAGAAAAAAGAAAATTTGTTACCAACTCTGCTATTCAGGTATATGATCTACTTGGGGAAAGTAAAATTGGTAAAAAATGTGATGCTGGAGACATTGTTGCTATACTTAAACTGATAGGAACGTTTGTTGTTCAGGAAGCTTCAGATTCGGCATATAAAGACCAACAGGAGTTAATGAGATGATAGATAACAAGAAGAAGAAAAGAAAAAACACTTTCAAGCTACATTGGGGAGATTTAGATTGATAAAGAAAAAGCTAGAGAAGTGGGAAAGCTTTGAAAATAGCAAACCCAAGCATTTAGATTTAATTCCAAACTTTGCTAAAGTTAGTGGTGGTTACAATAAAAAAACAAAAAAATCAAAAAAACATAGATTGGGAGCTAGGGGTGGCATGCCTTTAAATGCTGTAGAAAAATCTGTTCTACAAAATAGACATGGATTTGATGAAACTCTACAGCTTAAAAACGGTAAGTTTGTAAATGGTGTGTTTATTGGTATGGATAAAACTGATAGATGGCTTTCATTAATTGAAAAATCAAAAAAGGAGGAATTGAAATGAGATTTCGTATGACAACACAATTATATGGATCTGAAGTAAGCACGGTAGAATTACCAGAAGGCTATTCGCAATCAGAACTAGGATCATACGAAACAATGATTATGGGATATAAGGGAGAATGGTTAGATTATCAAACTAGATGTAATACATTAAATGAGGCAGCACAAGACCATATTACAGCTATTCAGTTTGTAAAAGATTTATACGAGGAGGAATCGAAATGAGTTATTACGGTGCAATTTGTGATATGTGTAAAGGTAAACTAAATCCTATTACATCTAGTGAAAAATATTGTGAATTATGTAAAACTAAATTGAATCAACCTGACAATCATAAATCTAAAAATCCAATGCTATATGGTGTGCTTGTAAAGAATAAAGAAAATAACAAAGTAGTGAGATATATTGATTATAGTAATGGTGGTCTTTCTGTAAAACATGATAAAATAAAGAACACATATCATACTACAGAATATGTTCTTAATAATATAGAATCTCATATGTTAACAGTTATGTCACGAATAGATGTTGACAACTTTTGGGTTGACTGTGATATGTTTAGAAAATCACTAATGGAGGAATCGAAATGAAATGTGATCATCCTGAAAATGACGGATATTGGAAGCAGGATAGACTTTGGTTTTGTCATGATTGCAGTAAGGAACTAAAACCACATTATTTCTGCAGGAATTGTGAAACAGACGAATGGATTGATTGTAATTTGGTCGAAATGACCTCATACTCACGTTTTTCAGGGGAACAAATAGTCAAGGGTAAGACATATCCAACACACATAACTATACCTCTTGATGAATATACTGACCTACACCAGATGTTGTACAAACTATTAAGGAAAAAACCAGATGGTATCAGAGAGCTTGCTGATGACGTATGGGCAATTATAGAAAAAGTGGAAGATTTAAAGTATGGTGTTCATAAGGAGAAATCGAAATGAAAATGAATAATAATAACATGTGTATGGTATGTTTTCAACCACCAGATGTTAAACCAGAAAATAATATGTTGGGAGAAAAAGAAGTGTTTCCATTAATAAAACACCATATTGCTTATTTCCCAGAACTTATAGCATTTGTTCACTATGACTGTCATAAAAAAATACATGATACACCATTAACTGCATTTATTCAGTATGAAAAAGGAGATGCACGTAAATTCTACGAGGAGAAAAAACTAAATGAAGAAAAAAGAAATAGAAGAGATTGAATCAATCATAAAAACATTGGGAAGTATAGACTATAGTGGTAGATATATTAGTGATCAAGTTTTTGAATGTGTTCAAAGGCTTTATAAGATAATAAAACCATATTTAGATGAGGAACAAGTAAGATGAACAAAGAAGAAAAAATAAATTTCATGGAAAGAGAAGATATAGAGTTTGATACATCTATACCTACAGCTCCAATAAACTTTGAAGAATTTCACCCAGCAAATATTGATGTGTGGGATGAATATAAGCCAATAAGAGATGAGGTAGATAGAGTAACAAAAGCTATACTGAAAGCCAAGTTTCCATACCTAATAGAATCAGAAAAAGGTCAGGGTAAAACCCTATTAATCCACACTATCTGTAAGAAAAACAATATTGCATTAATAGAAGAACCTGTAGGATCTGGAACTAAGAAAAGTGATCTGATTGGAAGTAAGGAGATAAACCGTGATGGTACACTATTCAATTTAGGTATGTTACCAAAAGCAATAGAGGTCGCAAATCACTATAAACACGCCTGTCTATATGGAGATGATGCAAGTGCACAAGACCATGCAATGCAAAGATGGTGGAATAGTATATGTGATGGTAGGCGATCAGTTGTTGCCAACGGAAAAAGATACAGATTGAATGAGGGTTGTAAGTTAGCTATAATTTGGACAATAAATCCTTCTACATATGCAGGATTAAACAGTATGACTGAAGATCTACGTTCTAGATTCATTGGTAACATATGGGACTATCCATCAAAAGTAGAAATGGAAGATGTTGTTGATTGGAGTTTGATATCTGTAGATTTAGTGAAAGAACCATTACTAACACTTGTTCAAGATATTTATGCATTAAAAAGAAGTGGACAGATCGACTATGCTTTATCTACTAGGGATGTTGTGCAGTTTGTAGAACATTATAGAGATTGTGTGAGTGATGATGTGAGTAAACCATTGGAAACTGTTATTCAAGAGATAATATTGATAAAATATACAGATCCTGAAGAAAGAGAATTGGTTAAAATAAGGGCTAATGACACGTTTGGAGTGAATGTATGAACGAACCAATAAAACCATGTAGTGTATGTGGAGTAGACATACACCCATTAGCAACAAAATATCCACGAACACGAAGTAAATGTGATTCATGTGTAAAAAAGGTAGCTAAAGAAAAAGAAGATGCTAGACAACTGAGATACAGAACTAAGAAGAGAAAACTGCTTATGGGTATGGGTATAACCAAAACATATGATAAATGTATAGTATGCCATAAGGATTCTCCATCAAATAGATCAAAATACTGCTCAGACGTATGTGCAAAAAAGGCTATCCTGATTAAATCAAACATATTACAGGTAGCATATATAACGAAAAGATTGGAAGAACTACGAGCTAAAAGAGCAAGGATAAAAAAAGACTTGAAGAGGTATAGTAAATAATGGCTAGAGATAAAAGTATTCTAAGTGAAAAAGACTTACATGATAAAACCTCTAGCATGATAGAATTTATTAGAGATTGTGAGATAAAAATAGAATATGGTAGGGGAGAAAACTATTGTCAAATTACACCAGCAATGAATCCAGACGACCAATCTTATGAGTTTACAGAAGATAAATTCAAAATTCATTTAGCTTCTCCAGCAGTAAAAAAGATTAATCAATACACTGCCCTGATACATGAACTAGGTCATATACTATATCAATCTCCATTCACACCAGTAAAAAAACTATTAAATAGATCAGACTGGAGTAAAATAAGTAAAATAGCTCATGTGGTTTATAATATTTTAGAGGATCAACGAATAGAATCACATCTATCAAGAAACTATTTAGCATATCTGAAAAGATTTCAAACCACACGAAAAAATTTGGGAAAGGAATTTAAATCTAGTAAAAATCCAGCAAACATGCTTCTTGCCATAAGATTCTTTAGAGATGATTTGGTTAAAGATTATAAAAACTATGACGTATTCAAGAAAGCACTTGAAGATGTAGAAGGTATGGATAAGTTTGGTGGTTTAAGGGTTCTTATATCATTAAAAAAATACCTTGAAGAATATGTTGATGAGAGGGAGAACTTTACAGGAAGTGATAAAGAACTTACACAGACAATTAAAGAAGTTGGTCTTGAAAAGACTCAAGCAAAGGATCTACATACATCTAAAGAAACAGAAATTCCTGAAGAACTACTACAACCATCATATAATAATGACGAGATTAAATCATTGTTAAAAGATGGTAAAACTGAGGGTGAAAGAGAGTTTGAAGAGGTTATAAATATAATGAATGAGGGCACTTCTTCTACAGATAATATGCCAAAAAACGCTAGAATTGTTAAAAGGATAGATGAGGAATACGAAACCAACAACCATGTTGCGAAAAAACTAAATGGTATATTTAAGAAAGTAAAGATGAAGTATAAAGAAAGCATAGACACTGAGGGGTATGACGTAGATGTTGAAGAATATGTTGACAGGTTTATTGACGGTCATAAATTAAATAAGTGCTTAATAAACACAAACGCACATAGGGGTGTTTCTATAATAATAAGTATTGATGGTTCTTCATCAATGCGAGGACAAATGCCATATGTAAGAGAACTCGTTTCAACCCTTTACAAATCTGTAAAAGATATAAGTAATGTTGAAATCAAATGTAATGTTTGGGCTAGTAACAGAGAGGGTGAAATAGGAATAACTGAGGTTAATAGTAAAGATGATATTAAGAACATATCGATCACTAGTGTAGATACATCTGATAGGTTCTTTGCCACTCCTACACATATGGGGTTAGAGTATACACGAAAGATGTTAAAAGATATGAGTGGTGAGAGGAAATTAGTCATAATGATAACAGACGGTGTGCCAAATTACTATCTTAAAGGAAGAAAAGTAGTTAGAGCTGAATACTACAAAAAGTGTAGGAAATCACTACAAAGTCTTCTTAGACAAACACCTAATATCATATGTATAGCTATGATAGGAAACCGTGTAGCCCAAGAGAGAGTAATGGAGTTGTTTGGGAAAAGACGTGTAATTCCTGTGCCTGATTGGTATAATGCATCCGAAAACATTATAAAACAATTCAAACAGATGGTTGTTAGCACATTAATTTAGAGGTTATAGTAAATGAATTACAAAAACATAAGGGAAAAGATGATCAAAAGGGTCATGGAGTTGGAAAAGGAATTGTTTATGCCAAAGCATATTCCTAAAGGAACATCAGAAGATCCTAAACCCGATTGGATGAAAGACTTCACACAAGAAGAGATAGACAGCTGTTGGTGTCCAAACTGTAAGTACCCACTTGAATATTGGGGTGAAAAAACAGATGAGGAACTACAAAGAGAACTAACTAATCTTGAACATATGAAGGCTAACCCTGTATGACCTTAACGGAAAGAGAAAGGTTCATACAACACTTCTCCACAATCTCAACAATGAGGATAATGATGGAGCAGATGAAAAGAATAACATCCAATCAACCCACTTTTTTTTCAGAAGAAGAATTGGCTTTAAAAGGAAGCGAAGATGTTAAAGCTATACGTGATACACGTTGTAGAAACTTAGAAGATGAGATTATTAGTCAACTATTTGAGGAAATGAAAGAAGAAGCATTACTTGGTGGTGGCATAATAAAAGGTCTGTTAAAAGATTAGAAACATTTATATTACTTACAGTCCTTATATAAATATGTGTAATGGAGTTTGTAGGGGATTTAAAAGAAAATCTTATAATGAAAAAAATCATTACTGCCAAAAATGTGCAAAATTTATTCCTGCAAGATTTTTATCTCGTGAGAAAAAAACTTTTGGAAGACTTAGATGTAATTGCTGTCACGGTTTGGTTCGAAACAAAGTAAAAATGCTTTCACTTAATCGAAAAGCTTCTTCTATTATTTGTCAAGTCTGAAATATCAATTCCAATAAAATTTATTGTTTTAAACCTAGAAATTTTTCTTTTAAAAATCTTTGTTCTACCTTCAGCCTGTCTGTCGTGTACCTCTGAACTAAAGAATTTTCTTTTATCTCCAGCTCTTCCATGAAGATCATTATGTCTCATAGTGGTTATTTTATCTGGGAAATAAACCATAAGTATCATGTGAGCTAATTCGTGACAAATAACACTCATGTTTTGTGTAGTGTACAATGAGTTTGGATTATCTTGAACATAACATATTATCTTTTCTCTTGATGTAACTCCATGTGGAATTGAAAAATCAAGCTCTTCCAATCTTGGATCATTTGAATAAAATGTTGGATCATACTGACTAGTCTTTTTTATGATTATTTCCCACTTGTCTTGTAAAAGCAATCTTGGGTGATCTAAGAAATGATAATGTTCATAAATATAAAAAAGTATCAATTTTTCATATAAACGTTTGTCTATATTATCTGTAGTGAACTCAATATTCATGTTATTATGTTAAATTAGGTCGTTATTATATCTTTCTGAATATTTATTGAATATTCTTCTAAAAATATAAGATCTTATCATAGAGACACCTGTATAAACCAATCCTATGATTATTGCTGTTGATAAAACCTGATTAGCTATATCATCAACAAAATGAGGAAGGAAAAACAGATTTAGGGAAAAAGCTATAAAATAACCTACCCCAACACTAATAATCGTCTCATATATTGAGTTTAATTTATTCTGCATTACATATCACTGCAATCCATGTGAGCACCACAGTTTGGACATCTCAAATGGCATGCTTGTAGTTCTTCCATCAAAAAACCACACTGAACACATACTTCACTTGTAGTCTTACCCCTACTCTTCATATCTCATTACCCCAGCACTCCCATTTATATGTTTTGTTTCTAGCAAACAATTCTATGCGTGGTAAATCACCACAAAGCTCAATTATCTTATCACGCACAATATCAGGTTTTTTACTATGTTGTTCTGGTACAGATTCGATAATTTGTCTCACTGAATGACTTATGATTTTAGGCTTGCCTCTTTTTCCCAACAAGCATATTTCTGCATTTGCTCTGGTGTACGAACCCATTCCCATAAAGTTATCACCATTCTTGTACTTTTTAACCCATGTAAATGCTACTGTTTTATACTCAAAACCCCATGCTCTCATCACGTCTAAGGCAGTTTGTATTTGAGGAAATGTAACCCACATGAAAAGAAAACTATCATCATCTGCTATGTCTTGAATGGGTAGTTTTTTTATATCTTCAGACTTCATTGTAGAGTATTTAAACGAAGCTCCCCTCTTACCTGCCAAGGCTTTATCGTTATAATTCCAAGGAGGATCTGAATATATTATTTTAAATTTACTCTTTGGCAGATCCATATTTTGCTTTCACCCTCGCAACTATAGCTAATGTTACACCAATAATTGGTATACATTCAAGAAGGTCTATTCCATATAATAAAAAATCAGTAACTGGGTGTACTCCAAATAAACCCACATTTCCATCAAAAAAGCACTCTGCAGCACTAATAGTATGAGGTATTTGAAGATATAAAATAATGGCACTTAGAGTCAGGGATTCTGTAAGGTGCCTATCATACCATGAAAGAAACCGAGATACCACATTAGGCATGATATGACACAGTTAATCTTAATAATAAGTCTTTCCTATTTTAGGTATGCCTAACTTAAAAATAGACTTTAGGGTCAGAAAAGACGATAATAGGGGTATATATTACAGTGAAACGAAAAGAGCTATAATATATTGTGGAGGACATGAAACCATAGAAGACCTTTATAAGACTCTAGATCATGAAGTATTTCATCATTGTTTTGAAGAGTTGGGTGAAACTGATAATATGGATGAAGATATGGAAGAACAACTCATATTTTCAATGCAGTGGGCACCATTAGATTTGGTCTAAATTAAGTTAGCTTTTCTAAGATATGTTGAAATCTCTTCACATGACTTCTCATTTACTTCTTCTGACCACACGGTAGGACATTCTGCGTGCCAAAGATCAACAACAACACAGTTATTCCACTCTAACATTTTCTTTTGAACCAAGTCTTGCCCTGTTTTTAACACACTATCATGGTGTTTATCCTGAACACGAACAACAATAGTTGGTTTATTTATCCTTAAAATCACTATATCCAATGTCTCCTTCAACTGTCTTTCTGATAAAGTGTCAAGAAAATCACCCTTCATAAGCTTATGAAATGGGTATTGTATCTTATAATCACACTCATTATCTCCAAATATACTTTTGAGTATTTTAAGAGAAGTTCTCTCTCCTTCGCCTATAAATCTTTCATCTACTTGGTCATAATTTAAATCAGAGTGATCATCCATTATGTCTACTTTCTTTTGTTACTTTAATAAGTCTTTCGAAGTTTTCATCCTTAAACATTTTTAACATTTCAACGACTTTGTGATGTTTTTTACAAAGAAGTGCAAATCTATTTGGGTCTTTTTTAATAATAGGTAGCACATATTCGTTATAAGCATGCGTGTGTTTAAAATCTGAATAAATCTTATCACCTGTTATATACCTTTTATGATGAAACACAAAATATTTTCCATACTTTCTATGACAAACAGCACACTTTAAGTCAAATTGTGGCATTGCAGCTACCTCTCTTCTTAATTTATCTACTATGTCTTTTTTAGACATCCCCATTGACCTGCCATCGCTTTTGCGATACCTACGAAAGTTCTACTTCTATCAGTAGAGTTTCTTGGTGTCATATACCACCCCTTTGTGTATCTATGTCCATTCTTTGTGGTAATATATGTTACATCTACTACCTTTGTTGGTTTTAATTTTGGTAAATTCTTTAACCATAAACAAGTTTTCTTTGAATGATCATGCCCGAACTGATAAGGTTGTATGATCTGCGTGTATTTTGGTAGGTTAGCTTTACTAGATGGAACTGGATTTTCAACACATATCTTATCTATATTAGCATTTAATAATGACATAAACAAACCTGTATCAATCTTCTTATTTTCTTTCTCATTTAACCTAGCCCTATTCCTACAAATAAATGTGCATACTGGGTGTCCTATCATTAAATCCCATCCCTCATCCAGATGATTTAATACATCATCTTGTATGTGATATTCACTAGAAATTTCTGTTGGCTTCAAGTCACAACTCCATGCATCATGACCTCTTACTCTGAACGCTTCCCTAATTATACCAGAGCATTCACACGCTACTAGAACTTTCATTTGTTTTTTCCTCAACTTTACTCAGCATTTTCTAGTCCTTTTTCTGTTAATATATACTCTGCATCTGCCTGTGCATGTTCAGGACTATCAACCATTCTCGCCAATCTCTTTTTACCAGATTTCTTAAAGTATATTCTGTAAGTACTGGCATGAGCTACAACATTACCTCCTATTGGTTTAATAGGATCACCAAACATCATACTTGGATCAGATTGCACTTGGTTTGTGAAAATAACTGGACATCTAAAATAAAATGATATATTCTTAATATGTGTCATAAGTCTAGCTATCTGCATTTGTCTGTCTGCTAAAGTACCTCTGCCTAAATATTCCTCTCTAAATTGCCCAATGGCACCATCAAGTATAACCAGTTTTGGTTTCTTTTCCAGTAATATTCCTGATAAACTGTTTATAGTTCCAAGTAGTTGCTCAGTATTTGGAGTATAGAGATATGTTATATTGTTTAATTTTTCTCTAGCTTCTTCTGCTGTTATTTCTTCTCTTGCCATAAGAATCTGAATTATTCTTCTTGGTTTAAATGTGTCTTCACAATCAATCCATATGACATTACCACCGTCTTTTATTGCTTGACAAGCTAATGTATTACAGAATTGTGTTTTACCTGCACCAAACTCACCATAAATCTCATAGGTAGCTTCTGGTCTAACACCACCACCCATCAGATTATCAAGCTCTTCACACTCTGTTGATACAACAGGTAATTGATCATGATAATCCATCAAGTCCATAACACCCATATCTGATTTTCTAATCATATCATTATCCTCTAATAGTTTCTGTGCCTTGAACACCCAAGTGTCCGTAGTTGCCTTTGAAACACCTGTTATTTCTGATACTTCTCTTGATCCTCTAACACAAATATCGATTAAATTAGTAACACCAAAAGCTTCGAGTTTCTTTTGTGTAACAGCACCGACTCCTTCTAACTGTGATACGCTTAAATCAAGTGTTTCTTCTTCTTTCTTTTTCACCATACCACTCACATCAAATTCGTTTATAACTTCCATCTTTATTCAGCTTTATTACATTATTCTTCTCCCACCTATCAATTAAACGTTTCGCTTCTTCTTCATTCATTCCTGCTTCTACAAGAACTGATTCAAAACGCTTTAATTTCACGTTACCTTGTTCATCTCTAGCTGAGTTCCATAGTTGTATAGCATCATGTTGTTTAGTATTTTTATTGTTAAAGTATATTTGTTTCTGAATTGTTCCAGCATCTAACGATTGACCAAAAGCTTCATACATTGACTTCATTAAGATTTCAACGTTTTCTATATCTGATATTTCTACACGTTCACGTAAATGAAGTTTAGCATACGCAGATGAAAGTCTAACCAATGCTTCAAGCTGTCTTGTACCAACAGGCATTTCTGATTCTGCAGAAACACTTCTCATCCTTTCATAAATATTTAATAATTTTGTCTTGGACTCTTTTGGTAACACTGGTTTAAGTTTTCTCACATAGTTAAGATACGCCATTAATTGTCTCTCATCAAAATATGCTGATTCATATTCGTTTGTAAAAGAATCAAGTATGTGTGTTGCCTTTTTCATATCTTCTGTTACGTGAACTTTATCCTTTATCAACCAAATCATATCAAACCTTGATAGCAGTGGTGCAGGAACGTCAATATTATCTCTTAAAGTTATATCACTATCATAAACACCATACTTTGGATTTGCTGCAGCCAATATACTTGTTCTTGTAGGTAATGTCATTTGTATACCTGCTTTTGCAATTGAAACTGTTTGTTGCTCCATAGCTTCATGCATTGAACTTCTATCCTCCTTATTCATTTTATCAAATTCATCAATAAATGCAAAACCACCATCACATATTGGTAATACACCTGCCTGTGCAACAAACTTACCACTATCCATCTTAACCATTCCTATTGTTAATCCTGCAGCACTAGAACCCCTACCACTTGTGTATATGGATTTCTGAGTTATTTTATTTGCAAACTTTAATAATTCAGACTTTGCCATACTGGGATCTCCAATCAACAATGTGTTTATGTCACCTCTCTTTAATGTTTTCACACCACCAGCTAATTCCAGAAGTAGTGCTAATTTTATATCATTATAACCATAAATATGAGGGGCAAATGATCCAACTATATCATTAATAAATGATTTTTTATCAACATCTCCTGCTATTTTTGCAAGATCTTTTTCACTAGGTTCAATTAATTTATTATCTTCCAAATCACTAATACATAAAATATCGATAAAAACATCATTCTCATTAGTCTTCAAGTCTACAACACTTCTGAACAGCCCTGTTATTCTCTTTCTTTGACCTACAAAAGAAGACCTAACATTGTTATTAATCATCTTACCTGTAAGAATTGTAGGAGAACTGTTTTCCGAATCTTCCATAAACTCCTGCAATAGTATTGTTTGTATATCATCTGTAACTATGGTTTTTTGATCAATCTCCATCTTCTGCTTCTTACATGAAGAATTAGAACAAAACTCCTGTATAATTTTTCTATCAATAGTAACATTACATTTACAATCTCTTCCACATGATGGACATATGAAAGTAGCTGATTTTATGAATGTTTTTGGTGCATCTGTGGCTATTATCTGACAGTCAAAAGTGATTGTCATATTCTCATGTTTTGATGATATTTTATGCATTGATATGGTAGAGTTTGTCACCATTTTTATTTTCATATCTTGGAAAGCGTTTGTAATAAGATCAAAACTACCCTTCTTTTCAGCCATAATTTTAAAAATAGCAATTTTCAATAATTCCAGAAATTCAACACTATCATCTATGTACATGTCTATGAATGGTTCTACTGATGGATTTAAACAAAAAGTAGAGTTTGGTCTAAGACCGTCAATAATATCAACATACTTATTCATGTATAGTCCTTCCATTATAGTATCGATCTTAGACGATTGTGTTGCCATCATAGTCTTTTAGAAACCTCCCTTCTTGCTAAGTTTGAAACTTGTGTTACACGTTCTTGCAGTTTCACAATATCATCGTTTGATAAACTGCCTACGCATACTCTCCATTTCTCCATAGTCGCCATTAATAATGGAAATTTTGTAGAAACTAAATTTGAATCAAACTCAGTTATTTTAGAATTTTTTCCAGAGTGGTTCTTCACATATTCATCTGCACATATTGCTAATAAAAGACTAAATGACAGATGTGGTGGTCTTATTTTCTCAAGTGATTCAAAGATTGGTTTTGTCTTATCACCAACCGAGATAGTAGTAGTCTTCCGAAAATTCATACACTATATACAACAGTGAGACATATAAGTGTTTACCATGTTTTGATCAAGAGTTAACTAACTACTAAGCTAACGAAAAAAGTTAGTTAAGTTAAGTAACTTAACTTGATAATATGAGTTAGTTAACATTTAACTAAATTAAAAAGCATTGTTAAGTAACTTAACTTAGTTAACTTTTAAAACTATTTATGATCAACTGTGTCTTGTATTAATAATGTTGGCTGTACTTCTCTACTTACAAAACCATTTATAAAACCTTGAACTTTTTCTGATTCAACTACTGCTTCTTTCTCTTCTCCTTTTGAGTTTTTCCAAGAAATCTTAATGAACATAAGGCTAATATGTGATGGGTGTATATAATTATTTCTAATTATAAATGCTTTTATAAATAATATATTGGTGTTCTACCACATCTACAATTTTTTTCTTTCAAGCCGTCCTGAACTCGAAGTGTTGCTATCACTTCTCTTATACGCCTTTGATCTATACCAGTCTTCTGAAAAATTTCTAGATTTGTGTACCCATCTTGTGATTTTTCTAATAAATCTTTAATTATATTGTAAAATGTTTTTGGTCTTTCTGTACTTTCAAATACTTCTGCACTGACAACTATCTTCTTCAAAAGTGTCTCACCAATGGTTTGATTTCCATTTCTGCTATATGTTTCTGTACCAATATTTCACCGTTTGGCTCAATTATTACCTCTACCATACCTACATCTGGTGTAGTTCCAGCAAGTCCACTTCTAAATAAGTGTGCATCTGGAAATTTCCATGCTGGTGTAGTAAATCCATGAGTGTGTGTAAATTCTACATGAACAAAGTAATGAACATGACTTCTTACAATAACGTCGGCTTTACCCATTTTATCTTTTTCAAAGACCATACCAGCCATCTCTCTTGCTAGTGCAGTTGTTCTATATGCTGCCCATTTGTTAAATCCTATATGGTGTGTGAAATTAAATATCTTTCCATGTATTTCAGCTAAGGCGTAATAGTCTGTTAAACCCTCTCCACCATAAGCTCTGTATTTTGTAGCTCCCATCTCTCTTGCTATAATTTCTTCAAAGTTTGTACCGTCCTGTTGAACGTGATATCCAGATCCTCTTGTAAACATTAGGTTTTGATATGGTATAGTATTTATTAGTTTTTTAGCATCATTTAATTGATCATAAACATTTGTTGTCCAACTTTGCTGTCCTACCTGTCTTCTATTTGCCCCATCACATGGCTCACCATTAACTACAAGTAGTGTTGGTTTTTGTGTTAATTCATCAATACAATTATACCATGCACCTCTTAATGCTATTTGTAATTTATTTGGGTTATGCACTGTATCTAGATCTGATATTACTGGGTGTTCCGAACATAATGATGTTGATGAACCATTATGTAAGTCTGAAATAGTTAGTACGGACTTTGAAGAACTTGATCTTCCACTCACTGATTTCATTCTATGTACTTGAGCTTCAAGTCTCTTGATTAACTTCTCTTGCCCATTTATTATTTTATTGAATTTCTTTTCTTGAATACCAATACTATGACCCGTTGACATGATATTTGTATGGTTAACTCCCATATAAATCTATCCCAAGTTTTTGTATTTATGATAATGTGGATCAAACGACCAATTATCATGTGGTTTAGAATTAGGATTCATTTTCATTTTCCAATCTAATTCAGTTAACACTTCATTATTTGGGTGATATACTTTTTTATGAATTTTATATCTCTCTTCAGTTCTACACAAACCAAAACTTGTTTCCTCACATAAGTCACATAACATATGATCTTCTTGATGATTTTGTTTCTTGTTATTATTTTTTGAACACCAATCACCGTCTTTGTTTTTATGATCCATTAACTTCCACCTACCAGTTTTATCATGGCTTTCTTTATCCCAAGAAAGACCTTTCATTCCACATTTATTACACGTTTTGTCCATAATTAAAAAGAAAAAATTGAGGTGACTAATCCTCCTTTTCAGTCTCTAAAGCCAACATTGGTCTACCACTTGGCTCTGCTATTCGTTCAACGACCACAGCGTTTAAACCGTCTGAGGCATCTAAAGCTACGCACTTAGCAACTTGTTCTACCCACCAACCATCAGGCTTGGATTGACCAATTATTGTTTTTGCAAATGTATGTCTTAGACCCTCTGTTGTTGTAATTTCAACAAGGTCTGAATCGAATTTCGCACTGTGTTTTATCTTGAATCCCTGTATTGTAACTCTATCATCCTTTTTTAAAGGAGTGGAATCTTCTCTCGTTACAGGTTCAAGCACCTTCGAAATGTTCATAGTACTGTATACACTACCCCTTATATAAACCTACTCTTTGATCATTTGAATTAATGACATGAGCTGATCCATCATCTTTGATCTAATCTGACCAAACCTATCGCCGTTTACGTCTTCTTGTGGGTAAACTGCTTTTGTTTTATGATGTGCTACAACAAAAAATTGATCCCAATATTCTGTTATTTTTTTCACGTCGTCACTTATTTCAACGTCAGGTAGTTTTGTTATTATTGGTGCCCTACCATAAGTGCCTCCTGTCAAAGTTGTTTGTCCTGATTTAAAGGGGGTAAATTTTCCTCCCTGTTGTTCAAAACACTCCTTATCGGCACATATAGCTTTTGGCTCTTTCTGATAGAATATGTCCTCTCCTACTTGCCAGTCAGAACCACATATTTTACATGTTCCTGCATACTTTCCCTTTATCTTAGTACCCATGTGTTTTATATAACATACCTAAATATAAATCTTTATATGTTTTTAATGCTTAAAACAAATATGGAGAATATTCAAAGACTCTTATGGATTATGCTAATAACATCATTAGTAGTGTTTTTTTCACTTGAGTTTGCGTTTGGTGAAGATAAGATTGAAACTTTAAGATATGTTCACAAAGATAATCCAACTGTATGCATAATGGAGCCCTCTCCAATCATTCAGGAGAGGTTTCATGAAGAAATATTGGATGTGACTATATCATCAATAAAAGCTTGGGAGATTGAAATGACAGAACACACTGGTGGTAATTGGTATTTACCAATAAAGTACTATATGTGGGAATTTCATTTTGATAAACTCACAACTGATTTTAAGCAATGTAATATTATTATGGAGTTTGATGAATATAATAATGGTGAAAACCGTAATAAAAGATCACTGGGTTGGACAGCATTTGATTTTTCCAACTCATCTCACAAGTATGCTTACATGAAGGTTTATGTGAAAGCTACTGAACCACCACAAGTAACTATGATATGTGTTAACTGTGATGAAGGAAAACAAAATCCTGACACAGAATATGAGTTAAAACCCCTACCTTTAGGAACCATAAAATCAATAATAATGCATGAGTTTTCTCACACATTAGGAGTAGGGCATTATATTGATGATAGAACTCACTTTAACAATATACCAAGTTTAATGTACCCAACACTAAGTCCATTTATAGAAAATGATCCAATCATAGGTTTGGTTGAAAAAGAAGTCCTTAGACTGATATATGGTGAGGATGGTTTTGGTGGTCATTATGGGGTTATAAGACAATACTCGTTTGATATCAAGATTACTGATAATGGGTTCTTTTTAAAGTAGACGAAAGATTTATATAATATACATGCAACAATATATGTATGGCAAGGCGTAAAATCGGAAATTCTCACACAACCATTTGTGTGAAGTGGGAAGACAAAGAATTATTTAGAAAATTCGCACGCTTTGTTAAAAAAACTAAAACAGGGGACTTGTATGAAAGTGATGCAGTTCTCTTTAACAAATTATTAACCGAGTATAGAAAGCATAATAGAGAGGATTCAAAGGCTAATACAACCTATCCTATAAAACAATAGTTATTTTTCCTTCTTAGCACAGTATAATTTTCTGCATAGTGGCGAACAGTAAATTCTCTGCCTACCCTTATAACGCCAAGGTAATACTGCATTACATTCTATACAATAGTGAGTATCATCTTTACGCATGCATTAAGTATATAAAGGTATTATTTAAAGGTTTAATCTTACTTTAAGCAGTTTTGCCTTCAAAATGGTATAACTTGCCTGCTTATGTTGTCTTGGTCTATCTTCAGGATTCATTCCTCTTCCTCTAGCTGTAGTTTGTATTACTCCTTTTGGGTTTATCATATGTGCTTCTCCACGTCCAACTGGGGGTGTTTTATCAGATGTGGTTTGATATTCTTGGGCTGGATGTCGTTTATTACCTCTTGCAGCATTTTCTAATCTTAATGCCATTCGTCTTCCTTTTTCATCATCACTCAAAAAGGAAGCTTCTCTTGCCCCTCCCCTACCTTTTAGTTTTGTTGGGTCTGCAACAGTTGTTCTTAAGTCTTCTCCTGTTGTTTTGCGATAAGATGCCCTTTGCCCCTGACCTCGTCTTCCTGTAGGTGGTTTTCCTTGTGAAAACTTTGGATTGTGTCTAATCTTTTTTCCACCTCTTCCTCTTGTCCCAGTATGATTATATATAAAATCTTCACCTTCAACTATTCCACTAACCCCTCTTCCTGATTCAGGATTATTAGTAACAGAAAGTGGTATTCTTGCTGCAGGTGTACCCTTTCCTGCTCCTTCTCTTACTCTTTTAGCTGTTACATTTGCATCGGCACTTGGGTGTTGTCTTGCCAATGTGCTTTGTTCTGCATGAGATTGTCCTAACGGTTCTCTTTTCTTGTTTAACCATACTTCCCATGCCTTTTTCACTTTCTTTTTTGCTCTTCGTTTTCGCTGTGCTTCATTCCTTTGATCTCTTGTTGAGGATGGATTTGATTTAGATGGAGTTGTTGTTCTTTCTTTTATTTTTGCAAGTTTTTGTTCATTAGTCATCTTTTTCCATTCTTCTTTGGCTTTCTTTCCTTGTATTTTTTTACCATAATTATATACTTTGCTATCTTCCAATCTCTTTGCATCTATTACCTCTCTTTCTTTCGCCATCTGTTCATCTGTAAGTCTAGGGTTTTTCTGACCAGCTACAGTTTCATTATATTCTTCCCTCGTTGGTGCTTTGTCCTGTCCAGTATTATGTGAAAATCTTTTTTTACCCTTCACACCTAAAGATGCATCTTGTTCTTGTCTTGCATGTGAATGAGTGCTTTCTTCATAGTCCCGTAATTTATTCCTATCAGCTTCTGTAGCATTAGGTGATGTTACACGATCTCTTAATTGTTTTAATTGTTTTAAATCTACTTTTGGTTTATCTGGGTTTCTCTTCTCTTCTAAGAATTTTTTTCCCTTACTGCCAACTACATGTGCTCTAGCTTGATTTCCTGTTACGTGTACCCCTCTATCACCTATCTGTCTATTACTACTATCTGATACCTTTACATCTTTATCTGGAACATCTTCAACTTTGCCACTTTTTATATCTTGTGCTTTGAATGGTATGTGTGGTTTTGGTGCTTTTCTTCTTCCCTTCGTTTCTTCACCAGATGTAAAACTACCAGATGTACCTGTAAGTGTTGATGTAGTTTTCCTAGGTAAAGTTTCTTGTGCTTTACCTTCTGGTTTTTCTCCACGAGCTGCCTCTAGATTTTTTGCACCCTCTACCCCAATATTATAATGAACTTTTAGTATTTGATTACATATATTCTGTATCTTATCAAATGATGCCTTTTCCTTAATCTCTTTAGTTCTTCCTAACTCTTGCAAAGTTGGAGTTATTTTTTTTGATTCACCCTCATCGGTCTCATCTGGTTGCACGATTGCTCTTTTTGGAAGACCTCTAACAGCAGTTTTCCTCCAAGAATCTCTAACTCCCTGTAATTTTTTTCCCTGTCTTGCGTAAGAATCTCTTTGTGCCTGTAATTTTGCCTGTCTTGCTTCCTCATCTTTTGCACCTAATATTGGTACTGGTGCTCGTTCCCTAGTTTCTTTATCACTAACAACTTTTCTATAAGCACCTGCTTCTTGCCCTTCTTTGATTTTTTTTCTTTTTTTATTATGTTGTCTAGCTAATTTCTTTTCTGCTTCTCTTACCATATGTCTTGTAACTTTCCTATCTTCATGTCGACGTTTACCTGCATCTGTGGATGTATCTACCACTGTACGATCCACCTTAGGTATGGCTCTTGTTGTACCTTCCTTTTCACCAGATGGTTTATGTATGGTTTTTTCATCAGGTTTAGCTGGTTCTGGGTCTTTTTGAAATTTAGGATGGGATAGATCAAACTTTTTGGGCTTTTCTTTACCTGCAGTAATTTTGTCCCATGTATGCTTATCAGGTAATCCCCGTCCAGTAGACATTGCTGGTGCATCTTGTCCTGTATATTTTGTTGGGCTAGGTTGTTCTCTCCATTGACCTCCCTTCTCTTGTTTTTTTTCTGCATCTATCTTATCATACGCTGCACTGAGTTTTTTATCTTTTTCTTCCTGATATTTTGATTCTTTTCGCTCCTTCTCTTGGTCTAACTCATGTATCTTTCGTCTGATTGCTTGCGTTTCTTCACTGTATTTTTGTCGTTTTCGTTTCTTTTTCTTTGGTTTTTCTGGTTCTACTCCAATATTATATTGAACTTTTTTAACATCATAGGTTATACCCCATGAATTTAGATTAGTCTCTGGAACGCCTACCGTCATCTTTTTCCTCTCCTTTTTTATCAGTGTCTTTTTCCTGATCTCTATACCTGCCCTTACTATCTGAATATCTTGCATTATATACTCCTGTAGTATCAGAAGAGTTTACTCCACTATTACCTGCACCGTCACCTTCTTTAACTAAGGATTTTACGCCATATTGTACTTTACCAAATTGTTTTTGACTTCTTATAACATATGCACCTCGTTTATCATCACCATCATGTGGTTTTTTATCCACTCGCTGTTTTGGTGGACTGAATCCTAAATCTTTATCATCACCTACTCTTGGGTTTTTAGGGTTACGAGGAATTCTTGCATCACCTGATAGCTTAGGTTGATGTCTATTCCATTCTGCATCTAAATCTTTCTGTGTTTTTGGTCTTGGTTTTGATCGAGGGTCTCTTAAATATCGATCTCCACTCACTTTTTTTTCTAAAAATTCTTGTCTTTTCTCTAACCATACTTCATACGCTTTTCCTACACTTGGAGCACTTGTATCTTTTTCACCTCTCATTAATTTTTTTCCTTTTGCACCAGTTCCCAATGGTTTACCATCTATATCAAAATATTTTGTATTTTCATCTCCATGTTCTTCAACTTTTGGTTTCACTGGTGTAATATCTGTTCCAGCTCCTGCACCATAACCGTGACCATATTTTCTATCTGTTTTATTTATAAAATTTTTCTGCTTGTCACTTTCTCCACCTGTTTTTCTCCATCCATCTTCCTTCTCTTTTTCTTCTTCTTCATCATCCTTATGTGACTCTTCTATACCGTTGTTCTTTTCTACCTTTGGTTTCTCCTTCTCATGTTTAAATTCTTCCTTCTTATCATCATCTGATTCACCTTCATAATCTTCGTCAGCATCAAATGGTATTTTTGTTGAAACTCCTGCCCTGTTTCCACCAACTTGACCATGTGTAGATTCTTCAACATTTGATTTACTTAAAACATCCTTTAATTCTTGTGGCAATTCTTCCCAAGTCTTATTGAGAAATCGTGGGCTAAATGCATGTGCCTTGACAAGTTCATCTGTCTTTTCCTCTAAAGTCATAGAATTCCATGTTTTATTGGTTAAAATATCTTTTATAAAGAATGTCTCATTTATATGAATCTCGTCTATAGCACCGTTATCTTTCAATACAGATACATAGGCATTGTTCATTTTAACTACAACGCCTCTACCCTCATTACCATTTACATAATAGTGTATATTATCACCTACTTTCGTGTGAGTTATCTTATTGACGTCGTTCATCTCTATCATCTTCATGCTTTCTTTCTATATAAGGTTTATTACTATCTCCTTCCTTTTCTTCTTTCTCCTGCATTGAGAAATCATCCTTAGATGTCTGTAATACTCTTGGATCTTCGAAACCAGTTTCGTGTGGATTACCATATCTAGCATCTCCTTGCCCCTGATCTTTCTTCATATCTAGCCATGATTTCCATTTTTCTGCTACATTTTGAGATATCTGTCCTTTTTTTGGCAATTCTTCTGGTTTTACAACAGGACTATCTCTCACTCCTTTATCTTGTTCTGTAGCATGTCTATATACTGCTTCAACCTCATCAACGTTTTGTAAAGTACCTTTTCCCTCATCTTTCTTTTCTAGCCATGATTTCCATAATGCTTTATTCTCATGTAATATATGTCGATCTGTCCAATGTTCATCTTTTGGTTGTTTTACTGTACCTGTACTTGTTATAGTAGGAGTTCTTGGTGGTGCTACTTTACCACTTCTAACTGCTTCTTCCTCATCTTTACGCTGTTTAAGTCCTCTTTCAGTTCCTTGTACCTCCTCCTTGGCATGAACTGTTAGTGAACGGTCGTCTCCTGACGTGTTTCTAGTTCTTCTAGCTCTTCTAGCTCTTTGCTGTCGTTTTCTCCAGTCTAGTTCTCTTTCTTTTTTATCCCAATCATCTTTCTTGTTTAACCATACTTCCCATAAACTGCCTCCTTCTAACCATGTTTCCCAAAATGCCTTTTTCACTTTCTTCTTTGGCTTTTTTCTTCTATCACCTGTATTTGACATTATGTGTTTTTTATTCCAAGCATCATCCAATTCCTTTTGATTCTTTGGTTCTTTTCTAGTGGAACCAAGACCTTTATGTTCATGTTTTGGATCGTTTAAATAATCTAACTCTATACCTTTTGGTATTTTACTATTTGCTATGGCAAATGCAGTTAAATCACTACTTGTACTTCTACCCCTCTGTGTTGTTTTATGTGGGTTTGAGGGTAATTTTCTAGGTCTCTCAATAGTCTGATCTGCATACTTTCCTCTTCTTTTAAAATCTAATGTACCGTCTTGATAAACCCTTGCTCCCATAGGATCTGCATCATCTTTTGCTGGACGAGGTTTATTAGCATCTCCTGTTATTGTTTTCTCCAACCATATTTCCCATGCTTTTAATTTCTCAACTTCTTTTAATTCTCCATCTGTTAATTCTTCAAGTGGTTCTTCCTCATCCATTGCAGTTTCTTTTTCTGCCTCTTTTTCTCTCTCTATTTTACCTGTCAAAGCATTCCAATGTATGGGTTTATCTATATGTGTTTGATAGTTAGTTTCTTTACTTGGTGATTTTGGATATGTGTATTTCTTAGTCACATCTTCTGGTTCATCTCCTAAAATATCTGGAAACATCTTTTTACCCCTCTCAATTTTGTCATAAGCAATATTTCTAGCCCTCTCTGAAAGTGAATCTATACGTTTTTTTCTAGAGATACCAATATCTTCACGAAGAGGAGACCTAGCTTTAGGCTGTTTTCTCATTTTTCTCTGTTTAAGACTACTCTGTTTTTTATTACTATCTACTAGCTGGTCTTGTAATTTTCTCCATTGAGGATAATATCTACCATATCTTTTTTTCCTACGTTCTTCTTGTTCTACAGGGTCTACTACTACCATAATATATAGGCTTAGTTATTATATATAAAGATTTTTTAACCAAATATAGCTTTTTGCAGCTTTTCTGACACATCTAATATATGCCAACCACCACCACTGTTCACAGCCCTACACGCTAATACTAGACTGTCTGGATAGTCGTCATGTTCATCACTCCTAATCTTCATTATACCAGTTTCTGTATATTCTCTTCTTAGGTATGATAATTGGTAAACTAGTTTATTTATCTCCTTCATCTTTATCTTATGGTTTTCAAACAAAAGTCTAAGATTTTTATACATCTCTGCCTTTTCCTGTAGAGAAAATACAACTCCTCTTACGGGTAAATCCCTTTCCCTAGCCAAGTCAACAAGACCTCCTCCCAGCCCTGTTTCGTCTATAAATACGGTTTCTACCCTATAATCTCTGATAAAATCACCTATGCGACCACACACATCAACCACGTTTGATTGTGCTTCTGAATCAACATGTTCTACAAAAACAATGTCATTCTCATCAACTCCTATTATTGTGAAAACTGTTTCATCCCTACCACTTCTTGCAATATCTACACCCATATAGTATTTTACCAAACCCTTTGGTTTAAAGTCGGTTATGGCTTCCTTTATCAATGTGTTTGGGATTAATGCATTACCAATATCTAAGAACTCACCCTCAACCTCTTGTACATACTCATCCCTTGTTAATTTCTTAATTTCTTCAATAAATGCTGGATCTTCCTGTACTAGGGGACTGTCTGTAGATTTTACATGAAATTCTGTCCACATGCCGTCAGGGTTTTTTGGTTTTGCATTTTGGCACGCTTCAAAAAAGTACCCAGACTTGCTAAATGGTGTTGATGTTAACCACACCCTAGCATGAGTAGCCATACCAGATGGTAAGAAAGCCTTCAAAATACTTGATTTAATGAAAGAACACTCGTCTGCTATAATACAATGTGGTGAATAACCCCTAAGAGATACACCTGTTTCTCCTGTAGCCCTAGTGATTATCTTACTCATACCCTTACCGTTTAGAAAATTAACCCACATCTCACTCTGAGTATTTCTCACAATATATCCTTTAAGAAATTCATTGTTTACGATTAGGCTTCTAATCCTGTCAAACATGATTGTTGCCTGATTTTGTGTAGGTGCTGCTATAACTATAGTACATTCATCTTTTATAGTATTAAGCATGAGTGGTGCAAAAAATGCAAAATGTATCGCCTTTACTGCTGTAGACATGGTTTTACCCACCTGTCTTCCAGAACGATACACTATAAATCTGTCTTTACAATTTACATATTTTTGATTATAATCAAAGAGTTTATGATTGAGAAAAACCTCACTAAATTTACTTGGGTTGTTTGCACAGTCTGCTATAACCTGAACAAACTGCTTTCTCTCTTCAACATCTTCATTTGTGGGTCTAGCCATTTTTTATCTCGTACTCTACGTCTCTTATTCTATTAGTTACAGATTTTAATCTATTCTTAAGCCAGTATAATTGTTGAGGGTTTTTTTCAACAGATATGTTTTTATTCAATTCTGCCTCATATCTCTTATACTCTTCCAAGTGTTTTTCTAAATCATTCATGACAATCACACTCACAATCCGTACAGGTAAATGGTATTTCTTGATAATGTCCACATTTTAAACAATACCCATCAACTATGGCACTCACAACCACACCCCCTCGATTTACATTTTTTATCCGATGTACCCCAATAACATTGACAATTCACACAATGTCCGTTAATATATTCAGGCATTTTATCCACTACCCACCACCATATGCTTGTATTTAATATGTAATAATACTTCTTCGGTGCAACAAAATTCCTTACCACAATGAATACAATGTCTTATATCATATGCTTTATTCATTTAGATGTTCCTCCACATGATAAACATGTTGAGAATCCTGTTGAATGACCATCATTTTCTCCATATGTCCATTTAAAACCTGCACAATTTCCACATTTTTTACAGGCATCCCTAAATTCAATTGCTGGTGGATCTCCTAGTTTCATTTAAATCTATCATCTCCTAAATGTCTGTCTTTATAGTCCCATCTACCTGTTCCAGTCCTTCTTGATTTTTTTCTATCTCTCCACGACTTAAAATAATATCCAATAGTCATTCCACCTAGTAAATAACACCCACATAAGAACCAAATAAATAACTCATCTTCCATTTTATTCTGACCTCTGTGCCTTTATTTCCCTAAATATGTTTGCAATATCTCCTTTTTTATCATATTCTTGTTTCTCAGTAACCACTATCTTACTATTCAAATCATTGATGGATTTCACTATTTCCAATAATGTTTTTATCTCTGATTTCGTGTTTCTATCAGGTATGTTTCCATCCATCTTGGCTTGTGTTAATGCCATTAATACGTTTTCAAATGATATTTTTGCCAGCATATCAATCATTGATTTCAAGTCTTCTGGGTTCCTAGTATCAAGTTCATTTATGAATTTAACAAAATCTTCTCTTATTGCACATACAGCACCAGCTTCATATTTTGGACATTTTCCATTACCTCCATCTTCTATAGACCTATAAACACATTGATCACAGAGAGCTGGTATATTAGCCTCCTTAAAATGCTTAGCAGAGTTAAAGGGGCTTATAGTTTTCCTCTTATCCTCCACTACTATGTTTTTAGTACCAATAGGTTTTATCTTGAATAATTTGTCCTCCTTAGCCATTATATAACAGTTAATCTCCCATTATTTAAAGTTTTTACCCTGCTACCACTTTATGACATATACATTCACATTTAAAACCCACTTCGGTTTTAGTTATATATGAACAATCAACGTGTCTATGATTAATACATTCTGTAGATAAACATCTCACTCTGACCACTTTTCTCTATTATCTGTGAAACATTTTGTTGCATATGGACACATACCATCACACAGAAAACATTTTGTTCTCTCTGGAAGAATTTCTTCCGTTAATGAGGTTTTTATGATATTTGCTTTTTCTATCATATCTAGTAGTGTTTCTTCTATAGGCTTTAATTTAAATGACATAATTACTGGTTTATCTCTTTTCTCCTTATCTATACTATTAGACACGTAGATAACACATCCAAATTCTGCATCTATGTCATAGCATTTTTTAAGCAGAACCCTATATCTATTTATCTGGTCACGGTGAGAATCACTTACTCTTGCGTTTGCCCTACTAAAATAATCTATAGATCCAGTTGTTTTTTTGTCACAAATAACCCATTTTCCACCAACTTTCATTAAATCATCAATACTACCATAAATTATATCAAGTTGTCTTGGATCATCTTCTGGTATTTTTTTTGATTCTTCGTATGATAATGATTCATCTCTCACATAATCATATGCAAGAAATTTTTCATGATTTTCTTCTTTGGCTATCTGTGAATTATTATGAACACATTGACCAAAATAAAGTGATTTCACATCTTCTGTGGAGGCACCTGTTTCTGGTTCTGTTTTTCTATAAATTACATTTCTCATACATGGTTTGATAACATCAGAGACGTGTATCTGTCCAAGTCTTTCTGTTCGTAAAGCATCCATCTGAGATCTCCTGAACTCAAAATAGATTTCATTATTAATATCCTCTAACTTTAACACATTATATGTACGTTAAAGTCTTATATAAATCTATCTAATAGGAACCAATGTTTGTACAATCGCAACCTTCAACATCACAGACTGTGTTTCCCTCATGGGCTTTTTGATTATGTCCACATTCTTCGCATGTTCCACTTGCAACTATTTTTATATCTGCCATCAATAACTCTCCTCAATTACAAAGTTAAAAGTTTTCGTCTGTTCTGATATAGCTCCACTACTGTTCTTTAATTCTACTTCTCCAGACCATATTCCAGCATTTGCTATCACTGTGTCAGTAGAAGCTAGCGTATAACTGATAAGTCCATCTGCTCTTGTGGTATATACTATATCTCCGTTTATTAAAAGTGTGCCATCTGGTTTCCAAACTTTCCATTTTCCAGTAGCATATGTTACTGTGTTTGTTAGGTTTTTGGCTACCCCAGCATCAGTTGTTATAGTTAGTTGTAATGTGATTAAGCTACCAGCTTTCACCCTATATTCTGTTGCTCTGCCTACCATATTCATACTCATTCTAATTTCCTCCCTCTACGTTATTATCGGTGTTACTCGTACTTATAGTTTGTGAAGTATCATCTGTTTCAACCTCTTGACTACTGTTCTCAGAACTTGTAGTTTCTGAAGAATCGGCAATTGACTCTGATTCAATTGTCCAGAATGTTCCAACTGACTGTCCCTGATAAACAGCTCCATCTTGTAATTTTCCTACAATATATGATATTAGACTTATTGATTCATTTACAACCCTTAGAATTGTTCTAATCCTCTGCCTGAATGATTGGATTGATATTGATTCTACTATAACATAGACCTTACCCATTGCTTTTATTCTGGTTTCTGCGTACTGAATTGTCTCATTTATTATTGGCATTATGTGTTTGAATCTCTTAATTGTTTCAGACACACTAATTGAATTATTAATAACCCTGAATATTGCTCTCATTCTGACTATTGTTTCTGACACACTTATGCTATTGTTAATAACTCTGAATATTCCACGTAATCTAACTCTAACCTCTGGTACACTTATTGTTTCAGATAATCTCTTAATTATAGTTCTTAGTTTAGTTATATCTTCTCTAACCCTTATAAGCTCATCTACAACTTTTCTTATAACTTGTAACTTCTGTCTAAAGGTTTGTACCGAAACAGATTCGTTTATTATTCTTCCCAACCCTCTTAGTTTTACTATAACTTCGGATGTGTTTATTATATTGTTAATAACTTTAAACATACTTCGAACTGGTGTTAATACTTCTGATACACTTATTGTGTTATTAATAACCCTCTTAAACACACCAATCCTTATCCTTAATTCATTTATTCCTATGGATTCTGCAACAAGTCTAAGTAGTGTTCTCAATACCACTCTTCCTTCTGATACCTGAACAGACTCTGTAAATGATCTTGCAAACTTCTTTCTGAAGGCTTCTGATATCTGTGACGTTTCCGTAATAACTCTTCTAATTGCTCTTAGTTTCTGCCTGAAGGTTTGTATGGATATTGACTCGTTTATCAACCTTCGTATATCTAATAATCTTACTATAGACTCTGCAGTTTGAACCGTGTTGTTAATTATTCTTTTAATAACTCTTAGCCTAACAAGTCCTTCTGATACACTAATAGTGTTTTGTATTAATCGTATAATTATCTTCAATCTTATTATTGATTCAGATGATTGGACTGTGTTGTTAATTATACGTCCAAGTGTTCTTAGTTTTACTATGACTTCAGCATAATTAACAGCTTCGGATATCACCCTGAGAATAACTCTTATAGATACTCTTTGTTCTGCAACACTTTCTGATTCTGCTTTAAATCTAATTAATGTCATCAGTTTAACATATTCTACACCTTGTTGGAATGCATTTTGCTGGAACATGCCTTGGAATACCTTAGAAGTGCCAACTCTTATAATTTCATTAACACGTTTAAGTCTTCCACGTAATGTTTTTACTGATTCTTGAACACGAATGGATTCTCCTATTAATCGTATTAATACTCTTGCCCTACTCCTAAATGTCTGTATTGATACAGATTCAGCAATATGTCTTCGTAAAGTTCTGTATGGTAAGTCTCCTACAGATATACTAACAGATTCACTTATTACCCTTCTTATAGTTCTAAGTCTTTCACGGAATGTTTGTATTGAAACGTTTTCTGAAACTAGTTTTCTTAACACTCTTGTAAAGATTTTAGCCTCACTAATATCAACAGTCTCGGCTATTAGTTTTATTAAGTCTCTTACACTTAACCTAAATGTCTGAACAGATATTGATTCTGCGAGATGTCTAATTAATATTCTTGTAAAGACTTTGGTTTCTACAACTCTAACTGTTTCAGCAAATATTCTAGATACTGCCTTTCTAAATCCTTCACTAATACTAACACTCTCATTGATAAATTTGCCAATACCCCTTATTGCTAATGCCTCGTATCCTGATTGGAATACATTTTGTTGGAATGATGATTGGAATACTCCCAGCCTTGTTCTTGCAACATTAACAGTCTCTGATATTATTCTCAATAATATTCTTGGTTTTATTCGGAATGTCTGTATTGACACAGATTCTGCCAAATGTCGTATGAGGCTTCTTGCCCATGCAAGATCTGTAGAGACACGCACAATCTCTCCCTGATGTTTTATTAATACTCTTAATCTTATTTTTACTTCAGATATACTTACCGACTCTGAAACAATTCTCTTTATTATTCTAAGTTTTTGCCTAAACGTTTGAATGGATATTGATTCATTTAATGATCTAATTAATGCTCTTAAATCAATCTTTGTTTCTGAAACTTGAACGCTTTCTCCAAATATTCTGGACACAGACCTTCTAAATGATTCAGATATGCTTATTGTGTTATTGATAACTTTTAATATTAATTTCCTTCTGAGAAGAGATTCTGCAACACTTATAGATTCTGTAAATATTTTAATAAATCCTATTGCCTTTCTCTGTGTTTCACTCAAACTAATTGTATTATTAATAATTCTAGCCAAACCACGTATCTTATTTACACTTTCACTAACACTCAATGTGTTATTAATAACTCTCTTAATTGCTCTTAATTTCTGCCTGAATGTTTGAATTGATATTGATTCTGAAACTAATTTTAGTAAAGACATTGTTTTAACTTTTACTTCACTAATAGATTCTGATTCTGTTGCAAATCGTATAAATGCACTTAATCTTACCTTTCCTTCGGCTACCTGCGATGTTTCTGTCTTTTGTCTTATTAAAGACATTAACTTCTTTAAACTCTCAGACACTGACTCATTTTCATTTATTAGTCTTATCTTACCCATGAGTTTAATGGCTTCTGTACCTTGCTGGAATACATTGGTTTGGAATATGTTTTGGAATATTTTCTTAATTTCTATATTTACAGTTTCATTTACACGTTTTGTCCATTTTTTATAGAATGTTTCTGCATATTGCACTGTTTCTCCAACCATTCTTTTTATAGATTTTAAACTAATCTTTCCTTCGGATATTTGTGACGTTTCTGCAATCTTTCTTATTAACTCTCTGTATTTTAGAACATTCTCTGTGTTGTTTAATGATTCATTAAATGCCTTTACTAAACCACGTTTCATCACTTCGGTTTCTGCTACCTGTGTTGTTTCTAATACGTGGTGAATTAATGTTCTAATTCTTATTCTAAAGGTTTGTATTGATATAGATTCGTTTGCAAGTCTTACAAGATCTCTGGTCTTTCTATCTGTCTCTGATAACGATATTGATTCATTTATTATTTTTACTAATACTGGTAAAATATCGAAAGGAGATTCTATAGTTGTTTCCTGTGGAAATACATTATCTTGAAAAACGTTTGCCTGAAATAAATATCCTCTTTGCTTTCCTTGAAAAACATCTTTTTGAAAAACATATGTACCCCATTCATTATCTTGAAATGTATTATCTTGAAATACGTTGTTTTGAAATACTGGTTTTACTTTAGCCATTTATGCCACCCAGCTTGCAGAGTGAATGTATTCTATCCTTAAAATGTAATAACAACTTACCAGCAGGATAACCCAAAGCTAGGTCTATTATGAACCCCTGCCATAGCCACGTTTTGAATTGTTCTCCCTCTATTCCCACTACGAGTATAATCCAAGGTATCATAACTGTAAAGTAAACTGCATTTAGTAATGATGTTATTATTAAAAACTCTATTAATCTTTTTCCTATCTGACTCATCTTTATCATCCATCATGTCATTTCATTCCACGCACTTCCACTCCATATGTAGTGGTCGCCTGTATCGTATTCTTCAAAGATTACACCTGCTTCCATATTAGTAGTTCCTGAACCTGTTGTATATGAAACTGAATCTGCAAATTTTAATACCACAATACCTGAACCTCCATCTCCTCCATCATAAACTGATGAAACACCAAAACCACCACCACCACCTCCTGTGTTAGTAGCACCATCTTCAGCATGACCTGAATAATCTGTTCTTCTTCCATCTCCACCACCACCTGTTCCTCCTGAACCAGCAGCAAAAGAACCTGAATTATGATAAGAACCTCCTCCACCTCCAGCATAAGTTACTGAAGATCCTGTTATACTTGAAGCAGTACCATTTCCACCATTTCCACCAGCAGTAGTAGTACCATTAGCTCCAGCAGCAGAAGCTCCTCCTCCACCACCACAACTTGATGTATTACCTGTATCTTGACCTGTACCACCATTATTACCATAAGAACCACTTGTACCGACAGTGCCTCCTCCACCACCACCAACACCAGCTCCTCCACCTGAGCCTCCATTACCTGCATTTCTAGTTGTTGAGCTTGAACCTGAACCACCGAAACCTCCACCTAGAGATGTTATTGTTGAAAATACCGAATTACTACCATTTGCTGCTGCCGTAGGAACACCTGAGTCTGAACCTGCTCCACCAGCACCTACAGTAGTTGAATAAGTTGTGTTTGCTGTGACACTAAAGCCTGATGCTGTTCTAAAACCTCCAGCTCCTCCTCCACCTCCAAGTCCAGCGTTCATTCCTGATCCACCACCTCCTCCACCTCCGACTACGAGGTATTCTACGGTGGTGTTTGATGTGGGTGTAAATGATCCACTACCTGATAAATACTTTAAAATTACATATCCTGATACACTTGTATCAACTGTTGGTGTTACTAATGTTACACCTAAATTCATTCCAGTTCTTTCTGCATTTGTTCCTTGAAGTCGATTACCTGCTAAATATTTTACTGCCATTATCCGTACCCTGCATCTCCGTATGCTGATCTATGTGTTACAGTACCTGCTGAAGCCCACGCTGTTCCGTTAAATAAATCTGACGTATCTAGATAATGACTACTGTTTACAACATCAGAACCACCACCTGTTATTGCTTTTGTTGCTGAACCACCTGTATTACCATATCTTCTATCTGTAGTAGTACCACCATTAGATGACCATGAACTTCCATTATATGTCCATGATGCACCAGATGCACCAGCAGTTAATACAGCATTAGTTGCATTTCCACCCATACCACCATGATAGTTGACACTACCTATTGTTGCAGTTGTTGTATTTGTCCATGATGTTCCATCATATTCCATAGTTTGAGTATCATAAGAACTTCCATTATATCCACCAGCAGATATGGCGTTTGTTGAATTACCGTCACCACCACCAGATCTACTTCCTCTTGTCATATTTCCACCAGCACTCCATGCAGATCCATTCCATTCTTCTGTCCAATTTCCACCATTGGTAGTTCCGTCATGACCTCCAAAAGAAATCGCATCTGATGAATTACCACCACCACTTAGACTGGATCTTCCTCTAGCCATATCTCCAAGATTTGACCATGATGATCCGTTAAATTTTTCCACTACATCATATTTTGTTGAACCTGAATAATCCTCACCACCACCTGCAACATGATCGGCTTTATTACCACCACCAAAAGTTGCTGATGCTGAAGTTGATCTAGCAGTTTCTGCTGTCCATGTACTAGCTGTAGAATTACATGAAGATGTATGACCAGTGGGAGCACCACTTCCACCACTCCCTGTACCATTAACAAGTAAACCTGACATATAATCCCCATCTGTATAATTTAACCATGCATCTTTATCTGAACTTAAATAGAAATATTTGTATGTGTCTGTTTCTATAAAGATTGATCCTGCTGGTAGATCACTACTAACTGATGATGTTCCGTCACCACCTAAACGATTTGCTCCTGCAGCACCTCCTCCTGAAGCTCCGTCACCACCATTTTTATCTCCTGCACTACCAACTAACTCACCTGAACCATAACCACCACCTAACGATGTAATTGAACCAAAAACTGAATTTTCACCATTAACTCCTGAAGCATTTGTACCTGTTTGTTTTGCACCACCATCTCCAACTTCAACTGTATATGCTTGTGCTGTAACTTCATAATTTGTGCCAGCTCTATATCCACCAGCACCTCCACCACCACCGATTCCACCTCCTCCTGAACCTCCACCACCTACTACGAGATAGCGAATATTGAAAGCAGATGTCGGTGTGAATGATCCATCTGTTGTCCATCTAATAATGGTTTGACCTGATACTGTTGATGTATCAACTGTATGAGTACCTGTTGGTGTATTATATGTATTACCTGATGTTGAAAATCTAATTATTACTACACCTTTACCTCCTGCACCACCATCGGAATCTGAGGGAGATTCTCCAGCTCCACCTCCACCTCCTCCTAAATAATCTGTTCCTGCATCACCATCAGAACTTCTATTAGCATCACCACCACCACCTTGACCACCAGAACCATCTGATCCTGTATGTGGAGCACCTCCTCCACCTCCAGCATAATAAAGATTAGTTCCTGTAATATCATTTTGTAATCCATCTCCACCATCTCCACCATTTTGTCCACTAGTTTGAGATTCACCTACTTCACCAGCTCCACCTCCTCCAGCAGCACTAGATGGAGAAGTACCTATATCTCCACCATCATAGCCTTGAATTGTTGTTTTTAATAATGTTGCTTTCTCGATTTCAGCACCATAAACTTTGTAGTATGCTGTTTCATTAGCATAGTTAGACCATGATGATCCACCCTGAGTTGTGTATGCTATACTTTCATTTGACACTGTTGCAGAATTTGTACCTAAGTAAATATCTTGTGCCGATCCTAAATTTTTAATTCCCAATACATCATCTGCTGCGATTGTTACTGCTGATGAAGCTGTAAATGATTGTTCTGTTGTTGTATTATTTGATCCATCTTCTTCTGTATTTGATGCATTTAGATCTCCAATAACACCTGTACCAAATTCTCTCTTTATACTTCCATTACTAGCAAAGAGATTAACACTATATGTATCGGTACTTGAAGCATTATCTGTTCTTAATCTTAATGTAACTTTGATAATTGATTCACCAATTAATGCATGACCACTGGCAAATTCTACACCGATTTGGGCTCTGCTACTGTAACCCCAATAATCTCTAGTAATATTTGTTTGTGAATGTAGTATTGATGAACTTGCTGCTACACTTAATCCACTTACTCGTTTAGCATCTAAATATTTAATTGCCATATTTATCTATCTCCTTTTCAAAAAATGAAGCATCGTTATGTGGTGCTTGATGTTTTGTTTGTGAACAATCACACCCCTCTGTTAGACATTCATCTTTTAATTCGTTATGATTTTCTGCTGTATGACCACACTTTATACATATATCATCATTAGCCATTATTTTACTTTCTCCTTTTTCATTGTTTCCAAGTTTGCCTTTGCGTGTCTGAATAAGTCTGCCTGATTAGACATTTGACCAACTTTCATTTCTTCCTCCCATCTCTTAGCATAACTTTCTGCCTGATGTTTATTTACGTCATTAATATCAAAGTCGTCTTTTTCTAATTGTTCATCTTTTATTTTTTCCCATAGTTTAATTTCCCTAACTCGATCATGTGCCTGTAACCTCATATTCATCAGTGTAAATTGTTTCTGTTTAATCTCAGAATCTTTGATCTTACGCTGTGCCATGTGTTTTTTACTTTTTCCTGTTATCTCGTCATACTCTATTTCCAATAATTCTAACTCACCCTGTTCCTTTTGATAGTTACAGCTTAACTCAACAAGTTGTTCCCAAAAGACATTCTGTTCACGTATTGATTGCCAATATTTACTAGCAGGTGTTGGATAATTAACATCATTAAGAACTGAATATCTCATTTCTGTTTCTGTTCGCCATAACTGATGAACTTCAAATACACGTTGTAATTCTCCTGTTAATTTTGATACTGATGTCATATCATCTTTTTCTAGTATATCTCCATCTCTAATTTTTGTGACACCAAGTTTGGTGTATTTCTTTATATCATTCAAACTGCATACCCACCTGCTGAATATTCTCTAGTTACTTGTGGATTTCCACTTGTTGCCCATGCTGAACCATCCCATGTTTCTGTTGAATTTAGATAGACACCATTGGCTTTTCCCATTCCACAAACTGCAACTGAACCTGTGCCACACGCCATAGCACCATATCTTGCATATGATGATAATGAACTATAACCAATATCTGTCCACGAACTACCATTAAATGTTTCACTACATCTAGCTGTACTTGTACCCTGAGCACCTTGATATGCAATAGCATTTGTGCTAGTACCATCACCACCATGAATATATCTTGGTTCATTCATTGAACCAACTGTACCCCATGATGAACCGTTCCATACTGCATAATCATCTGTGGAATTACCTGTATTTCCACCAAAACAAACTGCACTTGTTGCATTTCCACCCATATTACAACCATAACATTCCCAACCCACAGTCGAAGCATTAGCCCATGTTGAACCATCATATGTCCATGATTTTGTTCTGTTATATGATGGTGCAGAATTACCTGCATTACCCTGACACAATAGAAAATCAGTTGGACTTCCACCACCACACGTATAATATCTTGCTGCAGGTATTGCATCTGCTGATCCCCATGCACCACTAACAAGTTTTTCTGTGCTACTTAATGCTGTCCAATTATGATCATCACCACCAACTACCATAGCAGAAGTTGAGTGTCCACCACCTGCGTGTAATCCTCTATTACCACCAAGATCATGTGAAGCTGACCAAACACCACCTGAAAATGTTTCAGTTGAATCAATCACTGCACTACCGTCATATCCACCTGTTACTAACGAAGAATTAAGAGTTGTGTTTTGTGTTATTACACCTCCTGTACCCATTTCAATCCAACTAGCTGAAGCAAAACCATTAGCATACATATACTTATAAAATTTTCCTGTATCTGTTTCTTCAAATAATGATTGTATTGGTACGTTTGTTGGTTTTGTATCACTTTTTATTCCTTGTATTCTTCCACCAGATAAATAACTTATAGCCATGTGAGTTGTCTCACGCTAATTGAACTTCTACTGCTGCGCCATTCTTCCAGATTTTTGTAAAAACACCCTCTGTGTTTGCATCTATCTTTTTAATATAAATATCTCTATCTCCTGATCCAACTGTTCCAAATGAACTTGCTGTTCCAGCATAGTTTGTTGTTGTGGTGTTTGAAAATGCGTGTACTATAGTTGCTCCTCCACCTGCTGGGGCTTGAAATGTTGGTGCTGCTCCAGCTCCATTACTTGTCAATACATGAGTTGCAGTTCCTACAGCTACTGCTGCTGGATCTCCACTTGCATCATATGTAATTAATTCTCCATCTGTTCCACCAGCCAATTTTGCTAATGTTATCTGATTATCAGCTATATGTGCTGTGTCTATAGAACCATCTGTATAATGCTCACTATCAATGGCATCGTCTGCTATTTTTGCCCCTGTAACTGCATCTGCATTTAATTCTGATGTATCAACTGCATTTGCTGCTATTTCGGTTGCTGCAACTGCTCCCCATTCTGGTGCTGTTGCTCCTGAATTAACTTGAAGAACTTCGTTTGCACTTCCTTTTGGTAACCTAACATAATCCGTTCCATTGTAATATAATATATCTCCTGCTGCATCTGATCCCATTGCTATTTTTGCTCCTGTTATCGCATTATCTGAAACTGTAGTGGCTGTAGTTGCTGTTGCTGCATTACCTGTACAACTTCCTGAACTTCCACTTGTATCTCCTGTTACATCTCCTGTTATATCTCCTGCAAAACCTGTTGCTGTTAATATTCCTGTGTTTGAATTAAATGCTAAATTACTTCCTGATTTTGGTGCTAAGTCTCCTGTTGCTGCTGTTACGAATAATGGAAAACAACTTGTATCACTCGATTCATCTGCTACTGTAATATCTGTTGGAGTTGAAGCTCCACCACCACCAAACTCAAACCAATAATTTCCTCTTCTTATCAAAGAAATTGGCTTTCCAGCATCATTTAGAGTTGCAGAACCTGCATCTAATGTCTGAATTTGACCATCTGCAGATAATGAAGATGTGTGTGAAACTGTTACCGTGTCACCATCTGTTCCCTTAAATAGATAAACAATATCGTTTTCATTTGTATCAGTAATACTAATTTTTTCTACAGCATCTGTTGTAGAAGAACCATTACACTCAACTTCAATTACTGTTGATTGTTTTTCTTGTGATGAACCACTCTCATTTGTAAATGTTGCAGAATCATCTTTAGTTGATAGAACTCCACTACCGTCTAGTGTTGCTCCTACTTTAGTAAATCCAAAAAGACCAGTCGATTCAGGATCAGCATTCCACTCATTTGTTCCAACAGGTGATGAACCATCATCTGGATAGCTTGATGTGTTTACTCTTGTTGTTCTTCGTCCATAGGCTACTCTAGCCATTTAAATCACTTACCTTTTAGTACCGTACCGTTCGAACTAGTTAGCTTAAAGCTTATGTTTTCATTGAATTGGATTTTGTCATCTAAGCCACCCTTTGCATCTGGAAATTTCATGGCTATTTTTTCTAAGAGACTAAATATGCCTCCCATAGTTAACTTTCTAGTCATTGGACTAGACTCCATTCATTGTATGATTAACGTATAATGTTAAAGTATCTGTGCTTGTTTTGTGGAAACTTGCTGGACTTGCAAAGTTCCAGTGTGTTAAAATTTTCTTTCCTGTTCCAAGTGTTGAGTTTTTATCAATAATACATCCACCTGTAATAGCGTTACCTGAACTAGTATCAATTTGTGATGTAGTCCATTCAAATTTATAAGTTACAACGTCTGTTCCTGCACCAGTGTTATCAGAGTCACCATCATTGGTTTTTGGATAGTTTGATGAAGCATCTTTCTGTGCTCCAGATGTTACTATTGGAGATAATACATGTTGATATGCATCAGTCTTTGCTAATGTGTCTGCACTTGATGGATTATTTAGAATAC
>VTLG01000521.1_pt1 | contig 65377 bp, 81 predicted proteins | sample 4694571 | NCBI WGS metagenome assembly VTLG01 (sample SAMN12604809, study PRJNA352737) | marine metagenome | biome: ENVO:00000447; feature: ENVO:00000209|ENVO:00000569|ENVO:01000036; material: ENVO:00002151; isolation source: viral sequences binned using virsorter ...
GAAGTCTGGCATTTTTTTTTGCAAAGACTACTTATAGGACTGGCTCGCTTTTGTAATCTATAAATGCAATGTAAGCTGGCTATAATGGTCAGGCCACTCCAGAGTTTGCAAGGGTCTGTTTCTGTGAAGGTATACTTAACATCCTTTTATTGGATTTTTTTCCTGGATATTTGAGGTTATATTAGAGTTTTCTTATAAATAATAATGAGAGTGGTAAAAATATGGAACAAGTAATATTACTAGCAGAACTAGTTTACCTTGGTACACCCTTTGTAGAATACATTGAGGTTATGGCCTTCCCTAATCTTGATACTTGTATACTATACACCGACCTTAATAGTGATAACATAGCATATCAAATTTGGTTGGAGTACCAGTCTATGGTTGATAATGGTTCTCAAAATCTTGTTCTGGAACAAATTACTCTTGGCTGTTCCACCCTTGACCAATCTCAAGGAATATTATATAATAAGTAGTATAAAAAGAGGTAGAAGAAATGGAAATGACATTTACAGAATCAGCGGCCAATCAAGCAAAGGTTATACTGGCAGGTGAAGGTGATGATACACTTAACCTTAGATGTTTTATACAAGGTGGTGGTTGTAGTGGTTTTCAATATGGGTTTACTTTAGACCAACAAAAAGAGGAAGATTGGGTGTTTGAAACCAATGGTGTTAAACTTCTCATAGACCCTATGTCAGGTGTCTATTTTGTAGGTGCTACGATTGATTACATTAACGACCCTTTAAATGGTTCGGCATTTACCATTAAAAATCCAAATGCAAAATCAACCTGTGGATGTGGTTCTTCGGCCGCTTTTTAAATCATGAAAGATATGCTATTGGGTTGGTGTATTGTAATTTTCTTAGCGTTAGTCTTAATAGGGCTTGAGAGGTGTTATGGGTAAGAAGGAATTGAGAAAGGCCATTAATGGTGTTATAAGTGGTGGAAAAGACAAGTTTTTGGATGATGTAAAACAAATTAACGATAGGTTGGAAAAAATCTCTCCGGAAACTTTCGGAAAAACTCTTAAAGAGCTGCAAGAGGATATTGGTATGGAAAACGAGGCGAAAAAACAATGAATTACTTGCGAGAAGATTGGTTATATATGTTTATTATCCAATATATGCCTACTATTACTTTTACTATATTTTTAGCGGGCATAGTTTATATTTACATTAGCAAAGTCTTTAATGACTGAGGAAAAATAAAATGTTTGAATTAATATGTTTAGTAGCACTTTGGTGCTGGGTTTCATGGTGTTTATTTGTTAACAAGTGTTTAGGAGAATAAAATGATTTTGACTACAATATTAGTTTCACTTTGGACCATAGGTATGTTATTATGAAGTTTAATATCTATGATTTTTTATTGGATTATTTACCCTTAATTATTATGGTCGTGTTTTTAACCATATTGTATATAAAAGGTAAAGATGTGCGAGAAGCATATCATCAAAAAAATAATCCTATTGACAATGTATCTGAGGAAGTTTTAGATAAAAAAATACAAGAATGGCAACCTTTTCACAAATAGACACAACAAACAATAACGATACTTATTATGAGATTGATGAAATGGGTAAAACCATTATGTTAAATGATAACTGGTTTGTTAATATACACATTACTCATGATATAATACCTGTATTTACAAACGAAATGTGGTTTTCAATTGGCGTATTCTTCTAAATAGGAGTATGGTCAAAGTATCAGATAATCTTAAAAAAAGGTTTAGAAAAAAGCCAAAGAATAAGTATGTTGGTAAACATCCTTTAACAGGCGAACCTGAAACACAAGAAGATAGAGATAATAGACTTAGAAGTGTGGGATATCCAACAACAACAAAAGACTAATAGTATGAACGGAAAAGGTGATAAAAGGCGACCTTCACAGGTGAACCAACAAACATATTCTGATAATTACGATAGAATATTTAAAAAGAAAAAAAAGACTGTCAAAGAAATTGGTGGTCGTAAAGGACCAGAACCAACTAGATATGGTGATTGGGAACAAAAAGGGAGATGTATTGATTTTTAACCATGGCATATTCAGATAAAGTATTAGACCATTATGAAAATCCACGAAATGTGGGTTCATTAGATAAAGAAGACCCAAATGTCGGTACAGGAATGGTGGGTGCACCTGCCTGTGGTGATGTTATGAAATTACAAATAAAGGTCAACGATAAAGGTATTATTGAAGACGCTAAATTTAAAACTTATGGATGTGGCTCGGCAATTGCTTCATCATCTTTACTTACAGAATGGGTAAGAGGTAAAACGGTTGACCAAGCACAAGAAATTAAAAACTCAGATATTGCCGAGGAACTTGCTCTACCACCAGTAAAAATACATTGTAGTGTTTTAGCAGAAGACGCTATTAAATCAGCATTAATGGACTACAATAAAAAACAGGCCGCTCAAGGAACTTGGCGACCTGATGAGAAATAGTTTGGGCTGTTTTTTGGCAGGCAATTATTTTAAAACAATTTAAGAGTAGTACACCTAGGATTGGCCATTACTCACCCAATCTTTACAAATATCTTCTTTTATTTGGTCTAGATTTTAAAGCAAACTTAGCCATTCTTTTTCTAGTATTTTTAATACCTTCTTTTTTCTTACGAGCTCTCTTTGCAGATGGTTTCTCATAATACTCATTTTGCTTTAAAGTCTTGATAATGCCTTCTTTTTGAACTTTACGCTTAAATACTCTAAGCGCCTGTTCTACATTACCATTTCTAACTTCAACCTTCATCTTTTTCCTCCAAATTTAACAGCTTTCTTAAATCTTCTGCTGATATGGTTTCAATGTAATAAATTCTTTGTTCTAAATCTTTTAAAAATCTGCTGATACTCCATAAATTATGAATAATACCAACGATTGCAATAACTATTAATAATGTAATTATGTCCATAATTTCCTCCCATGTGGCGACGCCAGCAGAAAGCCGGCGCCTGGACACACTATGAAGTGATAAGTTTTAGATAGTGGTATCACTATCATCCTCATTATCATCGGAAGTGTCTATTCCTAAATCAGACTGTCTTTGCTCTTCCATGATATCTTCCATACTAACACCACTATCAACTTTAGTGTATAAGTCAAGGAATGATGTTTTAGTATCATTGTCAAATCTGTTAACACATAACTCAACCGCTTTCAATTTGTTTTTGAAGATTGAGAATGCTTGAGCAATGTGAACCAGTCTTCTAGTAGAGATGATTTCATCAACGCCACCATCAAAATATGTTTTTCTGATAACATCAGCCCAAATTGTCAACTTTTCAGCAAATTCAGTATCTTCAAGACCTTTATCAGCAAGTACATTATTGATAATTCTTTGCTCAATTTTTTGACTTGGATATTTTTGCTCAAATGTAATTGGGAACCTTTCTAAGAAAGCTTCGTTCAAGATGTTCGTACCAATGAACTTACCATCTTCTGAACCTTGACCTTTAGTATTCGCTGTAGCAACTACTTGAAAACCAGGTTTTGGTTGAACGAACTTGTTAATCTTTTTAACAAACACGCCAGAACCTTCAAGAATAGGTTGTAAACACATAATCTTATTACTTGCAAGGTCAATTTCATCAAGAAGTAATACAGCACCTCTTTCCATTGCCTCAATAACAGGACCATTTTGCCAAACAGTCTGACCATCTCTAAGTCTATAACCGCCTAACAAATCATCTTCATCAGTTTCAATCGTGATGTTAACTCTAATTAACTCTCTAGATTTCTCAGCACAAGCTTGGGTAACACCAAAAGTCTTACCATTACCAGATAAACCAGTAATAAAGATTGGATAAAATTGTCTAGAAGCGATAATAGATTTTATAGAACTATAATCACCAAATGAAACGAATGATTTATCTTTTTTAGGGACAATATCACCTGTTAAAGAACTAACAACATAGGCAGCTTCAGTTTTGATATCTGAATTATCTACCTGAGGTGTAGGTTTTGATATAGTTTGTGGTTGATTTTCAACAATACCACTATCATCAGAAGGTAATTTGAACATACCTTTACCGATTTTGTAGTCTGGATTTTTAATCAACCATTGTGGTGCATATTTGCAACCAAAATGAGCATTCGCTTCTTTCAATTCGGTCATTGATAAGGTGGACTTACCAAATTTCTCAATTGCATAATCAACGAATTGCTGTTGTTTACTGTTTAATGTCATAATGTATCTCCATAGTGTTAAATTCAAAATACTGTTCCAGGATAAAGGTTTTTGCAACCTTTGTCAAGCGTTTTTTTGCTTTTTTTACGCTTTTTTTCACTTTTTTTACGATTTTTTCGCTATTTTTCATCATTTTAAGCAATTTTCTCAATTAAATTATTCATAAACACTCTAGAAGTCAATCTTCCTTTCATACCTTTTTTGAAAGTAGTCAAAATTTGACCTTTAGTAGCTTCTCCATCTAGATTTTCTAGATTTAGAGATTGAACTTTGTTATTCATAACTAAATGATAGTAGCCATCATAAGAATTTTTGTTTTTTTCTATATGAAACTTGTTTTTTCTGTAATCTCTAAAATCTTTTTCAGTTAATTCAGGCATATTGTAGTCAAATCTCTTACATTTTTTGTGTAAGTAGTATCCTATATTAACAGTATCAACTTCATCTTTAATAATTTGCATTAATGTAGAAGTCATATCAACAGTTTTTTCATATCTAGAAGACCAAGAATGATAATTAGTTAAATATCTTTTATTACCTCTCTTGATAACAGCATGAGAACCTTTATCACGACCCCATTCTTCGGTTGAAGCTTCTTTATCTGGATAAACAACACCAGAACCTGAATTAGCTGCACCATCAGTCATGGTAACAAAAATAGTTTTTTCTAACTTGTATTTTTTCTTAAATTCTTTTAAAAGGTCTATTGAACTAACAAGAGCCTCATTTAATGGTGTTGAGTATAAATCCATATAAGATGGAACATGAGTAGTATACAGACCATCATAATTTCTATGTCTATCTGTTATACAAAATAATTCAAATAATGCTCTGTCAATGTCTTTACTTTTCATTTCACTAGATAGTAAATTAATAAGACCAAATTTAGAGAAATATAAATCACCTGTATTCATTGACCAGTATTTTTCAAGGTTATCATCATCTTCTCTATGAGATTGATTTTGACCAAACGAATATACTTCAAATGGTATGTTTACTTTTTTACAGAACCAAACTAAGTTTGCCATTTGCTCAACAACATCACTAATAATGTCTGCCATAGAACCTGACCAATCAAGTAGTATATACATACCATGATTTTTAGCGTCTGGTAAAATAGTTAATCTTTTAAATATATCATCTGAGAACTTATAATTTTTAAGTTTTAGAGGGTCTAAAACACCAGTCTTATCAGTAGTAGCTCTTTTGTAAGCAGTAGCAGACTTTTTCATCTCAAATTCTTTTACTAGATAGTTAACAGTTTTCATACTATCTTTTTTGAAAGATTGATACTCACTTTTAATTTCGTGATATCTCTGTTTATCTCTAGCAGAATAACTATCATCAGTAGATTTAATAGTATAATAGTTATGGAATTTTCTCATATTTTGAGCGTGTTCTTTCCAGTTAATTACGATATGCTCTAGATTAGGTTTTGATAACTTAACATAATCATATCTATCTCTACCATCACTATTAATAACTTTAGAAACATTTTCATCATATGCTTTTTGAGTTATTGAAAATGGTTTATTAGTATCATCACCTTCTACGCCTTCTTGGCCATAAGATGATTGATTTGATTTTTCTTCATCTTGTAAATCTTTTGGTAAAGAATTATCTTCTTCATCATCTTCTTTACCATCTTTTGAATTTTGATTATCTTCTTCATCTTGATTATCATTATCTTGATTATTATCTTGATTAGTATTAGAAGAATTATCTTTTTCATCTTGATTATCATCATTAGACTTATTGCTAACTTTGATATCATTTTCATTTAATTCTTGCTCTTGGTCTTTTTTATCTTGATAATTGATAATGTCTTTTGCAAGAGCAATAACATCATCCATATTTTTTAGATTATCAGTTTTTTCTACATAAGATAATTCATCTTTTGTAAATTGAAGTTTCATTCTTTTAGAAGATTTGAAATACATATTGATTTTGTCAATCAATGATAATTTTTGTAAATCAACATCTTTAAGACCAAAGAAATTATGTTTCATCATCAAGTCAAAACCATTAATATAGTTTTTTGATAGACCTGGATATTTTTTCTGAATAAGTTTATCAATTCTAGCGTCTTCTAGAACATTACAAGCCATTCTTAACTTTTCATCATCACCGATTTTCAACCAAGCGTCCATATCAGTATGTAAGGCATGAGAACACTCATGACCTATAAGCATATCTTGAACATCTTGTGATTTTATCTTAAATCTTGGAAGTGTTAATATACGATTTGCAACATCAAAAGAGGCAGTTTCAACATTGTTGACTTGAACCTCAATATTTTCAGTAGCTAGTAGTTTTGCCAGATACGATTTCTGGTCAATATTAATATCTGTTTTATTCATAGTGTTATTTTTCATAATATGTGTCCATATTAAAGGAAAATGAAACCATTGTCAAGCACTTTCTGCCTCTACAAACCATTGATTTTTATCAGGTTATTAAAAAAGTTCAAAAAAAGTTGTTGATAACCATTCTCATTTACTTTAAATTGTTCATTTTTTGTACAATTTATCATATACTTCGTAGCTTAAAGGAAAACGATTTGTTTGGCAAGCCCCAATTTCAACTTTTTTTCATAAATAGTATTATGCCAGGAATGTCAAGAAAAACAACAGATACAGCAGGTGGAGCTCTTATCACAGGGAGCTCTAATGTTAATTGTAACGGAACAGGTGTTGTTAGAATTGGTGATACAGTAGCCGCTCACGGCGTAGCATTACATGGTAAACCACCAACAATGACCTCTGGTTCATCAAATGTTAGAGCAAATGGTATCGGAATATGCCGAGCAGGTGATACTGCTGAGTGTGGACATACTATTTCAGGTTCTTCTAATGTAAATGTTGGTTAACTTGTATAAATATTCGTATGCCAGCATACGATAGTACAGGAACAAATAATAGCAATACACAAGTTAAGTCTTATAAAGACCTTGACCTAGATTTTGGTAGAAATGTGGTTACCAATGATGTCAATAAACTAACTGGTGTTGAAGCTGTAAAACGAAGTGTAAGAAATCTAATTCAAACTAATCACTTTGAAAGACCATTTCATCCAGAATTAGGTGGAAATGTAAGAGCTCTTTTATTTGAACCTTTAAATATGTTTACTGCTATGAACTTAGAAAAAAAGATAGCAGAAGTATTACTAAATTTTGAACCTAGAGCTCAAATTAATCAAGTAAGAGCAGAACCTAATGTTGACCAAAACTCATTTTTTGTGTCAATAAATTTTAAGGTTGTAGGCATACCAGGGGTAGTAACCGTAGAAACAATGTTAGAGAGATTAAGATAAAATGGCTACATCAGCAAGTAATAAGTTAGAGGTTTCAGCATTAGATTTTGATGATATAAAGTCTAATATAAAAATATTTTTAGCAAGTCAAAAAGAATTTCAAGATTATGATTTTGAAGGCTCTGGTATGGCAGTATTAATAGACGCTCTTGCATATAATACACACTATCTGGCATTTAACTCTAATATGTTGGTAAATGAAATATTTTTAGAAAGTGCTGATGTTAGAAAAAATATTGTCGCATTAGCAAAAGCATTAGGTTATACGCCAACATCAGCAAAATCACCTTTAGCTGAAATAAATGTTACAGTAAACAATGTGCCAGCAGGTACAACAAGTATTACTGCCTCTAAAGGTACCACATTTAATACAAGTGTTGATGGCACAACTTACACCTATTTAACAAATGAGGCGGTGACCATAACACCAACAAGTGGTGTTTTCAAATTCACTAATTTAAAAGTTTACGAGGGAACAAATGTTAGTTTTTCTTACACAGTTAATTCTAGTGATGAAGACCAACGATTTATTTTACCTAGCGATAATGCTGATACCTCCACTTTAAAAGTAACTGTTCAAAACTCTGCTTCTGATACTACAACAGAAACTTATACATTAGCAACAGGTATTACTTCTTTAGATAGTACATCTAAAGTTTATTTTTTACAAGAAGGTGAAGATGGTAGATTTGAAGTTTATTTTGGTGATGGAGTTTTAGGTAAATCTGTATCAGACGGAAATATAATTACATTAGAATACATAGTTACAAATAAAGATGAATCAAATGGCGCTTCTACATTCACTTTAGCAGATACGATTGGTGGTTTTTCAGATGTATCTATATCAACTTCATCTAACTCACAAGGTGGTTCAGAACCTCAATCAAAAAATTCAATTAGATATAATGCACCTTTACAGTATTCAGCACAAGATAGAGCTGTTACCACAAAAGATTACGAAAGTTTAGTGCAAACAATTTACCCAAATGCATTATCAGTTAGTGCATATGGTGGTGAGGACGCTGAAACACCAGAATATGGTAAAGTGTTTATATCAATCAAGGCAGCTAGTGGTTCTACATTAACAACTGCCACAAAAAATGATATTGTAACTCAACTTAAAAAATATAATGTTGCTTCGGTAACTCCTGTGATTGTAGACCCAGAAACAACTTCATTAGTATTAACAACAAATGCTAAGTATGATGAAAATGCTACAACTAAAACTAGAGATACTATAAAAACAGATATTACTGACGCTCTAACTGTTTACAATACAAATAACTTACAAAAATTTGATGGTATCTTTAGATATTCAAAAGTAATTAAAGCTATTGATGACGCTGATAACAGTATATTGTCAAACATTACAACTTTAAAAATGAGAAAAAACTTTACACCTACATTAGGTAGTGCTACAACTTATAACATTTATTTTAGAAATGCATTTTATAATCCTCATTCGGGTCATGACGCTACAGCAGGTGGTATTTTAATATCAACAGGATTTAAAATTACAGGTAATACAAATGAAATGTTTTTAAATGATGATGGTGAGGGTAATGTTAGAATGTATTACTTATCAGGTACAACTAAAGTGTATCAAAATAATACACAAGGCACAATTGACTATGCAAATGGTACTGTTACCTTAACATCTTTAAATATTGCCTCAATCTCTAACATTAGAGGTAGTACATCATCTGTTATAGAATTAACCACAACTCCAAAATCTAATGATGTTGTTCCTGTAAGAGACCAAATTATAGAAATTGATGTTGCTAATTCATCTGTAACTGTTGAGGCAGATACATTTGCTGGTGGTACAGCAGACGCTGGTACAACTTATACAACTACATCTAGTTACTAATGGCAAGTTTTGATAAAAAAATATCCAATATAATAAATTCACAAGTACCTGAATTTGTACTTAGTGACCATCCTAAATTTTTATCATTTCTAAAACAATATTACACTTTTATGGAATCAGGAGAACTGGTTTTAAAAGATGTTCAAGATTCAGATGGTATTATTTTAGAAACAGAAACCAACCGTTCAGATTTATTATTACTTGACGCTGGTAGAATTGGCACAGGCATTGCACAAGAAGACGCTGGCGATAAAGTTATTTTAGAAACATCATCAATTGGTAAATTTACAATTGGTGAAGTAGTAACTGGTGCAACATCAAATGCTACAGCAACTGTATTAGTAGAAAATTTAGAAAACAATAGATTATATATTTCACATCAAGATAAATTTATTGATGGTGAAACAGTAACAGGCAATTCATCAGGCGCAAGTGCAACTATTGTAAGTTATAAACCAAATCCTGTTACCACAATTCAAGACTTAGTAAACTTTAAAGACCCAGACAAAGTTATTTCTAGTTTTTTAACAAAAATGAGAAATGAGTTTTTAACAACTTTACCAGAAAATTTAAGTAGCTCTGTTAGTAAACAAAATTTAATTAAAAGTGTTAAGTCTATGTATCGTGCAAAAGGTACAACTAGAGCTCACGAAGTATTTTTTAAATTATTGTTTAATGAAGATTCTGAAACTATTTTCCCTAGAGAGGAAATGTTAAGAACATCAGACGGTAAATTTAGCACAGAAAAAATTATGAGAGCTGTTGGTACTTCTGGTGATACTAATGATTTAATTGGTAGAACCATTACAGGTCAAACATCAGAGGCAACTGCTATAATAGAAAATGTGTTTAAATTTAATGTAGGCGGTAGTGAAGTTACAGAATTTATTTTAAATGCAGACACACTATCTGGCACATTTCAAATTGATGAAGAAGTTAGAGGAACACAAACAGATGAATCAGAAACTTTTATAAAGGCAACAGTAACAGGAATACCTTCAACTGTATCAATCACCAATGACGGATTTTTATATAATGAAAATGATACTGTATCATCATCAGGTGGTGGTGAAGGTGCTATATTTGAAGTTAGTGATATTGGTTCATCAGGTATTACAGAGATAATTGTAGAAAGTGGTGGTAATGGTTATGCGATTGGCGATACTGTTACATTTACAAATACATCATCAGGCGGTAGCGCCTCTGGTTTTGTATCCGTTGTAAACGGTGGTATTAGATTAGAAGAAGGCACAGAATCAGAATCAACAAGTCATATAGTTTTAGAAGACGCTACACAAGAAGGCGACCCATATGCTGGTGATAAAATTGTTCAAGAACACGGAACAGGCACAGAAGATATTACAGATGTATTTATTTCAAATCAAGGTTTTGGTTATACATCTTTACCTACATTAACAATTACAACTAATAGTGGTTCAAGTGCAAGTTTATTAGCACACGCTCCTGAAATTGGTCGTATTCAAAAAGTAAAAGTGGTAGAACACGGATTAAATTACGAAGATTCACCTACACCGCCAGAATTAACTTTTCCAACTTATTTAATTTATACAAGTAAATCAGGAACATTTACAACTGGCGAAACTGTATCTGCTACAGGTTCAGATGGTTCAACAACTATCACAGCAACTTTTGCCTCAGATGATTCAGATACAAATGTTATAAAACTTACAGGTGCTACAGGTACTTTTGGTACAGATGTTACACTAACAGGCGCTTCATCAGAAGCTACTGTTACAATTAAAAAAGTAGACCAAGCAACAGGCACAGTTACCGTAGCTGCCGTTGTAGATACAGACGGTGTATTTTTAAATGAAGATGGTCATTTATCAGAAACTACTATGAGAATACAAGATAGTTTATATTATCAAGATTTCTCTTATGTTATAAGAGTAGGTCGTAGTATTAATGATTGGAGAAAATCATTTAAAGATACAATGCATAGCTCAGGTTTCTATGTAACAGGTAGAATTAATATTCAAACTCAACTAGACGCTAAATTACAACCTATTGAAGGTGCTGTTACAAGTACAGAATATACAGGAATTGCTGGTATTATTAATACACTATTCTCTACTATACTTGGTCGTAGATTAGGTACAGCAGATGATGGCACTACATTAAGAAGTAATCCAGAATTAGGCGTAGGTGCAGATTTAACAGATTCTACAAGTGAACACTTTACAGCAAACACTAGAGATGTTACTTTAAATAGACAACATACCATAAAACAACAATCAAAAGAAAGAATTGAGGTAAGAGGTATAGAAACTAAATTCGGTGCTGGTAGTGGTCAAAGAATGAGAAGTATAAACAAATACTGGCGTCTATATTCAGGTAGTGATAATCCACAAACAAGTGCTGTTGGTGGAGATTCTACGGAAACCAAGTATATTTCACCTATGCAATTTGCTAATTGGGCAACATTGAGAATAAACGGCACACAAAATACCAGTTTAGATGGAGAGATTACACAATTTAGAGATTTAACACATAAGAAACTAAAAACAAATTTAGCTTTCCCTACTGAAATTAGGGTAAATTATAATTAACTGTTATAAATATAAATAAGTTTATGAGGAAAAAACAATGCCGGCAATTATAACAAACAAATTTAGATTACACAATGCAAGTAATTTTGTGGAATCTTTTTCAGAATCAAGTCCAAATTTATATTATTTGGCAATTGGTCGCCCACAAGCATTTGCTACATCAACAGCAGGCGACAGCAGAACACAATTTGAGGGAACAGACGCTTCCCCTTTAACTCCAGTAGATTCAGTATCAGATGAATTTTATGTATTTGATGATGTAATAGCAGCTAAGAAAATAGCTTCAACAGATGTATCAAGAGTGGTACCTAGAAGAAACTGGACAACAGGAACAGTTTACGATTATTACAGACACGACTATGGTCAATATATCAAAGGTTCATCATCATCTTTGGTAACAGCAGATAGTGGTGCTACTCAGTTATTTGACGCTACATTTTATGTTTTATCCTCAGACAATAATGTATATAAAGTTTTAGATAATAATGGTGGTGCGGCTTCAACAGTAGAACCAACAGGCACATCAACATCTGTATTATCAACAGGAGATGGTTATAAGTGGAAATATATGTACACATTAACTGCCTCAGAACAAGTTAACTTTTTATCAACTGACTTTATGCATTGTTCAACAGATTCAACTGTATCAGCGGCCGCTACTGATGGTGCTATTGATATAGTAAAAATTAAAACTGCTGGTTCAGGTGGTACAAACGGAACTCACACAGGCGTTGCTATTAGAGGTGATGGTTCTGGTGGTGTTGCAAGTGTTACCGTATCGGGTGGTGCTGTAACGGCAGTTACCGTAACAAGTGCTGGTTCAGGTTATAGATTTGCATACATTAGAAATGCAGATATAGTATCAGCAGGTGCTACAAGTTTATCAGGTTCAGAATTAGATGTAATAATTGGACCAAAAGGTGGCCACGGTTCAGACGCCGTAAACGAATTAGGTGGATTTTTTGTAATGATGAATACAGACTTTACAGGAACAGAATCATCAAACTCAGGTGATTTTGTAGTAGGTCAAGATTTTAGAAGGGTTGCTTTACTAAGAGACCCAACTACAAGTGGTTCAGCCGCTTCTGCTACAACACTAAGAGGAACTTTAGCAGTAAAATTATCTGGAACTCCAGGTACATTTACAGTAGATGAAGAAATAAATCAGGCAACAACAGGTGCTGTTGGTAAAGTAGTAGAATATGATTCATCAAATAAAATACTTTATTACATACAAACAAGATTTAATGATGAAGGTGTTGATAGTAATGGTAATCAAACTGCTTTTAGTGGTGGTAATGTCATAACAGGTCAGGATTCAAGTGCAACAGGAACACCTGATACATCAACACAAACGGTAGACAATATTGCATTTTCAAGTGGATATAATTCAGGTGAAATTGACCATGACACAGATGTTCTATATCAAGAAAATAGAGCACCTATTACAAGGGCAAGCGACCAAACAGAAAATGTTAAATTAATTGTTGAATTTTAGAGGAAGATAAATGCCAAGTCCAACTGACTTTAATCTTTCGCCATATTATGACGATTTTGATGAAGCTAAAAAGTTTCACAGAATTTTATTTAGACCAGCATTTGCTGTTCAGGCGAGAGAACTAACACAATCGCAAAGTATTCTACAAAATCAAGTAGAAAAAGTATCCGACCATCTTTTTGAAAAAGGTGCCATGGTTATACCTGGTGAAATAGGTTATGACTTAAATTACTTTGCAGTTAAACTAACTTCATTTTCAGGCACATTATCAAACTATGACGGTTCAGTTTTAACAGGTGGGACTTCTGGCGTTCAAGCAATTGTTGTTAACACAGCGGCTACTGATGGTTCTGACCCAGATACCTTATTTGTAAAATACATAAAAACAGGAACAAATAATACTGCCACAGTATTTACAGATGGCGAAACAATTACTGGTGTAGGTGCAGATTCATCTGCCGTATCAGCAGTAGTAGATACAACAGCAACAGGTTCAGCTGCCGAAGTTCAAGCAGGAACTTATTACATAAACGGATTTCAAGTTCAAGTAGATAATCAAACTTTAATACTTGACAAATATACAAACACACCTTCATATAGAGTAGGTCTAACTGTTACCGAAAGTTTTGTAACACCATCAGATGATTCTACTTTAAATGATAATGCGGCTGGTTCATCTAATGTAAACGCTCCAGGCGCTCACAGATTTAAAATACAATTAACATTAGCAAAACTTTCTTTAACATCAACCTCTGATAGCAACTTTGTAGAATTATTAAGACTATCAAGTGGTGTTATACAAAACCAAGTTAGAACAACTGAATATTCAGTATTAGAAGATACACTTGCAAGAAGAACTTTTGATGAATCAGGAGATTACATTGTAAGAGGTTTTGATATTGATATTAGAGAATCAGTATTAGCAAGTAATAATAGAGGTATATATTCAAGTGGTGCAACCACAACAGATGGTGGCACGGCAGCTACAACTAAACTTGCAGTAGGTATTGAACCTGGTAAAGCATATGTTAAAGGTTATGAATTAGAAAATGTAGGAACAAAATTTATAGATGTAAATAAAGCAAGAGATTTTGATACAGAAAGTAATTTTAGTACAAGATTTGATATTCAAAACTTTGTAAATGTAAAAAATGTTTTTGGTTCACCAGATGTTGGATTTGTAACTGGTGATACTGAGGCATTTAAATTATTAGCATTACACGATACAGCTTCATCTTCTAGAGGTACGGCACAATCAACAAGTGGATTTACAGTACCACAAATTGGTCGTGCAAAATCTAGAGGTTTTGAATATAAATCTGGTTCTGATACTTCTGACATTATGTCAAGTGGTTCATTAACAGATTCAGTTTATAAACATTTCTTATTTGATATTGAAATGTTTACTCATTTAAATTTAACAACTAACACAAGTTTTTCTGCTGGTGAAAAAATTACAGGTAGAACTTCTGGTGCAACTGCTATTGTAGAAAGTGTATCAGTAAATGGCACAGACGCCGTTGATAGTTTAACACAGGCAACGCCAACTGTAATTACTGCTTCAAGTCATGGATTTGTAGATGGTCAACAAATTGCTGTATCATCAGGTTCTTTTATCAAAGCAGATTCATCAACTGTATCATCAGGCACATTTACAGTTAGAAATGCTACTAGTAATACTTTTGAATTATTTGATTCAGATGGCACAACATCAGTAGGCGCTGGTAGTAATACTGAAAGTGTTGTATTCTCACATACAATTTTAGTTTTAACAAATGTAAAAGGTACCTTCTCAGCAGGTGAAGTAATTAGAAATGATGATTCATCTACATTCGGTACTGTTCAATCAGACGCTATAGGTTTTAAAGCAGTTAGAAGTTTTGAGTTTGCTGATGTTAAACAAATATCTATGGCAGGTTCTCCTGTTTATACAGCAGACACAGATTTATCTTCAAGTAATGGTGATAACAAAGTATTATCAGGAACAGTATCAATAGCAAATAGCGCAACAGCATTAACAGGATTTAATACTAAGTTTACAACTGAATTAAAAATAGGCGACCAAATTACATTTACAGATGACGCTGTTACCACGGTTACAAAATTAGTTAAAAATATTATATCAGATACAAGTCTAACATTAGATAGTGCTGTTGGTGGTTCAGATGTTACAACAAAATCTGTTGCAACTAGACAAAGAACTAAACTTCAATCACCTGAAAAAAATACAGCAATATTTAAATTGCCTTATAAAAATATTAAAACATTACTTACAACTGCTAATTCAGAAGTATCAGATACAAGTTTTAAAGTTAGAAGACAATTTACAGGAACATTATCCTCAGATGGTGATGTAACATTTACGGCAGGTACAAATGAAACATTTGTTTCAGCTGCCGAGGCAGATACTATTGTTTCAGTTATGACCGCTGGCGGTGGTTCATCAACTGGTGTAGCAGGTGATGTTTTAAGTGTAACAGGTTCCAATCACGAAGGTGATACAATTTATAATTTAGGTGGTTCGCCAACAGGTAAAACTTTAACACTTGACTTTGGCGCTAATATGACTGGTCATAAAGTTAAGGCATTATTAACTGTAAGTAGAACTGTCGTAGGTGCTAAATCAAAAACTTTAACATCAACCACAGCAACTGTAAACACAGAAGCTTTAGCAACCGCTTCATCAGGAGTTAATTTAGGAAAAGCAGATGTATTTGATATATTAAATGTTTATATGGCGGCTGACTTTAGTACAGCGGCTACAACTAGTGATACAGATATTACAGCAAGATTTGATTTAGATAATGGTCAAAGAGATAACTTCTATGATATAGGACGATTAAAATTAAAAACAGGCGAACTTCAACCAACTGGTAGATTACTTGTAAGTTATAGATTCTTCTCTCATGGTTCTGGTGATTTCTTTAGTGTTGATTCATATTCAGGTGTTGTTGATTATTCAGATATACCATCATATACATCTGATACAACAGGTCAAACTTTTGAACTAAGAGATTGTTTAGACTTTAGACCAAGAGTAGATGACGCTTCAACTATTGACGCTGGCGGACAAAACAGGTCATTTGATGGCTCAGGTGCTTCTACTGTTGATATTATTAAATTTAATTCAGATGTATCAACTGACCACGAATATTATTTAAATAGAATTGATAAAATTTTCCTTGATAAAGAAGGAGATTTTGTAGCATTAGAAGGTGCGAGTGCATTAGAACCACAAAAACCAACAGATTTAGATGGTGCTATGCATTTATATACTTTAGAAATACCATCTTATACACACAATACAGATGATGTTACAATAACTAAAAAAGATAATCGCAGATACACAATGCGAGATATTGGTTTATTAGAACAAAGATTAGAAAATGTTGAATACTATACTCAACTAAACTTATTAGAACAAACAGCACAAGTAACACAAATACAAGACGCTGATGGTTTTGATAGATTTAAAAACGGATTTATTGTAGATAACTTTAATGGTCATGGTGTAGGTGATATAAACAACAATGATTATCACGCAGCTATTGATTATTCAAGAGGTGAATTAAGAGCAATGCACCACACAGAAGGTGTTAATTTAATTGAGGCAGATGATGATGGCACAACAATAGCAGCTGCTGATAGAACAGCCGCTGGTTATCAAAAAACAGGTGATTTAATTACCTTACCATATTCTGAAACAGCAATTATAACACAACCATTTGCTACTAAGTCAATACCTGTAAATCCATTTGACATATTTACTTTTGTTGGTTCTTTAAGTTTAACACCACCAGGAGATGAATGGTTTGAAACAGAAAGATTACCAGAAATATTAACAAATGAAACAGGTCAATTTGATAACCTTGCTTCAAATATAACAAACTCTAATTTACAAACTAATCCATTTGGCTCTGTATGGAATCAATGGCAAGATTTCTGGCAAGGTACACCATCAGATTCAAATACAAGAGATTTAGGAACTAGAAGACAAGGCCGTAGAATTATAAGAACTGAAAGAACTACAACTACACAAGAAGTAGCTCAAACAAGAACTGGTGTTAGAACTAGTTTAGTTACAAAAGCAATGAGAGAACAACTTGGTGATAGAGTAGTTTCTATAAACATTTTACCATTTATTAGAAACAGAAGTATAGAGTTTAGTGCAACAAGAATGAGACCTAACACTAGAGTATTCCCATTCTTTGATAATGTTGATATATCAACTTATGTAACACCATCAGGCGGAAGTTTGGGTGGTAATTTAGTTACAGATTCAAATGGTGCAGTATCAGGTACTTTCTCAATACCTGACCCAACTGTAACAGCAAATCCTAGATGGCGTTCAGGTCGTAGAATATTTAGATTAACTTCATCATCTATAAATTCAAATGATGAATCAGTAGTAAACACATCTGCTGAGGGTGTTTATACTGCTAGAGGTATTTTAGATAATGAAGGTTCAACTAGAGAATTTTTTGTTGTTAGAGAAGCTCTCACAGAAAATAGAAGAATTAATAGAACAACAACTAGAGATACAAACAGAGTTATTGGTTGGATTGACCCACTTGCACAATCATTTTTAATTGATGATTCAGGTGGTGCATACATGACAAGTGTTGATATTTTCTTTGCTACAAAAGATGATAATATTCCTGTTACAGTAAGAATACAAAAAATGGTTAATGGTTATCCAGGTCCAGAAGTATTACCATTTAGTGAAGTTACATTAAATCCTGGTTCTGTAAGCACATCAACTGATGGTTCAACAGCAACTAAATTTACTTTTGAATCACCAGTTTATCTAGAAGAAAATGTTGAGTATTGTTTTGTAGTTATTTCACAATGTAATACTTACTCAGTATATGCAAGTAGAATGGGTGAAACTGTTATAGGTTCTGATAGAACTGTATCAAGACAACCATATGCTGGTGTATTATTTAAATCACAAAACGGTTCAACTTGGACTGCTGACCAAAATGAAGACTTGAAATTTACAATGAGAAGAGCTGAATTTACAACTTCATCAAATGGTACTTTAACATTATGTAATGATACTTATGAATCTAGAACATTAGCAACTAATCCATTAAGAACAACTAGTGGTTCAAATGTTGTTAGAGTTTTCCACCCAAATCATGGTATGCACGGCACATCAAACAATGTTACAATATCAGGTATTGGTAGCTCAGTAAATGGTATTGGTGCTTCAGAGTTTAATACAACTCATACATCAATCTCAAATGTAGGTTTAGATAGTTATGATATTACAGTATCATCAAATGCCTCATCATCAGGTGATGGTGGCGGTACGGCAGTAGTAGCTACTCAAAACAAATTATACGATTTATTAAATTTACAAATAATGAATGTAAAACATCCAGATACAACATTAGGATTTAATATTAAAACTACAACAGGTAAATCTATAAGTGGTTCTGAAACTGAATTTAGTTTAGATTCATCAACTACTTCTGTTGTTGCAAATGATAATATTTTATTTACTTCACCTAAAATGGTTGCAAGTGATATTAACCAAACAAACGAAATGTCTGGTAGTAAATCTTTATTTGTAAATTGTGTATTAGGTTCAACAAATTCAAAACTATCGCCAGTAATTGATTTACAAAGAACAAGTGCTTTTGCAGTATCAAATAGATTAAATACAAATCCAACAACTTATCCGGATTATGTATCTGATACTACAAATGAAGGTACAACTTCAGCGGCTAGTTATTTAACAAGACCTGTTGTATTAGATAATACATCAACAGCGTTAGATATTAGATTGACGGCAAATGTTCGTACATCATCTAATATTTTAGTTTACTTTAGAACATCAGCGGCTGATGAAGCTAGAGATATAAATGATATTTCTTGGACACCATTTAATAGTGATGGTTCAGAAGATACAACAATTATACCTGCTGAAGATGACTTTACATTTAGAGAGTACAAATACTCAGCAAGTAATTTAAATGGATTTGAGGCATTTCAAATTAAGATAGTGATGACTGGAACAATATCAAGTTATCCACCAAAAATTAGAGATATGAGAGGAATAGCATTAGCAGTATAATGGCAAGATTAAAAGTAGAAGGTCATGTTGGTTTAGTTAGAGATAAAATTTCTAACGCTATCGTAAACACTAATAAAAGTGATTATGATTTATACATGAAAAGAATAAAAGCAAGAGAATCTCAAAGAGATGAAATGACTTCAATGGTAAAAGAGATAAATAGTCTTAAGCAAGAATTATTTGAAATAAAATCAATGCTAAAAAAGAGAGATAATTAATGGCAAGTACAGTAGCAACAACAGATACTTTAGAAACCTTACGAACTCAGTTTAATACCTTGGTCGCTGAGGTAGGTTCTGGTTTAACAATTGTTGATGATTCATCTAATACATCAACATTAACTATTGGTACTGATTCACTAAAAATATCAGGTGGAACAGGATTAGCGTCCTCAGTTTCAGGTGATGTAATAACAATAAACGATTCAAATACAGGTGTATCGGCAGCCTCTTATGGTTCATCAACAGCAATACCTGTTGTAACTATAAATGCTCAAGGTAGAATTACTAATGCTTCAACAGCAAGTATATCTACCGACTTAACTGTTATAGATGACGCTTCAACAAGTGCAACTATCTCATTAGCAAGTGATTCATTTAAAATATCAGGTGGTACAGGTACAACATCAGCAATTTCTGGTGATACCTTAACAATTAATCTTGACAATACGGCAGTATCAGCTGCTAGTTATGGTTCATCAACAGCAATACCTGTTATTACTGTTGACGCTCAAGGTCGTATCACAGCCGCTTCAACGGCAAGTATTTCAACAGATTTAACAGTAATAGATGACGCTTCATCTAGTGCTACAATTTCACTTGCAACTGATTCATTTAAAATAGCAGGTGGTACAGGATTAGCAACATCAATATCAGGTGATGTATTAACGATTAATGATTCAAACACAGGTGTATCAGCGGCTAGTTATGGTTCTTCTAGTGCAATACCTGTAATTACAGTTAACGCTCAAGGTCGTATTACAAGTGTTTCAACAGCAAGTGTATCTGGCGATTTAACTATTGTTGATGATTCTTCAACATCAGAAGTTATAACATTAGGAAGTGAAACACTTAAATTTGCTGGTGGCACAGGACTTACTTCTACTATTACAAGTGGTACTGTTACATATGCATTTGACGGAACAACATTTACAGATTTTGAATATACTGCTAGTGGTGGTCAAACATCATTTACAGGTTCAGATGATAACGGCGCTACACTTGCTTACACAGCAGGTAAAGCTGATGTATTTGTTAACGGTGTAAAATTAGATGGTTCAGATTTCACAGCAACAAACGGAACAAGTGTTGTACTTGCTTCAGCGGCCGCTGTAAATGATATTATATGTATTAAGGCATTTTCAACTGTTGATGTATCCAGTATAAATGCAGATAATGTATCAGCAGGTACATTAAACTCAGCTAGATTACCTACTGTACCTACAACTAAAGGTGGTACAGGTTTAACATCAATCGGTTCAGCTGGTCAAGCATTAATAGTAAATTCAGGCGCTGATGGTTTAGAATTTGGCTCAGCAGGTGTTAGTCAAGGAAAAGCATTAGCATTTTCAATAATATTGGGGTAAACGGAGATGGCAATCGGGAGAAATTTTAAAAAAGGTAGATTCTTTGATAATAATGGAGAAGAATTAATCCTTGATGTTGACGGCGATACAAGTATCACCGCTGATACAGATGACCAGATTGATATTAGAGTAGGCGGTAGTGATGTAGTTTCTATCGGCAGTAAAATGACTGGTAGTGCCGTAACAGGAACACAAACTATTTGGATTCCAGCAGCCGCTATGTATCCTGAAAGTACAAATGGATGTGCTGAATTAGCACAAGTAGAATTATCAAACGGACCAGAATTAAAGTGTCTAGATTTTGACGCTTCTTCTGATGAACACGCTCAATTTACTGTTGCATTTCCAAAATCATGGAACGAAGGCACAGTAACTTTTCAAGCATTCTTTACTGTATCTGGTACAAACACAGGTACCGTTGCTTGGGGATTAGCGGGTGTTGCTTTTGCAGATAACGGAGATATCAATACAGCTTTTGGTACAACTGTTGTTGCAACGGCAAAAGCTCATAGTGGTACATCAGGTGATTTAGATGTTGCTAACGAAAGTGGTGCTGTAACTATTGCAGGTTCACCAAGTACAGATGAGTTAGTATTTTTCCAAATCATGAGAGATGTATCAGCAGATGACCAATCGGGGGATGCCAGACTATTAGGAATAAAACTATTCTATACTAATGACGCTTTATCGGATGATTAAGGAGATTGATGAATGTCTAGAAATTTTGGATATAATGTTTTAGGTTTAGGTGGTTCTGGTGGTGATGGCGGTGCAAACAGAAGCACCCGACAATGTATTCAACTCACAATAAGTGGTACAACACAAAATTATAACATCTATTCAAATAGAGGTGGCACATATGTTGCCGGCAAATCAGATGTAACACTAACTGTTCAAGCAATCGTAGGTTCTGCTGGAACAGGTCAATACGCCATAGACACAGGTAATCAATGGACATCAGGTGATACAGTTAAGATTATTAACAATAGTCAAATTGTAGGTGCTGGTGGAGCTGCAGGTGCTGGCGGACAAGGATTCCCACCAAGTAGTTTTCCTGGTTCAAATGGTTCAGCTGCTGGTCATGCAATCAATTTAGGATTTGCAACAACAATACAAAATAATGGTGGAAATATCCGTGGCGGCGGAGGCGGCGGCGGAGGCGGCGGTGGTGCAAGAGATATTGTACAACTAAAAGGTGGCACAAGAACAGACGGCATGGGCGGCGGAGGCGGCGGCGGTGGCGCTGGTCAATCTGGCGGCGGTGCTGGAAATGGTGGACAAGGAAATGCTCCAGGTAATAATACGGCTGGAGGAGCTGGACAAGCAGGTAGTATTTCAGGCGCAGGTCAAGGGGGGCAAGGTGCTCCATCAGGTGTATCACCATCACCAACAAATGTTACAGCTGGAAACGGAGGCGCTGGTGGCGGATTTGGTCAAGCAGGTTCAACCGGTGATGTAGGTCGTAGTGATGATAATAACGGAGGTCCTGTTGACGCTGGTGGTACTGGAGGTTCTGGTGGTGCGGCTGGTAAAGCAGTTAACTTAAACAGTAATACTTTAACTTGGGAAGATGGTTGTTCAAATATACAAGGCGCAGTATCATAAATAGGTAAGAGGATAAAAAAATGGTTTTATATAGAGTATTCATAGATAACAAAAAAGTAGTCAATAGAGTATATTGGGCTGGTAGTGATGATGATGAAACTGTAAAAGTTAAAAAACAAGTTACAGATGTTTTTACAGATGAAACATTCCCATTTCCTGTAAATATATGGGGTGTTGATATGGATAATAATGTTATTACATTCCATCAATGCTCTTGCGAACAAGATTGGAAAGATAGTAGTAAAATTCAAAACAGTATTTTAATTAATAAAGACTTTTTGAGATATATCTATGATTTAGATACAGCGACAAAAACAATAGAGATATTTTACAAAGATGGTCAAGCAATGCCTGTTGTTGAATTAGGTGAAGGTATATCTGTATATCGTATATCTGATATGGCAAACTCAAATTTTGAATTACAAAATACGCAAGCAATTTATGTTACAGGCGACGCTGATAAAGTGTGGGCTTGGGCAGAAAGTTTAAAATCAGATATTGTTATGCCTATTACAAAAGGTAAAAAACTTCACTCAGATGATTCTTATAAATTTCAATTTAACTCATCAAAAGAATTAGTATCAGTTACTTTATTTGCACACCTAGAAAGATATCAAGTGTGGGGTACAGATAAGGTTTATGAAGAATATACTGCCGATTTTGCAAGTGAATTAACAAACTTAGGTGATACAGAAATCGTTGTACCAAAATATGATAATCATGGTAATCTAGTAGCCCAAAATGTGAATAAGGCAGACATTAAAGAATATGTAATGGTGCCAAAAAATGATGGCTCGGGGAACTATAATTTTGTCAAACTCAAAGACCTATAATTTCGGTATAGGACCTTCTCATATTATAAACAGACTAGGTCACCCAATTATGTACAGGTGGGGAATCTGGACACCATGGTTTACAATTTTTTTTTCTAAGATTTTACCTGTTGAACAAATACCACACAATCACGAAGGTAATTTTTTTTCAATTTTATTATGGGGAAGATACTCTGAAACTGTATATAAATATAAAATAAAATACAGAAGATTTAGTAATTGGTTTAATTATGTAAGTGTTGATGAACATCATAAAGTACATTGTGATAAAACTTGTTATACTTTATTGTTTATGGGAAAAAGAAGACAAGATGTAACATTGAAAGTCGGTGAAAAATATTATGACTACAAAAAAGGTATTAAAGAATACAAATAAAATTGTAATTGATAAAATTAAGCAAGACTGGTTCGTTAGAACATATGATGATGTTTTGGCCACGCCTCATATTATTATAGATAATTGGTTTACTGAAAAAGAATTGAAATGTGTATGGCACGAATTGGAATATTATAATATTAGAAGAAATGTTATAAAAGCTAATAAAGCAGAGGACACAGCACAAGACCATAAAGGCAGAGCTAAATCAAATGCATTTAGATTTTACATAGACCAATATTATACTAGAACTGGTCGTGATATTTCGCCTATAAATTATTGTATGTATAAACAAAGGTCTAAACAGTTTAAAGAAATTGTTATAAATGCAATGCCACTACACGCTGAAAGTTTTTGTCATACTAATTCTGATAGTACAATGATAAGTTATTATGATACAGGTAAATACTATAAACCTCATATTGATAGCACTCATTTTACTTGTTTAATATGGTTGTTTAAAGAACCTAAACAGTTTAAAGGTGGAGATTTAAAACTTATACCAGCTAAAGAAACTATTGAATGTGTATCAAATAGAATGATATTTTTTCCAAGTTATTTAAAACATCAAGTAAATAAACTGAGTTCCAACAATAAAATACCTTTTGGGCAAGGTAGATATTGTATCACACATTTTTACAATTGGGAAGCCAATAACGCATAAATAGTGTAAAGAGGGAGAATTATGGCAGTTACACAAAAGACAGCAGAAAACTTTTCTATTGACCAAGGTGCAGACTTTAGTAAAAACTTTACAGTTACTACTGATGGTTCAACAGCTTACGATATATCAGATTTAACACTTCAAGCACAAATGAGAAAGTCTTATGATTCTTCTTCTGCTACTGCTACATTTACAGCTACAGTAGTTACAGGTTCAAGTGGTATCTACAAATTAGTATTATCAAATTCAACCACAGCGTCAATTACATCAGGACGATATGTTTATGATGTAGAATTAATTTTAGCAGATTCAACCATAGAAAAAGTACACCATGGTATTATAACTGTTCATCCTGAGGCTACTAAGATATAATGAATGAATTACAAGAATTTTTCAATAGTGTTGCCGTAGAACAAAAAAAAGTAGCTGAAGAAAAGGCAAGACAAGAAGAACAACAAAAAAAACTACAACCACAAGTTAATGTGGAGTTATCAGATTTATCAGAATTTTTTGGTGTATTAGGACACGCCAAAAGAAATATAAAACCCCAAACTCTAGCTGATACTTTTGTGCCACCAAAACAAGAAGAAACACAAATGCATTTAGAGTTAGAGAGCTTTTTCAATAGACTATCTAGTTTTGAAAATGCTCTTGAACAAGAAATTCAAAAACCAAAAGAAATAATACAACCACCTATTGAAGAAAAAACAATTGAGGAAGTGCAAGAAGAAATGTCTGGTCCACAATTATTGGCACAGGCAATGTCTAACTTTACTAAAAATAGTCCAGGTCATCTGGCGCCTCAAATTGTTACAGAACAACCTTCTGAATTAGATAAAATAAAAGAAGAATTTAGACACTTCAAAGAAATGGTCATTAAACAAATGGCGTCTATTGGCGGTGGCGGTGAAGTGAATTTATTAAAATTAGATGATGTAGATACAAGCTCAATAGGAAACGGTAAAGTATTATCTTACAATTCATCTACGGGAAAATTAGAGTTTACTACTTCAAGTAGTGGCTCTTCTACTCTTGTAGATTTATCAGATGTGGATGATTCAGGTCTGGCTGATGATACTATAATGGTGTATAATTCATCCACAGGTAAATTTGAATTTACTACAAATGTGGATGGAGGCACCGTTACTTAATGCCATTATCCATAAAACTCAAAAAATTTACTACTGCTTCAGATGTACCAACAACCTCAGAGTTAGCTGATGGCGAAACAGCCATCAATACTACTGATAAAAAAATCTATACAAGGGTTGGTAGCAGTATTATTGAAGTAGCGAATATTGAAAGTCGCACAGTTTCTTTTGGTGGTGTTGAATTAAGTCTAGGTGGTTCTGATTCAACACCAGCTTTTGATTTATCTGACGCTACAAATTATCCCACTACTTCATTATCAGGTACAATTACAAATGCTCAATTAGCAGGTTCAATTGCAAACAGTAAACTTTCAAATTCAGGATTTACACTTGTAGATGATTCATCAACATCTACAACAATATCATTAGGCGAAACTTTAAAAATTCAAGGTACTTCAAATGAGGTAGATACCTCTGTAAGTGGTGATACATTAACTGTTGGTTTACCAAATAATGTAACAATTGCTGGTAATTTAACTGTAAATGGTACAACGACAACAATTGATACCACAAATACCACAGTTAAAGATAGTTTATTAGAATTAAATTCAGGCGCTTCATCAAACTCAAATGATTCTGGTCTTATTATAGAAAGAGGTTCTACTGGTAATAATGCAATTTTTATGTGGGACGAATCAGAAGATGAATTTATTGTAGGTACTACTACTGCTACGGCAGATTCTACTGGTAATATTACTCACTCAAAGGCAGATTTTGAAGCTGCTAAAATTACAGGTACACAATTTGAATTAGCAAATACAACAACCAATGATTCATTATTAATCACAACAACAGAAGATAGTAGCACAGCTGGACCTGTTGTAAGTTTAAAAAGAAATAGTAGTAGTCCTGCTGACGCTGATTATCTAGGTCAAATAAAATTTAAAGGTGAAAATGATAATGACCAAGAAGTAAACTATGCAAAAATTTCTGGTAAAATAGATGACGCCTCTGATGGTGCTGAAAGAGGTTTATTAGAATTTGCCTTAATTACAGGTGGTTCACAAGAAATTGTTGCAAGATTTAAACATGATGGATTATTTTTAAATACAGGTAATACACTTAGATTTGAGGGTGATGGTGCAGACGCTCACGAATTAACACTAAAGGCGGCTGATAGTTTAGACGCTGATAGAACAGCTACTTTACCAAATGCAACAGGTACAATAGCATTAGAAGGAACTGTTACATCAGGTTCTACAAGTATTACAACAAATCTAGGTGCTAGAACTTTTGAAACTGAAAGTCTAGATACACCTGTTGGATTTATAACAATCAGTATCGGTGGCACTAATTATAAATTGCCTTACTACTCCGTATGATTATAAATAGTAGAAATAGAGGAATTTAAGATGGCAAATCCAAACACAAGAGAAACATTAAAACAATATGCTCTCAGAGCATTAGGGAAACCAGTCATTGAAATCAATGTTGATGATGACCAGCTTGAAGATAGACTAGATGAATCATTGCAGTATTTTTCACAATATCACGGAGATGGTATTCGTAGAACATATTTAAAATACAAACTTACATCCGATGATAAGACTAGACTAAAAAACGCAACCAGGAGTACGGAATCAGCCACGGATTTGTCTGAAAGTGATGTTACTACTACATTCTTTGAACAAGACAATTATCTAGTCATGCCGAGTACGGTGATAAGTGTTGTCAATATTTTCCCTTTTTCAGATAAAGGTAATCTTAACTTATTTGATGTAAGATACCAATTAAGATTAAACGATTTATATGATTTTTCATCAACATCAATTATTAACTATGATATAGTTTTAAGACATTTAGATTTTCTAGACCACATTTTAGTTGGTGAAAAACCAATTAGATATCAACAACACGACAATAGATTATATGTTGATATGGATTGGGCAAACGATTTATCAGAAGATGAATATTTAATTATTGAGTGTTATCGTAAATTAGACCCAGCTACTTATTCAGATGTGTTTAATGATTTATGGTTAAAAAGATATGTTACTCAAAAATTTAAGCAACAATGGGGTGCTAACTTATCTAAATTTGCTGGTGTTACCATGATTGGTGGTGTATCACTAAACGGTATGGAGATTATGCAACAAGCTCAAACTGAACTTGAAAATTTAGAAAGAGAAATACGAATGAATTGGGAGGAACCTCCTCACCTAATTAGAGGATAACTAATATGCCTGTTAATCATTACTTTCAAGGTGGCGACGGCATAGGTTCATCAGAAGAAAAAAAACTCTTTGAAGATTTAATATTAGAGGGTTTAAAAATCTATGGACATGATGTCTATTATTTACCAAGAACATTAGTTAACCAAGATTTAATTCTTGGTGAAGATGTTGCAAGTAAATTTAACGCAGCTTATCTATGTGAAATGTACATGGATACTACCGAAGGTTTTGGTGGCGAACAAGAATTAATATCTAAATTTGGTTTAGAAATTAGAGAAGATTCTACCTTTACAGTTTCTAAACGAAGATGGAATGATTTAGTAGAAGACCCTGCTACACTAATAAAAGCAGATAGACCTAACGAGGGTGATTTAATTTATTTCCCTCTAATGAATAGTTTTTTTGAAATTCAATTTGTTGAAGACCAAGAGCCATTCTTTCAATTAGGAAACTTACCTGTTTACAAACTAAGAGTAACTAGATTTGAATACTCATCTGAGAGATTAGATACTGGCGTTTCTGATATAGACGCCGCTGAGGACAAATACTCACTTGATATGTTAAATCATCAAATGACACTTGAAGCTGAAGAAGGTTCATTGTTATTAGAAAATGATAGTGCAAGTGGTGAAAGTAATTACTTCTTACTTGAATCATACGAAATACAAACTCAATCACCTTACGCTGATAATATAGATTTAGATAATGAGGCAGGTTTTGATACAGCGTCTGTAAGTGATGACATACTAGACTTTACTGAAAGAAATCCATTTGGTGAAGTAGACTTTGGTGGATAAAAATGTTTGGCAGATATTCATATAATCAGACTTTAAGAAAAATGACTATTGCGTTTGGTCAGATTTTTAATAATATACAAATTAAAAGGAAAGATTCAAGCGATAATGTTATACAAACAATTAAAGTGCCATTAGCATATGCACCAAAAGAAAAGTTTTTAACAAGATTAGACGGACAAGCAAGTTTAAATAATAGAGAATTTGCAGTTACTTTACCTAGAATGGGTTTTGAAATAAATGGTCTATCTTATGACGGCTCTAGAAAATTAACAAGAGTACAAAAATATAGAACAGCAAAACAAAATATAGATGGCAAGGTTTTAAATTTTAATTATACTCCTGTACCATATAATATTAATTATAGTTTATATGCATTTACAGCTACTGCTGAAGGTGGTCTACAAATCGTAGAACAAATTGTTCCGTTTTTTCAACCTGATTATACTGTAACTGTAAATATTATACCAGATTTAGATATAAAAAGAGATGTACCGATTGTATTAAATAGTATTAATTATGAAGATAGTTATGATGGTAGTTATACCACAAGAAGAGCTGTAATTTATACAATGAATTTTACAGCAAAAACATATCTATTTGGTCCAGACCAAACTCAAAAAACTATCAAAACTGTACAAGTTGATATGTACTCTGATAATGATACAACAAATAAAGCAAGAGAAGAAAGAATTACTGTACAACCAAACCCAACCACAGCAGATTTTGATGATGATTTTGGGTTTACAACAACAATTGAAAACTTTACAGACAGTAAAAATTATGATTCTGATACTGATTCAGATGTATAAATATATGTAAAGATTTTAAACTTTAGAGGATATAAATTATGGCAAACCCAAATATCGTTAGTGTTTCATCTATATTAGGTGGTAACGCTGGATTTAACTTGTCTAACACATTGACAGCTACTTTAATAACTGTTGACGCTGAAAAGCTTGTAAAAATAAATCGTATTACTTGTGCTAATGTTGATGGTAGTTCATCAGCTGATTTAGACTTGTTCATAGATGGTTTAGGTTCAGGTGCTTCAGGAGTTACGACAACAGGTGCTGACGCTACAGTTTATCTTGCAAAAACCGTTGCTGTTCCAGCAGATACAACATTAGTTGTATTAGATACACCTATCTATTTAATGGAAGGTGATATTCTAAAAGGTGGTGCAAGTGCTAATAGTGATTTAGACTTGTTCGTGTCATACGAAGTTTTAGATGACGCTTAATAGATAAATTTAGGAGGCAATTAGATGTCCAGAAGTTCATCTATGAATGGTGGAATTATTGGCGCAGACAATACACCTTCACCATCTAAAAAGATAACTACATTTACATCTAACGGATGTTTTAACCGTACAGCGACTACAGCTACCGTGATTGTAGTTGCTGGTGGCGGTGGCGCTGCTCGTGGTGGCGGAGGTGCAGGTGGTGTTCTAATTACAGAATGTCATCCATTGCCGGCTAGTTCCGTTCCTGTAACAGTAGGTGCTGGTGGAGCAAGATATGCTGGTGATTGTACTAGTAGTAATGCTACTAATGGTTCTAATTCAGTATTTGGTTCTGCTACACCTTTAACAGCTACAGGTGGCGGTTTTGGTGGATTTGTACCAACAGCTAGTCCAACAGCACAAAGGCGTGGCGGAGATGGCGGCTCTGGTGGCGGAGGCGGAGGTTGTAATCCCGCTGATGACGGAGATGGTACTGCTGGACAAGGATTTGATGGTGGGGCTGCTACTGGTTCATCTGCTAGAGGTGGCGGCGGTGGTGCCGTTGAACAAGGTGGTGCTGGCGGAAATCAATCTGGCTTTGGCGGTAGAGGAAAAGATTTAACACCTTACGGAGTTCCCACTTGCATTGGTGAATGTGGATTCGTAGGAGGCGGTGGTGCTGGAAACGGAGATAATCACCCAAGTAATCCATATCAAACACCAGGTCAACCAGGTCCAAGAACACCACACTCAGGCGCACCAGAAGCCGCACATAAAAGTGTAGGTGAAGGTGGACTAGGTGGCGGAGGCATGGCTGCAATTGGATATCCCCCACCATGTCAACAACCTCATGGTATTGCAACAAATGGTTTAGCAAACACAGGTGGCGGAGGCGGTGGCGCAGAAAACCCTGGCTCAGCTCCATTTCCTAATTGTAGTGTTGCTAATGCAAAAAACGGTGGCTCAGGTATCGTTATAGTAATTGAATGTGTTGCTGGGTCAAGTGCAAATAGTGGAATTTATGGATTACAAGCTCAATTTAGAGATACAAATAGGAGTAGTTGGTAATGCCTAGAAGTAACTCAATGAATGGTGGAATAATTGGTAAAGATAATACACCATCACCAAGTAAAAAAGTTACCACATTTACATCAAATGGATGTTTTACTAGAACGGCTACAACAGCAACAGTAATCACAATAGCTGGAGGCGGTGGTGCTTCTAGAGGTGGAGGTGGTGCTGGTGGAGTTTTAATTACAGAATGTCATCCATTACCAGCAAGTACCGTTCCTGTTACAGTCGGTGCTGGTGGGGCGGCTTCTGCTGATAATGGTTGTAGAGCAAGTAGTGGTTCAAATTCAATATTTGGTTCTGCTACACCTTTAACTGCTACAGGTGGCGGAGGCGGTGGTGGTACAACACAACCAGCTCAATCTAAAGGAGGCGATGGCGGCTCTGGTGGCGGAGGTGGTGGAGATAACCCTGCCGAAGGTGGCGCAGGAACAGGCGCACAAGGTTTTGATGGCGGAAGTGGATATTCTACTGGCGGTTCTGGTTCTGGTGGAGGCGGAGGCGCTGCTAGACAAGGCGGCTCAGGTTCAGTTGCAAATCCTGGCGGTAGAGGAAAAGATTTAACACCTTATGGTGTACCGAATAGTTTAGGTGAAAGTGGATTTTTTGGTGGCGGTGGAGCAGGAAGTGGCGATTGTCATCCTAGTAATCCTTATCAAACACCAGGTCAACCAGGCCCTAGAAGTCCTGGTCATTCAGGTGCTCCAGAAGCTGCTGTAAAAAATATTGGTGAAGGTGGTTTAGGTGGCGGAGGTATGTCATCTGTTGGACATCCTTTATCGTGTTTATCACCTACAGGATTAGCTTCAGCTGGAACTGCTAATACAGGTGGTGGTGGAGGCGGTGGACATTATATGTCAACACCAGGTAGTCCACCATATCAAGCAAACACAATGGGTCAAGCAGGTGGTTCTGGTGTTGTAATAGTTATAGAAAGTGCCCCTGGTTCAAGTGCTAACAGCGGGATATATAGTTTACAAGCACAGTATAGAGATACAAGTAGGAGTAGTTGGTAATGCCACATTTTGCAAAATTAGATGAAAACAATATAGTTTTAGAAGTACAAGTATTTTCACAAGAAGATGTTGACGCTAATGGCGGAGATTATTCTGCTGGCGCTGAAACTTTTGTGAAAAATTGGTCAGGTCATAATAGTTGGAAACAATGTTCTTACAATTCAAATCAAAGAGGTAATTTCCCAGGTAAAGGTTGGTTATGGGACAATTCAAATGAAAAATTTAAAGCACCACAACCTCATACATCTTGGACATTCAATACTTCTGATTATAAATGGGTTCCACCTATTACAGAACCTAATGTTGAATTTTTTATGGATGGTGAAACAAAAATTTGTAAAGTAAGTAAATTATGGAATGAAGATGTTTATCAAGCAGATAATTCAAAAGGTTGGGTTGGTAAAGGCGGAATAATCATTGCCAGCGGACTAGAAGATGGTAGAGATTTTGAGTGGAACGGAAGTGCTTGGGTGGTTGTTTAAGAACATTATAAATAATATTAGATTATTAACAAGTGATTTATTATGAAATATCAAAGACTTTATTATTACTTTGAAAAAGCCTTATCACCTTTTTTGTGTGATGAAATTATTGCTCAAGGATTTGTAAATAATCCTGATATAGCATATGTTGGTGGACAAGGTAAACCTAGAAATGATAAAGAACATAAAAATCTATTAGAAAAAAGAAACTCTAACACTTCTTGGATTACAGCGTGGTGGATAAAAAAAGAAATTGACCCTTACATTCGTAGAGCAAATCAAATGGCAGGTTGGAATTTTAATATTACTGATTCTGAGGCATATCAGTTTACAAAGTATGATGAAGGTCAATTTTATGATTGGCATACAGACGCTTTTGAAACACCACACAGAGATGGTCCTTGGCAAGGTCTTATTAGAAAAATATCAATTACAGTTTCACTATCAGACCCTAGAGATTATGAAGGTGGACTTTTAGAGTTTGCTTTTCCACGACACGAACCAGATAAATGCAATTATGTAAAAGCAAGAGAAGCTATGCCTAGAGGTTCAATTATAATTTTTCCAAGTTATACTTGGCATAGAGTTACACCAGTAACAAGAGGCACAAGACTATCACTTGTACAATGGAATTTAGGACCAGGATATATTTAATTATGAAAAAGAAAAAACAAACAAAAAAAGAAGAAACAAGACAAGAAGTTTTCTCAGAATATTTTTCTACACCAATTTGGAGTACACAAATACCAGAATGGGTAGATGAACTTAATTTGGCTTGTAAACCATATCTAGATGAATCACACGAAAGGCACGCTGAAGCTATAAAGAAAAATAAAGGTGATGATTTTGGTTTAGTTTATCATTCAACAAATATTCAATATGACCCTAAATTAGAAGAATTTTCTAATTATTTAATTAACACAGGTTGGAATTTGCTTGATAGTTGGGGAAACAACATGAGTGATTACTCTTTATTTTTTCATTCGTGTTGGGTGCAAGAGTTTGCTAAAAATGGTGGCGGACATCATAGAGTGCATATACATGAAAACTGCCATTTATCAGGTTTTTATTTTTTACAAAATGAAGATTCATCTTATCCTTTATTTCATGACCCAAGACCAGGCAAAGAGATGATGGCATTACCTCAAAAAGATGAATCTGTAATATCGCCTTCTACAAGAGTTGTAAATTATCAACCTAGACCTGGAGATTTGTATATATTTCCTTCTTATTTACCTCATGAGTATATTGTATCTAGAGGTGGTAAATTTAGATTTATACATTTTAATATTCAAGCTGTATCTAATCATATGTTAAACTCTAGAGAAGGAGGTATTGGTTAATGAGTTATAAAAAAAATAAATATGCAATTATAAGAAATGCAATACCTTTATCAGTTGCAGATTTTGTTCATGATTATTTTGTAAATAAAAAACAAGTACAAAAAATCTTAGAAGACACAGGATACATTTCTCAGTTTAATTCAGATTGGGGAAAACAAAGTGATGACCAATGCCCAAATCAATATTGTCATTATGGTGATTTAGTTATGGATACTATATTAGATATTCTTACACCTAAATTATCAAAACTCACTAAGTTAGATTTATCGCCAACATATTCATATGCTAGAATATACAATAGAGGTGCCATTTTACATAAACATAGTGATAGATATTCTTGTGAGGTATCAACAACACTAAATTTAGGCGGTTCAGAAGTCTGGCCAATATGGTTAACAGACACAAAAGGTAAAGATATTGAGATTAAATTAGAACCATCAGATATGTTAATATATAGTGGTTGTGAATTAGAACATTGGCGTGATGAATTTAGAGGAGATAGTTGCGTTCAAGTCTTTTTACACTATAATGATAAATCTCATAAAGAATGGGAAGATAATAAATATGATGGTAGATTGTGTTTAGGTCTACCAGCAAAGTTCAAAGGTGTCAAATTCAAAGTTAATTAAATATTTTAACTATAAATAGTATAAATAGTTAGTAATCAAGTTAGGATAGTTTTATGACAAGAAGTAGAGATTTATCAAAAGGCTTACAAAAAAATGTTTTTAAGTTTAGTGGTGATACCGGACAAACCACATTTACTACTGCTGATGACAGTACCTCATTATCATACACCGTTGGTCTTATAGATGTATATTATAATGGTGTAAAACTTGCCGAATCAGAATATACTGCTACAAATGGTACAAGTGTTGTATTAGAATCTGGCGTGGCAGATGATGATATCATTGAAGTGATAGCCGTTGGTTCTCACTCATTTACTGGTGGCGGTGATATGAATGGTAGTGAGTTGATATTAGACGCTGACGGAGATACTTCAATTCATGCAAGTACAGATGACCAAATAGATGTAAAGATTTCAGGTGCAGATGATTTTAAATTTACTGCCAATAATTTTAGTGTATTATCAGGTTCAACATTAACAATAGATTCTGGTGCGACAATAACAAATAGTGGAACAGCAAATGGTTTTGGTGTATCCACAGGAAAAGTAATAGCATTATCAATGATATTTGGCTCAGGCGCATAGGAGAGTTTAATGCCACAAAATTCATCACTATTTAACGGGGGTATAATTGGTAAAGACAACACACCATCTGCCTCAGATAAAGTTACAACAATTACATCAAACGGATGTTTTAATAGAACAACAGCAACAGCTACTGTAATCGTTGTTGCCGGCGGAGGTTCCGGTGGTCAAGGTGGCGGTGGTGCTGGTGGTGTTTTAATTACAGAGTGTCATCCATTGCCGGCTAGTGCAGTACCAGTTACAATAGGTGCTGGCGGAGCTGCTCGTGCTTCAAGTGCCCCTTATGCAAATCCAGGAACATCAGGTTCTAATTCAGTATTTGGTTCTTCTACACCTTTAACTGCTACAGGCGGTGCAGGTGGCGGAGGAAATTTTGGAAATGGCGGAGGCGGTGCAGGTGGTCCTTGTGCTGCTGCTGCCCCACCTAACGCTTCTGCCTTTGATGTTGGAAAAGATGGCGAAGGTATGAATGGCGGAATGGGCGGAGGCTTCCAACAAGGAGGCGGAGGCGGTGGCGGCCAAATGCCTGGTGGTTCACATACTCTTGGTGGTTCAACAGGTGGTATGGGAAAAATTTTATTGCCTTACGGAGTTCCAAAATGTATAGGCCAATGTGGAGTTTTTGGTGGCGGCGGAGGCGGTCAAGCTAGTCAATTTGGTACTGGTTGTGGAACAGATAGAGTACCTGATTTACCACACCCACCATCATACAAAATTTGCCAAGGTGGTTTTGGAGGCGGAGGTCGTGGTGAAGCTAAAGTAGCTAGTTCTTCTGGAACAGTTTTTCAAACTTCCGCTGATGGTACTGCTAATACAGGTGGCGGTGGTGGTGCCGTTAATTTAGGATATTCAAATGGCCCTCAAACAACAGGAGCAGGAGGTTCAGGTGTAGTTGTCGTTGTAGAACCTAGCGCTAGTGTAACAGTTAATTCTGGAGTGTACAAAATGAATGAACAGTATCACTTCAAAAAATTAAGTAAGTGGTCTTAGTATGGCTCATTTTGCAAAATTAAATGAATCAAATGTAGTTACAGATGTCAATGTATTTGACAACGCTGAAATAAATGCTAATGGTGGCGATTGGTCATCTGAAGCAGAAACATATGTAAATAATAAAATGGGCGGAACTTGGAAACAATGTTCGTATAATGGCACAAAAAGAAAAAGCATGGCAGGTATCGGTTACACATATGATTCAGAAAAAGATATATTTATCTGGCCTAAACCTTATCCATCTTGGACATTAAATGCTGACAATGATTGGGTGGCGCCTGTTACAGAACCTACTGAAACACAAAGACAATATCAAGGTCAAGATGAGTGGGATAATACTGTTACAAAACAATATGTAATAAATTGGGACGAAGACAATTCTAGATGGATAGCTTTTAATGACCAGTTAGGTGGCGGAGAAGCTATTAAACGCTGGGACCCCTCTGATAGTAGCTGGAAAAATTTATAATAAATAATCATAGTAATGTGATTGGTGATTAGATTATGCAAGACAAACTTCATGTATTACCTTTATTTTCATTTGTATGTCATCCGTGCAAATTTGATTTATCTAAAGAACAAGAAAAAATCATTATAGATGTTGCAAATAACATTGAATATAATGATAATCACAAAAAAAATCATATAAGAACTAAAACAATTCATCTTTTTCAAGATGTGCCTGAATTAAGTTTTTTAGGTAATATGATATTAGACCAGTTTTACAAATTTAAAGATACTGTTCTTAGATATGAAAATACAGATTTTAGATTAACAACATCTTGGATTACTAAAACAAGACCAGGTGAAGGCAGTTTTTATCATAATCATAATAACTGTATGTATAGTGGTGTTTTTTATTTTAATAATGATGAAGAACATACATCAATATCTTTTTGTAACTTTGCATTTCAAACATCTTATACAATAGAACCTACTGAGTGGAATGATTTTAACTCAATATCTTGGACATATAGACCAAAAAATAATTCTTGTATTTATTTTCCATCTCATTTGCCACATATGGTAGAGAAAAATACAAGTGATAAAATCCGACAATCAATTGCCTTTAATATAATGCCTATTGGAAATATAGGTTACGGTGATTCTAGTCATAACTATGGACACAAATAATGTACTTTATTATAGAAAATCAATATAACAAAAAAGAAATACTTGAATTTAATAAGGGTATAAGATTAAATTATGTAGATGAAAAAGAAGGTCCTGATTTGCCCTCTAAAAATGCTACAAAAACTTCTACTGTAAGAACAGTTAGATATAAAGATGTTGCATATTATCTAGGAAATCTTTTAGAAAAATGTAAGATAACAAATATTGACCATGGCGGTTATAGTTTATTTGAACCTACTGATTTTAATTTATTAAACTATAACATATATGAAAAAGGTCAAGAGTATGGTTGGCACGCTGACGGCAGAACAACAGAGTGCTTTGATATGAAGTGGACTTTACTAATAAATTTATCAGATGAAAAATACGAAGGTGGTGACCTAGAAATATTTGAAGGTGGTATTCAAACAGTAAAAGAATTTAGAAAACCTGGTAATGCTGTAATGTTTAAATCTTATATGCAACACAGAGTAACACCTGTTACTTCTGGTGTTAGAAAAACATTGACTTATTGGTTTGTTGGACCTAGATTTAATTAATCTAAATAGTATTATGAGTAAAGATATAAACGAATTATTGGGAATAGATATGCCTTCTGAGCCTATTGTGGCTGAGAGGAAAACTGATATTGTTCCTAGAAAAGAAGATAAAGAAACAGATGTAGATAACGACCATGATTATTCTAGAGAAGCGTATTACGATTTAATACAAAAAGGTCAAGAAGCTATTGATGGTATATTAAATGTTGCAAAAGAAGGAGAACATCCAAGAGCATATGAGGTAGCATTAAATGGTATTAGACAAACAGCAGATGTTGTTGATAAATTACAAGAATTAAATAAAAAATTAAAAGACTTAAAAGAGCTACCTAAAACTGCTGATACAAAAATTCAAAATGCTCTATTTGTAGGTTCAACAGCAGAACTACAAAAGATGTTAAAGAAAAATGAAAATACTGAAAGCACAGTCATTGACGCCAAACAAGGAGATATTCAAGATAAGTGATTTAGCAATTACTAAACACGGATTTATTCTTGAAGATATATTAAATGGTGCTGACATGATTAATCCTATTCAAGTGCATAAATGTACAAATAAAGGTAAAGTAGGTGCTTTAGGCAAACCTTATAAACAAGGATTATTAAAAGTAATTAAAGGTAGTCAAAGAGTAACCACAGCAATTAAACTTGGATATACACACATAGAGGGCATATATGTCTGACGCTTACTTAGGAAATCCTAATTTAAAAAAAATAAATGTTCCTGTTGAATTTACAGAAGAACAAATTAAAGAATTTACAAAGTGTCAAAACGACCCTTTATATTTTATTAAGAATTATGTACAAATTGTATCATTAGATAAAGGTCTAGTGCCTTTTAACTTATATGACTTTCAAGAAAAAATGGTTGATACCATGCATAATGAAAGATTTACAATTTGTAAACTACCTAGACAATCAGGTAAATCTACAACAATTGTATCTTATCTTTTACATTACGCATTATTTAATCCTAATTGTAACATTGCTATTTTAGCAAACAAATCATCTACTGCTAGAGATATATTAGGTAGATTACAATTAGCATATGAAAATTTACCTAGATGGTTACAACAAGGTGTAATAAATTGGAACAAAGGTTCTATTGAATTAGAAAACAAATCAACTATTGTGGCCGCCTCAACATCATCAAGTGCAATTCGTGGTGGTTCATACAACATTATATTCCTTGATGAGTTTGCTTTTGTGCCATCAAATATTGCCGAACAATTTTTTAGTTCTGTATATCCTACAATTACATCTGGTCAATCTACAAAAATGATAATCGTATCTACACCACATGGTATGAATATGTACTACAAGTTATGGGTTGACGCTGTAAATAAAAACAATAATTATATACCAATAGAAGTTCATTGGTCAGAAGTACCAGGTAGAGACCAAAAATGGAAAGAAGAAACAATACGAAATACCTCACAAGAGCAATTTCAATCTGAGTTTGAATGTGAATTTTTAGGTTCTATTGATACTCTTATAAGTCCATCAAAAATTAAACAAACACCTTATGTTACGCCTATAAAATCAAAAGGTGGTTTAGAAATGTATGAAGAACCTAAAAAAGATAGAGTATATGTATGTACTGTTGATGTTGCAAGAGGTACAGAAAAAGATTACTCAGCATTTATTATATTTGATGTAACAGAAGTGCCTTACAAAGTGGTCGCTGTATATAGAAATAATGAAATTAAACCTTTTGTTTTTCCTAATGTAATTGCTGAAGTGTGTAATGGTTATAATCACGCACACACATTGGTTGAGGTGAACGATATAGGTCAACAAATATCAGACGCTTTACAATTTGAAATAGAATACGATAATCTACTAATGACTACACAAAGAGGTAGAGCTGGTCAAGTTTTAGGTGCCACATTTAGTGGTCGTGGTTCTCAGTTAGGTATTAGAATGACTAAACAAATTAAAAAAATAGGTTGTTCAAATATTAAGACTATTATAGAATCAGACAAAATCATTATCAATGACTTTAATATTATAGGTGAGATGTCAACATTTTCTAGGAGAGGAAACTCTTGGATGGCAGAAGATGGATGTAATGATGATTTAATGTCCTGTCTAATTATATTTGGGTGGGCAACAAACCAAGATTATTTTAAAGAATTAACAGATATAAACATCAGAAATCAAATGTATGCTGAACAACAAAATCTCATAGAACAAGATATGGCACCATTTGGTTTTGTAGATGATGGTTTACCAGAAGAAGAAAAGCCTTTTGCTGATGAATACGGCACAGTCTGGAATCCTGTTGTCCGAAAGGGTGAGTAAGGAATAAGGTTTATATAAATAGAAGTAGTGAAAATCTTTGTTTATGGGGTATTTAAAAAATACAAAAATGAACACTAAATTAGCTAATTAAAGGAGAATAACCTATGGCATTTCAAGTATCACCAGGTGTTCTCGTACAGGAAAGAGACCTAACTAGGATTATTCCTGCTGTATCAACATCTATTGGCGCCGTTGCTGGAGAATTTCGCAAAGGTCCTTTAGAGGAAATAGTAGCAATATCTAGTGAGGCTGAGTTAGTAGATACATTTGGCGAGCCAGATTCAAACAACTTTGAGGCGTTTTTTTCGGCTGCTAACTTTCTACAATATAGTAATGCTTTAAGAGTAGTACGAGCAACAACCACTAGTCTGGTAAACGCAACTACAACAGGTTGTGGTTTACAGATTAAGAATACTACCCATTATCAAGACAACTACGCTGATGGTTCAGGTGTTGTTGGAAACTTTGCAGCTAGAACTGCTGGTGCTTGGGGTAACAATTTGTTAGTGTCAACTTGTCCAACAGCAACTGCTTATGAAGAAGAAGGTGCTACAACTGTCAATGATAGCTCAACAGCTGTCGGCGATACAACAATTGTAGTAACAGATGGTACAGCCTTAAATGTAGGCGATATCATTTCTTTTTCAACAACAGCGGCTACAAATGACTATGATGACGGAAAACAATACAGAATAACTGGCATTTCCACACACACTTTGACAATTGTTCAAAAGGAAGCTGGAAGTGGTGGTTTAGAAACAACTATTACAGATGGTGCGAATGTTAGAAGAAGATGGAGATATTACGATTCAGTAGATAGAGCTCCAGGAACTTCAGCATATGTTTCTGACCGTTCAGGTTCTGGCGATGAACTTCATGTCGTAGTGGTAGATGAAGATGGCGGAATTACAGGCGTACCAGGAGATGTTATTGAAACATTTTCAAGTATGTCAAAAGCTGCTGACGCTAAAACACCACAAGGCGACACAAACTATTATCCAGATGTAATTTATACAAAATCAAATTTCATATACTGGATGGACCACAATACATCAGGTACTAATTGGGGTAACAATGCAGCTGGTACAACATATACTGCTGTTGATACACCAACATTAGAATCATTATCTGGTGGTTCAGATGGTTCAAGTGTAACTAATGCACAAAAATTATCTGCTTACGAAAGATTTGAAGACCCAGACACAGTAGATGTTGGTCTAATCATAGCAGGTTCAGGAGATGGAACACATATTGATAACTTAGTAACTGTTGCTGAGAAAAGAAAAGACGCTATTGTCTTTGCTAGTCCAGAAAGAGCGGATGTTGTTAATGTTTCAAACTCTCATACACAAACTAAAAATGTTAAAGACTTTTTTGATTCAAGAAGGTCATCTAGTTATTGTGTATTTGATAGTGGTTATAAACAAATGTATGATAGATATTCAGATGTTTATAGATTTGTACCACTAAATGGTGATGTTGCTGGTTTATGTGCTAGAGCAGACGCTGTTGCTGATTCATGGTTTAGTCCTGCTGGATTTAATCGTGGTATCGTAAGAGGTGCTGTTAAACTTGCATATAATCCTACAAAAGCACAAAGAGATATTTTATACCCAGCTCGTATCAACCCTGTTGTTACATTACCAGGTACAGGTACAGTATTGTTTGGAGATAAAACTGCTCTTACAACACCAAGTGCATTTGATAGAATAAATGTAAGAAGACTTTTCATTACATTAGAGAAAGCAATTTCTACAGCTGCTAAATTCCAACTCTTTGAGTTCAATGATGAATTTACAAGAGCAAACTTTAGAAACATTGTAGAACCTTTCCTAAGAGATGTACAAGGTCGTAGAGGTATCACAGACTTTTTAGTAGTATGTGATGATACAAATAACCCAGGTAGTGTTATTGATAGAAATGAATTTGTAGCAGAAATCTTTATTAAACCTGCTCGTTCAATTAATTTCATTACACTTAAATTCGTTGCTACACGAACAGGTGTTGCATTTGAAGAAGTCGCTGGATAATTTAGAGGAGAAAAAAGATGGCAAATATATCAGATTTCAAAGCTAAACTTGTCGGCGGTGGTGCTCGTGCCAATCAGTTTAAGGTAACCTTACCTTTTCCTGGTTATGCTCAAGTTGGTGGCGAAATAGAAGACATGGCGTTTTTGTGTCAAGGTACTCAGTTACCACAAATGGTAATCGGTGAGGTTAATGTCCCATTTAGAGGCAGACAAATTAAACTTGCTGGTGAAAGAACATTTGCTGACTGGACTGTTACTATTTTAAATGATACTTCATTTAGACTAAGAAACGCTTTTGAAAGATGGCAAAATGGTATCAACAATATGACTGATGGTGAAGGTTTAACTAATCCAACAGACTATCAAGTTGACGCTTTTGTTGACCAATTAGATAGAAATGGTAGCACATTAAAATCATATACATTAAGAGGAGTATTCCCTACCGACATAGCGGCTATTGCTCTTGCATATGATACAAATGACGCTATTGAAACTTTTGATGTAACCTTTAAGTATCAATTCTTTGAAAGTAATACAACCACATAATGGTCGTATAAATATTGATACAAGATAGGAGTTAAATTATGGCTGAATTATTTGGGTTTCAGATTACTAAAGTAAAGAAGACTGAGGACCCGAAACAAAACTTTACAACCTCGCCAGCGGATGACGGAACCCAGGTCGTTGCTGGCGGAGGTTATTTTGGTCAGTACCTTGACATGGAAGGTACTGCCAAATCTGAGGCGGATTTAATCCGTAGATACAGAGAAATCTCTTTACATCCCGAATGTGATATGGCAATTGAGGATGTTATCAACGAAGCTATTGTCGCTAATGAAAATAAAGACCCTGTTAGAGTAAATACTGATAGTGTTCCTTATGGCGATGATATCAAAAGAAAAATAGAATCTGAATTTAGAACTGTGTTAAAACTTATGAACTTTAACACAAAGGGTCATGACATTTTCAGAAGATGGTATGTAGATGGTAGAATTGCATATCAAATACTTATAGACCGTAATTCTCCTGTATCAGGTGTTACAGAATTACGATACTTAGACCCTAGAAAGATTAAAAAAATTAGAGAAGTAAGAAAGAAAAGACCTGATGGCAATCAAGGTAAAGCCTCATTAACAATGGTTGATGAATATGTAGAGTATTATCTTTACAATGAAAAAGGCGTTTCAGGTCAAACATCTGGTGGCGGTATTAAAATCGCACCCGATACAATCGCATTTTGCAGCTCAGGATTAATTGACCAATCAAAAAATATAATATTATCTCATTTGCATAAGGCAATTAAACCTGTAAATCAATTAAGGATGATTGAAGACGCTGTTGTTATTTACAGAATAGCAAGGGCGCCTGAAAGAAGAATCTTTAAAGTAGATGTTGGTAATTTACCAAAAGTAAAAGCTGAGGCATATTTAAGAGATGTTATGGCAAGATATAGAAACAAACTTGTTTATGACGCTTCAACAGGTGAAATCAGAGATGATAGAAACTATATGTCAATGTTAGAAGACTTTTGGTTACCAAGTAGAGAAGGTGGTAGAGGAACAGACATATCTACACTACCTGGCGGAAGTAATTTAGGTGAAGTAGCTGATATAGAATATTTCCAAAAGAAACTATATCGTTCATTGAATGTACCTGTAAGTAGATTAGAATCACAACAAGGTTTTAGTTTAGGTCGTTCAAGTGAAATTACTAGAGATGAACTTAAATTTACTAAATTTGTCCAAAGATTAAGAAAGAAATTTACTGAGTTATTTAATGACTTATTAAAAACACAATTAGTATTAAAGAAAGTTATTGCTGAGGAAGACTGGAATAAAATTCACAATAACATAAACTATGACTTTCTCCAAGATGGTCATTTTGCTGAACTAAAGCAAACTGAAATGATGAGAGAAAGACTACAAATGGTGCAAGAAATTAGTCAATATATTGGTAAGTTTTATAGTGTAGATTATGTTAGAAAAAATGTGTTGAAACAAAGCGAAGGCGAAATCGCTGAGATGGACGCACAAATTAAGAAAGAAATTAAACAAGGTATCATTCAAGACCCTATGGCTCAGATGGATGATAACCCGATGGAGGATGAAATAACATGAGTGAACAAATAAAATCGTTTATTGATAATCTATCAACAGGTAATAACAATGAAGCTGGTGAAGATTTTAAAAATGCTTTAAGAGGTAAAGTAGGCGACGCTTTAGACGCTGAGAGAAAAAAAATGGCGGCTAATATGTTTAATACAGCAGAGGCAATACCTAGTGAGGCAGAACCTTACAGCGACCCTAAACCTGAAATAGCAGAACCTGGTTCTTTTGATAGAGAAGGTAATGTTATTGATAGTAAAGATGGTCAAGCAGAAATAGATTTATCAGCAGATGAAACTAAGTAATATTATTGAAGATTATAATATTCATGATTCTGTGGCATTTAAGTCTTTGTCGCCCTTAATGAAAGAGGCGGCTACTGACTTGTTTATGATGTTAGATGATGAACAATGTGCTTATGAGGAACTTGATAAAGATTTTTCAGACAGTATAGAAAAATGCGTTCTATCAGTTTGTGAAAAACATAAAATAGAAAAAGAAAAGCTTTTAGATTATATAGAACTTGAAGTAAGAGAGCAATTAAAACAAATAGAGGTGTAAAGGAACTATGGCAGTTACAACAAAAATATTATCTGATACAAAACACCATGCCAAAGTATTACTCACCTGGAATGCTGATTCAGCTGCGACAGCGGCTGCCGTTGACGCTTCAGGTTTGAGCGACCACAGCAATGGTGCTAAATTACATATAACAAATATTGTTTATGGTGTAGGTATAGGAGAGGTACTTTTAGAATTTAAAGGCGCTTCATCTGATGTTACCGCTATAAACTTATGTGGTTCAGGCCACTACTATGGCGCTGTAATTAAAAACACAGCAACAAATACAGGTGCAACAGGTGGAGATATTAAAGCAACAACAACAAATTCATCATCTGGTTTTGCTTTATTAACAATGCAAAAAGAAGGATTTGGTGAGGCAACGGAGAGTTTCTAGATGGCTGATACAGTAACTACACAAACTATATCTGATACATCTGGCGTTAAGTTTGTTGCCAAACTAACAAACTTTTCAGACGGAACAGGAGAGACCTTGGTCACTAAGGTTGACGCTTCGGCTACAACCTTTATGACTGAGGACGGGAATAGACTTATATCTAAAGTTTATTATTCAATTAATACTTCTGATAGTAAGTCTGGTGTTGAGTTAATTTGGGATGGTGCTACTAATGCAACAGCGATGTTCTTATCTGGTCAAGGTTATTTTGACTTTAGAACAGATGGTAATACCATACCAAATAACGCAACAACACCAACAGGAGATGTACTATTATCAACAAAAAACTTTGCTAACGGCGATAATTATACAATTATTGTAGAGTTTAGGTAAAAAATTGTATAAATAGTATATACCAAAAAGAGAGAGATGTAATATGAAATTAATTTCAGAAGAAGTTTGTTCAGCAGAATACCTTGTTGAAGAAAAAAACGGAAAGAAAAATTACACAATTAAAGGTGTCTTTTTACAGTCTAATATAAAAAATAGAAATGGTCGTGTATATCCGAAAGATATTTTAATGACCGAAGTAAAAAGATATAACTCAGAATTTATCAATAAAAATCGTGCATTTGGTGAGTTAGGACATCCTGACGGACCTACTGTAAATCTAGAGAGAGTTTCTCATATGATTAAGAAACTTTATCCAGATGGTGATAACTTTATTGGTGAAGCTAAAATCATGGACACGCCTTATGGTAAGATTGTAAAAGGTCTTATTGATGAAGGTGCTCAATTGGGAGTATCATCAAGGGGCATGGGTTCCATTGAACAACGCAACGGCGCTAGTTATGTAAAGAATGACTTTATGTTAGCAACCGCCGCTGATATTGTGGCAGACCCTTCTGCTCCTCAAGCTTTCGTAGAAGGCATTATGGAAGGTAAAGAATGGGTATGGGACAACGGTGTTCTTGTTGAACAAGACATTGAGGCGTGGAAAATGGAGATGATTAAAACTAAACAAAAAGCTTTAGAAGAAAAAAAGATAAAGATTTTTGGAGAGTTTATTAGAAAACTATAATTTTATAAATATTATCTAAACCTGATAAAGGTTTTTATAAGCTTATAAAGACAAGAGGAGATTTTCAATGGCAGAATCAGAAAACAGACCTGAAACAGTAGAAGAAGCAGCTGCTAATCCAATGGCAGACGCTCCTAAAAAGAATGCTGTACCTGCTGAACCATCTCATATCGCCAGCATGAATGACGCTGAAGATTTAGGTTCACCTGTGGTTAAACCAACAGACAGCAATCCAGATTCTACTAAGAAGGTTAAACAAGTCGTAGACGCCGTTTCAAAATCTGCACAAGTAGGCCAAGAGCCATCACACTTGAAAGCAGGTTACGAAGCTAAACACTATGACGAAGAAGTTGAAGATTCAGAAGATAAAGAAGTCGTTGAAGCTAAAGACAAGGAAGAAGTAAAAGACAAAGATGTTGAAGAAGGCATGAAAAAGAAAAAACATTCTATGAAAGCTGGATATCATGAAGACATTGATGTTAAGGAAGATGTTGAAGCTTTAGTTGGCGATTCTGATTTATCAGAAGAATTTAAACAAAAAGCTGCTACAATCTTTGAAGCTGCAATCAAATCAAAAGTGAAAGCAGAATCAGAAAGATTACAAGCAGAATATTCTAAGAAATTTGATGAAGAAATTGAAAAATCTAAATCTGAATTAACTGAAAAGGTAGATTCATATCTATCTTATGTAGTTGAAGAATGGATGAAAGAGAACACTCTAGCAATAGAGAGAGGCATTAAAGGAGAAATTGCCGAAGACTTTATCGGTGGTCTTAAAAAATTATTTGAAGACCATTACATTGATGTACCAGATGAAAAGTATGATGTTCTTGAAGACCAAGCTTCTAAGATAGAAGATTTAGAAAAGAAACTCAACGAAGAAATTGAAAAGAATGTTGAAATGAATAAAGTCAATGGTGGCTATAAACGCCAAGAAATCATTGATGAACATTCATCTGATTTAGCAGATACAGCTAAAGAAAAATTTGACAGTCTTGTAGAAGGTGTTGAGTATTCATCAGAAGAAGATTTTGCAAAAAAAGTTAAGACTATTAAAGAGTCCTACTTTGAAGCAAAAAGTGAAAGCTCATCTTCGGATGACATAGATGATGTAGCGGTAGGTGGTGAATCTTCGCAAGAAGACTTATCAAACGCAATGGCTGCTTATACCGCCGCTATTAGCAAAACAAAAGACATTAAGTTGTCAAGTAAATAGAGGAGAGAGGAAGATATGTACTTATCGGAAACTTATGAAAAAAAATGGCAGCCTGTATTAGACCATCCTGAACTTCCAGAAGTAAAGGATACTTACAGAAGAGCCGTTACAAGTGTCATCTTAGAGAACCAAGAAAGAGCTCTCAAAGAAGACAAAGCATTTCTATCTGAGGCTCCGGCCAATGTAACAGGTAGTAATGTTGATAATTGGGACCCAATCCTAATTTCATTAGTACGAAGAGCTATGCCTAACCTTATTGCTTATGATATCGCTGGTGTACAACCAATGACTGGACCTACAGGTCTTATCTTTGCAATGAGAGCTAGATTTAGCACTCAATCAGGTACAGAAGCTCTATTTGACGCTGCTGATACAGACTTCTCTGGTAGGAACAAAGAAGGTTCTGCTGTTGATGGATTTTCATCTGCAGCTGATTCTGGTTCTAACCCAGCGTTGTTAAACGATTCCCCAGCTGGTACATTTACTACTGGTACTGGAATGACTACAGCGGCTGCTGAATCTTTAGGTGAAGATTCAGGAAATAACTTTGCTGAAATGGCTTTCTCAATTGAGAAATCAACTGTAACAGCGAAGTCTAGAGCTCTAAAAGCTGAGTACACAATGGAACTAGCACAAGACTTAAAAGCAATTCATGGTCTAGACGCTGAATCTGAATTAGCAAACATTTTGTCTGCTGAGATTCTTGCTGAAATCAACCGTGAAGTAGTTAGAACAATCTACACCAATGCTGAAATTGGTGCTTCAGATTCTTCATCTACAGCGATTGGTTCTGTTAACGCTATTAACACTACTTCTGCTGGTATCTTTGATTTAGATACAGACAGTAATGGTCGTTGGAGTGTTGAGAGATTTAAAGGTCTTATGTTCCAAGTTGAAAGAGAAGCTAACACAATTGCTTACAGAACTCGTAGAGGTAAAGGTAATTTAATTATTTGTTCATCTGATGTCGCTTCGGCACTTCAAATGGCTGGTGTATTAGATTACGCTCCTGCGTTAAACAACAATTTAAATGTTGATGACACAGGAAATACTTTTGCTGGTGTGTTAAACGGTAGATTTAAAGTCTATGTTGACCCATATTCAGCAAATAGTGTTGCAAAACAATATTTCGTTTGTGGTTATAAAGGCACAAGCCCTTATGACGCTGGTCTGTTCTATTGCCCATATGTTCCACTACAAATGGTGAGAGCAGTTGGACAAGACAGTTTCCAACCAAAAATCGGATTCAAAACTAGGTATGGCTTAATTGCTAACCCATTTGCTGAAGCTGGTTCAGGTGACGCTGCTGTTCAAACAGGCGCTGGAAATGCAAACGCTAACAGATACTATCGTAGAGTACAGGTTGCTAACTTAATGTAATCTTAACTTCTTACGAAGTGTTTATGAAAGGGGAACTTCGGTTCCCCTTTTTTTATAGATAAATAATACTATGAAAGACCATTTAAAATTAGTAACATCAATGTTCTTGGTACACTTAATCACGATAGTAGGATTATATTATTATTGGGATTCTATTTGGTTATTAGTATCTCTATTAGGTATTATTCTTTTTGGTGCATTAGGTATAGAAGGATATTGTCATAGATTATTATCTCATAAATCTTTTAAGGTTTCAAATAATGTAGATAAGTTTTTAAATATATGTGCATTGTTTGGTTTACAAGGTCCGCCTATGATATGGGCAGCTAATCATGTTACTCATCATCAATATTCAGATGTAGATGGTGACCCACACCCAGCAACAGATGGTTGGAGAACATGGTTTTGGATAGGCACAGAAACTAATTCTCAAATAAATTTATCTGTAATTAAAAGATTATCTAGAAACAAAATGCATAGATTTATAAAAGATTATTACTATGTAATATATTGGTCAACACTTGCAATTAGTTTTTTTATAAACCCAAAAATAGCAATTTATTTCTTTGCTATCCCAGCCGTTTATACATTGCACGCCTCATCTTGGGTTAATGTTTTTAGTCATAGTTTTGGATATAGAAATCACGAAACAAACGATAATTCTAGAAACATACATTTACCGTTTTTACTATTACATCCTTACCATAATAATCATCATGCAAATGCTGGCAATTATGACATATCTGAGAAATGGTATGAATTTGATTACATTAAATATTTAATAGATATTTTAAAGGATAAATAGTTATACCGAAAGGTGCCATAGAACATGGCTGAAAAGTTCTCCTAAAGATATAACATAGGAGGAACTATGAGCGAAAAAAAAGAAATAGTATGCACTTACAGAGGTGTTAAATATATCGTAAAATAGGGTTTTAAATGACAACAACAAACGCCTTTGAAAGGCAACCCACAAAATTAGACTACGCTTCACCTACGCAATTTAAATTTAGTATTGCTAAATTGCCGAAGGTGGAGTTTTTTGTGTCTACTGTAAATATACCAGGAATACAATTAGGTTCTGGTACACAGAAGACACCATTATTAGATATGCCATATCCTGGTGATAAACTAACTTATGGCGATTTAAATATGACATTCTTAGTAGATGAAAACTTAGAAAACTACCGTGAGATACATGGTTGGTTAGTAGGTCTAGGATTTCCAAAAGACCATACTGAGTTTAAAAATTTAGCAGAAGCTGGTAATGATAGATTTCCAGGTTCATCAGCTCAAATATCTGAGGAACCAGGTTTAGGTGGCAAATATCAACCTGCAAAAGAGGGTGGTGTATATTCAGACGCCACATTAACTGTATTAACAAATAAAAATAATCCAGTTACCGAAGTAAGATTTAGAGATACTTTTCCCACATCATTAGGTGGTCTTAGTTATGACCAACAAGCAGGCGATGTAGCATATCTATCTTGTGATATTACTTTTTCATACAAATACTATGAGTTTGCCGATAGTGGAGCTTCATCTACATCTGTTACAACCACTTAGGAACCTTGACATACAATACAAAAGCTGATATAATACTTTATTATGACATTGGAAGAATTACAACAACAGGCCGATAAGGACCTTAAAATCAATGACGCTGAGTTGGATTTAGAATCTCTAAAAACACCACAGTTACACAACAAATATTTAAAACATTTAAACAATTTTAAGTTATTATTAACACGAGCAAAGACTGATGTTAATATAATGAAAAAGGTTAAATGGGAATACTACACAGGAAAAGCAAGTCCTGAAATCTACAAACAAAAACCATTTGATTTAAAAATACTTAAACAAGATATAGATAAGTATCTAGAATCAGATGAAGACCTAATTAAACTCACACAAAAAGTAGAATACCTACAAACAGTTGTTGACTTTTTAGAATCAACAGTACGCCAAATATCAAATAGAAGTTTTGCTATTAAGAATGCTATTGAATGGAAAAAGTTTACTTCTGGTGCTATCTAATGTATACCGACATAAACCAATGCTATCATGTTATTCAAGGTGCCGTGGAGGATAAAATGATAGATAAGATTATTAATCAAGGTGAAAGTGTAAAATTAGCAGAAGGTAAACTAGACAATCAAGGCATTACACCAGCAAGAAAGTCTAAGGTTTCATTTATTAAAAATAAAAGAATAGAAAATCTTATGAGTTTTTATGTTATGCAAGCCAATAGAGATAAAGAATGGATGTATTATATTACAGATATAGAGGACTTTCAATACACAGTATATAACAAAGGTGATTACTATAATTGGCATATTGATAAAGGTCAGATATATCCTAATCGTAGAGAAAGAAAAATCTCTTTTTCTTTAATACTAAATGATGATTACAAAGGTGGTCAGTTAGAGTTTGGTATGACTACACCTAAAGATAACAAAGATGATTATGTTGTCTTAGATTTAAAAAAAGGTGATATGGTAGTCTTTACAAGTTTTTTATGGCATAGAGTAAATCCAGTTATAGAAGGCATTAGAAAATCACTTGTAGGTTGGATTGTAGGTCCTTGTTTTAAATGAGAACATTAATATTAGAAAAGAAAAATGATGTACATTTATCAGTTGACGCTGATGAAGATGTACGCCGTGATTTAGGAGAATACTTTACCTTTAGTGTGCCTGGTTTTAAGTTTATGCCACAATATCGTTCAAGACATTGGGATGGTAAAATAAGATTATTTTCATATGCAACAGGTCAAATATACACAGGTCTATACCCTTACATATTAAATTGGTGTGATGAAAACAATGTATCAGTAGTAGATAAAACAGATATAAAAGACGCTGATGTAGATGATAAAAAAATAAACCAGTTTATAGAAGCTCTAAAAATTCCTTTTACTGTTAGAGATTATCAAAAAGAAGCATTTGCTTATAGTCTTAGAAAACATAGATGTTTATTACTATCTCCAACGGCGTCCGGAAAATCTCTAATAATTTATCTGATGGTTCGGTTTAATCTGATAAGATGTGTTGATAAAAACGATAAAATTTTAATAGTTGTTCCGACCACTTCTTTGGTTGAACAATTATATAAGGATTTTAAAGACTATGGGTGGAATAGTTCTGCTCATGTTCATAGAATATATCAAGGTCATGAAAAACATTCTGATAAAAGAGTTTATATTAGTACATGGCAATCAATCTATAAAATGCCTAAAAAGTGGTTTGAAGAATTTGGTTGTGTAATAGGTGATGAAGCACACTTGTTTAAGGCCGTATCATTAACTAAAATACTTACAAAACTAGAAAACTGTAAGTATCGTATAGGTTTAACAGGTACTTTAGATGATAGTAAAACACATAAACTTGTATTAGAGGGTTTATTTGGTGCTGTTAATAAAGTTATATCTACTAAAACATTACAAGATAACAAACAGTTAGCAGATTTAAAAATATATTGTTTAGTATTACAACACGATAATATGTCTAAAGATTTCTTAAAAGATAAATCCTATCAAGAAGAAATGGACTTCTTGGTGTCAAATGAGATACGAAATAAATATATTAGAAACTTATGTTTATCTCTTGAAGGAAACTCACTATGTTTATTTCAATATGTTGAAAAACATGGTACGATATTAAAGAAACTTATAGAGGATAAAAATGAAAACAAGAAAGTATTTTTCGTATACGGAGGAGTGGACACCGAAGAAAGGGAAAGAATTAGAGCCATTACCGAAAAGAGTGATAACAGTATTATTATTGCTAGTTATGGCACCTTTTCTACTGGTATTAATATTAGGAATTTACACAATATTGTATTCAGTTCTCCTAGTAAAAGTCGTATACGAAACTTGCAAAGCATTGGTCGTGGGCTCAGATTGAAAGATAACAATTCAAATGCGACCTTATATGATATATCTGATGATTTAACATATCAAGGTAAGGAAAACTATACCTTATCACACTTCAAGGAAAGGATAAATATTTACAACGAAGAAGGCTTTGATTACGAAGTTCACCAAGTGGAGTTAAGAAATGGAAACAAAGATAATAAAACTAGTTAATGGTGATGATGTAGTTTGTACAATACCGACTGAACAAGATACTAAATCTAAATGGTTAAGTATCGTTAAACCTATGCAAATAAAATATGTTCCTAAACTAACAATGACAGGCATAACGGATTATGTTGCTCTTGTTAAATGGACAGCATATTCGCCTGATGAACAGGTAAGCATACCAAAGGATAAGATAATGACTATAACGGCAGCTGGCGATTCTTTAAATAGAAGTTATACAATTTTAGCAAAAGATTTTCATTTACAAGAAGTTCAAGAAGAACAGAAAAAGTCGCCTGTTTCCGAACAAGATAAATTATATAATAAATCAAGAGTAGATGATGAAACAAATAAGAAGATAAATGAAATCTTTGATAACTTGGATTTTGAAGACGCTGATGGCAAGTTGCACTAGTTCCGTCCTCTGGAAGCTGGAGCATCCCTATCACTAGCACGCTCATTATACCAAAAAAAACAAGTTTTGTCAATGGTGGTTGATATGCAAAAACAAAAAAATTTTATTATAACTTTCGTATTAGCATTAGTAATGTTATTTACCTGGAACACGGCACACGGTGATGAAATTGAACAAGAGGCAACAGAAGAAGAATTAGAAAGTTCATGTGAATAACTCTTTCACCATTGACATTTATTAATATTTAAATTATAATTATACAATGAAATCAGAAAAGAAAAAAGAACATTATGTAAATAACAAAGAGTTTTTGGCGGCTATGGTTGAGTACAAAAAACTTGTTACCGAAGCTGAAGACGCTGGCGAAGAAAAACCACCTGTTACTAATTACATAGGTGAATGTTTTTTAAAGATAGCAAACCATCTATCATATAGACCTAACTTTATAAATTATACATTTAGAGATGATATGATTTCTGATGGTATAGAAAACTGTTTACAATACCTAGATAACTTTAATCCAGAAAAATCAAATAATCCATTTGCATACTTTACACAAATAATATATTATGCCTTTATAAGAAGAATACAGAAAGAAAAAAAACAGACAAAAATTAAAGAAAAACTTATCGCCGAAGGTGGTTATGAAGATATGGCAGTAAATGAAGGTGATGACGGTCATTATAGAAATCAGTATTCTGAGTTCTTACAAAAACATACCACTTCTGATGAAGCACCAATTAAAAGAACACGAAAACGAAAAGGAAAACTTGACCAATTTTTAGATGAAGATAGCTCTACTGAATGATACACACTTCGGTGTTAGAAATGATAGTCCAGTCTTCCAAGAATACCAAAACAGATTTTATAGAGATTTATTTTTTCCATATCTAGCGGAAAACAATATAAAATGTTTAGTACATCTTGGTGATGTTGTTGATAGAAGAAAGTTTATTAATCATCAAACTGCTTATAACTTTCAACACAAATTCTGGAACAAATTAACTAAGATGAATATAGATACACATATCATTTTAGGCAATCATGATACCTACTTTAAAAATACTAATGAAGTAAATGCATTAGAACAATTAAATGTAGGTCCTAATGTAAAAATATATTCTAACCCACAAGAGGTTGTATTTGATAAATTAAAAATATTACTTCTACCTTGGATTTGTGATGATACCTACAATGAAAGTGTTAATGCATTAAAACAATCAACAGCACAAATATGTTTTGGTCACCTAGAAGTAAAAGGTTTTGAAATGCATAGTGGCTTTTTTAATGACCACGGTTTAGAAAAAGACTTATTTAAAAGATTTGAAAAAGTAATATCTGGCCATTTTCATAAAAAGTCAGATGATGGCCAAATATATTATTGTGGTACTCAATATGAAATGACTTGGAATGATTATAAATGTCCAAAAGGTTTTCATATATTTGATACTCAGACTAGAGAGTTAACAAGAGTACCTAATCCTATGAGAATATTTAAAAAGATATATTATAATGACAAAGAAAATGATTATTATGGTAAAGATGTAAAAGAGTTTAATAATACTCATGTTAAATTGTATGTAAGTGTTAAAAACAATGAAGATATGTTTGAACATTTTGTTAACAGATTACATAGTGAAATAGACTTATATGAGTTAAGTATTATAGATGATGATACCTCAGATATAACGGCTACAGTTAGAGAAGACATATTAGACCAAGGAGAAGATACTCTAACATTTTTAGGTAATTATATAGAACAAATAGACACAGATTTAGATAGGAAACAATTGAAAGATTTTGTACATAGATTATATAAAGAAGCTCAAGAATGATAACATTTAAAACTATATCATGGAAAAACTTCCTTTCCACAGGAAACACGGCAATTAAGGTCAATCTAGATGAAGCACCTACTACACTTGTTATTGGTAAAAATGGTTCTGGTAAATCTACATTACTAGACGCTTTATGTTTTGTATTATTTAATAGACCTTTTAGAATTATTAAAAAAGACCAGATAGTAAACTCTATCAATGATGGTGATTGTGAAGTTGAGGTCACCTTTCAAGTAGGTACAAAATTTTATAAAGTTGTTCGTGGTATAAAACCTAATAAATTTGAAATCTATGAAGGTGATACCATGATAAATCAGGACGCCTCAAATGTAGATTATCAAAAATATCTAGAACAAAATATAATGAAATTAAATTATAGGTCGTTTATTCAAGTCGTATTATTAGGTTCATCTTCATATGAGCCGTTTATGAAAATGAAACCTAGATACAGGCGTGATGTTGTAGAAGAAATACTTGATATTAAAGTTTTTACACAGATGGACTTGATATTACGCTCACAACAGAGTGATTTGGCAAAAAAAGTGTTGGAGGTTAGACATTCCTGCGATTTAATTGATAAGAGCTATGCATTGACCTCAGAACATTACAAAAGTCTAAAAAACAGGGCTGGAGAGGCGGAGGGAAGGTCTCGTTCAAAAATTGAACAAAATCAAGAGGCGGACAGACAATATAGACTTGATTTACAAAAAATCAATGAAGAAATCATAAAACATCAAGCAAAGATAGAAAACAAACAAAAAGTTAATAAAAAAATAACCGAATTAAATAAACTAGAAGCTAAAATAGAAAACAATTTAGTCAATCATAAAAAGACATTAAACTTTTTTGAAGAAAATGACACCTGTCCAGTATGCACACAAAGTATACCAAAAGAATTAAAAAATGCAAAAGTAAAAGAAGAAGAAAATACCATAACTAAATTAGAAAATGGTCTAAAAGAATTAATGTCTGAGATAGTTAATGTAGAAACAGAACTATCAGATATGGACGCCGTGTCTAAAAAGATACAAGATTTAAATGTAGAGGTTGCTAAAATTAATACATCACTAGAAAGTATTAAAAAATACTCAGATGAATTATCAAATGAATTATTATTATCAGATGAAGATAATACAGAAGACCTAGAAACTAAACTAGAAAAATTAAAAGTAGATTTAGAATTAGCCAAAAAAGATTTAGAAAAGGTAGAAGAAGAAAAGAAATATGTTGATGTAATTAGAGAGATATTATCTGATAGAGGAGCTAGAGCTAATATAATTAAGAAATATCTACCTATCATGAATCAATTAATTAATAAGTATCTACAAGATATGGACTTTTTTATATCATTTATATTAGATGAAGAATTTAACGAAACAGTTAAAAGTAGAAACAGAGATAAGTTTATTTACAATAGTTTTAGTGAAGGTGAGAAAATGAGAATAGACCTTGCACTATTATTTACCTGGCGTTCTATTGCAAAACTAAAAAACAGCACAAATACCAATCTATTAATATTAGATGAAATATTTGACAGTAGTTTAGATGGTCAAGGAACAGAAGACTTTTTCAAAATAGTAAGAACAATGCCTAAAGAAAATATCTTTATTATATCACACAAAGGTGATATACTATTTGATAAGTTTACAAACATAGTTAAGTTTCAAAAAGAACACAACTTCACACAATTGGAGGCAGTATGACACAAAAAGATTGGGAAATATTAAACGAAATAGATACATTAGAAAAAACTATAAAATGGTTTGAGGGTGAAATAAAACCACAAGCGTGTGGTTGGATGTACACTACAATAGATGGTCTAAAACACAGAATTAAATTTTTAGAAGAGCAGTTATGACAAATGAAATAGACATAGGCAGTTTAGAAAAAAAAGAAGATATAAAACTATATGATTTAGTACACCCTAGCGACCCTAGAGTAAAATCGGCTATAGCTCCTTTTTCTGATGATATGTTAAAAGAACATAATATCAAAGACAGAAAAGAGTTATCAAAATCTATGTTTAACACCATGAAAAAGTATGGTGGAATAGGATTAACTTGTAATCAAGTAGGATTACCCTTTAATTACTTCGTTATCGGTGGACATTTACAGATTGAATCAGGCTTGACATTACATTGTTTTAACCCTATAATAGTAAGTTCAAGTGAGGAAACTGTAATGATGACCGAGGGTTGTCTTACATATCCTTTCTTATGGTTATCTTTAAAAAGACCTAGAAAGGTTGTGGTAAAGTATGAAGATGAAAATGGAGATTTACAAGAAGGTCATTTAGACGGAATGATGAGTAGAATATTCCAACACGAATTTGACCATACATTAGGTAGACACTTTACAGAACACGCTAGTGATTTAAAATTAGAGAGAGCCTACAAAAAAGCAGAAAAGCAAATGAAAATTTATAGGAAACAGCAAGAACAAATAAATGCTAGCTCTTAATGTAATTTTAGTTTGTATATTAACTTTTGTAATAGTTATGCATTATAAACCTAGATGGTATGCTTCATTTACAAAGTGGTTGCATATTAGAACAAAGTATTTAAGACCAGAAGTTAGTATAGTTGAGTTGATTATATTATTTCTAGTGGCATTGATAGTATTTAAATTATATTTTTAGATTATGACCGATATTGATATACACCAAAAACAAGACCCAGCTTTTGTTGAGAAACAATGGGAAAAATGGCAAGATGAAAACAACATCAATGAAGTAGAAGATGTTGATGAAAATGATTTAAAAAAACTCATTGAAGAAGATTTAGCCTTTGTTTCTAAAATGACCGTTCAAGAATACACACTATATCAAAAGTGGTGTGAAGTTCATAGAAAATATCCTACAATAAAAACTAATACAGTCTTTGGTGATGAAGAATCTGTATTAGAAAAACCAGAACAAGCAAAAGAAGTTATTGATGTAAAAAATAATATATGGATTCCAGAATCACCAGAAGACTTTGAAAAATTAGAACCTGTACTAGAGTTTACAGATGATTCAGAAAAAAGATTTAATGGTAAAATGAGGCGTGGTGATTTATCTGAAAAATGGAATACACTAAGAACCTTTTTATCTACAATGAAAAATAATTCAAACATAGGTCGCCAATTATTCTTTATAGTAAAAGATAATATAACAGGCAAATATCTAGGTGTTATTTGTATATCTGGCGATTTTATGGATTTAGGACCTAGAGATAAAGCGATAGGTTGGGAAAGAAATGCAAAAACATTTGATGGCATGGTCAATCATACAGCAATAGGTTCATCAATAGTACCAACACAACCATTAGGTTTTAGTTATACAGGTGGTAAATTATTAGCATATCTATGTTTATCAGATGATGTGCAAAGATTATGGGAAGAAAAATATGGTGATAAGTTAGTTGGTGTTACCACAACATCATTATATGGTAAAGACAAGGCACACGGATTAAGTCAATATGATGGTTTGAAATATTGGAAAAGAATGGGATTTACTGAGGGTTCAGTATCGTTTGAACCTAATGCACACAGTAAACTAAAGATTAAACAATGGTTGAAAAAAAATCACACAAGAAAATATTGGGAATGGTACGAAGCTACAAGACCAAATGGTCAACCATTAAAAAGAGACCACAAAAATAGGTCTTATATGTTCACATATTCTAGATTAAATGTGCCTAAAGAATATATTAAGACGGCACATTGTAGAGGTATATACTTTACAAGATTGTATGAGAATACATATGAATACCTAAGAGGTGAAATAAAAGAAGATAAATTAATTAAAAGATTTGATTCATCAACAGAAGCCCTTGTTGATGTATGGAAAAAGAAACACGCTGGTAAAAGAGTAAAATCTTTACTAGATAGAAATATGTTTTCTAGAGAATCTCATTTTTATGATGATATCATTTTTATGGATTGGGAAGACACAAAGGCAAAATACTTAAAATCAGTAGGCAGATAATGATTAAAAGAAAAGACTATGAGATAATTAAATCATTTATTCATATGAGTATTGTGCCTATGAAAGTTAAAAAATTATGGTTAACAGATAAAAAATTTAAAGAGTGGTTTTACAATGACAAAAGTAAATGACAATAGAGCTGATGTTAAAGTAAATAGCATTGCATTAGTAACAGGCGGATTTGACCCCTTACATTCAGGTCATATTCAGTATTTAAAATCAGCCTCTCAATTAGCAGATAAATTAATTGTAGGTGTAAATTCAGATGAATGGTTAATAAGAAAAAAAGGTCAACCATTTATGCCGATAGAGGAAAGAGTGGCGATTTTATCTGAGTTGTATTGTGTAGATAAAGTTATAACATTTGATGATGAAGATAATACAGCTTGTGGCGCCATAGAAAAAGTAAAAGAATTATATAAAGATAAATTTGGTGGTAAGTTTCATAAAAAATTAATCTTCTGTAATGGTGGCGATAGAACAGCTGAAAATATACCAGAACAGGTCAGATACAAAGATGATAAATGGGTATCATTTGAGTTTGGTGTTGGTGGTGAAAACAAAAAAAATTCATCAAGGTGGATTTTAGAAGAATATCGTAATGCAAAAACACAAAGAAATTGGGGATATTATAGAGTTATACATCAAATAGGAAAGGAGATAAAAGTAAAAGAATTAGTTATAGAACCTGGTAAAGAATTATCTAATCAAAAACATTTTAAAAGAAGTGAAATGTGGTATATTATGAAAGGTCAATGTGTAGTTAATGATGAAGTTTGGACAGCTCACGAAGGTGCCTTTACTATTATACCAGAACAATGGCATAAAGCAAAAAATCCTTTTGAAGAACCTTGTCATATATTAGAATGTCAGTTTGGTGAGGATTGTGTTGAAGATGATATAGAAAGAGAAGGTCTAGACCCCAATACTCTAAATGAGAATGATTTGCAATCGCAAGAAAATTGTTCAAAAATTGTACAATTACAAGAAGATGATGGATATCCAGACTAAAAAAAGTCAAACTTTTTTTTAAAACCCTTTAAAATCAATAATTTAAAAAAAAAATAATGCTTGACATTCTCCGTGGTTCCTTTATCCTGGTTTGTAGATAAACTATGAAAGGAAAAAATATGAAAAATATGATGAAAGTTAAATTATACCACGCCGCTTTTGAGGATAAACCAGAATATGTTGCTACTTGGGAATTTGACCCTATGAAGTATGGTCATAAGAGAGCCGCTGAGGCAGTTTATTCGGCTTCGCAAAACCTAACTAAAAATGGTTGGGGTCGTGATGGTGGTTTGAATAAAGATTTTAGGTCTACTTCGGTGGGTGATTATGTAATGGTTGAAAATATGAAATACTATGTTGCCGCTATGGGTTTCACTAGAAATGAAGTTGATATGTTTGGTAGAGAGAAGAAAAAGGAGGTAGTATAATGGCAGACTATGATACATTTATGACAAAAGAGGAAAACGAATTATATGGTGGCAGTTATCCTCAAGCAGGCAAAGACCATCATCAAGATTTATATGAGCATAACTTAAAGTACAATGAGGCTGAGTATCATGCTCAAGAGCTTTTATTACAAGAGCAGGAAGAATTTAACAACAATTAGAGGTAGATATGTTATTAAGTACACTTATATTAATCAATATAGGTTTTATAGCCTATTTTGGTACACTTTTTCTTAGACTTCATGAAGATGTAAGGTTGATGAATGATGATATAGAAAATTTAAAAGCGGAGTTCAAACAAGTTGTTGAACGAGCAGAATTAGAAAAAGCTAAAGCTTTAAAACCTAAAGAAGGTGAGGAGTTTCTAGGAATATGATTGAAGTAAATAATAAAATAAGAGAGGTTTAAAATGAATCCAATGATAAAGTTATTTGACCATAACCATTTAAACAGTTTAGGAATATTCATTATCAAAGGTGAAGTGTGGTACTCACCATGGTATTATGAAAGTTTACAATGGGGTAATTATATGTTGCCTAATGGTGAGCTTTACAGATACGAGGGTGAAGATAATGCCTAAAGGTATGCATTTAGTTAGAGGTATGACTAGCCTCAATCTAAAAAAACCAAAAGTAAAAATTACTAAAAAAAGAATGCTTGAATTGAAAGAAGAGCATAGACTTTATAATAAGAAATGTAAACAGACAAATAATCGCCAAGATATGATGTCATTAGATGATTTTATCAATAGACAATTTGGTAAAGTAAAATACAAACCTAAAAATACAGGCACATATCAAGGCGCCAAAACTGATACAGTATCTAAAAAGATACCATCTCTCACCACAACACCAGATAAAAATGCTTGTGCTAGAAAAGAACCTAAAGTTTATGATGGCGAAAGAAAACTTATAGGTATCGGCATATTACATAAATCAAATCTTGTACCTATCTTTGATGAAGAACACGCTAAAGATATAGCAAAAATGAGAAGATAAAACTTCATAAAAGCTTAACACAATATTAAGAATACTATCAATAAATAATTAAGTGAAAATTTTAAAGTTCATTTTAAGAATATTTGCACTCTTAGGTCTATCATATGTACCATTTGTTATGACACTTGCAATATTATCAGACTTTGGTATTATTGATAAGACCCTCAACACAATCCCCTTATTTTTTATAGTATTTGGTGTACTTCTCACCATTGACATTTATAAAAATTTCCCTTATAATAGAGTATTAAAACTTATAAATAGTTTTAGAGGTCGCCATAAAGGGGCTTCTAAAACAAAACTTGCTTAATAAAAGGAGGAAAATATGACGATATTTAATTCGTTACACCCATATACTATTGGTTATGATGATGTATTCAAACATTTTGAATCATTATTAGAACATCAAGTACCTAACTACCCACCATACAACATCAGAAAAACAGGAGATTATACTCATGTTGTTGAAGTTGCATTGGCTGGTTATTCAAAAGACATGATTGAGGTTATTGTTGAAGAAAAGACTTTAACAATTAAATCAGCAGACTTAATGGCTGAAAAAGACCCGAATGATGGTCTAGTTCATAAAGGCATTGCAATGAGAGCTTTTAATAGAAGTTTTACTCTTGCTGATGATGTAGTTGTAAAAGACGCTTCATTAAAAAATGGTCTTTTGAAGGTAGAGCTTGAAAGAGTGGTACCTGAGGAGAAAAAACCAAAAGTTATCAAAATCAAGTAAGGAAAAAATATCGCCTGGACTTGACTTTTCCTGTCCAGGCTGATATACTTCTATCTTATGGTTTTAAAAACTCAAACAGTTCAAACAGTTTTCGGCACAGAAGAATTAACTGAAACAAAAAAATGTTCAGAATGTGGAACAGTTTACCCTAAAACAAAACAATATTTTGGTGTCGCTAGTGGTGGTCAATATCTTAGAGGTACTTGTAAAGTATGTGATAAGAAACACAGTAAGATTACTAGAGAGTTAAAAAAAGTTCATAAAGTTCCTAAAAATCACAAGTGTCCTATTTGTGGTATTACTGAAAAAGGTATGATAGAAAAAGGTTATAGAGTTAAGTGGTGTTTAGACCACGACCATAAAACAGGTGAGTTTAGAGGGTATCTATGTGATAATTGCAACACAGCATTATCAAAGTTCAAAGATGATACTAAAATACTCAATGAGGCTATAAATTATTTGAAGTCGTCCTAGACTTGACTTATAGGATGGTTTCTGTATAATACATAATTGCGAGGGTAGTTTAATAGTAGAACATTTTACTTCCAGTAAAAAGGTGATAGTGCGATTCTGTCCCCCCGCTCCATATAATGAACAAGTGAGGTTAATATATAATGAAGTTATCAAGTGATACAATTAACTTATTAAAAAATTTTGCTGATATCAACCCTAATATTTTAGTAAAAGAAGGTAATAAACTTTCTACGATATCAACAATGAAGAACATCTTGGCAGAGGCAGATATATCTGAAAGTTTTGACCAAGAGTTTGCAATATACGATTTACCTGAATTTCTAAGGTCAATTGATTTGTTTGCAAAACCTAAATTAGAATTTAATGGTGGTTCTAATGTTATGATAGCAGATGAAAATTCAAGGCAAAAAATTAAATACTTTTTTGCTGATAAATCTGTAATTACAGCACCATCAAAATCAATAACAATGCCTGAATCATTTGTTTCTTTTACATTGAAAAAAGAAATGTTTGAAAAACTTATGAAAGGTGTTACCACATTAAATCTACCAGATGTATCGGTAGTTGGTGATGGTAAAAATATTACACTAAGGGCATCCGACAGAAAAAATAATACTTCAAATACTTATTCAGTAGATGTTGGAGAATCAGATAAAAAGTTTGAAGCTCATTACAAAGCAGAAAACTTTAAATTGGTAACAGATGATTATGATGTTGCAATATCATCACAAAAAATTAGTCATTTTACCAATCGTTCTAGACCAGTTCAATATTGGATTGCATTAGAACCAGATTCAACATTTTAATGAATAAATTGAGGTTTATATTATGTCAGACTTTTTATGGGTTGAGAAATACCGACCTAAAAAAATTAAAGAATGTATTTTATCAGAAGACCTAAAAAAGACTTTTACTGAGTTTTTAAAACAAGGCGAAATACCAAACTTGTTATTATCGGGCACCGCTGGTACAGGAAAGACCACGGTTGCTCGTGCCTTGTGTGAAGAATTAGGTACTGATTATATTATCATCAACGGCTCAGATGAAGGCCGTCAAATAGATACACTAAGAAACAAGATTAAAAATTTTGCTTCAACAGTATCATTATCAACAGAAAGTAAACACAAAGTCGTTATTCTAGATGAAGCAGATTATATGAACGCCGAATCTGTACAACCCGCTTTGAGAAACTTTATAGAAACTTTTGCTAATAATTGTAGATTTATATTTACTTGTAATTACAAAAACAAATTGATACCAGCATTACATAGTCGTTGTACTGTTATTGATTTTAGAATTGTAAATGGTCAAAGAGTAAAGACTGCTACAGCACTATTAAATAGATTATGCAAAGTATTAGAAACTGAAAAAGTTGATTATGATAAAAAGATACTAGCAGAATTAATACAAAAACATTATCCAGATTTTAGAAGAACCATCAATGAATTACAACGATATTCAGTTCGTGGTAAAATTGATAGTGGTATTCTTTTTAGTATTTCAGAAGTAAGTCATAAAGAGTTGATTGCTTGTCTGAAAGAAAAAAGATTTAATGATATGAGAAAATGGGTCGTACAAAACTTAGATAAAGAACCATCATCTATATTTCGTAGTGTTTATGAAGTTCTTTATACAGCACTCACGCCAAACTCAATACCACAAGCGATATTAATTATTGCAGGCTATCAATACAAGTCAGCTTTTGTTGCTGACCAAGAAATCAATATGGTCGCTTGTTTAACTGAGATAATGGCAGGGTGTAAATTTAAGTAATGTATGAATTAAAAGATTATTTAAAAGCAATAAATTTTACAAAGGAACCTTTACTTGATACAGATGATACTGATTGGGTAAAGAAATACCCACCTTATGTAATCAATAAATGTTTGTCTATGCATTATGATACAATAGCACAGGCAAACGAAATGAATGGCTATCATTTCCTTGATAAGAAAGTTCAATTTCACTTTTACATAAATAGTATAAGGAAAAGACAGCGATTTGGTGGTAAGTGGCTATCACAGACTAAATTGAAAGACTTAGAGTATGTGAAAGAATATTATGGCTACAACAATGACAAAGCAAGAGAGGCTTTATCCATACTATCCAAAGAGCAAATTGAATTAATCAAGTTATCTATTGACAAAGGTGGGAGAAAAAGGAAATGAATGATATAACATGGACTCCAGATAGTATGTTAGAAGTTACCATAAAACAACCAGATGATTTCTTAAAAATAAGAGAAACACTAACAAGAATAGGTGTAGCAAGTCGTAAAGATAAAACACTATATCAATCTTGTCATATCTTACACAAACAAGGAAAATATTTTATTGTACACTTTAAAGAGTTATTTGCTCTTGATGGTAAAAATGCAACACTATCTGAAAATGATATACAAAGAAGAAACACAATAGCGATTCTATTACAAGATTGGTCTTTGATAGATATTGTCAAGAAAGAAAGTGCTGAAAACAAGGCACCATTAAGTCAAATTAAAGTATTACCTTTCAAAGAAAAAAACGAATGGAATCTATCTGCTAAATATAACATAGGCAAAAAAGCGGAAGATGAAAGTACCTAATTTTAAAGAATACTTAACAGAAGAAAAACA